>Ga0335083_10000601_pt1 | contig 53470 bp, 52 predicted proteins | sample Lox_Sample_42_FD_206716 | JGI IMG/M metagenome (GOLD analysis project Ga0335083, IMG submission 206716) | Soil microbial communities from Loxahatchee National Wildlife Refuge, Florida, United States - Lox_Sample_4.2 | ecosystem: Environmental > Terrestrial > Soil > Wetlands | place: USA...
GGAGGTAGGCGCAAGAGATTTCGACGAAGCGCTCTTCATGCTCGGCGCTATGCTTCGAAGGAGTCTTCATGCTGCCAACGACGGTGACATTGTTAGCTATCATCTGCATGAGTGCATGCCTGGGGAGCCATATCGTCGCATGACAACTGCAATCTGCATGAGCGTCTAGTCGAGGACTGCCGACAATGGCCAAACAACTCGTCGAAGTGATCGACCGGCACGGGCATGTGGTGGAGAGCTACACCATCGAGCTCGAGGACGGCGCCTGCCTCGATGCCGAGTACGAAGAGGTCGCCATCGTGCTGGCGCAGAACAGCGGCCGCGTGGCGAAGGCGGAACACGTCCACCTGCGCGCCCGTTGCGTGCATTGAGGCTCGCCCGCTTCTACCCCCGCCGGAACGCGGCCAGCAGCGTGCGCGCCGCGGCATGCGGCAGCGTCAGGCCCTCGGCAACGTCGTCCTCGAGCGCGGCGGCGCTGGCGGAGAGCGCGGCATCGCCCAGGATCGCCTCGCCGAGCAGCGCCTGCACCTCGCTCCAGAACCAGCGCCGCGACTGATCGGCGCGCAAGTCTACAAGTCGGCCGTCCGACACAAGTGCTGCGTGGATGCGCGTCATGGCCTCCCACGCCGCTTCGATCCCCGTGCCTTCCAGCGCCGAGACCGCGAGGACCTGTGGATTGAGGTCACGAAACTTGGGCCGCATCAGATGCAGCGCCGCGCCGTAATCGGCCAGTGCGCGGCGCGCGGCGGCGGCCAGATCGCCGTCGGCCTTGGTCACGAGCACGAGATCGGCGAGTTCCATCACGCCGCGCTTGATGCCTTGCAGCTCGTCGCCGCCCGCCGGGCCCGCCAGCAGCACGAAAAGATCGGTCATGTCGGCGACAGCGGTCTCGGATTGGCCCACGCCCACAGTTTCGACGATGACGACGTCGAAGCCTGCGGCCTCCGCCAGCAGCAGGCATTCGCGCGTGCGCCGCGCCACGCCGCCCGTGCCCGCACCGGAAGGCGACGGGCGGATGAAGGCATTGGCTTCGCGCGCGAGCTTGGCCATCCGCGTCTTGTCGCCCAGCACCGAGCCGCCGCCGCGCCGTGACGACGGATCGATCGCGAACACCGCGACGCGTTTGCCCAGTCGCGTGAGATGCAGTCCGAACGCCTCGATGAAGGTCGATTTGCCGACGCCAGGCGCGCCGGAGATGCCGATGCGCATCGCGCCGCCGGCCTTGGACAGCACGGCGGTCAGCAGCGCTTCGGCGCCAGCGCGGTCCTCGGCGCGTGTGGACTCGACCAGCGTGATCGCGCGCGCGAAGCCGCGGCGATCGGCAAGATCGTTAACCGAGGACGGATGTTCCGGTCGAGACGCGGTTGCCATATTGGCACCATACTGGATGACTTCACTCGCGCCCACTATGGTCCGCCGACACCTGCCGGAGTCCGTCATGACGCTTCGCCGTATTCTGTTGCTTGCCCTGACGATGCCCACGGCCGCGCTGGCCGCCGGCGGCGAAAGCGTCAATGCCCCCGCCGGTCCCGCCTCCGAACTCAGCATGGCGATGACGCTCTATGCGGGCGGTGTGACGCTCGGCAAGGTCGACATGGATGCGACGCTGCGCGGCGATCAGTATCACGTCGTCTCCAACCTGCAGACCAGCGGCATCGTCAATGCATTCTGGCAGGCGGAAATCCAGGCCATCTCCAACGGCCGCATCGTCGGCGGCGGGCTGAAGCCGGAACTCTACGATTCCTTCGATACCAACCACGCCGGCAAGAAGCAGCAGGTCTCTCTCACCTACGACGCCGGCGGCACGCCAAAGCTCTACGCCAGCCCCAAATTCGCGAGCACGGGCTACGACGTGAAGCCCGAGCTGGAGAAGGACACGGTCGATCCGTTGAGCGCGGTGGTTCTCATCACCACCGGCGCCGCGGCGAGTGCATCCGATCCCTGCGCCGTCACCGCGCCGGTGTTCGACGGACGGCGCCGCTACAACATCGAGATCCGCAAAGTGGGCGATGCGGTCAAGAAGATGGACAACGGCCTCTATAACGGCCACGTCGCGGTGTGCGAAATCACCTATAAGCAGCTCGCCGGCTTCAAGCCCAAGATCCTCAAGGAGAACGAGAAGTTCCCCAAGATCACGGCCTGGATCGCGACCTTTCCGAGCAGCGTCGCCGGCCGCTCCTATGTCGTGCCGCTGCGCGTCTTCGCCAACACGCCATACGGCGTCGTCGCCGCGGTCGCGACCTCGCTCAAGGTGGACGGACAAACCCCGAAATAACCGGACCCGGCTGCATCGCGCGCGTTGACGCGACCAACCCACCCTGAAGATGCCGGGGCGTCCGCGGCCGACGCCCGGCTGCGCATCCTCATCGTTTTGCCGCGGGTGCCGCCTATCGCGCCAGTTTGAATACAGTGCCGTTGGCGTAGCGGCCGCCGGCATAGGTGGTGCCGTAGAGATCGCCCGACCCGTCGATCACGACTCCCGAGTTGAACGGCGACGATCCGTCGGGACACGATGCCTTTGCGCAGAACTTGTGCAGCACCTTTTGCGTAGCGCCCGTGATCTCGAAGATCGTTCCGCCGCCCGAGCCGCCCTGGCTGTAATCGCCGCCGGCTTCGGTCGTGCCGAACAGATCGCCCGCATCGTCGATCGCCAGAGGACCTGTCGGACCAGTGCCGTCGAGGCATTCGCTGCCGCTGGTCTGGCTGCAGAAGCCATAGACCACGGTCTCGTTCGAATCGGTGCCTTGCGGCACGACCTTGAATATCGCCCCGCCGCCGACTGAGGTGGGACCGCCGGCAAAGGCGGTGCCGAAGAGATTGCCCTGCGCATCCTGCACCAGTGGTCCATCGGGGATCTGGCCGTCGCTGCAGGCGCCGCCCGTCGGACAGAAGGTGTAGAGCACGGTCTCGGCATAGCCCTTCGACTGCTTGGATAATTCGAACACCACGCCCAGGCTCGAGCCGCCGCCGCCATGCGGCGTCGTGCCGAAGAGATGGCCGTTCGCGTCCACGATCATCGCCGCAGCCGGATTCTCGCCATCGGCACAGCCGGACTGCGAGCAGAAATCGTGGATCACGGTTTCCTTGCGCACACCCTTCTTGACGGTCAATTCGTAGGCGACGCCCATGCCGTTCGCCCCGCCATCGGCGGTGGTGCCGAACAGCGGCGACGAACCGTCATAAGGAACGCCGGTCTGCGCTCCGGCATACGTCAAGCCGGCAGCGGGGCCGGAGCCGTCGCTGCAGCCGCTCGCGGAACAGAAATCGTAGAGCGTGTGGAGCTTCCAGCTTTTGTCCGTTGGGCTCAGTTCGTAAACCGTCCCGCCCCCGTTCCTTCCGCCGCCCAGGGTAACGCCATAGAGGTTGCCGTCGCCGTCGATGATCGGCGCGCCCATGGGCGTGGCGCCGTCGGCGCAATTCTTCGCGCTGCAAAAGCTGTGCAGCGTCTGGAACTCTCCGGATGCGGTGATCCGGAACAGCACGCCCTGTCCAGCCTTGCCGCCCTGGGAGGTGCCGTAGAGATTTCCCCCGGCATCGCGCAACAGCGCGTTTTCGGGATTGAGGCCGTCCTTGCAAACGCTGCCCTTGCAGAACGAATGCAGGGTCTTCAGCGTCACCGCCGCATCCGCGCCATTGCCCGCGGATGAAAATGCCAAAAGCGCCATCGCGCCGGCGCCGGCCATGAGGGCCCGCGCCAAGTCCGTTCTACGCATACGCAATTTTCCTCGAAAAGCGACCTGCTCGAACTAACGGACGCGGCGCGCCGTGGCCACTCTTTTCCGCGCGACATTCGGGCGCATCGTCCGTGTACGGATTTGTCGCAAAATGTCGCGAGACGGGCACAAGACGCGCGTGGCGAAGATGGTCGCGCTTATGCTCTGCCGCTTACGCGGAGGATGAGCTTACTCCGCCGCCGCGGCGCCTATCTTCCGTATACGGATGATCTGCAAGACTTCGCGCGCGGCCTCGACGATGTTGGTGCCGGGACCGAAGATCGCCGCCACGCCCGCCTTCTTGAGGAAGGCATGGTCCTGTGCGGGGATGACGCCGCCCACCACGACCAGGATGTCGGACGCGTCGCGCTTCTTCAGCGCCGCGATCAGCTCCGGCACCAATGTCTTGTGGCCCGCAGCCTGGCTGGAGACGCCGATGACGTGGACGTCCGCGTCGACGGCGTCCTGCGCGACCTCGTCCGGCGTCTGGAACAGGGGCCCGATGTCGACGTCGAAGCCCAGGTCGGCGAAGGCGGTGGCGATGATCTTGGCGCCGCGATCGTGGCCGTCCTGGCCCATCTTGGCGACGAGAATTCGCGGGCGCCGGCCCTCGTGCTTCGCGAACGACTCCACCTCGCCGCGGATCGCCGCGAACTCGTTGTCGCCCTCGTACTGGCCGCCATAGACGCCGCTGATGGCGCGGATCTGGGCCGCGTGGCGCCCGAACGCCTTCTCCATCGCATCGGAGATTTCGCCGACGGTCGCGCGCGCGCGCGCCGCCTCGACCGCGAGTTCGAGCAGGTTGCCGTCGCCCTTGGCGCCGGCGGTCAGCGCATCGAGCGCAGCCGCGACTTTCTTCGAATCGCGTTTTGCCTTCACCTCTTTCAGCCGCGCGATCTGGGCCTCGCGCACCGCGCGGTTGTCGATCTCGCGCACTTCGACGGCATCCTTTTTGTCCGGCTCGAAGCGATTGACGCCGACGATCACGTCCTCGCCCTTGTCGATGCGCGCCTGGCGCCGGGCCGCGGCTTCCTCGATGGCGAGCTTGGGGATTCCGGCTTCGACCGCCTTGGTCATGCCGCCCATGGCTTCGACCTCGTCGATCAGTCCTTGCGCATGAACGCCAAGCGCATGGGTCAGTGCCTCGACATAATACGACCCGCCGAGCGGATCGACGACTCGCGTGATTTGGGTTTCGTGCTGGAGGATGAGTTGGGTGTTGCGGGCGATGCGCGCGGCGAATTCGCTCGGCAGCGCGATGGCCTCGTCGAAGGAGTTGGTGTGCAGCGATTGCGTGCCGCCGAGCACCGCCGCCAGCGCCTCGTAGGCCGTGCGCACGATGTTGTTGTAGGGGTCCTGTTCGGTCAACGACACGCCCGAGGTCTGGCAATGGGTGCGCAGCATTAGGCTCTCGGGATTCTTCGCACCGAACCCCGCCATGATCCTTGACCACAACAACCGCGCGGCGCGCAGCTTCGCCACCTCGAAGAAGAAATTCATGCCGATGCCGAAGAAGAACGACAGCCTGGGCGCGAAGGCGTCGACCGCGAGCCCGCGCGCCGTCGCCGCGCGCACATATTCGATGCCGTCGGCCAGCGTGTAGGCAAGCTCCTGCACCGCCGTCGCGCCGGCTTCGTGCATGTGGTAGCCGCTGATCGAGATCGAGTTGAATTTGGGCATGCGCTTCGCCGTATAGGCGATGATGTCGGCGACGATGCGCATGGAGGGCGCGGGCGGATAGATATAGGTATTGCGCACCATGAACTCTTTGAGAATGTCGTTCTGGATGGTGCCGGAGAGCTTTTCCGGCGCCACACCCTGCTCTTGCGCCGCTACGATGAAGTCCGCCAGCACCGGGATCACCGCGCCGTTCATGGTCATCGACACGCTCATCTTGTCGAGCGGGATGCCGGCGAAGAGGATCTTCATGTCCTCGACGGAATCGATCGCCACGCCCGCCTTGCCCACGTCGCCGGCGACGCGCGGGTGATCGCTGTCATAGCCGCGGTGAGTCGCGAGATCGAAGGCAACTGACAAGCCCATTTGCCCAGCGCTCAAATTCTTCCGATAGAAGGCGTTCGAGTCTTCCGCGGTAGAGAACCCGGCATATTGCCTGATGGTCCAAGGCCGGCCGGCATACATCGTGCCGCGCACGCCCCGCGTGAACGGAGCCAGTCCCGGCATCGCGTCGGCCTCGATCCCTTCGAGATCGGCCGCGGTGTAGAGCGGCTTGATCGCCAGGCCCTCGGGCGAGGCCCAGGTCAGGGCGTCGAGCGGCTTGTCCTTCAATTCCTTGGCCGCGAGCGCCTTCCACGCGCGCAAGCGATCGTCCGGTTTGGTCATGGCGTGTCCGATCCTCTGCCCGCGAATATCGCAGGTGTTCGATGCCGGTCAAACCGCGCATCGCCGTGAGGAAGGCGTTGGCTTCGGCGACGGCGGCGCGGGCTTCGCGCAGCCTGTAGCGATATTCGGCGTCGGCGGCGCGCCGGGCGGCCGTGTAGCGCCCATGGGTGAGGCGATTGCTGTTGCCGAATGGGGCGCCGCGCTTCAGAGGCATTTTATTGCGGAATTGAATTGCGGTTTCTGAGACTTTCCAGCCGCGCGATCACGCCGCCGATCTGGGCGCTGGTCTTGAGGAAATCCACCAGCCTGTTCGCCGACGGCGTGTAGTACTCGTCGCGCTCGGCCAGCTCCATGCACGTCTTCGCGGCCTGGGTGCAATAGAGGAAGTGGCCCTCCAGGCCCGCGGCGATGCGATCGGCCATCCCGGACAAGGACGGCGTGGGCGGGTCCTCGGCCGGAGCGGTGGGCGGCGGCTCCGCGGCCGGTTGGGGCGCAGGCGGCGGGTCTTGGGCCCGTGCAGACGAGGGCCGCGGGTCTTCGGGCGCCGTCGGAGCGGCTTTGATTTTGGGCATTTCACAGTCCTTTCCGGTGAATAAATACACAGGTTGTAGGACTATATACTTCCATCTGAGGGGGGGTCAAGCCCCCGTGCCATTTGTCAGTCTACGGAGTATTCCGTGGATAACCCGCCCCGACTCCAGGTCTGGGCATGTGCCCCATATCTGGTGATCGTGTCATCTTGACAAACAGCCAATAGTATGAGAACAAAGGCCGATATTGATTCGGTTAGTGATTCGAGCCGTCTTCGTTCGCTCGAGGTTCTTTTCACCGGCGCGGTCGCAGGATCGCCCCGTGATCCCGTCAGAACGCACATTGCTCCAGGCGCGATCTCGCGCGCCGTCAGTCCACGGGAGCTCGGCGATCCGCGGCTTCACGTTCCCAGATCTCGGCGAGGCCGAGATAGTGGCGCGCGACATCGCATAGCATGGCCTTGCAGTCGAGGTCCCTCATCGAGGCCGCCAATGCGCGCACTTCCTCCGCCTTGCGGCGATAGCGCGCGGCCCGGGTTTCGGCGTCTTCCATGTCTGCTCCGCGCTTTGAAAATGCGGGTCCGCGACCACAGCTTCCCGCGCGCCGGGTCGGGAGCGATGGCTTCAGTGCTCCCCGATCACGATCTGCACGGTGCCCGAGCCGCAGCCGCCGGCATCGTCGTCGTCGGCAATGTCGTCGCCGGCGACGTCATCGTCGCCATACGCGTCGGTGTCCTCGTAACCGCTCTGCTCCACCCGGCCGCCCGGCGCGCCATGCAGGCCCGCGCGGACAGGCGCCGCGGAAGCGCCCGGCGCGATGCGCAGCGGCTGTTCCGGCGCGCCGCCCGGCCCATAGCCCCGCGCCACACTGAACAGCACCGTGCGGCCGGTCTGGTTGTAGATCGTGTAGGCCGGCGCGCAGCCATTGCCGGCCGAGCCCCGATAGTCGAGATGCAGCGAGAGCGGCGCGTCGGGTCCCGACGCGGGCGGCGGTACGCCCGCGGGCTCTACCGCGGGAGCGGGCTCGCCCGGTCCATTGGGCACGACCGTGTCGACGGCGCCGGGCGGCGCGTCGGCCGGTACGGCGCCGTCCGCCGGATAGCCCTCGGGCGCATAGCCGTCGGACGCATAGCCGTCGGCTGGGGGGTAGCCATCGGCCGGCACGCCGCCATCCGGGGCGGCGTACGTCCCCGGGCGGTGCCCGAACCAGTGCGGAATGCGATCGAAAAGGCCCGCGAAATGGGCGCCGATCGCGATCCCCGCGCCCACCAGGAAAACCACGATCGTCCGCAGCACTGCCATGAGAGGACCTGCCCGCGTGGGCGCAGCTCTACCAGCTGCGCTTCACGTAACATTCGTCGCCGTCGTTGTCGCAATCATAATGCCAGCCGCGGCCGTCGTAATAGCCCCCATCGGTGCCGTACCGGCCGTAATCCGGGCCGTAGCCGTCGCGGTCATAGCCGCCATAGCCGTCCCGATCGTAGCCGTCGCGGTCATAGCCGCCATAGCCGTCGCGATAGCGCCAGCCGCCATCGTAGCCGCGATAGAAGTCGCCCCAGATGCGGCGGCAGCGGTCGCCGGTGTGGTTGCAGATTATATGCGAACAACCATAGTCGCCGCAGCGGGTCGCGACCGACGCATGCACCGGCGTGAGGAACAGCGTGGCGGCGGCGACCGCCCCCAAAACCGCAGGCGCCATCTTCAATCCTCCCAGTGATAGCCGTGACGGCGATAGTACTCGCGATAGTCCCAGCAATCGCGATAGCTGCGATAGCAGCGGTCGCCGTCGGAATCGCAGACCAGATGGCGGTAGCCGTCGCCGTCGCCGTAATAACCGTCACGGTAATAGCCGCCGCCGTAATAGCCGCCGCCATAGTATCCGTCGCGATCATAGCGACCGCGGCCGTAATAGCCGTCGCCGTAATAGCCATCGCCATAGGAACCGTCGCCGTGATAGCCTCCGTCATAGCCGTAGCCGCTGTGACAATAGCCACTGCCGCAGCCGTAACCCGCCTGCGCCTCGCCCGACGCCGCGATGCAGAAAAATCCCGCCAAAAGGACGCTGAGGGCGCCCACGCCCAAGACCGTCGCCAAGCTGCGCATAGAACTCTCCATGGCCCGCGCCGCGGTCCCTGCTTCGGGCACGAGCGATTAACCTGAACGGCATAGAAACGGTGTTGCGCTCGCGAAGGTTCCGCAGCCGCGTCAAAGCTTTACTTGCGCAAACAAATGCGAATGCAGCGCGCGGGCAGCGGCCACGACGTTTGCTGATGCGCAGTGCCGGCGCCTCGCGAAAGAGGGAAATCATCCAGTTCCGCCTTGCCTTGGCGCCGCGGATCACAACATGGTGGGGTGCATGACCCCCCCGCAGAGCCGCACCACGGCCATTCTCGGCCCCACCAATACCGGCAAGACCCATTTCGCCATCGAGCGCATGCTGGCGCACAAATCCGGCATGATCGGGCTGCCGCTGCGCCTGCTCGCGCGCGAGGTCTATGACAGGGTCGTACGGCTGAAGGGCGAGCGCCAGGCCGCGCTGATCACCGGCGAAGAGAAGATCGTGCCCGCGGACGCCAGGTATTTCGTCTGCACGGTGGAAGCGATGCCGCTCGATCTCGGCACGGCGTTTCTCGCCATCGACGAGATCCAGCTTTGCGCCGATCCCGAGCGCGGCCATGTCTTCACCGACCGGCTGCTGCATGCGCGCGGCGGGGAGGAGACGGTGTTCCTCGGCGCCGACAGCATGCGCGGCATGATCCAGCGTTTCGTGCCCCGGACCTATTTCCTCCAGCGCGCGCGTTTCTCCGACCTCGCCTATACCGGACAGAAGAAACTCACGCGGCTGCCGCGGCGCTCGGCGATCGTCGGCTTCTCGGCGGAGGACGTCTACGGCATCGCCGAGTTGATCCGCCGCCAGCGCGGCGGCGCGGCGGTGGTGCTGGGCGCGCTCTCCCCGCGCACCCGCAACGCCCAGGTCGCACTCTATCAGAACGGCGACGTCGATTTCCTGGTCGCGACCGACGCCATCGGCATGGGGCTGAACATGGACGTTGACCATGTCGCCTTCGCGGCGCTGGAGAAGTTCGACGGCGTCGGCATCCGTCCGCTCAGGCCGGAGGAAGTCGGCCAGATCGCGGGCCGCGCCGGCCGCCACATGAACGACGGCACTTTCGGCGTCACCGCCGAAGCCGAGCCGCTGGACGAAGAGATCGTCTCCCGGGTCGAAGGCCACCGCTACGATCCGGTGCGCGTGCTGCAATGGCGCAATTCGTCGCTCGACTTCCGCTCGCTCGAGTCGCTGATCGCGAGCCTGGACGCGCCGCCGCCCACACGCGGCCTGACCCGCGCGCGGCCGGCCAGCGACCTGGCGGCGCTGCGCCATCTCTCCAACATGGACGACGTGCGCGCCCGGGCGATCGCACCAGCGGCAGTGAAGCGGCTGTGGGAGGTCTGCCAGATCCCGGATTTCCGCAAGCTGAACGACGAAGAACATGCGCGGCTGGTGCACACCATCTACGGATTCCTCATGAGCGACGATGGCGTGCTGCCCGACGACTGGCTGGCGCGGCAGATCAAGCGCCTGGACGTGACCGAAGGCGACGTCGCGACCTTGTCGGGACGGTTGGCGCAGATCCGCACCTGGACCTATGTCGCGCACCGTCCCGGCTGGACCGGCGACAGCGCGCATTGGCAGGGCGAGACCCGCGCCATCGAAGACCGGCTCTCCGACGCGCTGCACGAACAGCTCACCCAGCGTTTCATCGACCGCCGCACGTCCGTCTTGATGAAGCATCTGCGCGAGGACGAGCTTACCTCGATCGCGCTCGACGATTCCGGCGGCGTGCTGATCGGCGGCGAGGCCGTGGGCAAGCTCGAAGGCTTCCGCTTCTCGCCCGATCCGCGCGCCGAAGGCATCCATGGCCGCACCTTGCGCGCCGCGGCGCTGCGCGGATTGGAAAGCGAGTTCGCAGACCGCGCGCGGCGCCTGAGCGAAGCCGACGACAAGGCGTTCAGCTTGAGCGAGCACGGGCGCATCTGGTGGGACGGCGCCATCGTCGCGCGCCTCGTTGCCGGCGGCTCGCCGCTGTCGCCGGGGGTATCGCTGGTCGCCGACGAGCAGTTGAAGGGCGAATTGCGCGCGCGCGTGCTCGAACGCCTGGAAAGCTGGACCGCCGCGCGCATCGCTCAGCGCCTCGAACCGCTCATCGGATTGCGCGCCGCGGCCGATGCCAAAGCCGGCACGGCGGAGGCGCTGCCGGGATTCGCGCGCGGCATTGCGCATCAGCTCTGCGAGCATTTCGGTTCGCTCGCGCGCGAGGGGCTCGCGCTGCCGGACAATCCGGGGCAGTTGATCCGTGCACTGAAGGGTTTCGGCGTCTGGGTCGGACGGCGCGCGCTCTATCTGCCGAAACTGCTGCGGCCCGAGAGCGCATCGCTGCTCGGGTTGCTTTACGGCGTGTGGCACAAATGGGAACACATCCCGCCTGCGCCCGCCGCCGGCCTCACCTCTTTCGAACGCGACGACGGCGCAGCGGAAGCCTTTCTCGCCGCGTGCGGCTTCCGCGTCACCGGCCCGCGCGCCATCCGTCTCGATATGCTGGAGCGGCTGGAAGACACGTTGGAGAAAGGCGTCACCGACGGCGTCACCGCCGACGTTATAATGCCCAAGCTCGTCTCGCTCCTCGGCTGCTCCAATGACGAGTTGCGCGCGGTGCTCGAAGCGCTGGGCTGGCGCGTGCTCGAAGCCGCCGACGGCGATGCCGGCCCGCGCACGGTCTGGCGCCGCGCGCCTGCGCGCCAGCGCAAACGCGAAAGGGAACGCAGGGCTCCGCAGCCCAAACGCGGCGTGCCGACCGCCTCGTCGCTCGAAGCGCTGGCGGCGAAGTTCAAGGGGCGATGAGCGAGCGCATCGACAAGTGGCTGTGGCATGCGCGCTTCTTCAAGACGCGGCCCCTGGCGCAAGCGGCGGTGAGCGCCGGCCGTGTCCGCCGCAACGGCGTGCGTGTCGAAAAGCCCGGCCTGGACGTGAAACTCGGCGACATCCTCACCATCGCGCGCGGGCGCGACGTCGCCGTGGTGCGCGTCCTCGCCTGCGGCACCCGCCGGGGTCCCGCGAGCGAGGCGCAGGGTTTGTATGAGGTGGTGGGGTAATACTCCCATCTTTCCAGAGATCGTCATCGCCGGCCTCGTGCCGGCGACCCATAACCTCGGTGCCGGACGGCATGTGGCCGACGGCGCAAAGGCAATGTTGACCGCGTGTATGGGTGGCCGGGACAAGCCCGGCCATGACGAATTTGTTGGAAGCGGACTGTGTCACCTCCGCCTCTTGCACCGCACAAAAGACCGTCCTAAGTCACGGCCTCTCGGGAGCACCGCATGACCTACGTCGTCGTCGAAGCCTGCATCAAGTGCAAGTACCTGGACTGCGTCGAGGTCTGTCCGGTGGATTGCTTCTACGAAGGCGAGAACATGCTCGTCATCCACCCCGACGAGTGCATCGATTGCGGTGTGTGCGAGCCCGAATGCCCCGCCGAAGCCATCAAGGCTGATACCGAGCCGGGGCTGGAGAAATGGCTGGGTCTGAATGCCGAATATGCCCGCAAGTGGCCCAACATTACGATCAAGAAGGACCCGCCGCCGGACGGCAAGGAGTTCCAGGGGGTCGACGGCAAGTTCGAGAAGTACTTCAGCCCCAACCCCGGTAAAGGGACGTAGAACTTCTATTTCACAGACAATATTTGTGTGAAATATCGGGTCGCGGGCCGGAAACTGCCCGAAATATAGTGGCCACAGGCGGCGTTACGGCGAAGAAATATCATCTTTTCAACGGCTTGCTGATTCGCACCTTCCAAACGGCGGTTTGTTGTGCTATATAAGTGACGATCAGAATTGGTTCGAAAGGCGCTCCCCCAACCCGGATTCAACTCGTCCGGCAACGGCGCAGCTCGCAATGCTACGACGCAGATGCGGCAGGCTCTCCGGCAGGCCCGGTTGGGCGCGCGATATGGAAATGGAAATGACCGCAACAAAGACAGCGATACTCCCCCAGGCAGCAGCAGCAAAGAAGCCTTCGGCGGCGCCCGCCAAGAAGCACGAATTCCGGGCCAACGACCACGTGGTCTACCCCACTCACGGCGTCGGCCGCATCGTGCGCGTCGAGGAGCAGGAAGTGGCGGGCATGAAGCTCGAGCTCTTCGTCATCACCTTCGACAAGGACAAGATGACGCTGCGCGTCCCCGTGGCCAAGGCCAAGTCGGTGGGCATGCGCAAGCTGTCCTCGCCGGACGTGGTCAACAGCGCGCTCAACACGCTGAAGGGCCGCGCGCGCATCAAGCGCACCATGTGGTCGCGCCGCGCCCAGGAGTACGAAGCGAAGATCAACTCGGGCGACCTGGTCTCGATCGCGGAGGTGGTGCGCGACCTGCACCGCGCCAGCGGCCAGCCGGAACAGTCCTACTCCGAGCGCCAGCTCTACGAAGCCGCGCTCGCCCGCATGGCGCGCGAAGTGGCCGTGGTCGAAAAGACCGACGAGCCCACCGCCGTCAAGCGGGTCGAGACCATGCTGACCAAGAAGGCGGCATAGGTTCTCTTTGCGGACGAATAGCGAAAGGCCCGGGCTTCCCGGGCCTTTTCCTTTCGCCCTACTCCGCGGCGGCGCGGTGAGGGTGCGCGCCCATCGCCATGCGCTCTTCGGCGATGCGGTCGGCGATCTCGTTGGTCGGGCGGCGCTCGACATCGCCCCGCTTGAAGATCATTGCCAGGGTCGGCGCGATGTTGAGGACGCGGCGCTCGATCTCGGCATCGTCCCAGCCGAAGATCTGCCCCGCGACGCGGATGATCCCGCCGCCATTGATGACGTAGTCCGGCGCATAGAGCACGCCGCGCTCCATCAGCATCCTGCCGTGGACGTCGCGGGCAAGCTGGTTGTTGGCGCCGCCGGCGACAATCTTCGCCTTGATCTCGCCCACGGTCTCGTCGTTGACGACCGCGCCCAGCGCGTTCGGCGAGAACACGTCGCAGGCGACCGTGACCACGGTGTCGGGCGAGGCTTCGCGTGCGCCGAAGGCATCCACCGCGCGCCGCACCGCGTCGGCGTTGATGTCGGCGACGATCAGCTTCGCGCCTTCCTCGTGCAGCCGCTTGGCCAGCCCCATGCCGACTTTGCCGAGGCCTTGGATCGCCACTGCAAGACCCTTGGTCGTGTCGGCGCCGAGCTTGTGCTTCACCGCGGCCTTCAGGCCCACGAAGACGCCGAGCGCCGTGAGCGGCCCGGAGTCGCCGCCCGTCTTCCCGGGAATGTCGTAGCCCGCGACGTATTTCGTACCGCGCGCCAGCACCGGCATGTCTTTCGGCCCCATGCCGACGTCCATCGCCGTGATGTAATGGCCGCCCAGCGATTCGACCGCGCGCGCATAGGCCAGCAGCTTCGCCTCGCTCTTGTCCTTCGAGGGATCGCCGATGATCACCGCCTTGCCGCCGCCCAAACCGACATCGGCGATTGCGTTCTTGTAGCTCATGCCGCGCGACAGCCGCAGAACGTCGGTCAGCGCGTCGTCGGAGGTTGCGTAAGGATACATGCGCGTGCCGCCGCAGGCCGGTCCCAGCGCCGTCGAATGCACCGCGACGATCGCCTTCAAACCCGTCTTCTTGTCGTCGAAGAAAGAAACTTGTTCATGGTGGTCGAAATCCGGGAAATCGAAGACGCTCATCGGTGCCCTGCTCGCGGGATTTCTTTCGCCGAGACTAGTCTTACGCAGCGGTAATTGCCTTGCCATTTGCGAAGGCGGCGGAACCGGAAACTGCGCTTGGCGACCAAGTCTCGCAATTTTCAGTGGACCTAGGCTTTCGTGTCCAAAAAACTGCGAATCCGTTCCAGGAATTGTACCGCGCCTTCCACGACTGTCTCACCGCTTGCGCGATCGACTTCGTATTCGGTCCTGTAGTCGGCAATGTCCTTGCTTTCGTAGGATCTGGCGAGAAATGCACCGAGTTCTGATCCAAGGAGCGGCTCCTTGACCGTCAGCTGGCCGAACATCGTGCGCAAGCCGGTGTGCGTCCGCGGCTCCGTCCCAGTTGCAAAAAGGACCGCTGCTTGCGCCGCGTGGAATGCCGTCATGTATGCCATTCGCCCTGCCTGCTCCGGCTGAAAGTCCAAAGCATAGTGCGCAAAGCGCAGATCGCGCTCAGCCTTCCTCAAAAGGGCGGCTACACGTTTATCATTCTCTTTCACAGAGCCACACCGTCGCGGGCGATCGAACGAGAAAACGGCGTGTCCGACCATTGCTCTTGCGGAGGTAAGGGCTTGAACGAAACTATTGCTCCCGTTTCCTTCTGAATATCCCAACTCAGGTCGGCGAGACGGAAAACTTCGCTTATGCCATAGTCATAGCCAGCGAGGATGACGGCGATGTCGTAGTCGGAATCCGGGCGGTTCTCCCCTCTCGCGCGAGAACCGAATAGAACGGCGCCCTTCAACCGGTTTCCGTACTGGGCCTTGAGCCTTTCGTGCACAAGCGAAAGGACATTGTCCCGAATTGCTGCGTTTTCGACCGTCGCATTCATGCCACGACAATAGCACGGCGCGGCGCCGTTACGAAGCCAGTTTCTCTGTTCGGCTTCCACTGCGCAATGGCGATCTTGCTGTCAACCTGGCTCAGCGCGGTCTATTCTGGCCGCACCGGGGAGGCTCCACTTGACCAGATATGCCGCCGCGCTCATCGCAGGATTTGCCGGACTCGCTGGCACCATCGTTTGCGCCGAACCGCCGGACATCCACGTCAATGTTCCCGATCGCAAGGGACAGGAAGTGAATGTCGTCGAGCATGACCTTGCGCCGGGCCAGACGACCGGATGGCACATCCATCACGGCGTGGAGATCGCCTATGTGCTCTCGGGCGCCGTCGAGTTCCAAATGAGCGGAAGCCCGATCCGCTATGTGCAGGCGGGCGAGACATTCGAGGTGGGCCGCGACGTGCCGCATCGCGCGACGAATTCCGGCACCACCACGGCGCGGCTGCTGATCACCTATCTGAGGGACAAGAAGGGGCCGTTGAAGATCGACGTGCCGCCGCCCGCCATCCACTGACCGCGCTACGAGCCGACGGCCTTCAACACTTCGCCTTCGGTCAGGATCTGCGGCAGGACTTCGGCCTGTTTCGCGCCGGGCGGATAATAGAGATAGAGCGGCACGCCATCGCGGCCATGGGCTTCGAGCAGACGCGTGATCTCGGGATCGCGGCGTGTCCAGTCCGCAATCAGGCAGGCGACGTGATGTTTCGCGAACGCGGCAGCCACCGCTCCGCTCGAGAACGCCACGCGCTCGTTGACCAGACAGGTGATGCACCACGCCGCCGTAGCATTGATGAACACGGGACGGTTTTGCGCGCGCAGCTCTGCCAACCGCGCGGCGGAATAGGCTTCGTGCGGAATGGCGCTCGTGTCTGCGCGCGCAAGTGCCGGCGCCGTCGAAACCTTCGCGAGGCCGGCCACCATTGCGAGCGCGGCGATGAACGCCAGCAGGCTGACGAAGGCGCCGAAACCCCTGCCCCAGGCGCCGGCATTGCGGCTCGTGCTCCACAGCCAAAGTGCGAGCGCCAGTGCGACCATCGCGGCCAGCAGCAGCGCCACGCCGTCGGCGCCGACTTCGTTGGCCAGCACCCAAGCGAGCCACACCGCCGCGCCGTACATGGGATACGCCAGCGCCTGCTTGAGACGCACCATCCACGGCCCGGGCTTGGGAATGAGCTTGAGGATGCGCGGCGAGAAGCCGATCGCAACGAAGGGCGCCGCGAAACCCGATCCGAGCGCGAAGAATATCGCGAGCGCGATCCAGGCCGGCTGCGTGAAGGCATAGCCGAGCGCCGCGGCCATGAACGGCGCGGTGCAGGGGGCTGCGACCGCGACCGCAAGCACGCCGGTGAAGAACGCGCCCGTCGCGCCGCCCTGGCGCGCAAGCGCATCGCCGCCGCCGAAGCCGGGCAGCTCGAACAGACCGGACAAGCTCAAACCCACCGCGAAGACGAGCAGCGCAAAGCCTGCGACCGCGATGGGCTCCTGAAGCTGGAAGCCCCAGCCGATCTCGGTCCCGCCCGCGCGCAACACGACGACCGCGGCGCCCAGTCCAAGGAAGCTGAGGATCGCGCCCGCGCCGTAAGCCAGGCCTTCGACGTTTGCGTGACGGCCTCCGCCGCCATGGCTTGCCAGCGCCAGCGCCTTCATCGCCAGCACCGGCAGCACACAGGGCATCAGGTTCAGGATCAGTCCGCCGACGACGGCGAAGAGAAGCGCCAGCGCCAATCCCAGCGCATCCGCATCGGTCGGCGCCATGGCGGCGAGGGGCACCGGCCCGGGCATCGCATGCACTTGAAGCGCCTGCCGTGAGCCGTCGGCGGAAGTGAGTTCGAGCACGCCGTCGAGCGCGCCGCCCTTGAAGCCTTTCGCCTTCGCGAGATGCAGCACCAGGCCGCTGTCGGCAAATGCAAGCGTCTGCGGCTTGATGCCCTCGATGACGCCATTGCGCACCGGGAAGAACGCCGCCTTCGCCGGACGCGCGGAGGCCAGTTCTTTCGACGGCACGAAGAGATCGAGCGTATCGCTCGCGCCATAGCGCATCGGCCATGGCGAGACGACCGGAAGCTTGGCGCGCGCAGCCGCGAACGCAGGGTCGGGCGGCAGCACGCTTGTCCCCACATTCAGCGGCAATGAAAGACTCGCCTCTTCCGGCACGCAGACCTCGGCGCACACGAGCCAGGCCGCATGCGCCTTGAGCGTTACCGCGCCCTTGGCTGCATCCTTCGGCGCCGTGATGTCGATGAGCAGCCAGGGCTTGCCTTCATAACCGTAATCCATCAGCGGGCCGACGGGTTCGGCTTGCGGCGCCGGCCACTGAATCGGTCCTGCCTTCCAGCCCGGCGGCAGCGACCATTGGATCTGCGTCGGCGCGCCGACGTCGCCGGCGTTGCGCCAATAGGTGTGCCAGCCCCTGCGCGTCGCAAGCTCCAGCGCCACCGTGATCGTGCCGCCAGGCTCGACCGCGTCGCGCTCGGCGAGGAGGCGCGCATGCACCTTGGGCGCGGCATCGATCTGCGCCGCGGCGGGCACGGCGAGCGCAAGCAAGACGAGGAGCCAGAGCCCTTTCATCCTGCCGCTATAGCCTCCATCGCCTGCCCTCGCCAGCCACTCGCGCAGGCGTGAACGGCCCTGTAATCTTCGGTAGAATCGCGGAGAGGAATACCATGATCGGACGATATCTCATCGCCGCTGCGGCGTTCTTTGTGCTTGGATTTGGGCAGGCAGGCGCAATGACGCCGCCTTCGATCGTGAGCGCGACGGACCTGCCAGACCTGATCGCGCGCGAAAATCCGGTCATCCTCTCGGCGCAGTCCCAGGCCAACGAAAAAGGCAACGAACCCGGTTACCTCAAAGGCGCCTATGCGGTGGACGAGGATCTTTGGACGAGCGACAGCCGCTCCCAGGCGCACCTCGACGACCTCGCCCTGTGGAGCCGGCTGATCGGAGAGCTCGGCATCGGCAGCCGCCAGCGTCTGGTGATCGTCTACGACAATGGCGCGCTGAAGTTCGCCTCGCGCGTCCGCTACCTGCTGCATCACTATGGGATCGATCGCGCCGTGCTGGTGAACGGCGGCTGGCCCGCGATCGAGCAGCAGATCAAGGACGGAAAGCTGGAAGGTCAGCCGCATCGCAGCGTGCCCTTCCCGCAGAGCTACACGGCAGTCATCGTTCAGCCGCCCATTCCCGTCGTCACCCGCGCGGAGGTCTTGGCGAACTACAAGAACCCCATGTTCCAGATCGTCGACGTGCGCACGCCGGGCGAATACACGGGCAAGGACAACAACCCGCCGGTCCCGCGCCCCGGCCACATCCCCAATGCCATCAACGTGCCGCTGCAGAACCTGCTCGACGCGTCCGGCAACGTGCCGCCGAATCCGCAGTTGCGCGCGGCATTCCTCAGATACGGCGTCGATCCCAGGAAGCGGCTGATGTTCTACTGCTACGACGGCGCACGCTCGTCGCTGGTGGCGACGATGGCGGTCAAGGCCGGATTCTCCGCGGTCAATCTCTATTACCTGAGCTTCCTCGACTGGTCGTCCAACCCGAACGACCCTGTCGTGACGGGACCCAACCCCGCGACAGCGCGGTGAGGATCACTGGCGGAACGCTGGGCGGCCGCGCGCTCATTGCTCCGCCGGACGCGCGCGTGCGGCCGACCTCCGACAAGGTGCGCCAGGCAATCTTCAATATCCTGCGCCACAACGATTTTGGCATCGGCTTCGCGCTCGATGGCGCGCGGGTCTGCGACCTGTTCGCCGGCACGGGCGCACTGGGCATAGAGGCGCTGTCGCAGGGCGCGGCGTTCGCGCTCTTCGTGGACGACAGCGCGCAGAGCCGCGCGCTGATCCGCGAGAACGTCGAGGCGCTGGGCCTGACCGGCGTCACCAAGATCTGGCGGCGCGACGCGACCGGCCTCGGCCCCATGACAACGGGCGCGGGCGGACCGTTCGATCTGGTCTTCCTCGATCCGCCCTATCGCAAGAACCTGATCGCGCCTGCGCTCGCTTCCTTGCGCGATGGCGGCTGGCTCGCCACGACCGCGCTGATCGTGGCGGAGACGGCGGCGGACGAACATGTTCCGCCTACGGATGGATTCGCGCCGCTGGACGAACGCATCTATGGCGACACGCGCGTGGCGTTCATGGCGGCAAGGTCTCCTCCACCCTCCACTTGAGGAATCCTAGGCGCGCCTCCGCGTTCTTGATCTGGCTTAAGGTTCGCCGCCGGGACAGGCAGGACAGTGGTGACCCTCGCGCAGGAGTGTCATCACATGCCGCCTTCCACCGCGTTGCGGGCGCGGCCAAACACGCAGAGCCGAAGGTCGCTGGTGAAAGCGGTGACCTATCGGCTGCTGATCGTGTGCCTGGATTTTTCCGCGATCTATCTGCTGACGGGCGCCATAAAGGTCGCCGTCGGCTTCATGATCGCAAGCAACATCTACACGACGGTCGCGTATTTTCTCCACGAACGCGTGTGGGCTCGCATCGACTGGGGACTGAGCGGGAACTGATCCGCCCTTCACATCCCCTGGAAGCCCTTTGGCAGCGCCTGGGCTTCGGCCGGCGTCAGGGGCCGCATCGCCTTGACGATGCATGGACTGGCCAGGCTGCCATGCGTGTCGCGCGCCACCCTGAGGTCCATGTCGGCGGCCGAGCACAGCAGGTCCGAACCCCTGGCCTTGAGGATGATGTGTGCGCCTTTGTCGGTCAGCAACGGACACATGTTGCCGAGGTCGAGGCGATAGTATTGCGTCTGCGCCACGCGCAGGTAGATCGTCCTGGCATCGGACGCGCGCCAGCCGTCCAGCTCGCTGAGCGGAAAGCATCTGGAGCCGGCCAGCGCGGGCGCGCCGGCGGCGACTGTCGCCAGCACAGCCAGGGCGATGGCGCCGGCAAATAGGCGGGTCATGGCAATCTCCGTTCGAACTCTCTGCGCAGTATAACGCGCCAGCGTCGAGATGTCCTGCGCCGAACCCTACCGCCGTCCGAACAGCCTCTCGATGTCCGCGAGCTTGAGCTCGACATAGGTCGGGCGGCCGTGGTTGCACTGGCCGGAATGCGGCGTGTCTTCCATTTCGCGCAAGAGCGCGTTCATTTCCTCCGCGGTCAGCCTGCGGCCAGCGCGCACGCTGGTGTGGCAGGCGAGCGTGCCCGCAACCTCCTCCAGCCGCTCCTTCAGCGACAGCGCCGAACCGCTCTCGGCGATGTCGTCGGCGAGATCGCGCAGCAGCGCCTTGACATCCAGCCGGTCCAGCATCGCCGGCACTTCGCGCACCACCACCGCGTCGGGACCGAAGGGTTCGACCACAAGGCCCAGCTCGGCCAGTTCGCCCGCGCGGGCCGCGACGCGCGCGACCTCCGCCGGATCGAGATCGACGACCTCGGGGATGAGCAGCGGTTGACGCGCGATGCCGCCGTTCTCCATGGCGCGCTTCATCTTCTCGTAGACCAGACGCTCATGCGCCGCATGCTGATCGACGATGACGATGCCGTCTTTTGTCTGCGCGACGATGTAGGTTTCGTGCAGCTGCGCGCGCGCGGCGCCGAGCGGCGTGTCCGGCGCAGGCTCCGACGGCGGCGGCTCGACGCGCGCCGAAACCTCTGGTGTGAACAAGGGCGCGTGATAATCCCGCGCCGCCTCGCGCATGCCGGCCGGGACGTAATTGGGCTGCGGATAGCTTTCCGGGCGAAGCGCCGAAAGCGCATCGCCCGCCACGGTCGTCGCGGCGCGATGGCCGGCCTGGTGCAGCGCCTGCTTCAGCGCGGAGACGATCAGTCCACGGACCAATCCGGCGTCGCGGAAGCGCACTTCGGTCTTGGCCGGATGGACGTTGACATCGACGAAGGCGGGCTCGCAGTCGAGGAACAGCGCCAGCGCGGGATGACGGTCGCGCGCCAGGAAATCGGCATAGGCGCCGCGCACCGCGCCGATGAGAAGCTTGTCGCGCACGGGCCGTCCGTTGACGAACAGGAACTGCATCTGGCTGTTGGCGCGGTTGTAGGTCGGAAGGCCAGCAAACCCCCGCAGCCGCACGCCTTCGCGCAACGCATCCACCGCGACGGCGTTGGCGGCGAAATCCCGGCCCATGATGCGTGCGAGGCGGGCAAGCCGCGCGTCGCCCTCGATCAGCTTCGCGTCGGCCGGAAGATCGAGCGCGCGTCGCCCATCCAGGGTCAGCGTGAAGCCGACGTCGGGCCGCGCCATGGCGAGCCGCTTCACGACGTCGAGGATTGCGAGTTCCTCCGAGCGCGCGGATTTGAGGAATTTCAGCCGCGCCGGCGTGGCGAAGAACAGCTCGCGCACTTCGACGCGCGTGCCGTGCTGGCCCCGCGCGCCGAACGCCGCCGGCACGGGGCCTTCGGCGCGGCCGCCTTCGACCTCGATGACATGCGCCTCGCCCGTTGCCGTGCGGCTTTGGATCGAGAGCTTCGCCACCGCGCCAATCGAGGGCAGCGCCTCGCCCCGAAACCCCATGGTCGCGATGTTGGTGAGGTCGTCGCCGGAGAGCTTCGACGTTGCATGGCGTTCGACCGCGAGCGCGAGGTCGTCCGCGTCCATGCCGGCGCCGTCGTCTTCGACCAGGATCAGCTCGGCACCGCCCGCGGTCGCGGCGATGTCGATGCGCGTGGCGCCGGCGTCGAGCGCGTTCTCGACCAGTTCCTTCGCCGCGCTCGCAGGCCGCTCCACCACCTCGCCCGCGGCGATGCGGTTGATCGTGCCCTCGGATAGCCGGCGAATCTGCATGGGCCATATTAGGCGCACTGTCCGATAGGTGTCATGGCCCGCGACTGCGGGCCATCCAGATGCCGTCTTTGAACTTTCCAAGGGATTCACGCGGAGGCGCGGAGAGCGACTTCTCCGGGAACTCCGCGGCTCCGCGTGAACCTACTTCTTCACTCGAGAGCACCAGCTGGATGGCCCGCAGTCGCGGGCCATGACGCCCTGTATCGTACCGATCGCGCTCACTCTCCCTTCAAATACTCCCGCGCCAGAACCTTGCCTTCTTCGACGCCGGGCTGGTCGAAGGGATCGACGCCCATCAGCCGTCCCATGAGGATGGTCTCCAGCATGAAATGCATCATCAGCGCGCCGACGCCCGCGGCATCGACTTTGTGCAAATGGATCTGCCGCACCGGACGGCCGTTGCGGCTCAAGGTTTCGGCCGTGGCACGCGCTTCCGCAGCGACGAGATCGCCCATCGTCTTGCCCGCGAGATAATCGAGACCGAGCGCGTGCGCGCGGGTTTGAGGCGCAGCGAGTCCCTCGCCCTTCGTGTCCACGGACAGGATGGTGTAAAGCGACCGGCCCGGACCGTCGCGGAACAATTGCAGCTGGCTGTGCTGATCGACCGGACCGAGCGCGCCGACCGGCGTCGCGCCCTGCCCGTTCTTGCCAAGGCTCTCCGCCCATAACTGCCGCCACCAGCCATGAAAGGTCGCAAGGCGATCGGCGTAGGCCCAAAGCACGGTCTGATCGAGCTTGCCTGCTTTCGCGAGCGCATAGTGCAGCGCGGCGCCTTCGGCCGGCGCGGAATGCGGATCGTCCAGCGCATGATCGAGCGCAGCTTCGGCGCCTCCGCGCAAAGCGGCGGCGTCGATGCCCATCAGCAGCGCCGGCAGCGCACCGCAGACCGTCAGCACCGAATAGCGGCCGCCCACATTCTTCGGATGATCGAGCACGGCGCATCCGATCTCGGCCGCGAATTTGCGCAACGTCCCATTGCCGGGTTCGGTGATCACCGCGAAGTGGTCCTTGAGATACTTGCCGCCGCCGGCTTTCTCGATCGAGTCCGCGGCCGTCAGCGCCTGCATCAAGGTCTCCGCCGTGCCGCCCGACTTGGAAATGACCACGAAGCGCGCGGTGCGCAAATCGATCCGCGCGAGATATTCCGCCCACGAGAACGGATCGGGGTTGTCGTGAAAGCTGACGCGCGGACCCTTGCGACCGTGGGTTTCGAGGGCGGTCTTGAGCGCCTGTCCGCCGAGGCTCGAGCCGCCGATGCCGAGCACCGCGATCTCGGTGGTGTTCTGCGCCAGCTTTTCGGCCACGGCGCGCGCGGTCTTCAGATCGTCGCGCCGGGCAGGCACGCCGAGCAACTCCAGCGATCCGTCCTTGCGGCTCTGCCCGAGCCATTCGAGATGCGGTTCGCAATCTTTCAGGGCCGCGTCGAAATCCGCGCGCTTCAGGGCGCCTTTCCCGCCGAGTGCGAGATCGAGCGAGATCGTAAAGGGCAGAGAGGTCATGGGGTGGCTCCCGACGAATGGCCGCTAGGTAGCGCATTCACTGTCACGGTTGTTCCCTCTCCCCTTGTGGGAGGCGATTGCGCACTACTTCTTCATCGTCCCCGCGACCACGATGGTCAACCGCCTGGGATCGAAGACCCGTTTGGCGACGCGGCGCACGTCGTCGAGCGTCACCGCATTGATCAGGTCGTTGCGCCGCGCCACATAGCCCACATCGAGTCCCGCGCGCTGGAACGTCGCGAGCTGCGCCGCGGTTCCGGCATTGGACGCGAAGGCGAGCGGATAGGACCCGGTCAGATAGGTCTTGGCGTCGGCAAGCTCCTGCGGCGTCGGACCGTCGTCGGCGAAGCGCGCGAAGGTGTCGCGGATGGCGTCCAACGTATCGCCCATCGCGTCGGCACGCGTCGCGACCAGGCCCTCGACGGTCGCCGCGCGGCGCATGTCGTCGAGATCGGTCGAGATGTCGTAGGTGAGGCCGCGCTTCTCGCGCAGTTCGCCGGTCAGGCGAGAGGAGAATCCGCCGCCGCCGAGAATGTCGTTGGCGACATAGGCGGGAATGAAATCGGGATCGTTGCGCATCACGCCCGGCATGCCGAACACCGCGTTGGGCTGCGGCACGTCCATCGCGAATTTGTGCACGCCCGGCGCGCCGAGCTTGCCCACGCGCACCAGCGGCGGCGGCGCGATGCCGCTCAACGGCGCGAACGTCGCTTTGAGATAGGCGGAGAGTTTCGCCGCGTCGATGTCGCCGGCAACCGCGATCTTCAAGCCGCCACGCACCCAATGCGCGGCCGCGAACGCCTTCAGGTCGCCACGCTGTACCGCCTTCAGCCCGGCGCGGTCGCCATTGACGGAGTGCGCATAAGGATGCCACTTGAAGAACAGGCTGTGAAACTGCCGCGCGGCGACTTCCGCCGGATCCTCGTCCTCGCGATCGAGGTTCTGCAGCATCTGCGCGCGCACCCGCGCGATGGCGTCCGGATCGAAACGCGGATGGGCGAGTGCGAGCGCCAAAAGCTTGAACGCGTCGCTCGCATTGGCACTCAGGGTGACGAGGCTCACCACCGTCCAATCGCGGCTGGGCTCGACCTCGAGCTGGATCGCCTTGTCGGCCAGCGCATCGTGGAATTGGTGGCCGCTGAGCCGCCCCGCGCCCTCGTCCATCAGCGCCGCGGCGAAGGCGGCGAGGCCGCTCTTGCCCGCGGGGTCGTAGGCGGAACCCGCCGGAAACGACGCCACCAGCGCGATCATCGGCAAGGTGTGGTCCTCCGAGAACCACACCTCCTCGCCCTTTGGCGCTGGCAAGGCCTTTGCGCCGAAGGCATTGGCGGGGCCCATGACAGCGCAGTTAATCAGTATAAGGAGTAACCCGAAAAGCATCGCCACACGAACTCTGCCTCGCGGTTTGCAGTCTCCCTTCCCCGGTCTTTGCGAGCCGAGCCCCGTTCTCATCGCCGAGGCCCCGGCGTCAGAGTTGCGGTGACGGATTCGCGCGGAACGAGGAAATCCTTGGCCGCCGCCGCGACATTGTCGCGCGTCACCTCCTGGATGCGGTCGGGCCAGGCGCCGACGTCGAACACCGTGAGCCCGATGGCGAGCGCCTGCCCATATGCCGAGGCAAGCGCATACTGGCTGTCGCGGCGATAGGTGTTGGCGGCGACGAGCTGTGTCTTGGCGCGCGCGAGTTCCGTGGCGCTGACGGATTTCGTATAGGCCGCCAGCGTCTCGTCGACGACGCGTTCGATTTGCGTGAAGGAAACGCCGGGCCGCGGCTGCGCATAGACGGTGAAGCCCGTCGCATCGCGGCGATAGCCGTCATAGCTCGCGCCCGCGGCCGTTGCGAGCTTGCGCTGCTCCACCAGCCGCCGGTAAAGCGCCGAGCTGTAATCGCCGCCCAGAACCTGTGCCAGAACTTCAAGCGCTTCGGCCTGTCCCGGCGCGGCCTCGGCATAGGAGGGGACACGATAGACGCGGATGAACAGCGGCACCTTGGCGTCGGGATTGGTCATCGCGAGCCGCGTATCGGCGAGCCGCGGCGGCTCGGCGGCGAACTCATGCACCGCGAGCGGCCGCGGCGGCACCTTGGCGTAAGCCGTCTGCGCATCCGCGCGAACGACATCCGGCGTCACGTCGCCGGCGACGATCAGGATGGCATTGTTGGGCGCGTAGTGATGCGTATAGAAATCCTGCGCCTCGACACGGCCGATATGGCGCACTTCCTCCGGCCAGCCGATCACCGGCCGGCCATAGGGATGGGACAGATACAGCGCCGCATCGACCTGCTCGCTCAGCAGCGCCTGCGGATCGTTGTCGACGCGCATGCGCCGCTCTTCCAGCACGACCTGGCGTTCGGTCGAGACGTTGCTGTCGGAGAGATCGAGATTGGCCATGCGGTCGGCCTCGAGCGCCATCGCCAGCGCGAGCTTGTCCCTGGCGATCTGCTCGTAGAAAGCGGTGTAGTCCTCGGTGGTGAAGGCGTTGTCCTCGCCGCCGTTGCGGGCGAGGATCTGCGAGAAGCGGTCGCCGGGATTCTGCTTGGTGCCGCGGAACATCATGTGCTCGAAGAAATGCGCCAGGCCCGAAAGGCCCGGCGGATCGTCGGCGCCGCCGCTCTTGAACCAGATCATCTGCGTAACGACGGGCGCGCGATGATCGGGGATCACCACGACCTGCATGCCGTTGCGCAAGGCGAACTGAAACGCCTGCGGGCCCGCGGCACGGACGGGGAAGCAGAAAGAGGCACTTAAAGCCACAAAGACTGCGACCATGGCGCACAGAAATCGTCCCCCGCTTGCGGGGGAGGCGGATCGGCGCGTCAGCACCGAGACGGAGGGGGGCTTGCGCCCCCCCCTTCGCTCACTTTGTTCGTTCAGCACCTCTCCCGCAAGCGGGGGAGGATTTCGGAGGCACGAAATCGATCGGCTGACATGCGCGGCCCTAGAAGATGCCATCGAGCCAGCCGTGATGCTCCGACTTGGCGGTGTCGTCCGGTTTGGCGTCATCGCCTTGACCCTGGATGGTCGCCGAGTCGCGCGGCTTGTCGAGGTCGCCGGCCGCCTTCTCGGCCGACAAGCGCTTTTCCTCGGCGTCCGCATTCACCGGCGTGCCGGGAACCTTTTCCGGCTTCCAGAAAAGCAGTTTCTCGGTGAAGGCGTCGTCCGCCGCTTCCATCGCGCGGCCATCGGAGGCGATCTCCTGGCGGATGTCGGGGTCGGGCTGGATGGCGTTGGCGCGCGCCAGCAAGAGCTTTTCCGCCTGGCTGTAATCACCGGTGATCGTTTTGGCGGCGGCTGCCGGATCGGTGTCGAACAGCACCGACTGCGCCGCGTCGGTCGGCTTGATCTGGTTTGTCGGCGGCGCGCCGTCGCGCGGCGGGCGCAGATTGTAGTCGGGCGGAACGATCAGCGGCTGCTTGGTCACGATCGAGAACTCGTCGGGACCTTCCTTGCTCATGCCCGCCGCATCGCGGATCGACTGGCATCCCATCAGAAGCCCGCCGGCCGCCAGCAACAGCGCAGCGCGAAGGGGCAGGCGCAATCCATGTCTCATGATCACTCCACTCTAACTTCCGGCGCCGCCGCCATCCGCCGTCTTGGTTTCCGGCTTGAGCAGCGCGTCGTACAGCATTGCGATGACGCCAAAGGTGATCGCCGCATCGGCGACGTTGAAGACATACCAGTCGTAGCCATGGGCGTAAAAGTGGAAAAAATCGGCCACCCTGCCATGGACCAGCCGGTCCACCAGATTGCCCAGAGCCCCGCCGATGATCAGGCCGAGCCCGACCGCCAGCGTCTTGCGCGTCGAGACCCAGAGCCACCAGCCCAGGAATGCCACGACCAGGATGGTGAACAGCACCAGCGCCACGGGCCCGATCCAGGAAAGCCAGCCGTAGCTCACCCCCTTGTTCCACACCATCACAACATTAAAAAAAGGCAAGACGGAGATGATATGGCTGTCATAAGGCTCGGTCGCAAAACCCAGGCCGTAAAGCAGGAACAGCTTCGTCAGCTGGTCGAGCAAAAGCGCGGCGCCGGCCGCGATCAGCCCGAAGTCGCGCGGGCTCAACGCCGCCTTCATCCGACGGCCTCCGCGCAACGGTTGCAGAGATCGGGATGCGCCGCGTTCTTGCCGACCTCCTCCAAGATCATCCAGCAGCGCGCGCATTTGTCGCCGCGCGCATGCTCGAAACGCACAGCCACGCCCGGCACTTCGTCGAGACGGAAGGCGTCCTCCGGCGCGGCCACTTTGGCGATATGCGCCGCCGAGGTGATCGCGACCTCGGCGAGGTTCAGCCCGGCGAGCAATTCGCGGTCGGCATTGTCGGAGAGATAGACCAGCGGCGCGGCTTCGAGGCTGGCGCCGATGACCTTGTCGCGCCGCGCGATCTCGAGCGCTCCGGTGACGACGCGGCGGATGGCGCGGACGCGGTTCCATTTCTCGACCAGGCCGGGCGACTGCCATTCCCCCGGCGTTTTGGGGAAGGTGTTCAGATGCACGCTTTCGTTCTCGCCCGGGAAGCGTAGCAGCCACGCCTCCTCCATGGTGAAACAGAGGATCGGCGCCAGCCACGTCGCCACGCGGCGGAAGATCTCGTCGAGCACCGTGCGCGCGGCGCGGCGGCGCGGCGCGCTGCGGGCGTCGCAATAGAGCGCGTCCTTGCGGATGTCGAAATAGAACGCCGAACACTCGTTGGTGCAGAACGAGAACACGGTGTTGTAGACGCGATTGAAGTCGTAGACCGTGTAGCCCTCGCGCACGACAGCATCGATCTCCGCCAGCTTGGCCAGCATGTAACGCTCGAGCTCGGGCATGTCGCCATAGGCGGCGCGCTCGCTCTCATCGAAACCCGAGAGGTTGGCGAGCATGAACCGGATGGTGTTGCGCAGCCGGCGATAGGCGTCGGTGTTCGCCTGGATGATGTCGCTGCCCATGCGCAGGTCTTGGGTGAAATCGCTCGATGCCACCCACAGACGGAAGATGTCGGCGCCGTTCTTGTCGGCGACGGCCTGCGGCAGGATCACGTTGCCGACCGATTTCGACATCTTGTCGCCCTCGCGGTCGAGCACGAAGCCCGCGGTCAGCACCTCGTCATAGGGCGCGCGGCCGCGCGTGGCGCAGCTCTCCAGCAGCGAAGACTGAAACCAGCCGCGATGCTGATCCGAGCCTTCGAGATAAAGATCGGCGTGGTCCTTCTTGGGCCATTCCGGCTCCAGCGGCTGCTCCACCGTGAACACATGGGTCGAACCGGAGTCGAACCAGACATCGAGGATGTCCTTGACCTGCTCATAGTTGTCGGGATTGCGCGCGTTGCCGAGGAACCGCGACGGCGGCGAGTTGAACCAGGCATCCGCGCCTTCCGTGCGGAAGGCGTCGACGATGCGCGTGTTCACCTCGGCGTCGTCGAGAATCTGTTGCGTCTTCTTGTCGACGAAGATCGCCAGCGGCACGCCCCATGCGCGCTGGCGCGACAACACCCAGTCGGGCCGATCCTTGACCATGCCGGCGATGCGGTTCTCGCCCGACGGTGGATACCATTTGGTGTCGGCGATAGCCTTCATGCAACGCTCGCGCAAAGTGCCGCCGCCCGCGATCTCCTTGTCCATCGCCGCGAACCATTGCGGCGTGGCGCGGAAGATCACCGGCGCCTTCGAACGCCAGGAATGGGGATATTGATGGCGCAGCGTACCCTTGGCCAGCAGTGCGCCGGCATCGATCAGCGCCTGGATCACCGCGCCATTGGCGTCGCCATCCTTCTTGCCGTCGCGTGAGAGGATGAACTTGCCTTCGAAGCCCGGCGCATTCTTCGTGAACGACCCGTCCGCGGCCACGACGTTGAACGCTTCCGGATTCGTCCGCATGTAGTCCGGGAAGTTTGAGAGCACCAACTCAAAATCTTCCTCGCCATGTCCCGGCGCGGTGTGCACGAAGCCCGTGCCGGTATCCGCGGTGACGTGATCGCCCGGAAGAAGCGGCACGTCGAAGTCATAGCCTCTGCCACGGAGCGGATGAGCGCATCTTAGCAGTTCAGGATCGAAATCATTGTGCCGGCGAAGTTTGACTCTGGCATGCTTCGCGGTCTGCTCCGCGAGCGCATCCGCAAGCGCGATGTGCTCGCCAAGTTTCGCGAGAGACCCGTCTTCGACTTCCGCTACCTCATACGTTCCGTATGACAGATCATCGGAGTAGGCGATGGCGCGATTTCCCGGAATCGTCCAGGGCGTAGTTGTCCAGATCACAACGCTTAAATCTTTCGCGTTGATCACCGGAAACTTCACATAAATCGTCGGGCTGGTTTTCTCGTGGTACTCGACCTCGGCTTCGGCGAGCGCCGTCTTTTCGACCGGCGACCACATCACCGGGCGGAAGCCGCGGTAGAGCAGTTTGTTGGCGACGAATTTGTGCAGCTCCGCCGCGATCACGGCTTCGGCGCGGTAGTCCATGGTGGTGTAGGGTTTATCCCACAGCCCGATGCAGCCCAGCCGCTTGAACTGCTTGCGCTGCACGTCGATCCAGAACTCCGCGAATTCGCGGCAGTCCCGGCGCAGCTGCGCGATGGGCACGTCGTCCTTGGACTTGCCCTCCTTGCGGTACTTCTCCTCGATCTTCCATTCGATCGGCAGGCCGTGACAATCCCAGCCCGGGATGTAGGGCGCATCGAATCCCAGGAAGCCGCGCGAACGCACCACGATGTCCTTCAGCACCTTGTTCAGACCGGTGCCGGAGTGAATCTCGCCATTGGCATAGGGCGGGCCGTCATGGAGCACGAACAGCGGCCGGCCCTTGGCCTGGGCCCGGATGCGGCCGTAAAGGTCCATTGCCTCCCAGCGCGCGAGCCATCTGGGCTCGGCCTCGGGCAGGCCGGCCTTCATGGGAAACTCGGTCGCGGGCAGGAACAGCGTGTCGCGATAGTCGCGCGCGCCGGATTCTCGACCGGAGTGTGATTCGGGTTTGCTCATCGGTTCTGCCTGTGAACGTTCCTGGAAAATGCGCTGCGGAAGCCCGGCCCCGCCGCGAAAGGTCGCTCAACCTTCCCGGCGCGGAGCCGGGCGGCGAATTCGCGAAACCCCCAGGAATTTCGACATCGGCCTGCCTGCAAATCGGTGGGGCTTCATAGCAGCGGCGCCGGGCGGGGTCCAGCGCGGGGCGGAAGGCAATACAATTCCACCCTCCCCTTGAGGGGGCGATTATGCACTACTTGACGAGCGCCCCGGAATAGGCCATATTCCCTTTCAGACAGGGAGTCGGGCCCATGGGCACTTCGAAGCGAATTCACCAAATGACCGTCCCCCAGTGGGAAGCGGCGTTTCCGACCGATGATGCCTGCATGGCCTACCTGGCAAAGCACCGCTGGCCAGTCGCCGTCCATTGCCCGCGTTGTGGTTCCGAGAACGTTTACGAGCTGCAAACCATGGCTTGGAAATGGGAATGCATGGACTGCGGAAAGAGCACGTCCTACCGCTTCTCTGTGCTCGTGGGGACAGTTTTCGAGAACACGAATGTCGGCCTTCGGACGTGGTTCCGCGTCATCCATAGGATGCTCGTAAGCAAAAAGGGCGTGAGCGCTCACCAGATTTACCGCGAGATGGGTTTCGGCTCGTATCGCACGGCTTGGCATATGTGCCACCGAATCCGCGCCGGACTGGCAGACAAGAACTTCCGCAAGCTTATGGGCATCGTTGAAGTCGATGAAACCTATGTGGGCGGCAAGGACAAGAACAAGCATTGGGACAAGCGGAGCGGCCATGGCGGCGGCGAAGGGTCCGGGAAGTCCATCGTGATCGGCGCGGCCCAGCGCAAGGGCAACGTTGTGGCCCGCGTGATTGAGAACACAAAGACGGAAAGCTTTGAGAGTTTTGTTCGCGAAGTCGTTTCGACCGAAGTCAGCCTTCTCAATACCGACGAGCATAGTGGTTATCGTCACCTGTCGCCCGATTACCCGCACCATGCCGTGCGCCACCAAGCCAAGCAGTATGTCGTGGGCGCTATCCACACCAACACGATTGAGGGCTTTTGGAGCATTATGAAGCGCGGCATCGTCGGCACCTATCACAAGGTCAGCCGCAAGTACCTCCCGCTGTACGTTGCCGAGTTCCAGTTCCGCTACAACAATCGCGAGAACGCCGATATATTCGGAACGGCAGTTAGTGGCTTCTGAAGTTTGCATCATCTGAGCTAGTAACTCTTCACATTCACGCCGCGTCGTTGCAGCTGGGCAATTACATCGGACCTAGCAGGCACGCGTATTGTGCTAAAATCAGTGAGCGCGGGGAGCTGAAGAAGCGGCGAGATGTCCACGATATGAATATCAATCATTGATACTTTCTTCAGCGACGAAAGACCGCTTATCGGCGCGAGCGTCGATATCGGGAGATCGCTGAGCGTAAGTTGTTCAAGATTGGAAAGATTTGCAACAAATGAGATGTCCGAAACAGTGATGCTCCCTAGAGCCAGCGATTTCAGGCTTTTCCACTCTCCTACCGTCTCAATATTTCTCACCACACCAATTGTCCCGAAGCCAAACCCGGATAGTGAAAACGCGCGAAGCTTTGTTAGACTGCGCAGAGGCGCGATATCCAATCCGGTCGCTCCCCAAATCCACAAATCCTGAAGATTTGCCAGCGCTCCGACAGGCGCAAGGTTGTAATGGCGTTGATCTATGATTCTTAACGTTCTCAAGTTTTCGAGGCCCGCTAGATTCGTGAGACTAGGGACCTGATTTCCGCCGACATCCAATTCCGCTAACGAATGAAGCTTCTCTAAGGGACTCAAATCATTTGCCGGGGCATCTCTGATATCCAGACTCTCCAGATGCGTCAGGGCAGAGACTGGCGATAGGTCTAAGACTAGCGTTCCTCCTAAACCGAGTTTTTTTATTTTCTTAAGTGACTTCAAAAACTCGACAGAGCGAACCTTTGACATCCCCAGACTCAATTCGTCCAAATTTGTCAATGTTGAAAGTGCCGCTGTATCGACAACCCCGGGGCTTGTGAGGGGTGTTTGAGAAATGGTGAGCTTTGTCAGGTGCGCAAAGCCGCTCAGTGCCGATATGTCCGTAAATTCTCCGGCACTTATTCCAATGCTCGTACAGTGTTGATTGTCTGCTAGATAGCGCAATCCGTCCAAGCTGGTTACGGTTTGCAGTTGGAGACTAAAAGGTTTGTTCAACTGCGCAAAATAAGACGCAGACTCTCTCATTGGAGGTAGTGGTCCATTCGAAAATTCGAAGCGTATACTGTCGCTAAGCGACTTTACGGTCCAGCCAAGTTCAGCAAGGCGCGCAATCGGCTTTTCATCGGATGCTGGCTTTTGTGTGAGCGTTGAGAGGCCGAAGAAAATGAATAACGAAATTATTGCGACCCCCAAAAACGACCAACGCAATCCTTGAAGCTTTGCAAGCGTCGATGTAGCGGGGCCAGCTTCAAAGTGCCATCCCGTTATGCGCACATCAAAAAAGAGCACCGCAATCGCAGCTAAAACAAACAGGCCACCTATCCATTTGTTGTCCGGGATGATCATGGCGATTCCAACGCCAGCCAGCCCGAGTGCACCCGCCAGAGAGCCTGGGCCAAATTCAATTCCCATCCTATCCGTCCTTTGCGCGCGCAGATTCTCGCCGCTTTAGGATATGTTCGGAATGATCCATAGACGGCGACGATTGCGCGCAATAATATTGCGCATCCACATGAACCATAAGACGAGTCGGAAAGCTCGTCAAATAGTGCACAATCGCCCTTGAGGGAGGGTCGAAATTTGCGCAGCAAATTTCGGGGAGGGGTATTGGCAATGCTGGACCCTTCCCCGAAAAAGCCTGCGGATTTTTCGACCCTCCCTCAAGGGGAGGGTGACTTTATGTGGAGCCCCCATGTCCGACATCGACCAGGTCGTCATCCCGCTGCCGACCAGCACCGGCGCGATCATCTATGCCGTGGCGCGGCTGGTGCGCGAAGGCAATCAGGCCTTCGCCGAGGCCATCGTCGCGATCCCCGATACGACCTTCGCGCCGCCAAAGCGCGTCGAGCTGTCGCGCTACAGCCTGGCGCAGATCAAGCCGGGCGCGGCGATGCGGCCCAATCTCTATCTCTATGAAGGCATGATCATGCCGGCGCCGCCGCTTTCGCCAATGAGCAGCTGCATCTTCGACTCAGGATGCAGCTGCCCGTCGAGCCAACGGCTGGCGGTCGGTCAGCGGCCGATCATCGGACCGAAGCCGGGATCGGAAACCGCCTTGTTGATGAGGCGCTGAACCGCGGGCGTCAACGCGTTGGCCGTATTGAGGCACGCGGTCGCGGCGTCGAAGGCGCTGTCGAAATCGTACTTTGTGTCCGCCGTCACCGACCTGCCATTGGCCGGGTTGGAGAGCTGCAGCGAGAACGTCCAATAGCCGCGTGTCAGGCTCGTCATCGACGAGAAAGATGCGGCGTTGAGGGTTGCGGCGAGCTGCACCGACGACTGGTCGTCGGAATAGATTCCAGAGAATTTGAGCTCGTCGTTGATCGAGTCCTTGATGAATTCTGCGATAGGCCGATTGCCTGCCGTCTTCACGGGGCCGACCATGCGGCAACCGCTGTCGAAATGGCTGAGGTCGTTCATCGACGAGACCCGCACCTTTGCGCCGTCGAATTTCTTGAGCGTGTAGGTGTTGTCGCCATAATTGGAATACGACGCTGGCGCCATCGTCTCGCAGCCTGCCAGTAGGCTTGCGACCGCTAGCGCGGCGCAAACCGTAAGTACTTTTTTCATGGTGTTTCCCCTTCTTCGTGTAATAACCGTATCTCGCGCAACAAGCGAAATCCAGTCCACGCTCGGAATTTGATTAGATCCGCGCCAAAGCCTGACGGGCTCGTTGCGAGTCGACCCCGATCTGCGCCTTGAGCGTTTCGAGATCGGGAAGTTTCATCTCGGGCCGCAGATAGGCGATCAATTCGACCGAGAGGTGCTTGCCGTAGAGGTCGCCGTCGAAATCGAACAGAAACGTCTCCAGCAGCGGCATTTGCGACTCGAACATCGGGCGGATGCCGAAATTCGCCACGCCCTTGTACTGCGCCACCACGCGCTCATCCTCCAGCACCGAGGCGCGGACGGCGTAGACGCCGAAGGCCGGATGCAGGCAATCGGCGAGCCGCATGTTCGCAGTCGGCACGCCGATGGCGCGGCCGCGCTTGTCGCCGTGCTCGACGCGCGCTTCGACCGCCCAGTAATGGCCGAGCAGGCGCGCCGCTTCGTCGGGCTTGCCGTCGCGCAGCGCCTCGCGGATCGCGGTGGAGGAGATCTTCTCGGCGCCGTCGATCACCGGGGTGAAAACGTCGACGCCGAAGCCTTCCATCTCGCCCATATAGGCAAGCAGCGTGACATCGCCGGCGCGGCCCTTGCCGAAACGGAAGTCGTGACCGACGACGACGCAACCCACGGAGAGGCCCTGCACCAGCACGTCGAGCACGAAATCTTGGGCGCTTTTCGAGGCCATCTGCGCATCGAAGGGCAGCGCGAACATCGCGTCCACGCCGACTTCCGCCAGCAGCCGCGCCTTCACGCGGAACGGCGTGAGCCGGAACGACTGTGGCGACGTGCGAAAGAATTCCTGCGGATGCGGCTCGAAGGCGAGCACGGCCAGCGCCGCGCCGCGCTCCTGCGCCTTCGCCGCCGCTTCCGCGATCAGCGCCTGATGGCCCAGATGCACGCCGTCGAAATTGCCGACCGCCACCACCGCGCCCTGAAAGGCGCCGGGAACGTGGGTGTAGTGGCGGAAGATTTTCATGGGTGCAGGCGGCGCGATTTTCTGTTTCCACCCTCCCCTTGAGGGAGGGTCGAAATTCGCGCAGCGAATTTCGGGGCGGGGTCCCTGCGCGATCCAAACTCCTCCCCGAAAAATCCTTCGAATTTTTCGACCCTCCCTCAAGGGGAGGGTAGATTCTTCTTACCCTTTCGGCTTCGCCGGCGCCATGACCAGCGCCTCGCCTTCGACCACGGTGGTCTCGCCGACCTTGCAGGCGCAATCGAACAGCACGCGGCGCTTCTCGGCATTGACCTCGCGCACGGTGCAGGTCGTCACGACCGTATCGCCGATGCGCACCGGCGCCTTGAAGCGCGTGGTGAGACTCATGAAGATCGTGCCCGGCCCCGGCATCTTCATGCCGAGCACCGTTGAGATATAGCTCGACGACAGCACGCCATGCGCGATGCGGCCCTTGAAAATGGTCTTGGCCGCGAAAGCTTCGTCGAAATGCACCGGATTGACGTCGCCGCTGACTTCGCCGAACAGTTCGACATCGCGTTCGCTGACGGTGCGCGTATAGCTCTCCGACATGCCGGGCTTCAGATCGTCGATGGTATAGGTCATGGAATCCTCGGGTTTGCCGGCCCGGTCTTAGCGACGCGCCGTCCGCGCGGCAAGCGCTACCACGCCAGCCTGGGCATCGCGGCGCGGGCGGCGACGCCGGCTTCGGCGAAGAGCTCCGCCATGCGCTGCGGCGTCACCTCTCCGATTTTTTCGCCATGGATGCCGTCGGCAATGAACAGCGCATCGATGCCGGCGGCGTTGGCGCCCTTGATGTCGGTGTGCAGCCCGTCGCCGATCGCGAGCAATCGCCTTGCGCCGGGCAGCTCGGCGCGCACCACGTCGTAGATCGCGGGCATCGGCTTGCCGTAGTAGATCACTTCGCCCCCGATCTTCTCGTATGCGTCGGCGAGCGCGCCGGCGCACCAGACGAGCTTGCCGCCGCGCTGCACCACCCAGTCCGGATTGGCGCAGAGCATCGTCAGGCCCCGCGCCTTCATCTGCGCCAGCCGATCCTTGTAATCGTCGGGCGTTTCGCGGTCGTCGTCGAACAGGCCGCTGTTCAGAACGATCTCGGCGTCTTCGATCCCGGTCTCATCGATGTCGAGTCCTTCGAAGATGCCGCGGTCGCGCTCGGGCCCGAGGTGGAACATCTTGAGGCGATGATCTTTGCAGCGGCGCGCGAGATCGCTGCGCGCCGCGATGCCGGAGGTCACGATCGCGTCGTAGCAATCGAGCGCAACGCCGAAGCGGCGAAACTGTATTTCCAGGTCCCGCTTTGGCCGCGGGGCGTTCGACAGCAACACCACCCTGCCCCGCTCCGCGCGGAAGCGATTGAGCGCATCGACGGCCTCGGGCCGCGCGGCAGTGCCATCGTGCAGCACGCCCCATACGTCGCACACCAGCGCGTCGTAATCGGACGCGATGGCGGAAAGTCCGGAAAGGATGGAGGGGAGAGAAGACATCAAGCCTTTACCACCCTCCCCTTGAGGGAGGGTCGAAATTTGCGCAGCAGATTTCGGGGAGGGGTCAAATCGCGTGCGCAATCCCTCCCCGAAAAATCCTTCGGATTTTTCGACCCTCCCTCAAGGGGAGGGTAGATTCAAGTTCGGCCTACGCGCTCTTCCGGAACGGAATGATAGGCGCCGAAGGTTCGGCTTTTTCCGGCTTGTCGTCGCGCACGGCGCGCGGCTCGCCGAAGAGATAGCCTTGCGCGAAATCGACGCCGTATTCGAGGAGCTGGACCACCGTTTTCTCGTGCTCGACGCGCTCGACGATCAGATTGAGGCCGTGGCGGCCGAGCAGCGTCTTGAAATCTTCGGGGCCCACCGCAGCGCGCGCGCTGCCCATACCGCCGAGCAGGGTCTCGGCGCGGACCTTGAGATGGCGGAAGCCGATGCGCTTCAGCTTGGCGAAATCCAGCGCCAGCGTGTCGACGTGATCCATCGACAGTGCGAAGCCCAGGCCGGCGAGCAGGCTCAAATTCTCTTCGCCCTTCGTGCCCGCGTTCAACACCGAGTCCTGCCCAAACTCGAAGACGATCTGGGTGGCGAGGTCCTTATTGTGGCGCATGTACTCGATGAATTGCGGGAAGAATTCGGTATCGGTCAGCGTGTCGCCGGAGATGTTGCAGAACACGCCGATGTCGCGGCTCTTTTGGGTCAGGCGGCGCACGATCTGCACGCAGCGAAACAGCAACAGGTTGTCCACCACGCTCATCAGACCGGCAGGCGCGGCGACCTTGATGTACTGCGCCGGCATGATGACGGCACCGTTCTCGGCCCGTAGACGCGACAGCGCCTCGTAGTAGCGCAGCTTTCTCTGGGGCAGGCTGACGATGGGCTGCAAATAGAGATCGACGCGGTTCTCTTCGAGGGAGGCGCGGATGGTTTCGAGCAATTCGGACTCGCCCAGCGTATCGAGATAGGCGCGCGCCCCCGTCGTCGGCTGCGGCGCGGTTTGCGGAGCTTCCGGCTTGGCCTTGTCCGAGATTCGGCCTGCGAATTCGCGCATCAGGCTTTCCAGCACCTGCAACTCGGCGACGATCTTGCGGCCCTGCGCGCTGGAACGCGCCTCGGCAGCCTCGCGGATTGTCTCCATTTTCGACTGGGTCTCGGTGAGCGCCAGTTCGATGGCGGCATGCGCGCGCTTCAGGGCGCCGATCTCGCGGCTGGCGATGCGCCGTTCGCGCCCGTGGCTGGCCGCCATGCGCAGGTGCAGGCCGAAAAGCATCAGAATGGCGAAGGTTGCCGCGCCCGCCGGAAGTCCGGCGAACAGGCCGACGGCGCCGCCCACGGCCGCCGACCCGAAAAGGCAGATGATGAAGATGAGGACGCTGACCATTCCTCAAGTTTGGCCCTTGTGTGTTTCCAATCGGTTAACCAAACTCGGGCGGTCAGCCACGGAGATGCCTGTGACCACGGCCTATGACTTCCAGTTCCGCTCTATCGACGGCCAAGCGCTGCCGCTCTCCAGCTTCAAGGGCAAAGCGCTCCTGGTGGTGAACGTCGCCAGCCAGTGCGGGTTGACGCCGCAATATGACGGGCTGGAGAGGCTCTGGCGCGAGAAGCGCGATGCCGGGCTCGTGGTGCTGGGCGTGCCGGCGAACGATTTCGGCGCGCAGGAGCCGGGCACCGAAAACGAGATCAAGACCTTTTGCGAGACGCGCTTTCAGGTCGACTTTCCGATGACGGCGAAGGAACACGTCGTCGGCGCTGAGGCACATCCTCTTTATCGCTGGGTGGCGAAGGAATTGGGCGAAGGCGCGGCGCCCAAATGGAACTTTCACAAATATCTCTTCGGCCGCGACGGCTCCATTGCCGGCACCTTCGGCTCGCGGACGGAGCCGAACGATGCCGCAATGAACGAAGCGATCGACGCGGCGCTGAAGTGACCGCTTTCATCCTCCCCCGTAAACGGGGGAGGATCGTTGTGCGCGAACATTTCTCAATTCACCGTCACGTTCACCGGCGTTGAGGGGATGCCGTTGGCCACGACCACCAGTGAGCTCGCGCCCGTTTCCATGCCGCTCGGCACGTCGAAATTGGTCATCACGGTCGCCGAGCCGGTGGCGACCCCCATCGAGCTATGGTCGTGCGTGCGCGCGTAAAAGACATGGCCGGAGCCGTTGTTGGTGATGCGCACCAGCGGGAAATTGGTATGCGTGTCGAACTCGTCGCCCCAGGCCGCGCCTTGCGAAAGGCCGTTGAACTGCGTTCCGGCGATCTGATAGCTCGAGCCGCGCGTCACCGTCGACGGGAACGACGTGATCGTGGGCGCCCAGGACGCATCGTACGTGCCGGTCGATTTGTACACTTCCGACCCGCCGATCAGCACCTCACCCGTCGGCAACGGCATCATGACGCCGAAAGCGTCGAACGGTTCGGTCTTGAGCGACGTGCCGTCGAATTCGTACAGGGTCCCCGACGAGCCCTGCACCAGCACATGACCGTTGGGAAGTATCGACACGCCGGTATCGAAGGCGTCGTCGCCGATGGGGAAATCCGGGCCGGCAGTCCAATGCCCGTGCTTGTCGCCCTTGCTCGGCTGCGTCCAGACGGCGGTGTGTCCGCGGTTCGCCCCGTCAGGCGCGGAGCCGGTGGCAAACACGCGCCCGTCGGGAAGACGCACTGCGGCGCCTGTCTCGCCGGGCGGGTCGTAGCACTTGTTCTTCGGTCCGTACTCGATGCAGGTGCCGCAGCAATTCTGCGGGCCGCGCAGATCGACCGGCGTATCGCCGGCGGTGACCCATTTGCCTTTGTCGGTCAGAAAGCGCTCGGTATGAGGGTGCGCCTTGACGTCGACGGTCAGGAGCGTGCCGTCGGGCAGCAGCACCCAGCCTTCCTCCGCATTCATCCCCTGCTTCTTCTTGGCCGCCACCGCGCTCCAGGTCAGCGTCTGCGGATCGAGCGCGGCCATCTTGGTCTTGAACTTGTAGCCGACGAGGAAGCGGCCATCGGGCAGCACGGTCGCCGGCGTGTCGCCGATGCAGCACCAGCCCTTGGGCGGATTGACCATGGCCCAGGTGTTCGCCAGCGGATCGTAGATCGCCGACTGGTTGGTGAAGGCGAAGACGCCGAAATTGTATTCGCCGCCGGAGACGATCACGCGGCCGTCGGCCAGTACGGCTTCCGCCTGCGCATAAGGCGAATAGCCCGACGGCAGGTTCGCCATGCGCGTCCAGGTGCCGTTGACGTAGCTGCCGTTGATATCCGGCGTGAGCTTGTACCAATCGCTGTCGCTGAAGCCCTGCGCCAGCACCGTTCCGTCGGTGAGCTGCATGGTGAGCTCGGCGCCGTTGGGCGGCTGATGGACGAGGTTGGTCACGGTCTGCGCGATGGCCAACGACGGGACTGCGGCCAGGCACGCGATCAACGGCAACGCAAATCGGCGAAGCATGAAGAACCCCTCTCTCGGACAGGCAGGTACGCCGACGCTACGAAATATCAGGGCGTTTTTGAATAGGATTTCGTCCGCATCGTCACCAACTCCTCGGCGGCCGTTGGGTGCAGTGCAATAGTGGCGTCGAAATCGGCCTTTTTCGCGCCCAAGCGGATGGCGATGGCGGCGGTCTGCACGATTTCGGCCGCGCCCCAGCCGAAGATGTGACAGCCGAGCACGCGCCCGGTCCTGGAGTCGACCACCAGCTTGAACAGCGAACGCTCGTCGCTGCCGGTCATGGTGTGTTTGAGCGGCTTGAAGGTCGATTTGTAGACATCGATGGCATGGCCGAGCCCCAACGCCTTGGTTTCGCTCATGCCCACGGTGGCGAGTTCCGGCGTGGTGAACACCGCGCTCGGCACGAGATCATGGTCGGGCGACGTCGGCACGCCCTCATAGACGGTCTTGACGAAACACATCGCCTCATGGATGGCGACCGGCGTGAGCTGAATGCGGTCGGTCACGTCGCCGATGGCATAGATTTTGGCTGCCGAAGTGCGGGAGTATTCGTCGATCTCCACCTCGCCGCGCTTGCCGAGCCGCACGCCGGCCTTCTCGACATGCAGCGCCATGGTGTTCGGCGCACGGCCTATGGCGAGCATCACCTGATCGCATTCGATCGTCGCGCCCTTGTTGGTCTCGGCATGCAGGCAGTTGCCGCGCTTCTCGATGCCGGTGAATTCGCAGCCGAGCAGGACGTTCAGCTTGCGCCGCGCCATCGACGCCATCAACGCGTCGCGCAGATCCTCGTCGAAGCCGCGCAGGGGCTTCTCGCCGCGATAGACGAGCGACACCTCGCTGCCCAGTCCGTGAAAAATGTGCGCGAATTCCAGCGCGACATAACCGCCGCCGGCGATGAGGATGCGGCCCGGCAGCCTGTCGAGATGAAAGGCCTCGTCCGAGGTGATGCAGAGATCTCCGCCCGGAACGATATGGGTGGTGCCCATCTCGCGCGTCGGCCGGTTTCCGGTCGCGATCAGGATGGTTTCGGCGGTGACGCGGCGGCCTTCGTTGAGCAGCAGAATCGTGTGCGGATCTTCGAACACCGCGCGGTCGCCGAAGATCGTGACGCCCGCCGCCTCGACGTTCTTGCGATACAGGCCTTCGAGTCTGGCGATCTCCTTGTCCTTATTGGCGATCAAGGTCGGCCAGTCGAAGCGGCGCTCGCCCACGTCCCAGCCATAGCCTTCGGCATCGTCGAATTCCTCGCCGAACTGACTGGCATAGACGAACAGCTTCTTGGGGATGCAGCCGCGGATGACGCAGGTCCCGCCCATGCGGTATTCCTCGGCCAACGCCACGCGCGCGCCGGAGGCCGCGGCCATGCGGCTGGCCCTGACCCCGCCCGAACCGCCGCCGATGACGAAGAGATCGTAATCATAATGTGCCATTGTGGCCGCCCTGCACTTGCACCATCCGATTAGCCGCCTTTGGATACTGTCACAACCGCGGGATTCGTGCGCGATGCGATGGATGAGCGTCCTTCTGGCCGCGCTGCTGCTTTCGGGCTGCGTCGGCGACAAGGCGGAATATGTCCATTCGGTGTGGCGGCCGGCGGCCGGGACCGAGGCCGAGCGCAACGTCTGGTACGTGACCGACCGCGCCGCCGACAAGGATTGGCAAGGCGGCTTCGGCAAGCACTGGTCCGATACGCTTTCCTGCGGCAGCGTAGTCGCAGTGATCCCGGCCATGAGCCTGGCGGGCGAGCCCTATGCCACCGGCCATCTGAAGCCCGGTGCCGAAAAGCGCATGTCCTGCGGCAACGATCTCGAAGTCGTCGCTATCGCGATCGGGGCAGACGCCAGCGCCCGTCACTGCCGCGATGTGCTCATCTATATCCACGGTTTCAACACGCTGTTCGACGGCGCCATGCTGCGCGCAGGCCAGATCGGCAACGACACCGAGTTCCCCTGCCCGGTGATCGCGTTCTCGTGGAGCAGCGAGGGCGAAGTCGATCGCTATATCGCCGACGTCGAGCACAGCGCCTACGCGGCGCCGGAATTCGAAAGCCTGTTGCGGGCATTGGCGAAACAGGGGCTGCGCGCCGATATCCTGGGACACAGCATCGGCACGCGTATCGCGCTTTCGGCGCTGAGCGCCATGGCGCACGAAAGGGACGCGCCGCAAGGCGAATTCGTCGATCAATTGATCCTGGCTGCAGCCGATGTCGGCGCCGATCCGGTGAACAACGATTTTCTGCATCTCTTGAACGACGCGCAGCCATTCGTGCGCCGCACGACGGTCTATGCCTCCGCGGGCGACGCGGTGCTGGCGGTATCGGCGATCGCACACGGCAGTGTCGCGCGCGCGGGGCACTTGCCGCGACACGACCGCGCGCTGGAAGTGCCGGAAGGCGATCACGCGATCGACATCGTCGATGCGACCCAGGCGCCGGCGGAGCTGCTGGGCCATTCCTATTTTGGGCTCTCCTATGAGGCGGTGAGCGACATCGCGCTGACCTTGAACGGCGCGACCGTCGCCCAACGCATGGGCAGAATCGACGGCTGGCCGCTGACGCTCGTCTGCAAGCCGCCGCAAGGCAGCGCGGCCTGCGACGCCGCCCATCCGCACTATGTTCTGAACGTCCTGCCGTCGCGCCGGCCGGATTTCTGGATCCGGCTGGTGAGAAGGATCGTGCCGATCCTGCCGCGCATCGAGCTTGCGCCGCTCAGTGGCTCCGACGAATGATCTCGATCTCGCCCGGATGGGCGATGACAAGCGTGGTCGCGATGCCGATGAAGAGCCCGTGCTCAACCACACCGGTGACCGCCGAGAGCGCGGCCGCGAGCGAGGCGGCGTCGCGGATCGCTCCGAAGGCGCAATCGCAGACCAGATTGCCGCTGTCGGTGCGCACGGGCGCGCCGTCCTTCACGCGCAACGTCGTCTTCAGGCGATTGTAGCCCAGGCCGCTCGCGGCTTCGGCGATGCGCGCGAGCGTGGTCTGATGACCGAAGGGAATGATCTCGACCGGCAAAGCGAACTTGCCGAGCTGCTGCACCAGCTTGCTTTCGTCCGCGATCACCACCATCGCGCGCGACGAAGCGGCGACGATCTTCTCGCGCAGCAGCGCCGCCCCGGCGCCTTTGATGAGATTGAGTTCGCGATCCGACTCGTCGGCGCCGTCGACGGTGAGATCGAGCGGCGCCAGCGCATCCAGCTCCCCCAACGGAATGCCGAGCATGCGCGCCTTCTCAGCCGTGCGCTCCGAGGTCGGCACGCCGACCAGATCGAGGCCGTCGCGCGCCCGCGGGCCGAGCAGTTCGAGGAACGCTTCCGCCGTCGAGCCCGTGCCGAGCCCGAGCTTCATGCCAGGCCGCACGAATTCGAGCGCCTTGGCGGCGGCGGCGCGCTTGAGCGAATCTTGAAGCGACATGCGGAGAGGTTAGAACTCTTTCTGTTCCGATTAAATCGCCATAGGATCGACATGGCCGCACTCGCCCGGCCATAAGGGGCTTGAAAGTTGAAAGCGAGCGAGACGGCGGAAGGTTTGCCTCACCCACCCCCCAAAATCGCCCGGCGCCGTTCCAGGCTCTCGGGCGGCCAAAGTTTCTGCATGTCGTAATAGATTTCGAACTGAGGCGTGTCCGCGGGCAGCCCCACCCAGGGTTGCTTCGAGCGGGTGAAGATGTGCACGTCCGGATTGAGAGCCGATGGCGTCTCCAGCGTGCCCACGCGCACGAAGAGCAGCACCTTGCGCCGTCCATAATCGCTCCACAGTGCCGTCTGGCAGTTGGGGCAGCGATAGATGTCGTGCGGACGGCCGCTATCCGTCGGCACCGTCACCGGCACCGGCTTGCCCGACAACGTTGCCACCCGGTCCGCCTCGATCAAGGCATTGAGCGCAAAAGCGCTTCCGGTCTGACGCTGACAGTCGAGACAGTGGCAGCAGTGCACGAACAAGGGCCTGGATTTGAGCCGATAGCGCACCTCGCCGCAGGCGCAGCGTCCGCTCAGTCCCTCGTCCATCGCACGCATCGCAAAAAGTTCCGTTCGCTAAAATCTTCACGGTGTTCTCCACCGTGGCTTCATTTCTGGCTGGCACCATCCCGGACGTCAACAGAAACTCAGGTGGGAGAAGGGCAATGACGATGATCCGGCGTTTCCTGGCCAATGAAAGCGGCGCGACGGCAATCGAATACGGACTCATCGCGGCTTTGATCGCGGTGGTCGTGATCGGCGCGGTGACGGCGGTAGGCTCGAACCTGTCCGGCACGTTCAATACGGTCGCGGGTGCGGTAAAGTAATCGTTTGAGGGCCTGGCAACCTCCGCCCGGCGCTACTCTACATCCATCTGCGTCTGCCTGAGGCGGCGCAGGACGTCGGCGAACTGCTTCTGGCGCTTGGCGAGCTGGCCGAGGTGAAGGCCGGCGAGCCGCTGCAGCAGTGCGCGGCCTTCGGACGTGAGCGTGACGCCGACGGCGCGGCGATCGCCCTCTGTGCGCTCGCGCGCGACGAGGCCTTGTGCCTCGAGACGATCGATGAGTTGCACCGCCGCATTCGGCTTGAGCAGCAATTCGCGTCCGAGCGCGCCGACGGTGAGCGAAGTCGCCCCGCCGATGGCGAGAAGGGCCTGATATTGCTGGGAGCTCGTTCCGGCGGCGGTGGCGGCTTCCTCGCTGAAGGCCAGGAAGCGGCGCAGCGCGCTGCGAAACTCGGCCAGCGCCCGGATCTTCTCCTGATCGGGCGTCACTACAACTCGCCCATGACGCGGCTTTCCCGACACGTTGCCGGAAGGTCCAACGCCTTGGCGCGGGAAATGTTCAAGACGACAGAACGATGCGCGCCCGGCCCGCGCCGCCTGCTACTCCACCGTGACGGATTTCGCGAGGTTTCGCGGCTGGTCGACGTCGGTGCCTTTGGCAATGGCGGCGTAATAGGCAAGAAGCTGCGCCGGGACGGCATAGAGTACCGGCGCGATGAAGGAGTCGGCATCGGGCACTGTGATCGTCGCCCAGGCTTCCTTGCCGGCGCGGGCGATGCCTTGGGCTTCCGAGATCAGCAGCACCTTGCCGCCGCGCGCCATCACCTCCTGCATGTTCGAGACGGTCTTCTCGAAGAAGGCGTCGTGCGGCGCCATAACGATGACCGGGACGTTTTCGTCGATCAGCGCGATGGGGCCGTGCTTCATCTCGCCCGCGGCATAGCCCTCGGCGTGGACGTAGGAGATCTCCTTCAGCTTCAGCGCGCCTTCGAGCGCCAGCGGAAAGCTGGGCCCGCGGCCGAGATAGAGCACGTCGCGCGCCTTGGCGATCTCCTGGCCCAGCGCTTCGACATGCGGCTCCTGTTTCAGGAACTCCACAATGCGGCGCGGGATCTCAAGCAGCGCGGCGCAGAGCCGCTTCTCTTCTTCGGGCTCCAGGTGGCCGCGGCTGCGTCCTGCCGCCAGCGCCAGCGCCGCAAGGCCCGCGAGTTGGCAGGTAAACGCCTTGGTCGAAGCGACGCCGATCTCAGGACCGGCGAAGATCGGCAGCACGATGTCGGCTTCCCGCGCGATCGAACTCTCGACCACATTGACGAGCGCAAAAGTCGTTTGTCGGTTGGCCTTGGCGTCGCGCAGCGCGGCCAGCGTGTCCGCGGTCTCGCCCGATTGCGAAATGAACAGCGCCGCGCCGTCCTTCGGGTATACCGGATTGCGATAGCGCAGCTCCGAGGCGACATCGATTTCGACCGGCAGGCGCGCCAGTTTCTCGAACCAGTATTTGCCGACCAGGCCGGCGTAATAAGCGGTGCCGCAGGCCGAGATGGTGAGCCGCGAGCAGGTCGCCAGCACTTTCTCCAGCTTCGCATTGTCGAGCGCCACCGTCGGCCCTGCCGGATCGAGATAGTGCGCCAGTGTGTGAGCGATCACTTCCGGCTGCTCGTGGATCTCCTTGGCCATGAAGTGGCGGTGGCCGGCCTTGTCGACCAGTGCCGACGAGGCGCTGGTGGTGACGATCTCCCGGTTTGCGGGACGTCCCTCGGCATCGAAGATCGAGACCTGATTGCCGCGCAGCACCGCGACATCGCCGTCTTCCAGATAGGCGACGCGGTTGGTGAAGGGCGCGAGCGCAAACGCGTCGGAACCGAGATAGGCTTCGTGGTCGCCATAGCCGACCGCGAGCGGACTGCCCTTGCGCGCGCCGATCACGAGCCGCTCCTCGCCGCGGAAGATCATCGCCAGCGCATAGGCCCCGGTCAGCCGCCGCACTGCTTCCTTGGCCGCGTCCTCCGGCGAGAGACCCTGGTCGAGATAGTCGGAGATCAGATGCACGGCGACTTCCGTGTCGGTCTCGGATTCGAATTCATGTCCCTTGGCCAGCAGTTCGGCCCGCAAGTCGCGGAAGTTCTCGATGATGCCGTTGTGCACGATCGCAATACGCGCATTCGCGTGCGGATGCGCATTGATCACCGTGGGCGCGCCATGCGTCGCCCAGCGCGTATGGCCGATACCCGTATGGCCGACCAGCGGCTGTTCCTGCAGCACGCGGTCGAGCTGGCTGAGCTTGCCCGGCGAACGGCGGCGCTCGATATGGCCGTCGACCAGCGTGGCGATGCCGGCGGAGTCGTAGCCGCGATATTCCAGACGCTTCAGCGCCTCGAGGATGACGGGCGCTACGTCCCTGGTTCCCGCAATGCCGACGATGCCGCACATTTGTTCTCTCCACCTACTCTGATGTCATTCCCGGCCGAGCGACACGCCAGTGGCGCGAGGGGAAGGGAACCCAGGCGAAGAAACCGTGTCCTCTCGATGCACCTGGGTCCCCTTAACCTCGCATCGCCTGATGGCGATGCTCGCCGGGGATGACAACGGAGCTTTCCTCATGACTTCTTCTCCTTCTCCGCTTTCTTCCGCGCGCGAAACTTCTCCACCCAGCCGGCGACCTCGCGCTGTTCCGCGCGCGTAACGGCCAGTGCGTTCGCCGCGACGTCTTTGATCACCACCGAGCCCGCGCCGACATAGGCGCCGTCGCCGACGGTCAGGGGCGCCACCAGCGCGGTGTCCGAGCCGATAAAGGCGCCGTCGCCGATGCGCGTCTCATGCTTGTCGAAGCCGTCATAGTTGCAGGTGATCGTGCCCGCGCCGATGTTGGCGCCGGCGCCCACCTCGGCGTCGCCGAGATAGGCGAGATGATTGGCCTTCGTGCCCTTGCCGATGCGCGACTTCTTCACTTCGACGAAGTTGCCGATGTGGGCGTCCTCACCGATCACGGTGCCCGGCCGCAGCCGCGCATAAGGACCGACGATGGCGCCGGCGCGCACCTCCGCGCCCTCGAGATGCGAGAAGGCCTTGATCTCCGCGCCGCCGCGCACGGTGACGCCAGCGCCGAACACAACATAGGGCCCGATCCGGCAGTCGGGCTCCAGCAACGTGTCGTGCGAAAAATATACAGTGTCCGGCGCCTGCATGCCCACGCCGGCATCGAGCGCGGACGCGCGCAGGCGCCGCTGCATCGCCGCTTCGGCCTCGGCCAGCTCGCGCCGCGAATTCACGCCAAGCATCTCGGCTTCGTCCGCGACGACCACGGCCGTCCGCTTTCCCTCCGCCTTGGCGAGTCTCGGCACGTCGGTGAGATAGTATTCGCGCTGCGCATTGTCGTTTTCCAGCGCGCCGGCCCAGCGGAAGAAGCTCTTCGCCTCCGCGCACAAAATCCCGGCGTTGCAGAGATCGACCTTGCGTTCTTGCGCATTCGCATCGCGGTATTCGACGATACGGTCGAGCAAATCGTTTTCGCCGCGGATCACACGGCCGTAGGCGGTGCTGTGCGAGCGGAACGCGACGATGGAGAGCGCCGCCCTCTCGCGCGCGGCGAACGAGGCCGCGATGGTCTGCGGCAGCATCAGCGGCATATCGCCGTAGCAGATCACCACCTCGCCCGCGAAATCCTTAAGCAGGCCGCCCGCCGACGCCGCGGCATGGCCGGTGCCGAGTTGCCTGTCCTGCACCACGCTCTCGGCATCGACGTCACGCGCGAAATCGCGCACGGCCTGGCCGTCCGGAGAAGTCACCACGACGACGCGCGCGCAGCCGGCGCCGCGCATGGCCTTGATCACATGACCCAGGATCGGATACCCCGCCACGGCATGCAGCACCTTGGGCGTCGCGGACTTCATCCGCGTGCCCATGCCGGCTGCCAGGATCACCGCCGCTCGCATCATGGATCGGGCCTACCCTCTGGGCAAAAACGCGTAAAGTGACGATTCATGACATCATATTGCCGCCGTTGCCCCTGAAGAGAAGCTTAATGCCCCCCGCCCTGATTTTCGACCTCGACGGCACTTTGGTGGACACCGCGCCGGACCTGCTTGGCGCATTGAACGCCGTGCTTGCGGCCGAAGGGCGGCGAAAGGTGGACCTCGCCGACCTGCGCCATCTGGTGGGCTTCGGCGCGCGGCGCATGCTGGGCGAAGCCTTCCGCATGACGGGCGACGAGGCCGATCCGGATACCCTGCCCGGTCTGGTCGACAGCTTCATCGCGCATTATCGCCTGCACATTGCGGCGCAAAGCAAACCATTCCCCGGCGTCGAAGCGACGCTCGGAGCGCTCAAGGCCGACGGCGCGCGGCTCGGCGTGCTTACCAACAAGCCGCAGGAGTTGACCGATCTGTTGCTGCCCGAAGTCGGACTCGACCGCTTCTTCGGCGCGATCCACGGCGCAGGACGCTATAGCTATAGCAAGCCGGATGCGCGCGTGTTCCACCATGTGGTCGAGGAGCTGGGTCACGGTCCCGCGCTGATGATCGGCGACAGCGCCACCGACGTCGCCACCGCGCGCGCCGCCGGCGTTCCCGTGATCCTGGTCTCCTACGGCTACACGCCGGAACCGGCGCATAAATTGGGCGCGGATGCGGTGGTGGACAGCTTTATACAGATTCCAGCTGCCGCCGCTCGCTTGGTGGGCTGGCGCAACTCTATCTGCCGGTAGTAATTCTTGGCTCCATGATTGGATGGGGCAAACTGAAACTGGCTGCGCGCGCGTCCATCGGCAGTGCTACCAACCGTATACACCGCATCTGGAGCGCGAGGATCGGCGGAAAGGCGGTCGGCTATTGGAGCCGAGCCGTGGCCGTGCTTCTGGTTAGCATTCTTCTCGCGCCGTGGTTCGAACGCGTCCCGCAAGTCAAAGCTGTCCGCGCATCCGTCTTTCAGTTCATGGGCGAGCACACCCCTAGGATGTTGTCGCCCCGTTACGTCAAAGTGCTGATGATAAACGATGAGGACTATTGGAAGGGCGACCCTCGGGGCCAGGTACCGCTCAACCGCCGCTATCTTGCAAAGCTTGTGCATGCGTTGGCCCAGGCAAATGCCGCGGTGATTGCATTGGACGTCAATGAGGCTTTGAGCGACCCAGACAAGCCAGATGTCGACATTACCGACGACACCAAGCAGCTGATGACGGAAATCGCCACAGCGGCCAAATCGCGCACGATCGTCTTGGCCAAAGTTTTCCGGGGCAACTCTTATGAACTAGCTCCGGATATATTCGGAGCGTTTGGCATCTGCAGGAAGGCGTTGCCAAATGGGCAATGGGAAAATCCGGGCACAAAGGCATTTCATCTCGGAGGCGACGCAAAACAGAACATAGTTTGCGGCTTTGTCGGTAAGCCCATCACGACTGCACAAGTTCCGCCGCAAATCGACGTTCCTGGCGAGAGCCAACCCGTGGACTCGTTCGCGCTGGCCATTGCTCGCGCTTGGAGTCCGCGCGACGCGCTGGCACTCGACCGGACCGAAAGGTTGACCGAATTCATCCCGCTGAACATCGTGACAGCTTCGGGCTCGATTCTCTCGGCGGGCAAGCTGCTTTCCGGCGATGCTGCGACCCTTCATGCCGTTCGGTTTAGGCCGGTGATCATCGGCGGCAATTGGCATGTTGACGGTTATCTGAGTGGGGAGTTTGTGGACACGCACGCAACTCCGCTGGAGCCCATGCGCGGCGCGATCATCAACGAAAACTACGTTGAAGCGATCCTCGACGGTCGGATTCACGAGAAGGTCGCCGAATGGAAGCTTCGCGTGCTCGAGATACTGACGGCCATCGGCGCGACGATTGCCTTCGCCTATCTGCGTCGGCGGCGGACGAAAGTGATGCTGTTTGCGGGTATCCTTGCCTGTCTGACCGTCGTGCAATGGTCGATGTATGCCCTGACAGGCACCTATTTCGAAGCATTTCTTCCGGTCTTTGGCTTGATGCTGCACTCTCTCGTTGACCGTCAGATCGGTTAGCGGCGCCGACTGGCGTTCGACAAGTGCTCATTTTATGGTAGAATTGCGGCGTGTGGGAGGGTTCGAAGCTGCGCGTCTCCATGATCACGCTGTCGACGATTCTTGCGTTGGCGTCGTTGACTTCGTCTGTTGGAGCACAGGAATGGTCCGGCTGCCGCCGGCACAAATTCGTCGTGACGGGCGTCCAAAGCGAATACGTCAGCCTCTATGCTGGCGCCACGGATGCTCGCCCTGTTGCATCGATCCGCGGCACCGACCTTCCACGGTGCAGGAGGATTTGGGCCATATCGCCGAACGGAAGACTGGAAATCAAATTCCGGCGTGAGTTCTACTGGGTTCCCCGACAAGAATTGCAGTACGTCACCAGGCCGTCGGTCTTCCAACGAGGAAAATCCAGTTTCGAGCCTGAGTCTTCAGAGGCTGACGATTCGGTCGGTTTTTTGCCGCAGCCGCAAAGTGCCTCACCCAACGCATTGAAGAAATCGAAGTCAGCCCCAAATCCTGCGAATCCGATCGACCCGTGCGAGAATCTCGCGGTGCGGGAGAAGACGACGTGCCCGGAAAAGCCGCAGTAGCGGCCCCAGCACCCATGCCTTCGCGGCGTCGAAGGGGCATGCTAGATTTGCCCGCGGGTTGGAGGCCCGCTTGCCCGTGAAGCACGCCGCGAGCTTGCGATTTCTGGCGTCGATCGGAGCGATAGCCTGCTGCCCCGCATCGGCGCTCGCTGCGCCGAGCCATGCCTGTCCCGCGATGGAAAACGTCGTGATCTCGGCGCGGACAATGGAGGTCGACCTCTACGGTTCCGCCGAGGGTCAAAGGATCAGAAGTCTGGCTGCGGACGATTTTCCCGCGTGTCTGCCGATTTCAAAGCTGGCACCGAATGGGATGGTGGAAGTGATCATAGAGGGGAAGTCGTATTGGATTCCCCCTTTCATGATCAGCTACCGCATCGCCGGCCGCCCAAATCTCTGCCGCAACCTGGCCTCGGGCAACAACAATGCGCATGTCGGCGCCACTCGGGAGCTAGGCGAAGGATGCGGCGTGACACACAGGGGACCGGCCTCCCCACAGCCCAGAGGACAGCAACCCATTAACCCTTGCGAAAATTTGGCTGTGCGCAACAAGGATTGTCCGGAAGCGCCGAAATAGAAAAAGTGTGACCCGTGTCGTGATATTTCCTCCCAGTGTCTTATCCCGCTTCTTCCGCGAGCGAAGATCGATGAACCGCGTTCGGGCAACCGTGCTGATGACCGCGATGTTCGCCCTTTCCGCCTGCGGCGAGCGCGCGACCTTGCCGGAGAAGGCGGGCTGGGGGCCGCATCCGGTGCTGGCGGCGCCGAAACAAACAATCCTTCCCACCATCGACGTGCCGCGCGCGGTGGGCTGGAAGGGCGGCGAGACGCCGACGGCCGCGCCGGGATTGAAGGCGAGCGCCTTCGCGCGCGGCCTCGATCATCCGCGCTGGATCTATGTATTGCCGAACGGCGACGTGCTGGTCGCCGAGACGAACGCGCCGGCCAAGCCGGACGATTGGAAGGGCATTCCCGGTTACGTCGCCAAACGGTTGATGCAAGTCGGCGGCTCCGACACCGGACGCTCCGCGAACCGCATCACGCTCTTGCGCGACGGCAACGGCGACGGCGTCGCGGATGTGCGAAAGGTCTTCATCTCGGGACTGAACTCGCCGTTCGGCATGGCGCTGGTCGGCGACAGCTTCTATGTCGCCGACACGGATGCGGTGCTGCGCTTCTCGTACAAGGACGGCGACACCAGCCTTGGCGGCAAGGGCGAGAAAGTGGTCGACCTTCCCGCGGGCACGCTCAACCACCACTGGACCAAGAACCTGATCGCGAGCCCCGACGGCGCGAAGCTCTATGTCAGCATCGGCTCGAACAGCAATGCCGGCGACAACGGCATGGCCGTGGAGAAGGATCGCGCGGCGATCTGGCAGATCGATCTCAAGACCGGCAAGCACCGCATCTTTGCCTGGGGCCTGCGCAATCCCAACGGCATGGGCTGGCGCGGCAACACGCTGTGGGTTGCAGTCAATGAGCGCGACGAGATCGGCAGCGACCTCGTGCCCGATTACATGACCGCGGTGAAGGACGGCGGATTCTACGGCTGGCCGTACTCTTATTATGGCCGGCACGTCGACGCGCGCATAAAACCTCAACGCCCCGATCTCGTCGCGCGCGCCATCGTGCCCGACTATGCGCTCGGCGCGCACACCGCCTCGCTCGGGCTCGCATTCTCGAACGGCGCGGTGCTCGGCGCCGCATACCAGAGCGGCGTCTTCATCGGCCAGCACGGTTCATGGAACCGCGATCCGCCCGCGGGCTATCAGGTGGTGTTCATTCCCTTTCAGGGCGCGAGACCCTCGGGCGATGCGCGCGTGGTCCTGAGCGGATTTCTGGCGGACAAAGGCGAGGCGCGCGGGCGCCCCGTTGGCGTGGCGATCGACAAATCCGGTGCCCTGCTCGTCGCCGACGACATCGGCAATACGATCTGGCGCGTGAAGCGGGAATAGGTTCTCGCCCTAGGACGTCCTCGCGGTTGGCGGCGAATAATTGCGCGCTTGGCGGCCTTGCCAAGCCGGTCCCTTGACGTGCGAGACCGCGCCCGCCTATAGGGCGGGTCCGCCGCCTTTCGCAGGCGCGGGCGCGTAGCTCAGCGGGAGAGCACTCCCTTCACACGGGAGGGGTCACAGGTTCAATCCCTGTCGCGCCCACCATCAGCGTGCCGATATTCCGACGAGATTTGCAGGCTGGCCATTTACTTGCCGCGGCGAAGATATCCATCAATGTCGCGCCGGGCCTTCTCGAACAATCCCATCAGCCCGTAGGCCATGCGAGCTCGTGCGCCGCCGCGACGGATGCCGGATCTCGCTCGTGCGCGCGTTTGCGCGCTTCCCACCGGCCCGGAAGATCGCAGATGCTCATAAGCGACGGCGAGGTTTGCGTCGGACAGGTTCGGATCGAGCCTGTAGGCTTCTTGTGCCGCTTTCCTTCCGGCCTCCAGATGGGATTTCCAGTTCGGCACGTCATCGTGCTTAGGCAGGAATGGCGCCGAACTGGAACAGCCCGCTGCCCGGGACCTTGCGGTGGTCGGTGATCGAGGCGGCATAGTTCACGTCGCTGGTGCCGTCATTTGCT
>Ga0335083_10000602_pt1 | contig 53387 bp, 44 predicted proteins | sample Lox_Sample_42_FD_206716 | JGI IMG/M metagenome (GOLD analysis project Ga0335083, IMG submission 206716) | Soil microbial communities from Loxahatchee National Wildlife Refuge, Florida, United States - Lox_Sample_4.2 | ecosystem: Environmental > Terrestrial > Soil > Wetlands | place: USA...
TCATGACGCGATGCGTTGCACGAATCACGCCATTGGTCGGACCATTGAAAACATTGGAGGTTCAAGCAATTGAGCCAGATTTTGCCGTGACGAGCTGTCGCGATCGACAGCCGATCGGCAACGCGATCGGTCAGTGCGCGGCCGAGCCGTCCGTGGCTTCCGCCGCCTCTTTCGGCGACGGCAGCTTCGGCAGCGGACCCTTGCGCTTCGCCTGCGGCGCTCCGGGCTGCGTCGTCTTCGTCGCATCCGCGCCGGGCTGATTCGATCCGGCCGCGTCGGCGCGATCGAGCACGCCTTCGTTGACCTGCTCCTTGACCGGAATCTCCTGCTTCTCGGTCTCCTTGTGCTGCTCCGGCTTGCCGCGCGTCGCCGCGTTCGGATCGGCGATCGCGGCCGCGAGGCCGGCAGCGGCAGCTCCGCCCGCGAACGCCGCGCCCGCGGCTTCGGAGTGCGGCACTCCGTTCAGGATCGGCTTTTCGGGGCCGCCGCACGCGGCGACGGCGATGAGGAAGCAGACGATCCTCATGTGTCGATGCTACACCTCGCGTCGACATGCGCGCCATCGCGATCACGAAGCCCGGCGGTCCCGATGTTCTCGTCGAGGTCGAGCGCCCCACGCCCGAGCCGTCGCGCGGCGAAGTGCGCGTCCGCGTGCGCGCGACCGCGGTCAACCGCGCGGATCTCCTGCAGCGCATGGGCGCATATCCCGCGCCGTTCGGTGCGCCGCCCGACGTGCCGGGTCTCGAATTCGCGGGCGAGGTCGACGCGCTCGGCCCCGGCGTCGAGCGGCTCGCCGTCGGCGATCGCGTGTTCGGGCTGGTCGGCGGCGGCAGCTACACCGAGGCGCTTGTCGCGTACGAGCGCACGCTCGCGAAGATTCCCGATGGCATGTCGTTCGAGGATGCCGCCGCGGTTCCCGAGGCGTTCGTCACCGCGCACGACGCGATGATCACGCAAGGCGAGCTGCGCTCGGGCGAGGTCGTGCTCGTCCACGCGGCCGGCAGCGGCGTCGGTACCGCGGCGATCCAGATCGGCCGCGCGATCGGCGCCACCGTCGTCGGCACCGCGCGCACCGCGGACAAGCTCGATCGCGCGCGCGAGCTCGGGATGGACGTCGGCGTCGTCGTCGAAGGCGCGCGGTTCGCGGATCGCGTGCCGCCGGCCGCGGTCGTGATCGAGCTCGTCGGCGGCGCGTACCTGGCCGAGGACGTGCGCGCGGCGCAGGTGCAGGGCCGCATCGTGCTCGTCGGTTTGCTCGCGGGCGCGAAGGCCGAGCTCGAGCTCGGCATGGTGCTGCACAAGCGCGTGCGCATCATCGGCACGCAGCTGCGCGCGCGCCCGCTCGAGCAGAAGATCGCGGCGATGCGCGCGTTCGAAGCGCAGATCGTGCCGCTGTTCACGCGCGGTGCGCTGCGCCCCGTGATCGATCGCGTGATGCCGCTCGCCGAGGCCGCCGCAGCGCACGCGCGGATGGCGAGCAACGAGGGCTTCGGCAAGATCGTGCTGCGCGTCTAGCTGCTAGCGCGTCGTGTACACGCCGGTCGCCTCGGCGTGATAGCCCTTCGCGCCGATGGTGCGCGCGAGCGAGCTGCGCGGATCTTCGCCGGCGGCGACGAGATCGAGCACGCGACGAAAGTCGTAGCGCGGCGTCCAGCCGAGCTCGGCGCGCGCACGGGCGTTGACGTACACGCGATCGATGCGCGGGAACAGCCGCCAGCCGAGGCGAGCATACACGGCATCGACGTCGCGATAGTGACGCCGCACGACGCTCGCGGCATCTCGCCCGAGCTCCGGCAGCTCGTCGCGCGTGAACGGCGTGGTCGCGGTGATGATGTAGCGCGCGAAGCCGAGTTCGCACGCGCGCGCGATCGCGAGCACGTGCGCGTGCACGATGTCTTCGACATCGACGCGACGGTGGAGGTACTCGTTGGCCTTGAGGTTCGCGTCTGCAAACTCGGCGCGAACGTCATCGCGATCGTCGAGCTCGGGGAAGAACCGCGACGTGCGCAGGATGACGACCGGCAGGCCGTGCTCGTGGTGGACGAGCTCGCACACGTCCTCGGCGGCGTGCTTCGTCACGCCGTAGATGTTCTTCGGCACGTCGACGACGTCTTCGGTGATCCATGCGGCGGGCGCACCCGGCGGCGCCGCGTTCGCATGTCCGAACGCGCTGGTCGTGCTCGTGAACACGAAGCTCGCCGCGCCCGCCGCGACCGCCTCCTCGAGCAACACGAGCGTGCCCGTCACGTTCGTGTCGACGAACTCCTGCTTCGCGTGCGAGGCGACGTGCGGCTTGTGCAGGGTCGCCGTGTGGATCACGGATTCGACGCCGGCGAGCGCGCCGCGCACGAACGCGCGATCCGCGATCGAGCCTGCATGCGTCGTGAACGGCGACGACATCAGATCGATCCCGGTCACGACGTGACCGTCGCCGCGCAGCACGCGCACGAGCGCCTCGCCGAGGTGCCCGCTCGAGCCCGTGACCGCGAGTTTCACGCTGCGAGCCTACACCGCAGCTTCTCGGTGGTTAGCGGGCGCCAACGGGAACATGCGAAGCTCGCGTCCGGCCGTGGTATGCCGGAGGGGTGCACCCAGCCAGCGCGCGCCTGATCGAGACCATCCGCGGTTCGATCATCGGCGACGACCACGCCCTCGAGGGCCCGTACGGGCCGCGCCGCGTGACCTACGCGGATTACACCGCGTCGGGGCGCTCGCTCGACTTCATCGAGGAGTTCATCCGCGCCGAGGTGATGCCGCTCTACGCGAACACGCACACCGAGACGAGCGGCACCGGCCGCCAGACCACGCAGTTCCGCGAGGACGCGCGCGCGATCATCCACCGCGCGGTCGGCGGCGGCCCGGACGACCTCGTGATCTTCTGCGGCTCGGGCGCGACCGGCGCGGTCAACAAGTTGATCGACATCATGAACCTGCGCGTGCCGGCGGATCTCGACGACCGCTACCAGCTCGCCGCGCGCATCCCGGAAGCCGAGCGCCCGGTCGTGTTCATCGGCCCGTTCGAGCATCACTCGAACGAGCTGCCGTGGCGCGAGTCGATCGCCGACGTCATCGTGATCCACGAGGACGCCGACGGCCACATCGACCTCGCGCACCTCGAGCAGGAGCTCGAGCGCTTCGCCGCGCGCCCGCTCAAGATCGGCAGCTTCTCCGCCGCCTCGAACGTCACCGGCATCGCGAGCGACACGACCGCGATTTCCGAGGTCTTGCATCGCCACGGCGCGCTGAGCTTCTGGGACTTCGCCGCGGCGGGCCCGTACGTCGCGATCGAGGTCGCGCACAAGGACGCCGTCTTCCTGTCGCCGCACAAGTTCATCGGCGGGCCGCAGACGCCCGGCGTGCTCGTCGTCAAGCGCCACCTCTTGCGCAACCGCGTGCCGGCGTGCCCCGGCGGCGGCACGGTCGCGTACGTCAATCAGGAGGAGCACCGCTACATCGACGACCCCGTGCACCGCGAAGAAGGCGGTACGCCGGCGATCATCGAGTCGATCCGCGCCGGGCTCGTGTTCCAGCTCAAGGAGGCGGTCGGCGCCGACGCGATCCGCGAGCGCGAGGTCGATTTCATCCAGCGCGCGATCGCGAGCTGGTCGAAGAACGCAAACCTCGCCATCCTCGGCAACAAGCAAGCGTGGCGGCTGTCGATCGTGTCGTTCGTCGTGCGCCACCGCGGTGCGTACCTGCACCACAACTTCGTGGTCGCGCTCCTGAACGATCTGTTCGGCGTCCAGTCGCGCGGCGGCTGCGGCTGCGCCGGCCCGTACGGGCATCGCCTGCTCGGCATCGATCTCGATACGAGCAAGGAGTTCGAACGCGAGATCGTGCGCGGCTGCGAGGGCATCAAGCCGGGCTGGGTGCGCGTCAACTTCAACTACTTCCTCTCCGAGACGCAGTTCCAGTACATCCTCGACGCGATCCACATGATCGCGGAGGACGGCTGGCGCCTCCTGCCCCACTACACGTTCGATCCCGACACCGGCGAGTGGCGCCACCGCCGCGATCGCGCGACGAGCGCTGCCGCCGTGATGCGGCTCGCCGAGGTCTCGTATCGCACGGGCAAGATGGAGTACCGCTCGCGGCACGCCACCGAACCCGAGTGGGCGCTGCCCGGCTATCTCGAAGAAGCGCGCAAGATCATCGCGGCGGTACCCGACGAGGTGCGCGCACTCGTCGTCGACGCCCCCGCGACCACGCCCGACTTCGAAGAGCTGCGCTGGTTCCCGCTGCCGAGCGATGTGCTCGCCGAGCTGCGCGGCGAACCGACCGGAACGCACGCGGCGCTGCTGCATCCGTAGCGTTTACGAGTGTTCGTAAACATCTTTCGGCTTGCCGGTGTGCCACGAGTTCGCGAGGCTCCTGCGCGGGTCTCCACCGTCTTCTCGGGCGGCGTGGGTGGCGGCGGCGTCTACGTGCGCGTCAGCGCGAGAAACTTTCGGATCGTCGCGGCCATCCCGCGCGTGCGGAGCTTCGTGGCCGCTCGCGCGATCAGGACACGAACGGTCGAGCTCGCGATGCCAAGGTCATACGCGATCAGCTTCGGCGGGTGGCCGATCGCGGCGAGCGCGAGCACCTGCCGCTCGCGAGGCGTCAGCGCTTCGAGGGAAGGCGTCTGTGGTTCGTTAGCACGGGCGATCAGGTAGCGTTTGCCATCGCGCTCGAAGTGATCCACGAGGCTCCACCGCCCCGTGACGAGCGTGCGCCAGCGGCCGACCGCGGCGTCTGGATCCGTGTGGCGGAGCTTGCCTCGTGCGCGATCGATCGCGCGTACGGCGGTGGCGAGTGCCTCGCGCGCCGTGGACAGCTTCGCGCTTTTCTCGGCATGGACGATCTGGCCGCGTGGCGTGAGCACGGCTTCCGAGAGCGCGACTCGGCGACGCAGCCGAAACCCGGCGGCGACGTGCGCGGCGACGCGATCGTACGTCGCGCGTCGCGGCTCGCTCAGCTTGCCGCGGCGTGGACAGAACGCCCCGAAATACACGCCGAAGCCGCTCGGGTCGTAGGCATTGATCACGAGCATGTCGGCGATCCCGGCAGGTGCGAACACCGATGTCACCACGGGCTCGTCGTCGTAGCCCGGGATCTCGCTCGCGTGCGCGGCGGGTCGAGATCGCCAGCTGCGATCGACATAAGCCGCACTGGCACCTGCTGCGATCGCCTTCACGGTTTCGAGGTCGAGCGGGGCGTCGCGCAGGACCGTATCCAGTAATCGCGGCGCACCCGCCGACGCGTCGTAGATGTACGCGCAGGTCCCCAGCCCGGCATCGATCACCGGAGCGATCACGTCGTGAATGTTCGCGAGCCAGTCATGTGGCTCGCGCTCGATCGCGTATGCCGCCTCCACGATGCCGACCAGATCGCGAGCCTTCACGAGCGCGTACTAGCACGCGCCGCCGGTGTCGCGCTGCAAATGGCCCGTAACCCGCGGGCTTCGATCTGCATCCTGTCGGTAGGCAGAATGGGACAGGTGAATCGCCGCGATCTCGATGGGATATGCGTGGCACGAGGCGTGCTGAACCGGTCGTCACACAGGAGCATCCCCATGTACCACCAGATCTCGACTGCACATCTCGATCACGTGACCGGCGGCGGTGCGCCGGTCGGCTCGACGCCGACCAGCATCAGCCCCGGCAACTGCGGCCTCGGCGGCGTGCTGCACACGCTCGATCACTCGCTCAGCTCGTTGAACAACACGAACAACAACGGATTTGGCAACGCGACGACCATGATGATGTTCGGCATGGCGATCGCGGCGAGCCGCCGGCCGGATGTGGTGGTCTACAACAACGGTCCGGGCTGGGGCCGGCACCGCCACTGCTGGTAGCTCGGGTAGTATGGCGGGCGATGACGCTCGCCTCGGATCGGATCCTGCCGCTTTGCGACTTGTTGCTCGGAGCGGCGTACGCCGACAAGCAACTGCACGACGTCGAGAAGGCCGAGGTGCGCGCGATGATCGAGGATCTCGCGGGCAAGCTGCCGCCCGACGTCGACAAGCGCATCGCGTCGTTCGATCCGAAGAAGTTCGACGTCGCGCGGGCGGCGGCGCCGTTTCGCGGCGACTCGGCGGACGATCGCAAGAAGCTGCTCGTGCTCGCGAGCGCGGTGATCGAGGCGGACGAGGAGATCGATTTCTCGGAGGACGATTATCTGCGCGCACTCGCGGCCGCGCTCGACCTGCCGAAGACCGCGCTCGCGGGCTTGACCGTCGACGTCGAGGCCGAAGAGCTGCAACAGACGTTTCAGGCCGTGCGCAAGGCGCCGCCGCCGCCACCGCCGGCGAAGAAGAAGTAGGCGGTAGCGCGGCCTCGGCCAGCTGGCCGAGGCCCGCGCGCTGCGGCGTGGTGCGCTCTACGCGAGCTTCGCGGTCATCGCGATCGGCGTGGCGGACAGCGCCTTCGAAACCGGGCAGCCCTTCTTCGCGTTCTCGGCGAGCGTCTGGAACTGCTCGGCCGTGACGCCGGGGACCTTGCCGGTGACGTCGAGCTGGATGTTCGTGATCGTCCAGCCCGCATCCTGCTTCTCGATGAAGACCGCTGCGGTCGTGCGCAGCTCGGTCGGCGCGTGGCCGGCGTTCGTGAGCTGCGCGCCGAGCGCCATCGTGAAGCAGCCGGCGTGCGCCGCTGCGATCAGCTCCTCGGGGTTCGTGCCGGCGCGGCCGTCCTCCGACTGGAAGCGCGTCTTCACGCTGTACGGTTGATCTTTGAACGCGCCCGAGAGCGTCGTGATCGTGCCGGTGCCGTTGGGGACGTCGCCCTGCCACACCGCGGTGCTGGTTCGTTTGAGTGCCATGGAATCCTCCCGGCGGCACTTATAACCGGGAGTGACTACGTCGCGGCCAGCTCGTGACGTCCGTATTTGCCGATCGGCTCGACCGTGCTCGCCTGCGGGCCTCGGTCGCCCGGCTCCTCGGTGAACCGCACCTCGTCGCCGACCGCGAGCGCTTCGATGCCACCGCTTCCCTGCACGCTGTTGCGATGGAAGTACACGCGGCGGCCGTCACCGGGCTCGAGCCAGCCCCATTCGCGCTCGACGTCCAGAAACGTCACCCGCGCGTGCGCCGGCTCGACCCGCACCTTGCCTTCGTGGCGCAGCCGGCTGCTCACGTGATCCTCGAGCTGACGCCGCGCGGCGGTGAACGCGTCGCGCAACGCGACGTAGACGTCCTCGTGCGCGCCGTCCGGACCGGGATCGTGGCTCGCGACCAGCTCGCCGCCGGGCACCGTGAGCCGGACGCGCACGTGGTACGCGCGGCCCTGGCGATGGTGGCGATGCGGCGTCTCGATCAACACCTCGCAACGGACGATGCGATCGAACACGCGCTCGAGCTTGTCGACCCACTCGCGAATGCGGCGATCGAGTGCCTCCGTGCGTCCGACATCCTTGTACGTCGTATCGACGGGGATCTCCATGACCCACACTGGTGCATCGCGCGCGCCAGCGCACGGTGGACGAGAAACTCGGGCATGATGCCGCGATGGATCTCGGCGCGTACTTCGCGCGCATCGCATGGACCGGGCCGCGCGCAGCGGCCGGCGACGCGCTCGCCGGCATCTACGCGCATCACGTACGCGCGATCCCGTTCGAAAACCTCGACGTGCTGCTCGGCCGGCCGCCCGAGCTCGAGCTCGCGGCGCTCGAAGCCAAGCTCGTGCACGCGCGTCGCGGCGGCTACTGCTACGAGCACGCGACGCTCTTCGCGCAGGTCCTGCGCGAGCTCGGGGTGGAGCCGCGCACGCATAGCGCGCGCGTCATCATAGTGACGCCGCGCCACCTCGCGCCGCGCACGCACATGTTCCTCACGCTCGGCGAGCTCGTGCTCGATCCCGGGTTCGGCGGCCAGGCGCCGCTCGCGCCGGTCCCGCTCGACGGCACGCCTGCCGGCGATCACCGCATCGTGCGCGTCGACGGCGGCATCGCGCTCGAGATGACGGGTGCCGACGGCGGCTGGCAGCGGCTGTGGTGGTCGACGCTCGAGCACGATCAGCCGATCGACTTCGAGATGGCGAATCACTTCACCGCGACGCACGCGAGCTCGCCGTTCGTGCAGCGGCTGATGGCTCGCACGTTCACGCGCGACGGCAAGGTCGGGGTGATGAACCGCGACGTGACGATCGTTCGCGCCGGCGAGACGCGCACGCACCGGCTCGCCGACCGCGCCGAGCTGCGTGCGCTGATCGCCGAGCACTTCGGGTTCGATCTACCCACCGTCGCGGGGTTGCGCGTCCCGTCCATCCCGGAGTGGCAGTAGCGCGCCGCGCGCGGCTTCGCGAAAGAAGCGGTACAGCGGCGAGGATGGATCGTCGGCGGCCGGCAGCGCGAAGTCGATCGACATCACGCCGCTGCCGATCTCGATCGTCTGCGCCGGCGCGAGCGTGTCGATCAGCGCCTTCATGCCGCTGTTGCTGCACAGCAGGTGGCAGCGAAACCGTTCGATCCCGCGCTCGGCGGCTGCGGCGACCAACCTGAGCAGCAGCAGGCGGCCGAGGCCCTGGTGCTGGACCTCGTCGATCACCGCGACCGCGGCTTCCGCGGTCGACGGCTGGCCGGGCTCGTCGGGCAGTCGTACGAACCGGCCGATCCCGAGGCCGATCGGATTGCCCGCGCCGTCGCCATCTTCGCGGATCGCGCCGATCGCGAAGTGGCGCTGCTGATCGATCTCGCACAGGTAACGCAGCTCTTCGTCGGTGAGCCGCTGCTTCGGCACGAAGAACCGCGCGTAGCGCGATTCGGGTGACAGGCGCTCGAAGCCGCGCCGCAGCAGCTCCTTGTCCTCGGGCGCGAGCAGGCGGAGCACGACGGGGGTGCCGTCGCGCAACGTCGCGTGCTCTACGTAGTCGAGCGTGAAGATCAAGCTGGGCGCATCATACTCAGGCCGCCACGAAGAATCGCGATGGCTCGACCGACGTCTCGGCAAACAGCGGCTGGCCGGTGCTCGCCGCTTGCGACACGACCGGCGGCACCGGCAGGTTCGCGGCCTCGAGCAACGCCGCGGTGCGCGCCGGGCCGATCGCGTCGACGAGCATCCCGGGCGGCGCCCAGTTGAAGCCGAAGCCCATGATCCGGTCGACGTCGCGCGTGTGGCGCACGACCTCGCCGACGCGGCCGAGCGCGTAGCTGATGTAGCCGAGCAAGACGCGGCGCAGCAGCTCGGCGTCCTTGCCGGTCGCGCGGACCAGCGCATCGAGCGCGTCGGAGTGACGGCCCTCGCGGATCGCCGTCTTCATGCGCTCGACGAACGCCGGCAGCGGCGGGCGGACCTCGGCGAGCAGTCGGTAGTCGCCGCTGTGCGGATCGAGCACGTGATGCACGGCGCTCTCGCCCTTGCCGTCCACGCGAAAGAAGCCGCCCTTGTCGCGCGTCTTGCGGCCGAGGTGGCCGCGCTCGATGCCGCGCCGCATGTACGCGGGCACCTCGAAGCTCGCGTGGGCCTCGTCGCGCGTCAGGTTCCACAGGTTGTCGACGATCGCGGCGTGCACGTCCCAGCCGACGAGATCGATCGTCGCGAGCGGCGCGAGCGCGCGGCCGGTGTGCGAGCCGACGAGCTGGTCCATGTACGCGACGCCGTGCTCCTCGGCGAGCTGCGCGACGTCGTTGAGCACCTTGAAGCCGATCCGGTTGCCGGCGAACGCCGGTGTGTCGGCGCACTCGACGACGACGCGATCGAGCACGCGCTCGAGCAGCTGGCGCGCCGCGCGTACGCTCTCGGGCGCGGTCTCGCGGTGCGCGATCAGCTCGCACCCGGTGATCGCGGTCGGCGGGTTGAACAGATGGATGCCGAGGAAGTTGCGCCGGAAGTCGTCGCTGCGTTCGGCGCACAGCGCCGCGATCGACAAGCCCGACGACACGGTCGCGACGATCGAGCCCGGTTGGCGCGCGCGGTCGATCTGCGCGAACACGGACCGCTTGGTCGCGATGTCCTCGGAGACCGCCTCGAAGATCAGATCGGCTTCGCGCACCGCGCCCGCGAGATCGTCGTCGTAGGTGCCGACCGCGATCGCGTTGGGCTCGAGCTTGCCCTTCGCGAGCTGCTCGGCGCGCGTGCGCCCGGCTTCGGCCTTCGCGCGCGTGCGCGCGAGAAATGTCGTCGATAATCCCGCGATCGCGAACACCGCTCCCGAACCCGCGCCCATCGTACCGTTCGCCCCGATCACGACGATCTTCTGGATCGATCTCATCGCGGCCATGGTGCAGCAAGTCCCGCGCCGCGCGAAGAGCTCGAAACGCGTTCAGCGGCCGTGGCGGGATCGCGCAGCTGTGCGGGATGATGCACGCGTGGTTGATTCACTGCCGCGAGTTCACGCAGACATCACGGCGTGCACGCATTGCGCGCGGCTCGTGCGCTGCCGCGAGCGCGCCGCGGCCGCGCCGCCGCGCCGCTTCGTCGGCGCGACGTACTGGGCGCGCGCGGTGCCGGGCTTCGGCGATCCGCGTGCGCGCTTGCTCGTCGTCGGGCTCGCGCCGGCCGCGCACGGCGGCAACCGCACCGGGCGCGTGTTCACCGGCGATCGCTCGGGCGACTGGCTGTACGCGGCGCTGCATCGCGCCGGGTTCGCGAACCAGCCGACATCGGTCGCGCGCGATGACGGGCTCGCGCTGCGCGACGCGTACGTCACGACGGTCGTGCGCTGCGCGCCGCCCGGCAACAAGCCGAGCCCGGCCGAGCGCGATCGCTGCCTGCCGTTCCTCGTGCGCGAGCTCGGCGCGCTCGCGCACGTGCGCGCGATCGTCGCGCTCGGCGCGTTCGCGTGGGACGGCACGCTGCGCGCGCTGCGCGACCTCGGCCACGACCTCGGCGGCCCGCGCCCGACGTTCGCGCACGCGGCGCACGCGCGCATCGGGCCGTACGCGCTGTTCGGCTCGTATCACGTCAGCCAGCAGAACACGTTCACCGGCCGGTTGACCGAGCCGATGCTCGACGCGGTGTTCGCGGCGGCGGCTCGCGCAGCTCGCGGCGAATGACCGCGACCCGCCGTGACGACCTTAAAGCCAATGATCTCGCAGATCCCGGGGAAATGCTGCAATCCGGATTGGATCGTGCCTAGGATCGCGACGAGGAGCCATGTCGGCGGCCACCCGCTATCGTCAGCTGCCATCGGGCGCGCGCTCGATCGGCTTCGAGCTCGAGACGCCGAGCGGCGTCGAGCTGGTCGCGGGCGAGACCAACGTGCGCGTGTGCGAGCGCCGCGATGGCAAGCCGATCGGCGAGCTCGAGGTCGCCGTGTTCCAGGCGGCGCTCGTGATCGACCGCGACGGCATCCTCGAAGAGAAAGTGCAGGAGGCCGCCGGCGCCGCCGATCGCGGCGTACGCGTCGCCGCCGCGATTCCAGTGTCGCTGCCGGGGGCGAGCGGTTACCGCGCCGATGCCGATGTCGTGCGCGCCGGCGTGCGTCCCGCGTTGCCGTACGTGCACGTGTTCGCGCTCGCGCCGCACGATCTCGCGGCCGACGGAGGCGTGGTCGTCACCGTGCGCTGCGCGTCGCCCGAGTGGCCGGCCGCCGACGCGATCCTGCGCTCGCTGCGCGTGCTCGGCCGGCGCGGGCACAGCGCGAACGATTCCTAGAGTTTCGCCCGCGCGTCGTCGATCGCGGTGCGCGCGGCGATGCGCAGACGCGCGAGCTGCGCGAGGTCGGCCGGCGTCGCCGCGTGCGACGGCGTGCGGTTCCAGTACGCGTCGAGCCAGCGCAGTGCCGCGAACGGCGACGCGACGACGACCGCGGCGGCCGCGAGCGAGAACGGCGGTGGGATCAGCGCGAACGACAGCCCGACGAGCCCGGCCGCCCACAGCGGGTAGACGAGCAGCGCGGTGCCGAGCTTCACGGTCGACACCGAGTCGGCGTCCTGCGAGCGCGCGACGAGCCGCGGGATGAAGTACGGGATCGCGTACAGCGCGAGCCCGGGCACCGCGAGCGGCGCGAGCGCGGCGCGTCGGGCCCAGCGCGTGCGGGGCTTGTGCGCGGCGGCGCGCGGCACGGCGAGCTGCGCGTCGCTCAGGCCGTAGCGGTTGAGCTCGGCGTAGTACGCGTCGACCCGCGAGGTCACGTGCGCGACGACCGCGGGATCGGCGGTGCGCAGCAAGCGGCCGGCGGCTTCGACCTGGCGGCCGATCGTGCTCCAGCCCGAGAGCGTCGCGTCGCCGGTGTCGTTCGCGAGCATCTCGGCGACCCGCGCGACGAGGCGCCGCTCGTCGTGGGTCTCGCCTTCGACGAGCAGCTCGCGCAGATCCCCGTCCATCTGCGTGGTGATCGCGCGGACGCGCGCCTCGTTGTCGCCATGGTAGTCGGCGACGCGCCGCACCGGGCCCCACAGCACGAGACAGCGCGAGCGAAAGTCGTCGCGCGCGTCGAACTCGAGCGCGACGGCCTGGAACGTCGGCGCGCCGCCTTCGCGCTCGGCCGCGACGAGCATGCGCGCGGCGCCGGTACGCAGCGGCGCGAGGTGCGGCTCGGAGTGGCTCGTGCCTTCGGGGAAGATGAGGATGTTGCCGCCGGTCGCGAGGTGCGACGCGATCTTCGCGAACGTCGCGTCGTTGGCCGACGCGTCCTTGTCGGGCGAGTCCTTGCGGCGCACGATCGGCACCGCGCCGGCGCGATCGAGCAACCAGCGCAGCCCGGGAATCGACCACAGCGTCGACTTCGCGACCGGCGAGATCTCGCATGCCGCATCGGTGAGCACGAGGATCGGATCGATCAACGCGTTGTGATGGTTCGAGACGAACACGCGGCCGCGCGTGTCGCCCGCCGGCGGCTCGCCGATGCGCTCGATGTCGCGGAAGTACAGCCGGATGATCGAGCGAAACGCGCCGACCAGCGCGCGCCGCACGGACAGCGGCGGCACGCCGGTGTCGGATGACTCCGCGGTGTCCTGGATCGCGACCATGACCCTTCAAACGTATCATCGCATCACCACGTCAGGCTGCCCCCGGTCCACACCGTCATCCGCGTCACCGAATGCTCGCCGCGGTCGGGCGCGACGTGGTCCTCGCAGAACCAGCGGCTGCCTTCGCTATCCTCGCGAACACGCGCGCACGCGAAGCACATCGGCGACTGCTGCAGGGGCTGCGGCATGCCGACGACGAGCGTCGGGCACGGCGCGCCGGCGAGCACGCGGCCGGGCAGCTTGATCGCGTCTTTGGGGTGGTGCAGGCCGAACTGGCCGATGACGATGAGATCGGCCAGGAGGTCTTGAGCGAGGCCGGCGATCTGCTGGTCCGGCTTTCCGCCACGGACGTGGAGGCGCGCGCGCCAGTCTCGTGCGTGCTGGTTGAACGTCTGCAGCTTGGGCCACACGATCGCCGACATGCGCTGCTGCAGCTCCTCCGTCGAGCGCTTGCGGTGGCGGCGCTCCTTCACGTAGAGGAAGTGCAGGTCGGGCGCGTCGTGGCGCGCGGCCTGGTCGAGCGCGTGCTCGAGGACGATCTCGCAGTACTCGGTGAGATCAACCCCCACGACCACGCGAAAGCGCTTCGGGCTCATGGTGAGCGGATCGGTGCATCGCGCATGCCGTGGCGGGAGCGAGCGCTTGAGCACACCGTGCTTGCCGTGGGAGATTGGTTGCGTGGGACGCCACACTCGCGAGCAGGCGGCGGAGCTGCGCGGAGTCGCGCCGCTCGTGGTGCTGGCTGCGGGCGGACCGCAGCTTGTCGGGCCGTGCACGCTCGTGACGAACGGCGCGAAGACGGTCGCGTTCTCGAGCGCCGAGCTGCTGCGCAACGCCGGCGAGCCGCTCGCGATCGCGCTCACGCTCGATGGCAAGCGCACGATCCGGGTCGCGTCGTGGTCGCTCGCCCGCGCCTCCGGGCTCGGCATCGTCGAGCTCGCCGAGCCGTTCCCGAAAGGCGGGGCGCTCGACGTCTCGCCGATCAACGTCGGCGCGGTGTGCGCGACGGTCGACACGCGCGGGGCGCCGTCGGCGCTCGTCACGATCACCGCCGACCGCGGGTTCTCGCGCCGCATCGTGCCGGTGCATGTCGACGCGTGGGACGGCAATGGCATGAGCGACGTCGTGATCCGCGTCGCGAGCCCGCAGGACGCGGCGGATCTCGATGCCGTCGTCGAGGGCGCGCCGGTGTACTCGTGGCTGCCGCCCGATCCGGTGCTCGGCCGGCCGAGCGAGGTCGTCGCCGTCGCGCTCGCGGTGCCGTATCGCGCAAAGCACGTGAAGATGCGCGACCTGCCGCCGCTCGCCGAGCTCGTCGGGCTCGAGGATCTCGGCCGCGCGCTGCCGTTTCAGGTGGCCGAAGAAGAGGGCAACGACCTGCGTCAGGTCGCCGGCGAGATCAAAGACGAAGACGAGTTCACGGGCCCGGTGTCGATGCCCGACTTGCCCGATTTGGAAGACTGATGCGAGCACTCTGCGTTGGCCTGATCTCCGCGTTCGCGATCTCGCTGGCTCCGGCGGCTCACGCCGACGAGATCCCGATCATCACGCTCACCGAGTACGGACCGGATCAGCAGATTCCGACGTACCAGTCGTTCTTCGTCGCGGGCGATGTCGCCCCGACCGTCGACAACGTGCAGGCGATCGTCGTGCGCAAGGGCTCGTCGAGCCTGTTCGGCGACGACGGCGACGACTGTCACTCCCTCGTCAGCGGACTGCACGTCGCCTCGACGACGCGCTCGGCCGATGCCGAGGACGCCGACGAGCTCGCCGATGACGATCGCGCGCTGCGCGTGCGCTATCCGGCCGGCGTGCACAAGGTGTTCGAGCTGTTCCCGACCGCGCGCCAGGACCTGCGCGACAGCGACGTGCTCGTGACCGCCGCCTGGCAGCGCAGCGACGACAACGCGCGCCGCTACAAGGTGCTCGTGCCGCACGACCGCGAATACCTCTCGGCCGGCTACGGCTTCTGCCTGTTCGTGGTCGCGACCGAGCGCGCGCAGGCCATCGACGACACCACGCTCAACGACCTCGCGGATCTCGTCGCGCGGCGCTTCGTCGGGTGCGGCGACAAGTCGTCGTGCGACGACGACGCGCTCGCCGATTACGAAGCGCGCGCGGCGCGCGAGCTCGCCCGCGCGCGGTCGACGACGCATGGCTCGGTCACGTCCGCGCACGCGATCGCCGCGCTGCTCAAGGAAGCGGCGCGCTCGGAGCTCGCGTCCGCGACCGGCATCATCGAGGCGCGCGACCGCGTGCAGGACCACTGGAACGATCAGGAGCGCGTGATGTCGCCGCTGGCCGAGGTCGTGTGGGCCGACACGGCGACCGATCCGTTCGCGCACGCGCTCGCGACGATGCTCGCGCGCTCGGCCGCGCTGCTGCCGCAGGTGCGCACCGGCAGCGTCGCGCTGTTCACGACCGACGGCCGCCTCCAGGTCAACGCGCTGCGCGTGCTCGACGACGGCCGCTCGATCCGGGTCGCGACATCGAAGACGCCGAGCGGCGACCAGGCCCGCGTCCTGACCGCGACGACCGATACGCTCGCGATCGCCGACGGGCTCACGCTGTACGACTTGATCCAGCTCGGCAACGGCCGCGTCCGCGTCGACAAGGACTGGATCACGCTGCCCGAGCTCGGCGAGCGCTTGAGCGGGCTCGGGCTCGACGCGTGGACGCCCGACGACACCGCGTATCTGACGGCCGCGGCTGCGCAGCTGCGCCGGCTCACCGAGTACGTCGACGACGCGACGAGCGGCGCGCAGTGCCCGCACGGCACGCTCGCCTCGACCGAGGCCGAGCAAACGGCCGATGCGGTCCGCCGCCATCTCGGCGAATGGCTCGTGTGCCAGCACGCCGACGTGCGCGCGCTCGAGTCCTTGTCGCAGCAGCTCGACGATCTCGAGCGCGAGGATCGCGCGTGGAAGGAGACGCGCGACGAGCTGGTCGCGCGCGAGAAGCAGATCGTCACGCTCACGACGACCGCGCCGATCGCGGCGCGCGTCGAGTTCACGTCGACCACGTGGGTGTTCAGCTACGTGACACCGTTCGTCGGCTATGCCGCGGTCGTGCAGCCCGACGAGTCGTTCGGCCTGTTCTACGTCGGCGCGCAGATCCACCTCGCGCCGAATCCTGTCGACGATCCGTTGTGGCGCGATGGCGTGACGACGCGCGACCTCAGCCGCGCGGTCGCGCTCGAGCTCGGCGTCGCGCCATACGGCGGCTCGTTCGGGCCGAACAACCGCTACAGCGGGCCGGGCAGCTTGCCGCCGCTGTTCGCCGGCATCGCCGTGCACGTCGTGCCGTACACGTCGCTCACGTTCGGCGGCAGCTTCGTCGATCGCAAGGACAGCCCGATCCCGCAGGAACAGGCGCACCTCGCGTTCGCGCCGTACTTCGGCTTCACCGTCTCGCTCAACCTGTTCGATCTCGTGCGGCAAGCGTCGCACCCGGGCTCGGACACCACGGCCTACCGATGAAATCCTTCGTCCTCCTCGCGCTCGCTGCTTGCTCGGGCCTGAGCTCCCCGCCCGAGCCGCGCGTCTCCGTGCTCGTGCGCAGCCAGGGCGGCTGCTTCGCGTCGATCACGCCCGACGAGCCGATCGCGCCCGAGCTCGGCGTCGTCGGCACGTGCGCGGACGACGCGCCGCCGATCTGGCTCGCCGGCATCGATCAGCTCGAGGTCGTCGTCGACTACGGGCCCGACGTCGACTTCGCGGCGAACACGCACGCGCCGCCGCCGACGATCGTGGTCACCGTCGACAACGCGCCGAGCGCCACGCCGGTCTCGGTCGGGGCCGAGCAACGCGACGGCAGCCGCGCGTACTTCATCGCGACGTTCCGCGCGCCCGCGACGCCGTCGCCCGACGCGCGTGTCTCGGCCGAGGTTGTGCCGGGCTTCTCGGCGATCGTGCCCGACGTGTTCACGATCGAGCTGCCCGAGGTCGCGGTGTTCCTCGACGAGTGCACGCTCGGCATGCCGTGCAACCTCGCGGGCGGTGTCGGCGACGTTCACGCCACGCTGTCGGTGCCCGGCGATCAGCCCGAGACGATCGCGGTCTCGACGTTCGTCGACGGGGTCGCGCAGGGGGCGACGATCCCGGACGTGATCACGCAGCCGGCGGCGAGCTACCTCAGCACCGGCTCGGCCGCGATCCCCGTGCCGATCGCTCCTGCCGGCTCGACGTTCACGATCGCGGCGCAGCTCGGCGCTGCGCCGCCGACGACCTACAGCACGACGCTCGTGGCGCCGCAGATCTCGGCGGTGCTGTCGTGCGGCGACTCGTGTGCGCTCGCACCCGGCGATCCGGTCGGGCTCTCGATCATCGCGCCGGCGGGGATCGCCGCGACGCAGGCGATCGTCGACACGTCGCTCGACGGCGTGCCGCAGCTCGTCGCCGCGCCGGTCGCGCTCGTGCCGGGCGTCGAGAACGCGATCGGCTCGCTCGCGCTCACCACGCCGGCGAAGGGCAGCTGGCAGATCACCGCGACGGTCGCCGGCTATCCGAGCAACGCGATCGTCACGTCCGTGCCGTGACGTGAAGGTCGCGACCTGGAACGTCAACGGCATCCGCGCGCGGTCGTCGCAGGTCGTGCACTGGATCGACGGCGAGGAGCCCGACGTCGTGTGCTTGCAGGAGATCAAGGCCGCGCCCGATCAGGTGCCCGAGCCGCTCGCGACGATTCCCGGTTATCACGTGTACTGGCACGGCAGCGGCGGCTACTCGGGCGTCGCGCTGCTCGTGCGCGCTGCGAAATATCGCGAGGCGCCGAAGTTCGTGCACCCGCCGTTCGATCACGAGCATCGCATCGTCGTCGCCGAGGCCGGCGGCATCACGTTCGGATCGGTGTACGTGCCGAACGGCGGCAAGGACTTCGCGGCGAAGATGACGTTCCTGCGCGCGCTCGTCGCGTGGGTCGGCGCGCTCGAGGCCGCGGGCAAGCCGCTCGTCCTGTGCGGCGATTACAACGTCGCGCGCACGCCGGTCGACGTCCACCCGAGCCTGCGCAAGGACATGGTCGGCCAGCTGCGCGAGGAGCGCGAGCTGATCGAGGCGCTGTTCGCGCACGGCCTCGTCGATGTCGGGCGTTACGTCGATCCCGACAACGATCGGCTATTCACGTGGTGGGCCCCGTGGCGGAATCTCAAGGCGCGCAACATCGGGTGGCGCCTCGATTACATCGCCGCGAGCCACGGCCTCGTCGATGGTACGACGACGTGCAAGTCCTATCGCGAGGTCGGTTCGAGCGATCACGCGCCCGTGATCGCGCATTTGCGCGACGATGTGTTAGACCACGCGGCATGAGGAAGCTGCTGCTGGTCGCCGCGATTGCGAGCTCGCTCGTCGCCTGCAAGAGGAAGAAGCCGGAGGAGGCGCTGATGCCGGCGCCGGCGCCGCCGCCCGCGACGGGATCGGGGAGCGCGGGCAGCGCCGCTGCCAAGCCGGTCACCGCCGACGATCTCGCGAAGCGCTACGAGGAGTGCTGGGGCTTCTACAACGACAGCAAGTGGGATGACTTCAAGAGCTGCTACGCGACCGACGCGGTATCCGAGCATCCGGGCCAGCGCGAGCTCACGATCACCGGCAACGCCGCGATCGTCGACGGCGTGAAGGCGGGCAAGGCCGCGCTGCCCGACGCGAAAGGCCAGACCGAGCTCGTGCTCGTCAGCGGGCACACGGTCGTCGGCGTGTCGCTGCTCACCGCCACGACGCCCGACAAGGCGAAGGTCGGCGTGATGATGCCCCAGGTGATCGAGTTCGACGACGCCGGCAAGGCGAAGCATCAGGCCGACTTCGAGGACAACGCGACGGTGATGGGCCAGATGAAGCCCGATCCGAAGCATCCGGTGCGCGCGCCGATCGAAAAGCTGCCGATGGTGAAGGAAGTCGCGATCGCGAAGAACGACGACAAGGAGAAGGCGAACCTCGACACAGCGAACAAGGCGATGGCCGCGTTCAACGCGCACGACGCGAAGGCGTTCGGCGCGCTGCTCGCCGACGACGTCGTGTGGTCGGAGCAGCCCGATCCGAAGGACTGGAACAAGACCGAGACCGTGACGAACGCGGGCGCGTTCTGGAAGGCGTTCGGCGACGTCAAGCTCACCGCCGACAACCAGTACGCGGCCGGCGATTACGTCGCGACCGTCGGTACGCTCGAGGGCACCAACGACGGCGACATGCCCGCGATGCACCTCAAGAAGACCGGCAAGCACGTCCAGCTGCCGTTCCTGATGATCCAGAAGCTCGACGGCGGGAAGATCAAGAGCTCGTGGCTGTTCCAGCAGGAGGACGCGTTCGAGCAGCAGCTCGGGCTCAGGGTCACGACTCCAGCATCTTCGAGCAAGTGACGAGCTCGTAGCCGCGCGCGCGCAGCTCGGGCACGAGCAGGCGCACGGCCTCGACGGTGATCTCGCCGCCGTCGCGGGCGTCATGCATGAGCACGATGCTGCCCGGCCGCACGCGCGCGAGCACGCGGCTCGCGATGTCGGGCGCCGGCGCGCCTTTCCAGTCGAAGCTGTTGACGTCCCACAGCACGACGCGCTTGCCGAGCTTCTCGAACGCGCGCACGTTCGCGGGCGAGCGGCCGCCGTACGGCGGGCGAGCGAGCGTCGGCACGATGCCGGTCGCGTGCGCGATCGCGGCGTCGGTCGCGGCGAGCTCGCCGGCGACCGTGCGCGAGCGGCGCAGCGGCAGGTACGGGTGGTGGAACGTGTGGTTGCCGAGCTCGTGGCCTTCGCGCGCGATGCGCCTCGCGAGCTCCGGGTTTTCTTCGACGCGCGAGCCGAGCAGGAAGAACGTCGCGGGCACGTGCAGCTCGGCGAGCGCGTCGAGCAGCGCCGGCGTGCGCGCCGGGTCGGGGCCGTCGTCGAACGTCAGCGCGATCTGGCGGCGGTCGCGCGAGCCATGGGTCGCGGTGTGCATCGCCCAGTCGACGGGGCCTTCGTAGCCGCCGTAGCACAGCAGGTAGCCGAGTCCAGCCGACGCGAGCGGAGCGAGCGGGGCGAGGAGCAGCAACATGCCGGTCGATACTGCGACCGGCGTGCCCGTCGAGGTATCGCGCCCTTACGCTGGCACGTGGTGAAGAGTTGGCGCCTTGGCGGTAATTCCTCTCAGCGCTCGTCGACGCGAATGTCAGCGAGCGCGGCCGCGTTCACGCGCTCGAACGTCGCGCGATCGATCGCGAGCACGACGTCACCGGGCTCGTCGGCGAACGCGCGCGCGGCCGGGCTGTCGTCGAGCACGTAGCCGAGCTTCTCGAACACGCGGCGCGACGCCGTGTTGCTCGGCACGACCGACGCGTAGATCGTCGCGAGGCCGAGCGCGCGAAAACCGAACGCGTGCACCATCGTCGCGAACTTCGTGCCGAGGCCTTTGCCTTGCTGGTTCGGCGCCGCGATCATGAACGCGAACTCGGCCGCGCCCTCATCCATGCCGCGCAGGTCGGCATCGCCGACGAGCTCGCCGTCGAGGAACAGCAGGAACAGCCGCGCCCCGTCGTCGCGCATGTCCTCGTACGACTCGACGACCTCGTCGGGTGCGATCGGTGCACTATGCCCCATGAGCACGGCGTTCGCGGGATCGTTGTAGCCGGCCGCGAGCGCGGCCGCGTGAGCGTCGACCTCGCTGATCTCGGGCTCGAGCGCGACGAGCTTGCCGATGCTCGTTGTCCAGTCGATGCGATGCACGCGCCACGAGCGTAGCGTAATGTGGCCGCGATGAGCGACGACGTCTGGGGTCAGATCGAGGCGGAGGCGCGAGGCGCGTTCCGCGACTTCCCGCTGCGCGCGTATTCCGAGGCGATGCCGCCGCCGTACGTCGGCATCAAGCCGTACGCGCCCTCGCGCGGCGCGGGTGCGTGCACGTTCGGCGTCTCGCACGGCGACTCGCTCGACATCGACGAGTACGAGCAGGCGCACGATCTCGAGCCCGGCTTGGATCGCATCGCCGATCACGTGCTCGGCGAGCTCGGCAAGCTGATGGCGGGCAAGCCGCATGCGCTGTCGAGGTCGCTGCTCGCGAACAACCCGGCGTGGCCCGACGAGCTCGCGACCGCGGCGCGCGCCGGCAAGCTCGCGCACGATCCGATGATCCTCCTGTGCGCGCTCGCGCTATCGCGCACGCAGGACGACAAGGGCAACGATCGGTGGACGCTGTTCGGCGCCAGCCACGACGGCCCGCGCGCCGCGTTCGACGGTCTCGACGAGCGCGCGCTCGCCGCGTGGGCCGGCGTGACCGGCAAGCGCGTCATGGTCACGTTCGAGCCGTTCGCGCAGCTGCCGGCCGACGTGCGCGCCGCGTATCTCGCGGGCGAGCTCGTGCTCGCGCCGACGCCGGCGAGCCTGGTGTTCTTCGAGCACGTGCGCTACCGCGAGCTCGCGCGCGACTTGCCGCGCGCGACGCAGATCGCGCTGCTCCACCTGTTCCCGCGCATCGAATCGAGCTGCGCGATCCGCATCCCGCAATCGGGCTGGCTCGACGAGAAAGATCCCGGTCAGCAGCACCAGATCGTGCGCACGCATCGCTGGCAGCGCATCGCGCGCGACGCCGGCATCCACGGCGACGGCATGTACACCGACAAGGTCTCGGTCGCGTTGTTCTCGACCGAGCCCGAGGCGATCGACCTCTACGACAAGCCGCTCGCGCGCAACGCGCAGATCTGGACGAACGAGTACAAGCTGCTGCTCGACGGCACCCGCGCCGATCCCGCGGCGATCGCGCGCGCCGCCGGCATCGTCGACGCGGGTGGCCGCTTCGGCTATCGCATGTACTACCCGCCGATGCGCGCCGGTGCCCGCGAGCTGTTCTGGCACTACCCGCTGGTCGCGCGCGCCGGGCACGGACGGTGGCGCGGCGGCCCGATCGGCTACGTCTCGGCCGAGCGCGACGGTGCGCCGGCGCTGCGCCTCGCGCCGCGCTTGCTCGCGCGGCCGCCGCACGCCGCGGCCGCCTCGCAGTTCGATCGCGATCCCGGCCACCCGCGCTACACGACGAGCCACAACGTGCGCAAGCTGCTCGAAGCACGCGAGCTGACCGGCGCGCCGGTGCCGCGCGACCTCGCGCGCTCGCTCGTGCATTGCCCGAAGCACACGTCGTTCGAGGCATGGCTCGCCGATCTACCGGCGCATGCCGCCGATCGCGCGCGCGGCACCGAGCTCGCGGCGACGCTCGCGACGACCGTCGCCGGCGAAGACGATCCGGGCGCGCCGATCGTGCTCGGCGAGCTCGGCACGCGCGCGTTCGAGGAGCAGATCTGGAATTCGATCGCGTCGCTCGCGCACGGCGAGTTTCGCCAGAAGAACGACGCCGACGGCATTCGCACGAACCGCGGCAAGCACGGTGGGCCGGCCGCGAAGGCCGCGCACGTGCACGCGAAGGAGCATCGCGACCTCGAGGCGCTCGGCGATCATCTGAAGGCGCGCTACCGCGAGCTGATCGCAGCGCACGGCATGACCGGCCGCGCCGAGGCGCTCGATCACGTCTTCCAGTGGCAGACCGACTTCCAGTTCTCGTGGATGGAAGGCTGGGCGAAGAACCAGCAAGCGCCGGCCGAGCGCAACATCGTATGCGTGATCCCGGGCGCGAACCGCAGCGAGGCGGTCGTGTTCGGCGATCACTACGACACCGCGTACATGGAAGACGTGTTCTACGCGGAGTCGGGCGGCGACGCGTTGCGCGCGCCGGCGTGCGGCGCCGACGACAACCACTCGGCGACGACCGCGCTCTTGCTCGCGGCCGAGCGCCTGTTGCCGCTCGCGCGCGCCGGCAAGCTCCAGCGCGACGTCTGGCTCGTGCACCTGACCGGCGAGGAATTTCCGGCCGATTGTCTCGGCGCGCGCGCGTTGTGCCGCGCCCTCGTCGAGGGCCGGCTCGCGTTCACCGGCGACGATGGCCGCACGCGCGACATGTCGAACGTGCGCGTCGTCGGCGCGTTCGTCGCCGACATGATCGGCCACAACAGCGACCGCGATCGCGACGTGTTCCAGATCGCGCCCGGCGAAGGCGCGGGCTCGCTCGCGCTCGCGCACCGCGCGCACCACGCGAATCTGCGCTGGAACAAGCTCGCCGCCGAGTGGAACCGCGCGCCCGAGCGCAGGAGCGCCGGCCGCGCCAAGCGCGTCGAGCAAGGCCGCGACGTGCCCGCGCCGTTCGCACATCTCCCGCTGCACGGCGAGGTCCGCGTCGAGTGGGAGCCGCGCTCCGCGCTCTACAACACCGACGGCCAGATCTTCTCCGACCTCGGAATCCCGGTCGTGCTGTTCATGGAGAACTACGACATCAGCCGCAAGGGGTATCACGATACGCACGACACGCTCGCGAACATCGATCTCGATTACTGCGCCGCGCTCACCGCGATCGCGATCGAAACGGTTGCGGACACCGCGTGTGCGGTGCACGCTCCGTAGCTCGTGACGCCGTCGCGCACGCCGAGCAAGTGGACCGCGTTCGCGATCGTCGCCATCGGCGTGTTCATGTGCACGCTCGACACGTCGATCGTGAACGTGAGCCTGCCGCCGATCGCGCGCTACTTCGGCGTGCCGATCGGCGCCGAGGCCGAGTGGGTGATCATCGCGTACCTCGTCGTGATCGCGTCGACGCTGCTGATCGTCGGCCGGCTCAGCGACCGCATCGGGCGCAAGCCGATCTGGCTCGCCGGCTTGCTCGTGTTCTCGGCGGGCTCGGCGCTGTGCGGCGCGGCGCCGAGCCTGGATCTCCTGATCGGCGCGCGCGTGCTGCAAGGTATCGGCGCGTCGATGTTGATGTCGGTCTCGCCGGCGATGCTCGTCGCGTCGTTTCCGCCGCAGGAGCGCGGCCGCGTGCTCGGCATGAACGCGATGATCGTCGCGTTCGGCATCACGGCCGGACCGCCGCTCGGCGGCGCGATCGTCGAGGCCGCGAGCTGGCGCTGGATCTTCTTCCTCAACGTGCCGATCGGGATCGCGGGCGCGATCGCGACGTGGATCGTGTGGCCGTCGGATGCGCGCCGCGAGACCAAGCGCTTCGACGGCGCGGGCGCGGTGCTGCTCGGCCTGACGCTGGGCGGCGCCGCGACCGCGCTGTCGATCGGCAACGAAGCCGGCTGGTCGTCGACGGCCGTGCTCGCGCTCGGCGCGGTCGCGGCCGTCTCGCTCGTGCTGTTCGTCGTGCAGGAGCGCCGTCACGAGGCGCCGCTGCTCGATCACACGCTGTTTCGCAACCGCCTGTTCGCGTGGGCGACCGCGAGCCTCGTGCTGAGCTTCCTCGCGATGTTCGCGATCACGTTCCTGTTGCCGATCTACCTCGTGCAGCTGCGCGGCTTCGCGCTGCAGAAGGTCGGCCTGCTGCTGACGCCGTTCCCGGTCGTGATCGCGGTGATCGCGCCGTTCGCCGGGCACGCGGCCGATCGCATGGGCACGCGCGGGCTCGCGACGACCGGCATGGCGATCCTGTGCGCGGGGCTGCTCCTGCTGTCGGGTCTCGACGACAGCTCGTCGCTCGCCGACATCATCTGGCGCCAGCTCGTCGCCGCCGCCGGCATGGCGCTGTTCCAGTCGCCGAACAACAGCGCGATCATGGGCGCGGCGCCGCGCGACCGCCAGGGCGTCGCGGCCGGCATGCTCGCGACCGGCCGCACGATGGGCCAGAGCCTGTCGGTCGCGATCGCCGGCGCGGTGTTCGGCTCGCTCGGCGGCGCCGCGGCCGGCCGCGCGCTCGCGCACGCGCCGGCCGATCCGGCGCTCGTCGCGACGTTCACCCGCGCCTATCACTACGCGCTCGTCACGTGCGCGAGCATCGCGGTGGTCGCGGTGTTCACCTCGCTCATGCGCGGGCGCGAGCGGTAGATTCGCGCCGTGGCGCAGCCGAAGGGGTCCGACGATACGCGCAGTCGCGTCGATCGCGTCGTGCGAATGACTCCGGCGCCGCTCGAGTTGCCGGAGGCGGATCCCGATCGCTACGCGATCGGTCACGAGCACGCACGTGGCGGGCTCGGGCGCGTGCTGGCCGCGACCGACCGCGTGCTCGATCGCCCGGTCGCGATCAAGGAGCTGCTGGTGGCGGATGGCGCTGGCGCGTCGCAGTTTGTCGGCGAGGCGCTGCTGACCGCGCGCCTGCAGCATCCCGCGATCGTGCCGATCTACGACGCCGGGCGCTGGCCTGGCGGCGAGCCGTTTTACGCGATGAAGCTCGTCGCCGGTGGCACGCTCAAGGAGGCGATCGCCGCTGCGCCGACGCTCGATCGCCGGCTCGCGCTGCTTCCACACGTGCTCACGGTTGCCGACGCGATCGCGTATGCGCACCAGCACGGCATCGTGCATCGCGATCTGAAGCCGTCGAACATCGTGCTCGGCGAGTTCGGCGAGACGGTCGTGATCGATTGGGGGCTCGCCACGCGAGTCGACGACGCGTCCGCGCAGCAGCCGGGTGCGGGCACGCCGGCCTACATGCCGCCCGAGCAAGCGCGCGGCGAGGCGACCGATCGGCGCGGTGACGTCTACGCGCTCGGCGCGATCCTCTACCACTTGCTCGTCGGCCGCGCGCCGTACACCGGCGAACGCGACGACGCGCTCGCGGCCGTGCTCGCCGGTCCGCCCCGGCCCATTCGCGTGCTCGAACCCGCCACGCCGCGCGATCTCGCGAGCATCGCGGAGCGCGCGATGGCGCGCGACCCGGCGCAGCGTTACGACGACGCGCGCGCGCTGTCGGAGGATCTGCGCCGCTTCGAGACCGGCCAGCTCGTCGGTTCGCATCATTATTCGCGTCCGGCGCTGATCGGGCGCTGGTTGCGGCGTCACAGGGTTCCCGTCGCGCTGTCGGTGTTGTTCGCGACCGCGCTCGCGGTCGTCGCCGTGCTCGCGGTCCTGCGCGTCGCTCGCGCTCGCCGGGCCGCGGACGAGCGGCGCGACGGCCTGGTCCTCATCCAGGCGCGCCAGGCGATGGAGCGCGATCCGACGGTCGCGCTCGCATGGCTCGCCGCGCTACCGGCCGACCACGACTTCGCACAGCAGCGCGCGCTGTTCGAACAGGCTCGCGGCCGCGCCGCGCTCGCGGTGTTTCACCACTCGTTGCGCGGTACATCGTCGGTCACTGCAACCGGGCACGTCCTCGTACTGCGCGACGATGGCCGGCTGGTCGACTTCGATCCGCGAACGCGCGAACAGCACGTGCGCGACCTCGGGCCGCTGCCGTTGCCGCTGTGCACCGACGTCTCGCATGCCGGTGATCGCATCGGCGTGCTCGAGCAGAACGAGCTGATCGTGCTCGATCTTGCGCACGGAAGCCGGCACACGATCGCGTTTCCGCCGGGGATCGCGACGCGCTTCGACTGGTGCTTCTTCTCGGCCGACGATCGCGTGTTCGGCTTCGGTGCCGCAACCGGGCTCGGCGTCGCGCACGTCGACCGCGATACCGTCGAGGTGCTCGCGGACGATCGCGCCGACGACACCGCGATCGCGTACGCGGCCACCGGCGATGGCGCGGCGATCGCGTGGCTGAGTCGATACGCGTCCGCGGTCCACGTGGTCGAGCGTGGCACACGGGTCGATCGCGAGACGCACGGGCGGCCCAGCTACGTCACGTTCACCGGAGATGGCGCCTGGCTCGCCGTCACCACGCGGGAAGGGCAAGTGCTCGCATGGTCGCGCGACGGCGCGCGGACGCGCGAGCTGACGCCGTGCACCCCTGGAACGAGCCAAATACAACCGCTCGCGGATGCGGTGGTCGTGCACTGCTCCAGCGGTCGCATCGTGCGCGTGGACTTCGAGCGCGATCGCGTCGTCGACCTCGGCATTGGCTTGCGGGCAGGGGGCTGGCTCGGTGCACCGTGCGGGCACGAGCTCGTGTTCGACCATCGCACCGGCGGGACGACGATCCTCGGGGACGGCGCCAGCGCGGTCGTGCCGTACGACGACGAGCCGGCAGACGGCTTCTGCGCGCCCGACGGCGCGTACTTCACCGTGTCGTCGATCGCGAGCAACGACGTGCGCGTGTACGCGACGCCGGCGCTCGACGCCGGCGCCGCGCCGCCATCGTACGCGGCGCTGGTCGGAGCCCGGTGGCTCGCGTTCTCGCCCGATCAGCGTCGCCTCGGGTTCGCGGGAAGCGCGGGCGGTGGATGGATCGATGTCGCGGACCGCACCGTGCATGCCGCCGTGACCGGCGGGGCCATCGGCGGCGCATGGACGCCCGACGGCGCGCTCGCGCTGGTCGACGATCACGGCATCGCGGTGTTCGACCCGGGCGGTGGCAGCCGCGTGGTCGTCCGTGAAGGGGGCGTGACCGCCGTCGCATTCAGCCGCGACGGCAAGTGGCTCGCGTGGACTCGTGATGGCGGAGAGATCGAGCTCGACGCGCGTACGGGCGGCGCGCATCGCCTCGCCTCGATCCATGCTGCGATGAGCATCGCGTTCGATGACGACAACCAACTGCGGATCGCCGGTTTCGAGACGATCTGGCAGTGGGACCCGGCGCGTGCGCTGCCCGATCTGGTGGATGCGTCGGCGGACCGCGACCAGTTCGTGACCGCGATCGACTCGCACCGCGGCGCGATCGCGAGTGCTACCTCGGACCGCGCCGTGCACGTGTTCGACGCCACCGGCGATCACGTGCTCGCGACCGATCTAGGCGAGCTTCGCGGCCTCGCGTTCTCGAGCGATGGCCGCATGCTCGCTGCAGCCGGCGACGATGCGGTGATGCTGTGGGACCTCGCGACCGGTGACGTCCACTATCTGCGCGGCGCGCGCGGCGCGAGCGCGCTCGCGTTCACGCCCGACGGCCGCGCGCTGGTCGTCGCCTCCGATCACGCGACGGTCTGGGATCTGTCGCGACTGCCGCCTGCGATCACGAATCCCGCCGAGCTGCGCGCCGCGATCGCGGCCGAGACGACGATCGCGCTCGACGCCAGCGACCATCCGGCCACGCAGGTTCACGAATCCGAGTCGGTTCGCATGAGCCCGTAGTGCTTGGCCTTGAAGTGAAACGTGCGCAGCGGCATGTGGATGAGCTGCGCCGCGTGCTTGAGCACGCCGTTGGCCGCCGCGATCGCTTCGCGCATGCGGCGGCGCTCGAGGTCGCGCACTTCGTCGGCGATCGGCCTGAACCGGCTCGAGCCGGCCGCGGCGAGCGCGGGCCCGGGCGTCCCGTCGCCGGGCACGTGCCAGGTCGCGATCACGCCGTCGTCGCCCGCGGTCGCGGCGGCGAGCTCGATCGCGTTGCGCAGCTCGCGAATGTTGCCGGGCCAGTGGTGGCGAGTGAGCGCGCGCAGCGCACCGGTCGAGATCCGCGGCGCGCGCGTCCCGGCGCGGCGCTCGAGCTCGTCGAGAAACAGCCGCGCGAGCACCGCGAGCTCGCGCGGGCGATCGCGTAACGGTGGCAGCGCGATCGTCGCGCCGCCGAGCCGGTAATACAGGTCGCGGCGAAAGCGCCCGGCGGCGGTCTCGCGCTCGAGATCGCGGTTGGTCGCGGCGATCACGCGGATGTCGATCTCGCGCTCGACCACGCTGCCGACGCGCGTGATGCGCTTGGCGTCGAGCGCGCGCAACAGCTTGGCCTGCATCGCGGGCGACAGCTCGCCGACCTCGTCGAGCAGGATCGTGCCGCCGTGCGCGGTCTCGAGCAGCCCGGGCTTCGCCGCGGACGCGCCGGTGAACGCACCCTTGTCATAGCCGAACAGCTCGCTCTCGACGAGCGTGTCTTGCACGGCGGCGCAGTTGAGCGTCACGAGCGGTCGGCCCGCGCGAGGGCTGAACGCGTGCAACGCGCGCGCGACGTGTTCCTTGCCGGCGCCGGTTTCGCCGCGAACGAGCACGGCGAGCTCGGTACGTGCGACCTGGCGCACGAGCTCGAACAAGCGTGCCATCGCGGGGTCGGCAACGATCGTCGACTGCCCGCCGAGCTCGAGCCGCGTTACTCGGTCGCCGGCCGCGACCACGGTGCCCGCGGCGGCGTGCGAGCACGCGTCGCGTGCCGCGACGACGAGCGCGGTCGCGTCGGCTCCGTCTTCGGGGCAAATCGCGTAGCCCGCACGCGCGCCGCTGCCGCCAGCTGCGACGTACTCGCCGGCCAACGCTGCGACGGCTTCACGATCGAGCTCGGGCGTGACGATCCCGAAACAGCCACCGAGATCGCCGATGATGTCGGCGACCGGCGCGCGTTCGCACGCGATCGCGACCACGCCGAGCTCGCGATCGAATGCCGCCGCGCGATCGAGCTCGTGCTCGAGCCGCGCTTGCAGCCGCGCGCGATCGAGGAGCTCGTGATGCGGCCGTCGCAGCTGGCCGTGCACGACGAGGATCACGTCGCCGATCTGGACGACATCGCCCTCCGCGAGTCGGTGCATTCCGGCGATCGGCTCGGCGTTGACCCGGGTGCCGTTGTGGCTGTCGAGGTCGGCGACCGTGAGCTCGCCGTCGCGCGTCGCGAACATGGCGTGGCGGCGCGACACCGAGTCATCATCGACTTGCAGCTCGGCTTCCGGGCCTCGTCCGACAACGAGCTGGCCCGATCCGGGCAGCTCGATGCTGCGCGACGTGCCGTTGCTGATCACGAGTAGATGGCAAGGCCGCTCGAGGGCAGGACCAGGTGCTGACTGCGTGGTGTCGTCCGCGGCCATGCGAGCGACTATCGCAGACCCGGCGCGCGGCGTGCAGCGCCGACCGAATGCAAGTACTGCAACGACTGCAAGACTTGCAGTCATTGCAGTAGCAACCGCGCGAGATGTCACGCGCCAGGATCGGAACGCCGCGTGCTCTGGCAGGCCGCACCATGCGTCGACTCATCGCTGTCATTGTCCTTGCCTCGATCGCCGCGGTTGCCGCGTGCGGAACCACCGCACCGAAAAACGGGGCGATTTCCACGAGCCCGGGTGGGCCGAATCAGGGCCCCGGCCACTGAGCCGCGACGCGGGTTGCACTAAGCAAGTTCACGGCGACGCTGCGCGACGGCGCGTTCGAGGTGCCGTTCGATGTCAAGATGGAGCTCGGCGAGGCGCGCGCGCCGGTGAGGATGACGCTGTTCGGTCAGACTCATCGCACGCGCGTGGGCCAAGGCCCAAGCCGAAGCAGCCGGCGCAGGGAAAAAACCGAGGCTAGAACCTGCCGGCGATCGCGAGGCCGACCCGGTCGGGGCCGACACCAGGCGCGAGCGCGGCACTCGAAGACGACGTGTGCCACAGGTAGAGACCTGCGCCCGCGGCCGCAACGCCGGCGATCACCAGCGCCGTCGAGATGTCGGCCTCGATCCGCGCATCGTGCACGAGCGTGGGCCGGTCGCAACCGGTGCACGACGTCGCGTGATCCCACGTCGAGTACGCGAGGGCGCCGACGCCGAGCCCGATCGCGGCGAGGCCCGCGCCGCCGAAGACCGCGATCTCCCCCGCCGTGCCTTGACCGTGACCGGCGGGGCGCGGCGCGACCTCGGTCACCGCAGGCTGCGGCGGGCTCGCGGGCTCGCTGGCGACGGGATCGAGGTGAAGCCGGAGGTGCGTGACGCGACCCTCCTCGCGAACCTCGGGACGCGTCGTCTGCTCGCGATATCCCGGTGCGGTGACGACGATCGCGTGAGCACCGAGATCGACCGGGATCTCGACACCGATCAGGCCCGTCGAATCGACGCCATCGAGCGCGAGCGTCAGCCCGGGCGGGGCCTTGGCGATCTCGATCACCAGCTTCGGAACACGCGGTGCGAGCTGGGCGGCGAGCTGCGCAGATAGCGCGCGGCGATCGCGGTTGCTGTCGGTGCGCCCGAGCTCGACGTAGAGCGCCCACGCCGTCGCGAGCTTGCCGAGGTGTGCTTCGCAATCGGCGAGGTTGAACAGCGTGCCGGCGGCGGGATCGAGGCGCTGGCTCTGTTCGAAGGCGGTGCAGGCCTCGGCGTAGCGCTTCTGCTGCATCAGCTCGCGACCGCGTGCGAACGTCTCGTCGGCCCGCGTCGGATCTGCCACCGCGGCGCGCGCGACGACGAGGAGCGCGACCACCCCGCGTGCGCCATCACATCCGGCTCGCACCGACCTCCTCCTTCGTCTTGCGCCTGGCCGGCTTCGATCTGGGCGGGCGCACGACGTGCGGCGGCTTCGCGGGTGGGGCCGCTTCGGTCGTGGTTTCAGGCTGCGGCTCCGTCGGTGCGGCGTCGGGCGCCGCGGTGTCCGCAGGCGTGGCCACGACAGGTGTCGCCGCATCCGCGGGCGCGGCCGCAGGCGGCGGCGCGGGTGCGGCCGGCGTCGGCGGCGCGGGCGCGGCGATCGGCGCGGGCGGGATCGGCTGGTCGGGAAGCGCGCTCGATCCGCCGCCGATCGCGATCGCGGCGGCGATCCCGATCGAGAGCGCGGCCGCGAAGCCGGCACCGGCGACGATCACTCGTCGACCTCGGCCGCGTGGCGGCGCCGGCGGTGACACCTCGCTCGCGGAACCGCGCAGCGTCGTCTGGGTCGGCGCGGACGGGTCACCGGTCCCGGGACCGAGCACGACCGTCGGCTGGACGAGCGGCGGGGGTGATTGCGTGACTGCACGACGAGCTGCCACCAGCGGCGCGAGCGCGTCGGCGAGCGCGGCCGCGCTCTGAAAGCGCTGGTCGGGCTGCTTCTCGAGGCAGCGCGCGACGATCGCGGCGTAGGCGGGTGGTACTCCGAGCAGCGGCGGCAGTGGCTCCGTCGCCGCACGGATCGCGAGGTCCGCGATGGTCTCGCCCTGGAACGGAGGCTTGCCGCACGCGGCTTGATGCAGGATCACGCCGAGCGACCAGATGTCGCTGCGCGCATCCGCGGCGCGCGCCGATCGCAGCTGCTCGGGAGCCATGTAGCTCGGCGATCCGATCACCGCACGCGCGCTCGTGATCGCGTGCTCCTGCTCGCTTTCGACCTTGGCGACGCCGAAGTCGAGCACCTTGATCAGCGCCGCGCCGTCGCGCTGCCGTGTCACGAACAGGTTGCCCGGCTTCAGATCGCGATGAACGATTCCGGCCGCGTGGGCCTCGGCCACCGCGTCGCACGCCTGAGCCACGTAGTCGGCCGCGGTCGCCGTATCGAGCGGTCCATCCTCGCGCAGCGCGCGCGCGAGGTCGCGGCCGACGAGCATCTCCATGACGATGTACGGCGTTCCATCGTCGAGTCGTCCCACGTCCGACACGCGGCAGGCGTGCACGCTCCGCAGCTTCGCGGCGGCGCGCGCTTCGCGTAGAAAGCGTTCGACGACGTCGGCGCGGTCGGTGTAGCGATCGGTGAGGAATTTCAGCGCGACCGGCGCGCGCAGCTCGAGGTGCTCGGCCTCGACGACGACGCCCATGCCGCCGCGACCGAGCACGCGCTCGATCCGGTACTTGCTTGCCAGCAGGCTGCCGGGCTCGTACACCCGAAAATCATATGCCGAGGCGGGTGGTGGAATGTAGGGCTATCGCGGGCGCCCGGTCGATTGCTACCCTCGACACATGAGGCGCGTGCTCGCCGCACTGTGCACGGTGCTGGTCGCGAGCTGCAGCTGGATCATCGGGATCCACGACCTGCCGGCGGATGGCTCTTCCGGCGATGCTGGATGCGCGAGCTGCGCTTGCACCACCGACAGCGATTGCGGCGCGCACATGTACTGCGACATCGCGCCTTCGTCGAGCGCCTGCGCGTGCGTGGCCGGTTACGCGCTGGCCGGCAACGCGTGTCAGTGGACCGGCGTGATCGCGGATCCCGGCTTCGACCTGACGCCCGCGGGATGGACCACCGGCTCGGCCACGATGATCGAGCCGACGTTCGCGGTGACGCAGGGCATGATCGATCCGGGGATCGCCGAGACGGAGGCCATGCCTTGCATGGGGCTCGTCGCCGGCGTATCGCAGTCGATCGTCATGCCGCGGCTGTCGCGTGCCGAGCCGCTCGTGGCCGAGGTCAGTTACGCGGGGAACGGACCGCTGGGCTTTCCGACGCCAGTCGCGATCGAGATCGCGAGCTTGTGGTACCCGACCGCGCTTTCGGTCTTCGACGCGAGTTTCCAGACCACGCGGGTCTGCCTCGGCGAGGCGCAGTACGCGCCCGAGTCCTCGAGCGGCTCCGGTGCGACGGCAACCACCGCGATGCTGGCGAATTGCTCGTCCGGGCTGGGCAACTTCGATGGCGAATACGACCACTACGACATCGTGCTGCCGAACGCGGGCGAATGCCCGGTTCCGGGCACGGTGACGAACGGCGACGCCGAGGGCAGCGATGGCTGGAGCTTCTCCACTTCCTACAACAACGGGTCCACGGACGGCACCTCCGCGGGCTATGCGGCGGGCGTAGGTGATAGCGGAAGCCGCGCCGTACATCTTCACCTCGCGGAGCGCTGCGACGACGCGGATGCGACCGTGCCGATGTCGGTGCCGCTGCGCGACGGCACCGGCTCGCCATCGCTCTCGGTCTGGCATCAGAAGCCGACCAGCGCCGGCACGCTCGGGATCTCCGTCGGCGGCCTGCCGCTCCTGCTCACCGCGCCCGCGGATAGCATCGATCACTACTGCTTGCCGACGGGACTGCACGGCGGTGTGTCGTCGCTCCAGGCGGCGTTCTACACCAACGGGACGAGCTGCGGCTCGGCGACCACCGCCGACGCGTACGTCGACAGCGTGACGGTCGCGAACGATCCGAAGTGCGGCAGCGATCCCGGGATCGCCGATCCGAGCTTCGAATCGGGCTACTCCATGATCGGATCGACAAGCACGACGAGTGACACCGTCGCGATCGTGACCGGCGACGGAAACGCGTACGAAGGGAGCGGATACCTGCGGCTCTCGATCGACGGCAACTGCAACTACGCGAACTACACCACGACCGCGATCGTACCGGCGTCGCCGCCGGGCACGGGGCCGGCGGTGAGCTTTCACTACCAGTTCCCGGCGGGCGGGACCGCGAACGCCTCGATCACCGCGAGCTCGGTCAAGCCGTTGACGCTCGGGCGCACCTCCACCTGGCAGCCGGCGATCGCGTGCCTCGATCCGACCGCGCCGGTCGGCTGGCCAGCGCAGTTCTACATCGAGCTCGACACGACGGCCGGCACGTGCACGACCGGAACGACGACGATCGCGAACATCGACGCGCTCCAGGTCACCACCGATCCCGCGTGCGCGCCCTGAGCCGGCCGCATCACTCGAGCGGGCCGACCGTCGACAGCTTCCCGCGCTCGCGGTACATGCGCTCGATCGTCGCGCGCAGCAGCGCGTCGTCGATCTCGACGCCGGTCGCGCCCGCGACGTACGCCGCGCGCTCGCACGCGACCTTGATGAAGCCGCCCGACAGCTCGAAGCGCTCGGCGAGCCCGTCGAAGTCGATCTTCTCGGCGCGGCCGTGCGCCGGCAGCGTGCGCCGCCACAGCTCGGCGCGCATGTCGGGCGACGGAAAGCTGAAGAACACGTCGTACGTGAAGCGGCGCTTGAACGCCTGATCGATCGCCGATGTCAGGTTCGTCGTCAGGATCGCGAGCCCGCCGAAGCGCTCGAGCCGCTGCAGGAGATAGTTGGTCTCGAGGTTCGCGTAACGATCGTTGCTCGACTTGACGTCGCTCGTACGCTTGCCGAACAGCGAGTCGGCCTCGTTGAACAGGAGCACGACGTGGCCGGGCTCGGCGGCGTCGAACACGTCGGAGAGGTTTTTCTCGGTCTCGCCGAGCCACTTCGACACGACCTGCGACAGATCGATCTCGTAGATGTCGAGGCCGAGCCGCTTCGCGAGCACGGTGCCCGACATCGTCTTGCCGACGCCGGGATGGCCGCTGAACAAGACCGAGATGCCCTGCGCGCCGCGCAGCTTGTAGCGATCGCGGATCGTGCGGCGCTGCGAGGCCGCGCCCGTGATCTCGATCAGCGCGGCGCGCGTATCGTCGTCGAGGATCAGATCCTCGAGCTCGAACGGCGTCGGCAGCTTCTTGCCGAGCCGCGAGATCCGCTGGTGCAGCTGCGCGGCGACCGCGCGATCGAGCTCGGGCGCGCCCGGCGGCTCGGCCTCCGGCATGCGCTCGGCGGTCGCGGCCTGCGCCGCCGCGACGATCACGCCGCCCGGGATCGCGAACCGCCCCGACAGCGCGTCGGCATCGCCCGCGGAGAGCGACGGCACGACTTGCTTCCACATCCGCGCCCGCGCGTCGAGCGGCGGCACCTCGAGCCCGAGGTGCACGATCGGCCGCTGGTGGATGCGCGGCATGCGCTCGCGGTTGATCGTGAGCGCGAGCGGGCCGCTCCAGTCGGCGACGAACAGGTCGAAGAACGCCGGCAGCGCGTCGCGATCGCCGTCGAGGACGACCGCGTCGTCGACGTCGGCGAACACCGGGATCGCGTCGAGCATCAGCAGCTCGCGCACGAGCGACTTCACGAGCGACGGCTGCGTGGACGGGTGCTGCCCGCCGAGCCGCTTGCTGTCGATGATGAGGAGCTTCTGCTTCCAGTGCGCCGCGGCGAGCTGGAGCAGCAGCTTCTTGCCGATGCCGCGCTGGCCTTGCACCGCGAGCACGACCTCGGTCGAGCGCAGCGCGGCGATCGCGCGCTCGACCGCGAGCTTCGGAAACTCGCCGAGCGTCGCGCCGCCGCGCACCTCGGCGAGCTCGGCGAGCTCGGGATCGAGCGCGAGCGGGCTGCCGTCGAGCAAGTACGACAGCCGCGTCGCCGCGCGGATCTTGCGGAACATCAGCGAGTCGCTCGGCGCGCTCGACGGCGCGACGTCGAGCAAGCGATAGCGCACGAGCGGCGAGCTCGCCGACAGGTCGCGCGCCATCAGCGAGCGCGTCGGCGGCGTGTCGTAGACGAGCATCGCGAGCAAGCGGCCGTCGAGCCCGCGGCACGTCGCGTCGCGCGTGAGATAGCGATACGCCTGCACCAGGTTCGGATCGGCCTCGGGCAGGAGCGCGAACATCAGCGTCGCCCATTGCCGCGGCGTCAGCTCGAACACGCGCACGAGGTCGGTCATCGGCGTGCGTAGACCGGCGGCGATCGTCGCGGCGATACGCGCCTCGATCTCCTTGTGCAGCGCGAGCCAGCCGTCGAGCACGGTCTGCGCGCCGGCCTGGTCGCCGTGCGCCTCGCCGCGCGCGGCCGCGAACAGCTGGCCCATGTCGGTCGGCGTGACGAGATCGCCGCCCTGGTTCACGGCCGGCTCGCGCGTCCAGCTCAGCCGGATCTGGTACTCGACGCGCAACCACGCGCGGCGCAGCTCGTCGCGAAGATGGTGGGTCGGGTCGCGGTACGGCTCGGCGGTCACTCGCCGACGATCTTATACGACCTCGCGGACCGGATCCTTAGCGAGGTCGTCGACGATCGCGGCGGCCTCCTCTTCTTCGGCCTCGGCCTCCTGCTTCGGCGCGTCCTCGCGCAGCTCGGCGGCCGGCGGGGGCAGCGGGTCGTCGTCGCGGGCGCCGGCGTCCCGCTTGTCGACGTAGTCCATCATCTTCGCGACGAACGGCGTCGTGTACATCGCCGACGAGATGTGCAGGCGCATGTCGCCCGGGATCGCGGAGTCGTCGGCGCTGTCGCGCGAGCCGAACAGCTGATCGAAGCGGTTGTCGGTGAGATCGTCGCGCAGCTCGTCGAGCTCGAGCGCGACCGCGATCGCGCGGTAATCGGCGATCGTCGGGCCTGCCAGGAAATCCTTGATCGCCTGCGATGCGCTCTGGCCGCGCCCGAGGCTGAACGAGAACGGTGCGCGATCGCTCGGCTGGCTGAACTGCTTGGCCGACGTGTGCCCGTTCGCATACTCCGGCTTCCACTTCTCGGGCCTGCCAGCCTTCTCGCATGCCTCGCGATACTCCTCGGGCTCGTGGAGGCCGCTGTCGAGCTCGGGGGCTTCGCCCGGGGGCGGCTTCTTGTCGAACGCGCGCTCCGATGCGGTCGCCGCCGGCTCGGCCGTCTTCGCCGACACCGCCGGGATCTCGCCTTCGTCGCTGAATTTCGTCGCGGGTGCCTCGACCGCGGGTGGCGCAGGCTCGACGGCTTCTTCTTGCTCGGGACGGCGTTCGGCTTCGCGCGTGGGCATGGGTCCTCGCTTCTAGCCTAGCCGCACTTGCAGGCTCAGGCAGTCAGGTTCGCTCACGATGACGATGTCGCCGTCGCGCAGCTCGGCGCGCGAGATGCGGCCGCGCGCGATGTCGTTGACATACGTCCCGTTCGTCGTGCCCTGGTCGATCGCGACGAGCCGGCCGTTTTCCATCCCGATCCACACGTGCTTGCCCGACGCGCGCTGGTCGTCGATCAGCACGTGCGCGACGCCGGGCTGGCGCCCGACGATGATTCCGGTCGCGGTGAGCGCGAAGCGCTGGCCCATCAGCCGGCCGCGCGTGCATTGCAGGCTGCCGATCGCCTGCGACACGAACGCCGTCGGCGCGTAGCCGCCCGAGCCGCCCGGCTGCTGCTGGATCGCGACGGTCTTGGGGACCTGAGCAGGCCCGCCTTGCGCCGCCGCCGGCGCGCGGCCGTACATTTGCTGCATCGGCTGACCGGGCATCGGCTGACCGGGCATCGGCTGACCGGGCATCGGCTGACCGGGCATCGGCGGGCGCATCTGCGCCGGCTGTTTCTTGCGCGTGAGCACGAACGCGATGACGCCGACCAGCGCGACGATGCCGACGATCGCGCCGACGATCGCGCCGACGCCGGCGCCGCTCTTCTTCTCCTTGCCGTCCTTCTGCGCCTGGTGCGACAGCGTGATGAGCCGCGGCGCCTCGGCGTGCTGCGGATACAGCGTCTCGACTTCTTCGAAGTCCTTGATCGCGTCGGTGTACTCTTCGGCCCAGAAGTGCTCGAGGCCGTCGCGCCACGCCTTGTCGGTGTCGCCTTGCTTGGGCTCGACGCTGGCGTTCTTGATGAAGTCTTGCAGCGTGACCGACGCGACCAGGAAGTTGAAGCCCTGCACGTCGGTGCCGAACGTCGCGAGCCCGATGACGTTGCCGTGCTGGTCGATCGCGGGCCCGCCCGAGTTGCCGTGCGTGATCGGCACCGACGTCTGCAGGATCGGATCGCCTTCCGACGACTTCTTGAGCGCGCTGATCGCACCGTCGGTGATCGACGGTTGGAGCTGCGAGTTGTGGTCGAGCAGCTCCTTCTGATCGGCCACGCCCGGATACCCGATCACGACGACGCGATCCTCGACCTGCGTGAGGTTGGAGTCGCCGATCGGCAACGTCGGCGCGTTCTGCGTCTTGACCTTGAGGATCGCGCAGTCCTTGCCGGTCCCCGGCTTGCCGAATTGCTTGACGTCGTAATCGAGCTGGTCGCCGTTCTGCAGCACGACGTAGACCATCTTCTTGAGATCGACGAGTTGCACCATCCCGAGCAGCTGCTGCCGTTCCGCCGCCGACATCCGCGACAGCGCGCCGCGCGATTGCTGCTCGAGCTCGCGCAGGAACTCCTTCGCGAGCGCGTCTTTCGCGGCCGATTCGCCGTCCTTGATGTCCTCGACGACGTGTGCGTTGGTCGCGATGTAGCCGTCGGGCGTGATGAACCACCCGGTGCCGCTGCCGCCGATCGCGACCGTCATCACGCTGCTGCCGCCGATCGAGTACTTCGCGACGTAGGCACCCATGACCCGCACGACCGCGGGCTTGGCCATGAGCGCGATCTTCTGCTCCGGGCTGACGTCGTCGGCGCGCGCGGCGGTGCTCGCGATCAGCGCCGCGCCGATCAGCAGCGCGTGCACGTGCCTCGAAACCACCATCGCCAGCTATCGTAACGTATCCTCGGCCGCGTGGGCTCCACCGGCTTCGGGATCCGACGCGTCGCGCACGCGCGCAAGGGCCGCGGCCTGTTCCGGCGGGGCCCCGACGCGCACGACGTCGGCGAGCGGCTGGGTCGCATCGCGAAGCGCATGATCCGCGGCGCCGTGACGCGCGCGAAATGGAAGGGCGACCGCTACATCGTCGAGCTCGCGCTCGACGCGCAGGCGCCGCGCGTGCGGCTGTCGTGCGAGGCCGATGCGAGCGTCGTGCTCGCGGCGGTCACGTCGCCGATCGGGCCGGGGTATCACCTCGACGTGATCCGGCGCGTGTCGCCGGTGCTCGAAGAGATCGACTACGCGTGGGACGACGACGACGAGGACGCCGCCGGGGTGCAGCGCGACACCTGCGAGTGGCTCGCCGACGAGCTGCGCGCGGGCAAGACGCGCATCGACGTGCCGCGGCCGTACATCGTGCCGGACGCGGCCGTGCTGACGATGCTCGGCCCGCGCGATGCCCGCTGGCGCGACGCGGTGATCGCCGATCCGATGCGCGGCGCCGACGCGTTCCCGTACTGGCAGCCCGATGCCCCCGGCCACGCGCTGCGGGCGCGCGCGCTGATCGCGATGTGGCACGAGGTGCCGTGGCGCGAGCCGCTCGACGACGACGAGCGTGCGGTCATGAAGCAGGTCGACCACGATCTGCGCGCCGCCCGCAAGATCGACATCGACATCGACGTGCCGTGGCCGGACTGGTCGGAGCTGCTCGACCTGCTCGGCACCGACGACGGCTACGCCGAGGAGGCGGCGCGCCGCGCGGCCGGGCGCCCGGGCACGATCGGATATCGCCGGTACGAGCTCGACGTCGAGCTGATCGGAGGCTGGTGGGTGCGGCTCGGCGGCGCGTTCGTCGGCGGCTGGGACGAAGACGGCGGTCGCTACTGGGCGACCGACGGCGATCGCACGATCGAGCTCGTCAGCATGACGGCGGAAGAGCACCGCGATTCGGCGGCGCTGCTGGCGGTCGCACCGGAGCATCATCCGGTGATCGCGCGCATCGATGCCGGAACGATGCGCGGGCGCGCCGAGGCCTACGACGAGGACGACGTGCGCATCGTGCACGGGCTCGTCGCCGACGCGCCGCACATCGCGATCCTGACGTGCAAGGGCGCGAAGGCCGACGAGGCGTGGGCGCTCGACACGTGGCGCAGCTTGCGCCAGGTCCCGGCGGGCCAGGTCCCGGCGGGCTAGTCGAGCTGCACGCGCACGGTGCGGTGCGCCTTCGGATCCGGGATCGACAGCATCGTCTGCCAGGTCGCCTCGACGATGCAGTCGTGCATCGCCGGCGTGACGGTCGAGCCCGTGACCTCCGCATCGACGGCGACGATCTCTTCGAGCGTGAGCTCGAGCTCGAGCTCGACGTGCGCGTACTGCGCGCTGCACTGCTCGAGCACGTGGTGCAGCTGCGGTGCGAGATCGAGCGGCGGGACCTCCACGGTCGTGATCACCCCGCCACAATGCGTACTGCCGCTGTAGCTCGACGACCCTGCCATCCCCCACATGGGTTGTTCTTCCTCGGCGTAACCGCCGCTGCCGCCCCAGCTCGCGAACAGCGACCACACCGCGTTCACGGCCTCGGCGGCGCGATCGATCTCGGCCTGCAGATCGGCCGGCATCTCGCCGCTCGCGGTGAGCGCGCGGGCGAGGCTCCGCGCCTCGACCGGATCGGGCTCGACGCTTTGCGTGAACGGCCGGCCCCAGATCCGGCCCGTGACCTCGATCGCGCGCGAGCTCGGGTCGCCCGTGAACGTCCACGCGCAGCTGCCGCCCTCACCGATGTGGTCGAGCGAACAGTCGTAGGTCGCGGACGTCGTCGTCCAGCCGATGCCGTGGAGCTCCACGCCGTCGAGCGAGATCGGACGCGCGAGCAGCGTCGCGTCGACTGCCGGCGATGCGAGCAGGCTCTGGTGGGCGCGCATCGCCATGCCTTGCGTCGCCTGGGCGAGCTCGCCGAACAACGTGTCGTCGTCGCGCTCGAGCGGGTTGCTGCCGCCGCCGTCGTCGATCGCGACGACGTGGACGAGCGTGCCTTCCGGCAGGACGTGGGCGAGCGCGGCGTGGTCGCCAATGGCGAGGCGAGACGGCGCGAGCTCGTCGTCGAACACGATCACGCGGCGCGTGCCGTGGGTGCGCTCGAGCCACGTGCCGGCCTCGGCGAGCGCGACATCGAGGTTCGAGCCGTTGCGCGGGGCGAGCGAACCGAGCGCGGCGTCGATCGCAGCGGCCGCGTCGGTCGCGTCGGCCCAGTCCGGGAGCAATGCGCGCGCGTCGCGAGCGGACGCGATGATCTGGACCTGGCCGTGTGGCGCGGCACGCAGGTAGGCCGCCACCACGTCGCGCTGCGCCCGGCGCTGGTCATCGGTCATCGAGCGCGACGCGTCGACGACGATCGCGGTGTGCAGATCCGCCGGCACCTCGCTCAGCTCGCGCGCGATCGCGAGCTCGACGCGGGCGACGTCGTGGCCGGCGAGCGGCAGCCGCGCGGCGCGTACGCCGACGCGCTCGCGGCCGGCTGGCTTGACCGCGAGCGAGCGATCGGGGAACGCGAGCCACGCGCCGCCGGAGCCGGTGGGATCGCAGATCTCGTCGAGCTCGTCGCGCTGGCCGCGGTACGCGAGCTCGCGCGGGACCGCGCTCGTCCACGTCTCCGGCAGCTCGACGTAGCGCGCGTCGCGAAAGAAGCACGTCGGTGCTTCGAGCTCGACGTCCAGCTCGAGGCGAGTCGTGCGGGGCGACGCGACACTCACGGTCAGACTCCCTCTGCCACTGGCCGCGAGAGCGACGGCCCACGCACGATCCTCGCCTTCGGATTCGCCTTTCGCGATCGCGTCGAAGTGCTCGGCTGCATCGGTGGCGGGCTCGAGCGCCAGCTGGCGCGTCACGCCGTCGGCGTGCGCGACCGCGCCGCTGACCGCGCCGCGCACCGGCAGCTCGATCGTCAACGTGTCGCGGGCAAGCTCGGCCGCGCGGACGTCGATCCGGAACCGCGCGGTGAGTTGCGCCGACGTGCCCGACAGCCTCGCGTGCACGCTCGACGGCACCGCCGGGTCGGCGAACGCAGGGCTGCCTGCCGCGACGAGAGCGAGCACGAGCAGCGGGCGCACTTCCGATACGACATCCGCCTCGCCGATTCGGTTGCAGCTTTGTTTTGGCGTACGTTCGCGCATATGGACGATCTGGACGCGACGCTCGTGCTGCTGCAGCTCGTGCCGGCGACTCACCTGTTGTTCGGCGCGATCGCGGCCGCGCTGGTGCTGTACGTCACGGCGCGCTGGCGCGCGTACCGCGACGGCATCGTCGATGCGCAGCTCGGGATGAAGGTCGCGCTGTCGTTCTTCGCGGTGATCGCGTTCCAGCTCGTGTTGCTCGGCACGACGTTGTTCCTCTATGCGGTGCTGAGCGGCGGCACGTCCGATGCGCGCGGCGCGCTGTTCCGCCACGGCCTCGCGCTGTTCGTCGCGGGCAGCGTCGTGCTCGCGACGCACCTCGTGCTGCTCGCGCGCACGAATCAAGCTCGATACCCGCAGGTGAGGAGGCTGGCCGACGGCTTCAACTTGCTCGTGACCGGCGTGCTCGGCTTCGGCGCGCTCGTGCTCGCGTTCGAGTCGCTGTTCCGGCGCGGCAGCTCGCACGAGGTCGGCCGCATTGCCGGCGCCGCCGTGCTCGTGTACGGCATGGCGTGGGCCGCGGTCGGCGTGCGGTTCGCGCGCGTCGTGCTCGACGACGAATCGCATGACGACGAGCTGCCGCCGCCACCGGCGATGCCGCGGGTCGAGCCGCCGCGCGCGCCGCCACCCAGACCGGATCCGCCGCCGGGCGATGCGCCGGCGCTGCCCGCACTCGGCGGCGGCGCGTTCCCGCCGATCGATCACAAGTGAATCGGCGCGGGCACGACGTGATCGGGGATGAACCGGCGATCGACGAGATCGTCGAGTGGGATCTCGTGCGCGAGGATGCCGGCGGCGATCGCGTAGTGCTCGATCGCGCGCATGTCGTCGTCGGTCGGCGTGAGCTGGCGGTAGCTCACGCGATCGGGCGGCTGCGTGAGCACGAACTCGAGCAGCTTCTGGTCCTGATCGTAATACGGCGCGACGAGCGAGGCGGCGTCGAGCCGGTGGCGCTCGGCCCACTCGCCGCTCTCGGCGATGCCTCGCACGAGATCGCGCACGACGTCGGGATGCTCGGCGATCAGCTCGTCGCGCACGACGAGCACGCACGAGATGAAGTGCGGCCAGATGTCCTTCGCGTAGTAGAGCACGCGGCCGGTGCCCTCGAGCTCGGCCTTTGCCGCGTAGGGCTCGCCGACGAAGTACGCGTCGATCGACCCGTTCGCGAGCGCCGACGGCATGTCGGGCGGCGTCATGTCGACGAAGTGGATGTCGTCTGGCTGCATGCCCTCGTCGGCCATCAGCTTGGTGATCACGAGGTACTGGTTCGAGAATCGGCTCGGCCGCGCGAACGTCTTGCCTTTGAGATCGCGCAGTGACTTCGCGGGCGAATCCTTCGGGACGATCACGGTCGAGCCGTCGCGGTGGCCGAGGTAGACGATGTGGATCGGCACGCCTTGCTCGCGCAGCACCATCGCGAGCGGCGCGAGCAGGAACGTGGCCTCGACCTTGCGGACCTTGAGCGCCTCGACGACGGTTGGAAAATCGGGGAACCGCTGCGACACGAACCGCGTGCCGGTCGTCGACGTCTTCGTCGAGAAATCGGTGACCGGACAGGTCAGGTGGCACGTGACCGGCAGGTAGCCGACGGCGAGCTGGCCGCGCGCGCCCGCGTCGACGTCGTCGCTCTGGAAGCGATGTACGACCGTGAGCGCGGTCAGCACGCCGGCGGCGACGAGCCCGACCTTCACCGCATCCCTCATAGGCCGAGCTCCTCGGTGATCGTCTGCTCGGCCTCGGCGACTCCCGGCGCGGCGGGCTGGCGATAGCGGCCGGCCGGCAGCGCGAGCTCGCGGCGCACCGTCGCCGGGCGCGGCGAGAGCACGATGACGCGATCGCCGATCTGTACGGCCTCCTCGATGTCGTGCGTGACGAACACGACGGTGCGCGGCCGCTCGGCGAGCGTCGCGACGAGCTCCTTGCGCATGCGGTTGCGCGTCTGGTAGTCGAGCGCCGAGAACGGCTCGTCCATCAACAACAGATCGGTTTCGGCGGCCAGCGCGCGCGAGAGCTCGACGCGCTGGCGCATGCCGCCCGATAGTTGATGCGGGTAATGGTCGGCGAACTCGGTCAGGCGCGTGAGCTCGAGCCATTCGCCCACCTTCTTCGTGTCGCGCGCGGCGCCGAGTGCGATGTTCTCGCGCACGGTGAGCCACGGGTAGAGCCCGCCGTCCTGGTAGATCGTGCGGCTGCTGCCGTTGCGCTCGATCTTGCCGCGCGTCGGTCGCAGGTGGCCGGCGAGCAGCGCGAGCAGCGTGGACTTGCCGCAGCCCGACGGCCCGACGCACACGACGAGCTCGCCGCGCTCGACGCGTAGATCGATCGCGTCGATCACGCGCAGCGGGCCGTAATCGAAGCCGACGCCGTGCAGCTCGAGCATCATCGCTCGAATCCCCAGCGCACGCTCGGGATGCGCGCGAGCCGCGCGAACAACGCGTCGAGCCCGATCCCGATCGCGCCGATCGTGATCATCCCGCACACGACGAGATCCATGCGCAGGCCGTTGCGCGCGTCGACGATGAGGTAGCCGAGCCCGCTTTGCACCGCGATCATCTCGGCCGCGACGACGACCATCCACGCGACCCCGATCGCGACGCGCAGCGCGGTCACGAGCTGCGGCATGATCGCGGGCAGCGTGACGCGAAACGCGACCGCGGCGCCGCCCAGGCCGAGATCCTCGGCGACGCGGTAGTACACGCTCGGAACGCTCGCGGCAGCGCCGGCGGCGGCGAGCGCGATCTGGAACAGCGTTGCGATGAAGATGATGAAGATCGCCGGCGGATCGCCGATGCCGAACCAGATGATCGCGAACGGGATCCACGCGATCGGCGAGAGCGATCGGAAGAAGTTGATCCACGGCAACAGCGCGGCGCGCGTGCGCGCGTGGCGGCCGACGACGAGTCCGAGCGGCACCGCGAGCACGACCGCGACGAGGTAGCCCCACGCGACGCGATACAGCGACGCGAACGTGTCGGCGACCAGCCGGCCGTTCGCGAGCTCCTCGCGAAACGCGAGCGCGACGGTGGGCGGTGACGGCACCGTGCCTGGCGGAAATGCGCCGGCCGCGCTCGCGATCCACCACGCGGCAAGCAGCAGCAGTCCGGTGACGAGCGGGAGGACGACGCGCGGCAAGGCTGCCGCGTATCGTAGCGCTAATTCAGGAACATCATCAGATTCGGCGCGCTCGACACCGTCGCGAGCCGCGACAGCCCGAGCAGATCCTCGACGGTGGCGAGGTAGCTCGCGTGCGTGAGCGCGGTGCTCGACGTCATGCCGACCTGCTTGAGGCGCGGCGACAGGATGATCATCGGCACCTGGTCGCCGCTGTCGCCGTTGCGGCCTTCGGCCTCGTCCCACGTGATCATCAAGATTCCGTTCGCCTTGTACCCGTCGCTGTCGAGGATCGCGGGCACGTTGTTCTTGAGCCACGTGTCGGTTTGCTTGAGTCCGGTGACCGGATCGGTCGACGGATCGTGGCCGTCGTCGAGCAGGTTCGGCGTGATCCACTGGTACGCGTACGTGTCGCTCGCGAGGTCAGCCGCGAAGCTCGTGTAATCGACCGTCGTGGTCGTGCACGGCGCCGGCGAACCAGTCTGCTGATCGGTGAAATAGAAGAACGGCACGTGCTTCGTCGCGTACTCGCCGGAGTCGCTCAGGTTGCACGCCGAGCCCATCCCCTCGGCATACGCGCGCCACTTGATGTTCGCCGCCTCGAGCTGGCTCGCGAGGTTCGGCTGATTCACCGGAAAGACTCCGAGACTGGCCGACGCCGTCGGCGCGAGGTCGACAAAACCGGGATACTGCGTCGCGCCGCTGATCAAGAACAGATAGTTCGGCAGCGACGGATGCGTGCCGCTGTCCATGTAGTTCGTCGCGAGCCCGCCCATCGCGATCAGCGAGTTGATGTACGGCGCGTTCGACGAGCCGACGATCTCCTTGTAGTCGTGGTTCTCGAGCACGATCGTGAAGATCGTCGCCTGGCCTTGCGTCGAGCCGTCGCCGCCGCCGCCGCCGCCACCGCCGCCGCCGCCGCCGCCGCCGCCACCGCCGCCGCCACCGCCGCCGCCGCCGCCGTCGGTGTCGTTGGACATGTGCGAAGCGCTGCAAGCGGTCGCGAGTGCCAGAACCGCAACGACGAAGATCGAGAACGCGTTCGTCTTCATGTGCGGAGTCGTACTCCAACCTCGCCGTCGTCGATTACTAAATTCGTGCAACAGAATGCGTGCGCATGATTCGTACAGCACGGTAGCTTCACACCCATGAGCAACAAGGTCGCAATCCTGGGTTCCGGAACAGTCGGAGAAGTCCTCGCGAATGGCTGCCTGAAGCACGGCTACACCGTGATGCGTGGCTCGCGCGATCCGAAGAAGCTCGACGCGTGGAAGGCCGGCGCCGGCGGCAACGCCTCGACGGGCACGTTCGTCGAGGCCGCGAAGTGGGCGGATCTCGTGATCATCGCGGTCAAGGGCAACGCGGCCGAAGGGCTCGTCACCGAGCTCGCGGCGACGCTGGCGGGCAAGCCGGTCATCGACGCGACGAATCCGATCGCGGACGCGCCGCCGCAGAACGGCGTGATCCAGTACTTCACGAAACAGAACGAGTCGCTGATGGAGCGGCTTCAGAAAGCCGCACCACAGGCGAAGCTCGTCAAGGCATTCAACTCGGTCGGCAACGCGCTCATGGTGAATCCGAAGCTGCCGATCAAGCCGAAGATGTTCATCTGCGGCAACGACGCCGGCGCCAAGCAGCAGGTGACCGAGCTGCTCGGCAAGTTCGGCTGGGACGCGCTCGACTACGGTGGTGTCGAGTCGGCGCGTCCGATCGAGTCGCTGTGCATGCTGTGGTGCGTGCCCGGCATGCTGCGCAACGACTGGATGCACGTGATCGACTACGTCAAGGCGTAGTCGCCCAGCGCGTCACTGACGCGCCGGCGGGCGGCCGACGCTCATCCGCTGGATCGCGGTCTGGACGTCTTTGTTGTCGTGGCACTTGGCGACGGCCGGCGCCATGCGAATGCCCGTGTCCTGCACGTGCTTGAGCGCGTCGGGTGGCAGCTTCTTGCCCGCGGCGACCGCCTTCTTCGCGGTGTCGATGACGTCCTTGTTGGCGTCGACATGCGCGGTGAGGTCGGTGCCCATCTTCGGGCAGACATCCTGATCCTTGACGGCGATATCGGCCGCCTTGTCGAAGAAATCGAGGAACTTCTTGATGTCGGCCGTGTCGTCGGCGTGCGCGACGCGCGCGCCGAGTGCAAGGCCCAGGGTCATGACTAGAACTGCAAGATGTTTCATGGAAGCCCCTTATACACCGCGGGCTTCTTGGTCGTCAGCTTGTGCAGCGCGAGGTAGACGACCGGCGTCGTGAACAGCGTGAGCATCTGCGAGACCGTCAAGCCGCCGACGATCGCGATGCCGAGCGGCCGGCGCAGCTCGCTGCCCGTTCCGGTGCCGAGGGCGAGCGGCAGCGCGCCGAGCAACGCGGCGAGCGTCGTCATGATGATCGGGCGGAAGCGCAACAGGCACGCCTCGTAGATCGCGGCCTCGGGAGTCTTGCCCTGGCGTTCGGCCTCGATCGCGAAGTCGATCATGAGGATCGCGTTCTTCTTGACGATGCCGATCAGCAAGATGATGCCGATGATCGCGATCACGCTGAGCTCGGTGTTGGTCACGAGCAAGCCGAGCAGCGCGCCGAGGCCCGCGGGCAGGATCGTCGACAGGATCGTCAGCGGGTGCACGTAGCTCTCGTAGAGAATGCCGAGCACGATGTAGACCGCGATCAGCGCGATCGCGACGAGCCACGGCTCGGTCTTGAGCGACGCTTGAAACGCCTGCGCGGTGCCGGCGAACGAGCCGTGGATGCTCGCCGGCATGCCGATCTGCGCGGTCGCCTTGTTGATCGCATCGACCGCGTCGCCGAGCGCGCGGTCGGGCGGCAAGTTGAACGCGATCACGGTCGCCGGGAACTGGCCCTGGTGACCGACCGACAGCGCGACCGACTCCGGTCTGACGTGGACGAGCGACGTCAGCGGAACCTGATCGTTCGTCGGCGTCGGCACGTAGATCTTGTCGAGCACGTCGGGCGCGGTCCCGATCTTCGGCGTCGCTTCGAGCACGACGCGGTACTGGTTGACCTGCGTGTAGAACACGGCGACCTGGCGCTGGCCGAACGCGTCGTACAGCACGTTGTCGATCGTCGCCTCCGAGATCCCGAGGCGCGACGCGGTGTCGCGATCGACGTCGACGTCGAGCTGCAGGCCGTTCGTCTGCTGGTCGGAGTTGACGTCCTTGAGCTGCGGCAGCTTGCGCAGCGCGGCGGTCACCTTCGGCGCCCACCGGTTGAGCTCGTCGAGGTTGGTATCTTGCAAGACGTACTGGTACTGCGATCGGCCGCCGCGGCCGGTGATGTTCAGGTCCTGCGTCGCCTGCAGGTAGAGCGTCATGCCGGGCACGTGCGCGAGCTTCGGTCGCAGGCGCGCGATCACGGCGTCGGCGCTCTCCTTGCGCCCGGGTTTCGGCTTGAGCTGGATGAACAGCGAGCCGGTGTTCACCGTCGTCGATCCGAAGCCGCCGATGCTCGCGATCACGTGATCGACCGCCGGATCCTCGCGCACGATCTCCTGCAGCTGCTCCTGCTTCACCTTCATCTCGCCGAACGAGATGTCCTGCGGCCCGACGACGCTGCCCATCAGCATGCCGGTGTCCTGCTGCGGGAACAGCCCGAACGGGATGCGGATGAACAGCATGACGGTCGCGACGATCGCGCCGAGGAACACGACGCCGATGATCACGCGCTGGCGCAGCACGAGCCGCAGCGCCGCGCCGTAAGCGCGCACGATCGCATCGAGGCCGCGGTCGAGGACGCGGCCGATCGGTCCCGGCTTCGGCGCGACCTCGTGCAGCAGGCGCGAGCACATCATCGGCGTCAGCGTCAGCGAGATCAGCGCCGACAGCGCGATCGCGACCGCGAGCGTGACCGCGAACTCGCGGAAGAAGCGGCCGACGACCCCGCCCATGAACAGGAGCGGGATGAACACCGCGAGCAGCGACGTCGTGATGCTGACGATCGTGAAGCCGATCTCGCGCGAGCCTTCGAGCGCGGCCGCGGTGCGCGGCGCGCCGTGCTCGAGGTGGCGCGACACGTTCTCGGTGACCACGATCGCGTCGTCGACGACGAACCCGGTCGCGATCGTGAGCGCCATGAGCGACAGGTTGTCGAGCGAGAAGCCGAACAGATACATCACGCCGAACGTCGCGATCAGCGACAGCGGCACGGCGACGCTCGGGATCGAGGTCGCGCGGCCCGAGCGCAGGAACACGAGCACGACGAGCACGACGAGCACGATCGCGATGACGAGCGTGATCTCGACGTCGTGTACCGACGCGCGGATCGTGGTCGAGCGATCGACGCCGACGTGGACGTCGATGCCGGGCGGGATCGACGCCTCGAGCTCGGGCAAGAGCGACTTCACGCGATCGATCACGTCGAGGATGTTCGCGCCGGGCTGGCGGCGGATGATGACCGACACCGAGCGCGTGCCGTCGAACCAGCCGGCGACGCGCTGGTTCTCGACGTCGTCGCTGATCGTCGCGATCTCGCCGAGGCGCACGGCGGCGCCGGCCGCGTAATGCACGACCACCGGTTCCCACTGCTTGGCTTCGGTGAGCTGATCGTCGGCGCCGATCGCGACGAGCTGCTTGTCGCCGACGCCGCCTTTCGGCTCGAGCGTGGTCGCGCTCGCGACCGCGTTGCGCACGTCCTCCATCGACACGCCCATCGCCGCGAGCTGCTCGGGATCGACGCGGATGCGCACGGCCGGTTGCACGCCGCCGCCCGCGAACGCCTGGCCGACGCCCGGCACCTGCGAGATCTTCTGCACGAGCACGGTGTTCGCGGCTTCGAACACGCGCGGCAGCGGCACCGACTTCGAGGTCAGCGTCAGGATCAAGATCGGCGAGTCGGCGGGATTGACCTTGCGGAGGTTCGGGCGGGTCGGCAGGTTCGGCGGCAGGTCGCCGCTGGCCGCGTTGATCGCGGCCTGCACGTCGCGCGCGGCGCTCTCGACGTTGCGATCGAGATCGAACTGCAGCGTGATACTCGTCGAGCCGAGCGAGCTCGTCGATGTCATCTCGGCCACGCCGGCGATGCGGCCGAACCGGCGCTCGAGCGGCGTCGCGACCGCGGTCGCCATCGTCGTCGGGCTCGCACCGGGCAGCGCGGCCGACACGCTGATCGTCGGCAGATCGACGCGCGGCAGCGGCGCGACCGGCAGCTGCACGAACGCGGCCGCGCCGTACAGGCACACCGCGGCGGCGAGCAACGACGTCGCGATCGGCCGCCGGATGAACGGCGCCGACAGGTTCACTTGACCGCTCCGCTGCGCTTGGCCCCGCGGATCCGCCGGCCGATGCGATCCATCGCGAGGTAGATCACCGGTGTCGTGTAGAGCGTGAGGATCTGCGACAGCAGCAGGCCGCCGACGATCGTGATGCCGAGCGGGCGCCGCAGCTCGGCGCCGGTGCCGGAGCCGACCGCGAGCGGCAGGCCGCCGAGCAGCGCGGCCATCGTCGTCATCATGATCGGCCGGAAGCGCAGCAGGCACGCCTGGAAGATCGAGTCCTCGGGCGTCATGTGCTGGTCGCGTTCGGCCTCGAGCGCGAAGTCGATCATCATGATCGCGTTCTTCTTGACGATGCCGATCAGGAGCACGATGCCGATCAGCGAGATCACGTCGAACGGGTTGCCGGTGAGCTCGAGCGCGAGGATCGCGCCGACGCCTGCCGACGGCAGCGTCGACAGGATCGTGATCGGGTGGATGTAGCTCTCGTACAGCACGCCGAGCACGATGTAGACCGTGATCAGCGCGGCGAGGATGAGAATCGGCTCGCTCGACAGCGCGTCGCGGAACACCTGCGCGGCGCCGCTGAACCGCCCGCGCAACGCGGGCGGCGGCGGCGGATCGAGCTTCGCGATCGCGGCGTCGATCGCTTCCATCGCGTGACCGATCGAGACGCCGGGCGCGGTGTCGAACGAGATCGTCACCGACGGGAACTGGCCCTCGTGATCGATCGCGAGCGCCGCGCGGCGCGGCTCGAAGCGCGCGATCTGCGACAGCGGGAACGCGTCGCCGGTCGCCGACCGGATGTACAGGCGGTCGAGCGACTTCGGATCGCGGCGATCGTTCGCCTTGACCTCGAGGATGATGCGGTACTGGTTGAGCTGCGTGAACGTGGTCGACACGATGCGCTGGCCGAACGCGTCGTACAGCGTGTCGTCGAGGATCTGCGCCGTGATGCCGAGCCGCGACGCGGTGTCGCGATCGACGACGAGGTGGAGCTCGAGCCCGCCGTCCTGTTGATCGCTCGCGACCTCGCGCAGCTCGGGCAGGTCGTGCATCGCCTCCACGTAGCGCGGCGCCCACTGCGCGAGCTCGTCGGGGGCCGGATCCTCGAGAGTGAACTGGTACTGCGCGCGTGCCGCGCGCGCATCGACCGTCAGATCCTGCACCGGCTGCAGGTATACGCGGATGCCCGCGACCGCCTTCAGCTTGTCCTGCAGGCGCGCGATGATCTCGGTCGCGCCGGCATCGCGATCCTCGCGCGACTTCAGCGTGATCGAGAATCGCCCGACGTTCGGCGTCGCGTTCGTGCCGTCGGCGCCGATCGCCGACGACACCGCGAGCACGTCGGGATCGGCCAGCAGCGCGTCCGCGGCCTCGCGTTGCAGCTCGCCCATGCGCTTGAACGGCGTGTCGGGCGCGGCCTCGGTGACACCGGCGATGATCCCGGTGTCCTGCGTCGGGACGAAGCCCTTCGGCACGTGGAACGCGAGCACGACGGTCAGCGCGACCGCGGCACCGGTGACGAGCAGCGTCAGCGTCTGGTGGCGCAGCACGACGCGCAGCGTGCGCTCGTAGAAGCGGGTGACCGCGGCGAACGCGGCCTCGAACGTGCGCGCGACCGGGTTCGCCTGCTGCTCGTGGTTCGACTTGAGGATCCACGCGCACATCATCGCGGTCAGCGTCAGCGACAGGATCGCGGACATGCCGATCGCGATCGCGAGCGTCACCGCGAACTCCCGGAACAGGCGCCCGACGATGCCGCTCATGAACAGCAGCGGGATCAGCACCGCGACGAGCGACACCGTGAGCGACACGATCGTGAAGCCGATCTGTGCCGCGCCGATCAGCGCGGCGTCGAACGGCGTCTTGCCCTGGCGGATGAAGCGCTCGATGTTCTCGATCATCACGATCGCGTCGTCGACGACGAAGCCGGTCGAGATCGTGAGCGCCATCAGCGACAGGTTGTCGAGCGAGAACCCGACGAGCTTCATCACGCCGAACGTGCCGATCAGCGACAGCGGCACCGCGACGCCGGGGATCACGGTCGCGCGCGCGCTGCCGAGGAAGAAGTAGATGACGAACACGACGAGCGCGATCGTCAAGACCAGCGTGAACTGCACGTCGTGCACCGACGCGCGCACGGTCTCGGTGCGGTCGGCGAGGATCGTGACGTCGATGCCCTGCGGCATCGACGCCTTGAGCTGCGGCAGCAGCTTCTTGATGTTGTCGACGACCTCGATGATGTTCGCGCCGGGCTGGCGCTGGACATCGAGGATGATCGCTTGCTTCTGCACGCCGAGATCCGGCGGCGGCCGCTGGCCCTTCGGCACGATCTTGCTGCCCGCCCACGCCGCGAGCTGCGCGTTCTCGACCTCGTCGGAGACCTCCGCGATCTCGCCGAGCCGCACGATGCTGCCGTTGACCGACTTCACGATCAGCGGCCGGAAGCTCGCGGCGTCGGCGAGCTGATCGTTGGTCGCGATCGCCCAGTCCTGCAGCGGCCCGTCGAGGTTGCCCTTCGGCTGGTTGACGTTCGCGTTGGCGAGCGCGGTGCGCACATCCTCGACGGTGAGGTCGGCGCCGGCGAGCGCTTCGGGATCGACCTTCACGCGCACCGCCGGCTTCTGGCCGCCGCCGATCGAGACCAGGCCGACGTCCTTGACCTGCGCGATCTTCTGCGCGAGCACGGAGTCGGCGTAGTCGTCGACCTGCGCGGGCGACAAGGTCGGCGAGCTCACCGCGAGCGTCAGGATCGGCGTATCGGCCGGGTTGACCTTGTTGTAGGTCGGCGGGGCCGGCAGCGTGCGCGGCAACAGGTTCGACGCCGCGTTGATCGCGGCCTGCACGTCCTGCTCGGCGGCGTCGATGTCGCGGTCGAGCGTGAACTGCAGCGTGATCACCGACGCGCCGAAGCTCGACACGCTCGTCAGCGACGCGAGCGACGGCACCTGGCCGAGCTGGCGCTCGAGCGGCGTCGTCACCGCCGACGCCATCGTGTCGGCGCTCGCGCCCGGCAGCGTCGTCGTCACGATGATCGTCGGATAGTCGACCTGGGGCAGCGCCGACACCGGCAGCTGCGTGTAGCCGGTCAGGCCCGCGAGCAGGAGGCCGACCATCAACAGCGTCGTCGCGACCGGCCTGCGGATGAACGGCTCGGAGATGCTCACCTGAGGTCCTCGCTTTGCTCGGCCTCAGGTACAAGCCCACCCTGCACCAGCCCCCCCTCGCTTCGCTCGGTTGTCCTCACCTGAGGTCCTCGCTTTGCTCGGCCTCAGGTACAAGCCCACCCGGCACCAGCCCCCCCGCGCGTCCCG
>Ga0335083_10000603_pt1 | contig 53236 bp, 51 predicted proteins | sample Lox_Sample_42_FD_206716 | JGI IMG/M metagenome (GOLD analysis project Ga0335083, IMG submission 206716) | Soil microbial communities from Loxahatchee National Wildlife Refuge, Florida, United States - Lox_Sample_4.2 | ecosystem: Environmental > Terrestrial > Soil > Wetlands | place: USA...
CGGTCGCCTTGCTCGACGAACTCTGGATCGTGGTCGCGCGCGGCCATCCCAGCTTCCGCGCTGCGGAAGACGCAATCACGCTCGGCAAGGAGGGGTGAGCGCCTTGAATGTCATCGAGCTCTCCCTGTTTTTGATGTTGCTGCTGTTCGCCGTGCTCGGCTCCGGCGTGTGGATCGCGCTTGCGCTCGCAGTCTGCGGCTTTGCCGCGGTGCTCACCAAGGTCTCGACGCCGGCGGGGCAAGTGCTGGCGACCTCGATGTGGGCGGCGTCCGACTCCTGGGATCTTACCGCGCTGCCAATGTTCATCTGGATGGGCGAAATCCTCTACCGCACCAAATTGTCCGACGACATGTTCGAGGGCTTGGCCCCCTGGTTGCAAAAGCTGCCCGGCCGGTTGCTGCATGTGAACGTGGTCGGTTGCGCCATCTTCGCCGCCGTGTCCGGCTCGTCGGCAGCGACCTGCGCCACCATCGGCCGCATCGCGCTGCCCGAGCTGCTCAAGCGCGGCTACGACGAGAAGATGGCGATCGGCACGCTCGCCGGCTCCGGCACGCTCGGCCTGCTCATCCCGCCGTCGATCATCATGATCGTCTACGCGACCGCGACCGACCAGTCGATTGCGCGTCTGTTCATCGCCGGCGTCATTCCCGGGATCGTGCTCGCCGGCCTGTTCATGGGCTTCATCGTCGCCTGGGCGCTGATCAATAAAGAGCGCATGCCGCAGCCGGAGCCGCCGGTGCCGCTGCTCGCGCGCATCAAGGCATCGCGCCGGCTAATTCCGGTGACGCTGCTCATCATCGGCGTCATCGGTTCGATCTACGGCGGCCTCGCTTCGGCGACCGAGGCGGCGGTGGTCGGCGTCTTCCTCTCGCTCTTTGTCTCTTGGTGGTCGGGCACACTGACCTGGCAAAGTTTCACCGACTCGCTGCTCGGAGCGACGCGCACGAGCTGCATGATCGCCTTCATCCTCGCCGGCGCCGCCTTCCTCACCGCGGCGATGGGCTTCACCGGCATCCCGATCGCGCTCGCGGAATGGATCAGCGGCTACAACTTGCCGTCCTGGGGGCTGCTCTCGGCACTGACCGCTTTCTACATCGTGCTTGGTTGCTTCCTCGACGGCATTTCCATGGTCGTGCTCACGACCTCGATCATCATCCCGCTGGTCACCAAAGCGGGCTTCGACCTCATCTGGTTCGGCATCTACATCGTGTTGGTTGTCGAAATGGCGCAGATCACGCCGCCGGTCGGCTTTAATCTCTACGTCCTGCAAGGCATGACCGGACGCAACATCTTCACCATCGGCGCCTATGCACTGCCGCTGTTCTTCTTGATGTGCATTGCCGTGGTGCTGGTGGCGATATTCCCCGGCCTCGTTTTGTGGCTGCCCTCGACCATGCTGGACGCCTCCCACTAGGCTTCGCAGCCGCGAAGCGAATTGCTTGACCGCGCCCGTGCCCGCTTCTCTAATGACCGGGAAAAGGAGCGTGTCATGCAGCGGAAAACGCCGCCATCAGGCAAGCGCAGGCAGGTTTGAGATGAAGACCTACGAGGGCAGGCGCACCATTGACGGCCTCGTCGTTACCGTCGACGGCAAGCCGCTCGGCGAGCATTACGACGTTCACCGCTTCACCAAATACGGCTTCGAATGGACCTACGAGGGCGATAGCCCGCAGCAGCTGGCGCTGGCAATCCTTGCCGACCATCTCGGCGACAACGACAAGGCGATCCGGCTCTCGGAACCGTTCATGAAGAAGATCGTGGCCAATCTCGACAACGACTGGATGCTGACCGGCGCCGACATCGACGCGGCGTTGCGCGGCCTCTAGTCCCGTTTACTCCCGCGCAAGCGGTTCGCCGATTCGCCCGGACTTCGACAAATCAGTGCTGTTCGTCGCCGTCATCTTCGTCGTGGCGATGTGGATTTTCCCGGAAGCCCGGGGGTGAAGAAAGGCGACGTCAAGAAGCGCCAGCGCACCTCATTGCGCTTTGATGCCCGCCGCCCTGATGATCGGCCACCACTTGTCCATCTCGGCTTGCTGGAATTTCAGCAGCGCCTCCGGCGACTGCTGATCCGGCGGATAAATGTCCTGCGAGAGATCGACCAGCCGCTTGTGTGTCGCCGGATCGGCGAGCGCCTTGCGCAGCGCCTCGTTGAGCTTGGCGATGATTGGCTTGGGCGTGCCCTTGGGGGCCCAGAGCGCGTGCCAGAACGAGAAGTAGTAGCCAGGCAGGCCCGCTTCATCGGTGGTCGGCACGTCGGGCGCGGTCTTGATCCGCTCCGGCGCCGTCACCGCATACACCTTGATCTGGCCGGCCTTGGCCTGCTTGGCGCCGACCGCCGGCGTGACCAGCAAGAGATCGATTTGCCCGCCGAGCAAGGCTTGCGAGGCTTCGCCGGCGCCACGGTAGGGAACCATGGTCCATTTCACGCCGACCGCTTTTTGAAAGAGAAGCCCTGCAACGTGCGACGGCGTACCGACGCCGGAATGGCCTTCGTTCGTCTTGTCGCCGTTCGCCTTCAGCCAGGCAACGAATTCTTTGAGGTTGTTCGCCGGCATGTCCTTGCGCGCGGCGACGAAAAAGGGCTGCGTCGCAATCAATCCGATCGGCTCGAAATCCTTCACCAGATCGTAGTTGAGCTTGTAGATCGCGCCGTTGGCCATGTTGGTTCCCCATTGGCCAATGCCGATGGTGTAGCCATCCGGAGCCGAATGCGCGAGGCGGCCTTCGCCGATGGTGCCGCCGGCACCCGAAGTGTTCTCCACCGCGATGGTCTGCCCAAGTTGCTTGCCCATGGCGTCCGCCATGATGCGGCCGATGATGTCGGTCGAGCCGCCGACGCTGAGCGGCACCACCATGATGATCGGGTGCGACGGATAATTGTCGGCATAGGCGTTGGGTGCCAGACTCAGGGTCGCGGCAAGCGCGGCGGCGGACACAAGCTTGTACATGCCACGTCATCTCCCCCGTGGAAATCGCGGCGCTCACCGGCCGCGTTCATCGGCAGCCTATGGCAATCGCGCGCCGCGGTCACTCTGCATTTTTCCCAGTGCGTGTCCGCGGAACCGGGGGGCACAGAGATTGCATTGGCAGCGGCCCCGGCGATGCTAAGATAAATTCATGCCCACAACGATGTTATGCCCCGGCTGTCAGGCGCAAATTCCCGAGGGCAGCCGGTTTTGCCCGCAATGCGGTGCGGCGCAAAGCCTCGTCTGCGCTGCCTGCGGACACACGAATGCGGCCGGCTCGCGTTTTTGCGCCCAATGCGGCGGCAAGCTCGGGGCGACGGCCGCCGCGCCGATGCCGCCTCCAGCACCGCCACGGCCCGCGCCGCGGCCGACATCTGCCGCCGAGCGGCGCCAGCTTACAGTCATGTTCTGCGATCTGGTCGGCTCGACGGCGCTGTCGACCAAACTCGATCCGGAAGACCTGCGCGACGTCATCGCCGCCTATCACAAATGCGCCGCCGAAGTCGTCGCGCGCTTCCACGGCTTCGTCGCTAAATACATGGGCGATGGCGTGCTCGTCTATTTCGGCTACCCCGAAGCGCATGAGGCGGACGCGGCCAACGCCGTGCGCGCAGCGCTGGCGATGATCGAGGCGATCAGTAAGCTCGAGGTCGGCGCCGCGCGCCATCAGGTGCGCATCGGCATCGCCACCGGCCTTGTCGTCGTCGGTGAATTGGTCGGCACCGGCGAAGCGCAGGAGCGCAATGTGGTCGGCGAGACGCCGAACCTCGCGGCGCGGCTGCAATCGGTCGCCGCGCCCGACACCGTATTGATCGCGGCGAGCACGCGGCGCTTGACCGGCGACCTGTTCGATTATGAAGCGATCGAGGCCGGCGCGCTCAAGGGTTTCGATGGGCCGGTCACCGCCTGGCGCGCGGTGCGCGAGCGCAGCATGCAAAGCCGTTTTGAGGCCTTGCGTGCGGGAAATCAGGTTCCGTTGATCGGCCGCGAGGAGGAGTTCGATCTGCTGACGCGGCGTTGGCGGCAGGCAAGCGAAGGCGAGGGCCGTGTCGTGCTGCTCTCCGGCGAACCCGGCATCGGCAAGTCGCGGCTGATCAGCGCGCTCATCGACCGCGCCGAGCAGGATGACGCCGTCTGCCCGCGTTACTTCTGTCTGCCGCATCAGCAGGGCAGCGCCCTGCAGCCTATTCTCGGGCAACTCGCTCACGCCGCCGGTTTTGATCGTGACGATGCGCCGGAGGCCAGGCGCGAAAAGCTGAAGGCGCTTTTCGCGCAAACCAGCGACAGCGCCGACGCGGCGCTCGCCGCTCTGTCCGATCTCATGGACCTCGGCATCACCACGGACGGCATCCCCGACCCGCAGCGAAAGCGCCGGCAAGCACTCGACGCGCTGCTCGATCAACTCACTGGCCTGAGCCGGCGCGCGCCGGTGCTGATGGTGTTCGAGGACGCGCACTGGAGCGATCCGACGTCGATCGAGCTTCTGTCGCTGACCATCGAGCGCATGCAGAACATGCCCATCCTGCTTATCATCACGCACCGGCCGGATTTCCAGGCGCCGTGGGCGGGCCAGCCGCACGTCACCACTATGACGCTCAATCGCCTCGGCCGGCGCGAGCGCGTCGCCATGGTCGAGCATTTCACCGGCGGCAAGGCGCTGCCGGCGGCATTGCTTGAGCAGATTGTCGAGCGTACCGACGGCGTGCCGCTTTTTGTCGAGGAACTGACCAGGGCGGTCCTGGAAAGCGGCGAAGCCGATCAGCCGGCGCAGCAACTCGAGATTCCGACGACGCTGCAGGCCTCGCTGATGGCGCGCGTCGACCGGCTCGGTTCTGCGCGCGAAGTCTTGCAGATCGGTGCCGCAATTGGCCGCGAATTTTCCTATGAACTCCTGGCTGCCGTCGCCGGCCTTCCGGACGCCGTGTTACAGGATGCGCTCGCGCGCCTCGTCGAAGCTGAGCTTGTGTTCCCGCGCGGCACGCCGCCCAACGCGACCTATTCGTTCAAGCATGCGCTGGTTCAGGACGCCGCCTATTCGACCATGTTGCGCGCCCGGCGCCAGCTACTGCACGGCGCCATCGCCGCGCTGCTGGAAAAGCGATTTCCCGATACGCCGGCAGAGCTGCTCGCGCAGCAGTTCGAGGGCGCCGGCCGCCCCGAAGACGCGATCCGCTATCTCCGCAAGGCCGGTGACCGCGATCTGCGGCGCTTCGCGCTGAAGGAGGCGGTCGCCCATTATACCCATGCGCTTCGTCTCGCTCTGGCGATGCCCGAAGGCCAGTCACGCGACGAACTCGAACTTGGATTGAGCCTGGAACTCGGCCTCGTCGAGCAGATCCGCGTCGGCCCGACCGCCAAAGACTCAGCCGTCCACTATCATCGCGCTTTTGAGCTGAGCCGTGCACTCCCGGACAAAGGCCGCGAGAAGTTTCTCTCGACATGGGGTGTCTGGTTCTACCAGACCATGTCGGGGAATACAGCGGAAGCGTTCCGACTTGCCGACGAACTGCTCGCGATTGCGCGGGAACTCGACGATCCCGATCTGCTGATGGAGGCCTATCACGCGCGCGTGCCGGGTTTGCTGCGCAAGGCGGATTTCAAGGGGATGCATGAATCCGCGCAGCACGTGATCGGACTTTACGACCGCGACCGTCACCGCGAAAACGCCTTTTATTTCGGCGGCCACGACTCGCGCGTTTGTGCGCTGAGCTTTTTAGCGCTCGGGGAGTGGGGTCTTGGCTTTCCGGAGGCAGCGCAAAAGACGGCATGGCAATGCGTCGAGGACGCTCGCAGCTTGGGCCACCTGTTTTCGGTCGCGCACGGCCTCAACATGAGTGGCCTGACCCACTTGATGCTCGATGACCGCGAAGCGTGCCGCGCGCTGTGCGACGAGCTTTATCCTCTCGCCGAGCGCAACAGTTTTTCATGGCCGCTAGTTTACGCAAAATTCCAGCGTGGATGGCTGATGGCGCAAGAGGGCGATCGCGAGGCCGGGCTCGCGGCGATGGCCGACGCAGCCAACGGCGCGCCGGCCGCGGTGCTGCGACCGGTGCTGGCCACCTTGATCGCGCGGCAGCATTTGCTTTACGGCCAAAGCGATGCCGCCATGACGGCGCTCGACCGTGCGGTCGATGAAATGAACAAGCAAAGCACCCGTTTTTACGAAGCCGAGATGGTACGGCTGCGCGGCGATATCCTGCTGGCGCAATCGCGCGACAATGCCGGCGTCGCCGAGCAGACTTACCGCGAGGCCATGGCCATCGCCGCAAGTCAGCCGTGCCGGCCGATCGAATTGCGGGCAGCGACGAGTCTCGCCCGACTGCTCGCGGACAACGGCCAAAAAACGGAAGCGCGCGAAATCCTGGCGCCGCTCTATGCCAGCTTCACCGAAGGCTTCCAGCACGCCGACTGGAAAGCGGCCAAGGCGCTGCTCGACCGATTGAACTGAGACCGCAAAAATTGGCGGGGGCCCGGCGGTTTTGCCGCCGAGCCCCCGTTTGACGTATCAGCCGGCCTGTAAGCCGGGTTCTGTATGGCCCGCGGGCGAACCCGCGAACGTGACGGCCATTCCTCTCGCACGCCGGTTGCCCGGCGCATCAAGCAACCTACCCGAACGGCTGGATCTGGACTGATCCGGGATTGCTCCCGCGCCGTTCCTATTCGGTCTTGCTCCCGGTGGGGTTTGCCGTGCCGCTTCCATTGCTGGAAACGCGGTGCGCTCTTACCGCACCGTTTCACCCTTGCCGCGGCTAAACGCTACGCACCGCGGCGGTCTGTTCTCTGTGGCACTTTCCCTAAAGCCGCCCCGAAGGGCTGCCCCGCCGGCCGTTAGCCGGCACCGTTCGTCCATGGAGCCCGGACTTTCCTCCCCGCGCCGCCTTTCGGTCTGTGGCGCAGAGCGGCCGTCCGGCCGACTGACCCCCTAGACATGGCGGCGAACGCGGCGGCGGTCAAGCCGCAGCGAAACCTATGGTTTCTAACCACCGAGCGGGGCCGGCCGGGTCTCAACCAGCGCCCGCAAGGTGAGCTGGGTCGAAGGGTCGGCAATGCCGTCGACGCGGGCCTGGCGGAAATGCCGCTGGAACGCGGTGACCACGTCGCGGGTGAGGTCGTCATACGCGCCGTTGTCCTCGATGCCGTAGCCGTAGGTCTTGAGCGAGCGCTGCAGGCGAGCAACTGTCTCGCCCTTGTCGCCGGGCTTGATCGTGATGCCGATCAGGTCGAGCGGGGCCGGCCGCACCCAGTGGCCGACGCCGGATTCGCTCAATAGCTCCCAGGGGAATTTCTCGCCCGGGTCCTGTTTGCGCGTGGGCGCAACGTCGGAATGGCCGAGGACGCGGTCGGCGCCGATGGGTCCGCGGCGGGTGAGGATGGTCTTGCACAGCGCGATGACTGCCGCGATCTGCCGCAGCGGATAGTCGGCATAGCCGAATTCGTGACCTGGATTGACGATCTCGATGCCGATGGAGCGCGAGTTGATGTCGGTTTCCCCCGCCCAGGAGGAAACCCCGGCGTGCCAGGCGCGCATGGCCTCCGGCACGCACTGCACGATGCGCCCGTCCTCGAACACGACGTAATGCGCGGAAACCTTGCTTGCTGCGGTGGTGAGCCGTTCCAGCGCCGCTTGGCCGGTCTGCATGCCGGTGTAGTGCAGGAGGATCATGTCCGCCGGGCCGTCTTTGCGCTCGTCCAGATTGGGCGAGGGGCGGACTTCGGCGACGATGAAGGAATCCGGCTCGAAGGCGGGCATGCGCGGCGACCTTAGCGGCCCGGCGGCAACAAATCTTTAAGTTTAAGGGCCGTTAATACGACACAAGGCCATCCACAGCGCCGGTCGGGAAGCGGCCGTCTCTGCGGGGTTATTCCATTGACGCCCATATAATCCCATGATATCCCATCGCTTCTCACCAAGACGTTGCGTCCGGTCCGCGTGGAGTGCGGGGCATGTCCCGCTTCGTGTCGAACTTCACTTTGCGGCTCGACTCCAAGGGGCGCGTCTCGATTCCAGCTTCCTATCGCACGGTGCTCGGCCGCGACGGCTTCGAGGGCCTCTATTGCTATCCGGCGCTCGATCGGACGGCGATCGACGCCGGCGGGAATGCACTGATGGCGGAGATCGAGGCGTTGATGTCGCGCTACCCGCCATTCTCGGCGGCGCGCGAGCAGTTCGCGCTCTCGCTCTACGGCACCAGCGAGACGCTGAAGATCGACGGCGAGGGGCGCGTGGTGTTGAGCGAGCCGTTGAAGGCGCATGCGGGGATAACCGATTCCGTGGCGTTCGTGGGTCTCGGTCACAAGTTTCAGATCTGGGAGCCGGGCCGTTTTCGACAGCAGCTCGCGGAGGCCACCCAAAAGGTGCGCGAGCTCAAGGCGGAGCTCGGAACCCAGACGGCGGCGCGCAACGCGCTCGGAGCACGGGAATGACAGCGGGCGGCGACGGCTTTGCGGCTGTCGCTGGCGGACCAGCCCACCACATTCCCGTGCTCGGCCGCGCCGCGCTCGATCTTCTCAACGTCAAAGATGGCGGCATCTATATCGACGGTACCTTCGGCGCCGGCGGCTACACGCGCGCGATCCTCGGCGCCGCCGATTGCCACGTCATCGGCATTGACCGCGATCCTTCTGCGCTCGCGCTCGGCAAGGAGCTGACACAGGCCGCGCAAGGCAAGCTGACATTGGTCGAGGAGCGTTTCGCCAACTTCGATGCGGTCGCGCAAAGCTGCGGCTACGACGCGGTCGACGGCGTCGTGCTCGACGTCGGCGTCTCCTCGATGCAGCTCGACACCGCAAGCCGCGGCTTCTCCTTCCGCAACGACGGTCCGCTCGACATGCGCATGAGCGGGCGGGGGCCGAGCGCTGCCGATGTCGTCGCTCATGCGAGCGAGCGCGATCTTGCCAACATCATCTTCATTCTCGGTGAGGAGCGCCATTCGCGCGCCGTCGCTCGCGCCATCATGCGCGCGCGCCAGCAAGCGCCGATCGCCACGACCGCGGCGCTCGCCGACATCGTCGCATCCGCCGTGCGCAGCCGGCCGGGAGAAATTCATCCGGCAACGCGCACCTTCCAGGCGCTGCGTATATTCGTCAACGACGAGCTCGGCGAGCTTGCCGCGGCGCTTGCCGCCGCCGAGCGCATCCTCAAGCCAAACGGGCGCCTTGTCGTCGTCTCGTTCCATTCTCTGGAAGACCGCATGGTGAAGACGTTTCTCGCTGAACGCGGCACGACCAGCGCCGGCTCGCGTCATGCGCCGCAACGCAAAGCGCCCGAGCCGACCTTCCGCGTGCTGACAAAGCGGCCGTTGACGGCCGACGCGGACGAAATCGCGGCAAATCCGCGCGCGCGTTCCGCCAAGCTGCGCGCCGGCGAACGCACGGCCGCGCCGGCGCGCGGCGGCGATGCGGTCGAGCTGCTGGCGCGCCTGCCGTCGCTTGCCTCCGTGCTGAAAGGCCGCTGAGCATGCGCGTGCTCAACATCGTCGTCATCTGCGCGCTGATCTTCGCCGCGTCCGTCGTCTACAAGATCAAGTTCGACTCGACTCTGCAGGCCGAGAAGGTCGGCAAGCTCGCCGGGCAGATCCGCCGCGAGCGCGACGCCATCGCCGCATTGCGGGCCGAATGGGCGAGGCTCGACACGCCCGGCCGCATTCAGGGTCTCGCCGAACGCCACCTCAATCTGCAGCCGATCAAACCGACGCAATTCGACAGTCTCGACAATCTGCCGCCCAGGCCCGTCGCCGCCGAGCCTGCCGGGCCGGCGACGTCATCGCCCGATACCACCGGCAGCCTGCCGCCCGCACCGGAGGCGAAGTGACGATGAGGGCACCGATCGAGGGCCGCTGGCAGCGCCTGGTGCGAAATCTGCTTTACGGTCATGACGTCAACCGCAGCATCAAGGCCAAGGCGCGGCTCGGCCTCACCATTCTCGCTTTCGCCGCGATCTACGGGGTGATCGCGCTGCGGCTGGTGATGTTTGCGGCGTCGAGCGAGGGCCACGGCGCCCGCCGCACCGTGGGACAGGACGCGGTCGCCACCGCCCGCCCCGACATTGTCGACCGCAACGGCCGCGTGCTGGCGATCGACGTGAAGACGCCGTCGCTTTTTGCCGAGCCGCGCAAGCTCATCGATGTCGAGGAGGCGGAAGAACTGCTCACGGCGACCTTGCCCGATCTCGATGCCAACGAATTGCGCGACCGGCTCTCCTCCAAGCGCGGCTTCGTATGGCTCAAGCGCGAGATCACGCCGGTGCAGCAGCAGGAGATCCACCGGCTCGGCATTCCCGGCGTCGGATTCCTCACCGAGAACAAGCGCGCCTATCCGAACGGCGCGGTCGTCTCCCACGTCCTCGGCCTCGTCAACATCGACAACCAGGGCATCGCCGGCATGGAGAAATGGCTCGACGGGCAGGGGCTCGCCGCGCTGCACATGGCCGGCCTGGCCACCGATCGCCTGCAGCGGCCGGTCGACCTTGCGCTCGATCTGCGGGTGCAATACGCGCTGCGCGACGAGCTCATCAAGGCGCGCGAGAAGTTCAAGGCCAAGGCCGCCTCCGGCGTCGTCTATAACGTCAACACCGGCGAAATCGTCGCGTTGGTGTCGGAGCCGGACTTCGACCCCAACAACCCGAAAGAGGCCAACGACCCGACCCGCATCAACCGCCTGACCACCGGCGTCTACGAAATGGGTTCGACCTTCAAGTCGCTCACCGTCGCCATGGCGCTCGACAGCGGCAAGGTCACGCTCGATTCGAAATTCGACGCCCGCGCGCCGCTGCACTACGGCAAGTTCACCATCCACGACTTCGAGCCGCAGGGCCGCTTCCTCAGCGTTCCCGAGTGCTACACGTTCTCGTCGAATATCTGCTTCGCGCGCATCGCGACGGCGATGGGCGTCGATTACCATAAGGCCTTCCTGAAAAAGATGGGCCAGATCGATCGTCTGCGCACCGAATTGCCGGAAAGCGCCGAGCCGCTGGTGCCGAAGAATTGGGGTGAGCTCAACACCATGACCATCGCCTTCGGCCAGGGCCTCTCGGTCGCGCCGCTGCAGGCCGTGATGGGCATCGCCGCGCTGGTCAATGGCGGCAAGCTTGTTCCGCCGACCTTCTTGAAGCGCAGCGCCGCGCAGGCCGACAAGCTCGCCAAACAGGTGATCAAGCCGTCGACCAGCGAGGAAATCCGCTATCTGATGCGGCTCAATGTCGAGCGCGGCACCGCGCGCAAGGCCGACGTGCCCGGCTATTATATCGGCGGCAAGACCGGCACTGCGGACAAGGTGGTTGGCGGCCGCTATTCCAAGACCAAGGTTTTGACCAGTTTCACCGGCATTCTGCCGGCCGACAAACCGCGCTATTTATTGCTGATCATGCTCGACGAACCTGAGGCCTCGGCGGAAACGCACGGCTTCCGCACCTCCGGCTGGAACGCGGTGCCGACCGGCGCGGCGGTCATTGCGCGCATTGCGCCGCTGCTCGATATTCCGCCGCGCTTCGATCTGCCCAAGGCCGATCAACTGCTGCTGGCGAGCGCGAAGGACACGCGGTGAGACTGGGCGACCTGCTGCCGGACGCGAAGATCGATGCGCGGTTCGCGGGCATCGATGTTGCCGGAATTTCCGCCGACAGCCGCAAGATCAAGCCGGGCTTTCTGTTCTTTGCCATTGCCGGCGCCAAGGCTGACGGCGCGCATTTTGCGCGCGCGGCGGCGGCGGCGGGCGCCGTTGCGGTCGCCGCGGAGCACAAGCCGGATGGCTTGCCGGACGCTGCCGCCTTCGTTCCGGTCACCAATGCGCGCCGCGCGCTGGCGCTCGCCGCGGCGAAATTCTATCCGCGCCAGCCCGGCACCATTGCCGCGGTCACCGGCACCAGCGGCAAGACCTCCGTCGCGTCCTTCACGCGGCAGATCTGGACCGCGCTCGGGCACAAGGCGGCAAGCATCGGCACCGTCGGCGTGGTTTCGCCGAAAGGCGAGACATACGGTTCGCTGACCACGCCCGATCCTGTCGAGCTGCATCGCACCCTCGATGCGCTTGCCGGCGATGCCATCACCCATTTGGCGCTGGAAGCCTCCTCGCACGGCCTCGACCAGCATCGGCTCGACGGCGTGCGCGTGTCCGCCGGCGCCTTCACCAACCTGTCGCGCGACCACCTCGACTATCATCCGACCATGGAGGCTTATCTCGCGGCCAAGCTGCGGCTGTTCACCGATCTTGTTGCGCCCAGCGGTGCGGCGGTGATCGATGTCGACGATTGCTATGCCGGTCAGGTCGTCGAGGCCGCCAAAAAACGCGGACTCAAGGTGATGACTGTCGGCGTCGGCGGCGACGACATCAGGCTTGCGGGCGGCGCGATCGAAGGCTTCGCGCAGATCGTGAGTATCGTGCACGCCGGCAAGACCTACAAGGTCCGCTTGCCGCTAGTCGGCGCCTTTCAGGTGCAGAACGCAGGCGTCGCCGCCGGGCTGGCCATCGCCACCGGCTCACAGCCTGCGTCTGTCTTCGCGGCACTGGAAAAGCTGCAAGGCGCCAAAGGAAGGCTCGAGCATGTCGGCAGCGTCAACGGTGCGCCGGTGTTCATCGACTATGCGCACAAGCCCGATGCGCTCGCCAAGGCGCTTGCGAGCTTGCGCCCCTACGCCAAAGGCAAGCTCATCGTCGTGTTCGGCGCAGGCGGCGATCGCGATCCCGGCAAGCGGCCGATCATGGGGCGCATAGCCGCCGAGAATGCCGACCGCGTCATCGTCACCGACGACAATCCGCGCAGCGAAAAACCGGCGGCGATCCGCGCCGCCATCCTCGCCGGCGCTCGGGGCGCCACGGAAATCGGGGACCGCGCCGAGGCGATCCGCTGTGCCGTCGCCGCCCTGAAGAAAGACGACGTGCTGCTCATCGCCGGCAAGGGCCATGAGACCGGGCAGATCATCGGTGGTCGCGTGCTGCCGTTTTCCGACCACGAAGCGGTCGCCGCGGCGCTGAAGGGGAAGGTGGCATGACCGCGCTCTGGACCATCGTCGATATGGCCGCGGCCATGCGCGCCGAGAAATCCGGCGCGCTGCCCGCCGAAGTGCCCGGCCTGTCCATCGACAGCCGCACGCTCGGCAAGGGCGATGCCTTCTTCGCCATCAAGGGCGAAAGCCGCGACGGTCACGACTTTGTCGGGGCGGCGCTCAAAGCCGGCGCCTCCCTCGCCGTGGTGGAGCGCGCGCAAGGGCAGCGGTTTCCCGGCGCTCCGTTGCTTCTGGTCGATGACGTGCTCGAAGGCCTGCGCGATCTTGCCGGCGCCGCGCGGGCGCGCTCGCACGCCAAGGTCATCGCCGTCACCGGCTCGGTGGGCAAGACCTCGACCAAGGAAGCGCTCAAGCTTGCGCTGGCCGCCGACGGCGAGACCCACGCCTCGGCCGCCTCCTACAACAATCAATGGGGCGTGCCGCTCTCGCTCGCGCGCATGCCGGCTTCGGCCAAATACGCCGTGTTCGAGATCGGCATGAACCACGCCGGCGAAATCACGCCGCTCACCAGGCTCGCGCGTCCCCACATTGCCGTCGTCACGACCATCGAGCCCGTGCATCTCGAATATTTCGGCACCCTCGACAGAATCGCCGACGCCAAGGCGGAGATCTTCCTTGGGCTCGAACCGGGCGGCGCCGCGGTGCTCAATATCGACAACGGCCAGTTCTCGCGGCTTTCATCGGCGGCCAAGGCCGCCGGCGTTGCCCGCATCGTCTCGTTCGGCGAGGGCGCAAAGGCCGACGCGCGGCTCCTCCGCTACGCGCTGCATGCCGAATGCTCGACGGTCGAGGCGGCAATCCTCGGCCACGACGTCACCTACAAGCTCGGCGCGCCGGGCAAGCACCTCGTGCTCAATTCGCTCGCCGTTTTGGCGGCGGCTTCGCTGGCCGGCGCCGACCTCGCGCTGGCCGCGCTCGCGCTCAACAATCTCCAGGCCGCGCCCGGCCGTGGCACGCGCATTGCGCTCGAGATGCCCGGCGGCAGCGCGCTCTTGATCGACGAGAGCTACAACGCCAATCCCGCCTCGATGCGCGCCGCATTGGCGCTGCTCGGGCAGGCGCCGCTCGGGCCGCGCGGGCGGCGCATTGCCGTGCTCGGCGACATGCTTGAGCTCGGCCGTGACGGGGCGGCCATGCACCGCGCTTTGGCCGAGCCGATATTGGCGGCCAAGGTCGATTTGGTGTTCTGTTCCGGCCCGCAAATGCGCTCGCTGTGGGACGCTCTTCCCTCCAGCCACCGGGGCGGCTATGCCGAGACCGCCGCCGCGCTGGAGCCGGATGTGCTCGATGCCATCCGTTCCGGCGATGCGGTCATGGTCAAGGGTTCGCTGGGCTCGAAAATGGGGCCGATCGTCAAGACGCTGGAACGCCGGTTCTCCCGCGAGGCGGCGTTCAATCAGGCGCAAGGTTGATCGAATGTTTTACTGGCTGGCTGAGTTGTCGCACAACGTCAGCTTTCTCAACGTCTTTCGCTACATCACCTTCCGCACCGGCGGCGCGATCGTGACCGCTTTGGTGTTCGTGTTCCTGTTCGGCGGCCCGATCATCGACGCCTTGCGCGCGCGGCAGGGCAAGGGGCAGCCGATCCGCAGCGACGGCCCGCAATCGCATCTGGTCACCAAGATCGGCACGCCGACCATGGGCGGGCTGATGATCCTCTCCGGCGTCCTTGTCTCGACGCTGCTGTGGGCCAACCCGACCAACCCCTACGTCTGGGTCGTCCTTGGCGTCACACTCGCCTTCGGCTTCATCGGCTTCTACGACGACTATCTGAAGATCACCAAGCAGACCAACAGCGGTTTTCCCGGGCGCACGCGCCTCTTCGTCGAGACGGCCGTCGCCATCGTCGCCTGCACGCTCCTCGCCCATTTGGGACATGGCCCGATCGCGACCTCGCTGGTCTTCCCGTTCTTCAAGGAGTTGTCGATCAATCTCGGCTGGGGCTTCGTGCTGCTCGGCGCCTTCGTCATCGTCGGCGCCGGCAACGCGGTCAACCTCACCGACGGCCTCGACGGCCTCGCCATCGTGCCGGTGATGATCGCGGCGGCGAGCTTCGGGCTGATCTCCTACCTCGTCGGCAACGCGCTGTTTTCCGAATACCTGCAGATTCACTACGTCGCCGGCACCGGCGAGTTGTCGGTCTTGTGCGGCGCGGTGATCGGCGCCTCGCTGGGCTTTCTCTGGTTCAACGCGCCGCCCGCCTCGATTTTCATGGGCGACACCGGCTCGCTCTCGCTCGGCGGCATGCTCGGCGCCACCGCGGTCGCCATCAAGCACGAGATCGTGCTCGCCATCATCGGCGGCCTGTTCGTGCTCGAGGCGGTGTCGGTGATCGTGCAGGTCGTCTCCTTCAAGCTCACCGGCAAGCGCGTGTTCAAGATGGCGCCGATCCACCATCACTACGAGCAGCTCGGCTGGACCGAGCCGCAGATCGTCATCCGCTTCTGGATCGTCGCCGTGGTGCTGGCGCTGGCGGGGCTGGCTTCGCTCAAGCTGAGATGACCTTTGATTCCGATCACGACGTTTGCCGGTAAGACGGTCGCGGTCTTCGGCCTCGGCAAATCAGGATTGGTGTCCGCCGGTGCGCTGATCAAGGGCGACGCCCGCGTCATCGTGTCCGACGACGACGAAAAAAGCGTCGCCGAAGCCAAGGCCGCGGGGCTTGACGCGCAAAACCTGCGCGCTGCGGATTGGTCGGCGATTTCCGCGCTGGTGCTGGCGCCGGGCGTTCCGCTCACGCATCCGAAGCCGCACTGGAGCGTGATGCTGGCGCGCAAGAACGACGTCGAGGTCATCGGCGACATCGAATTGTTCTGCCGCGAGCGCCAGATCGTCGGCCGCGACTGTCCCTTCGTCGCCATCACCGGCACCAACGGCAAATCGACCACCACGGCGCTCGTTGCCCACATTCTCAGGAACGCCGGCCGTGACGTGCAGATGGGCGGCAATATCGGCGTGCCGGCGCTGGCGCTCGAGCCCTTCGCGCCCGGCCGCGTCTACGTGCTGGAGATTTCGTCCTACCAGGTCGATCTTGCGCATTCGCTGCATCCGAGCGTCGGCGTGCTGCTCAACGTCAGCGAGGATCATCTCGACCGTCACGGCACCATGGAAAACTACGCGGCGCTGAAGATGCTGGTGCCGGCCGCCGTCGAGAAGGGTGGCACCGCGGTCATCGCCGTCGACGACCGCTACACCCGCGAAGCGGCGACCCGCATCGAGCGCGCCCGCAAGAACGTCGTGCGCGTGTCGGTCGCGGCGCCGCTGCGCGAGGGCTACTACGCCGAAGGCACGCGCATCCTGCGCGCCCGCAACGGCCGGGCGCACCCGGTCGCCCAGCTCGCCGGCATCGGCTCCTTGCGCGGCGAGCACAACGCGCAGAACGCCGCCTGCGCGGTTGCGACTTGCGTCGCGCTCGGCCTCGACCTTGCCGCGATCCAGAAGGGACTCGCCACGTTTCCCGGCCTCGCCCATCGCATGCAGCAGGTCGGCCGCAAGTCGACCAATTCGGGCAACGTGCTGTTCGTCAACGATTCGAAGGCGACCAACGCCGATTCCGCGGCGAAGGCGCTGGCAAGCTTTCACGACATTTTCTGGATCGCCGGCGGCAAGCCGAAGACGGGGGGCATTACCGGCCTCGCCGAGTTTTTTCCGCGCATCCGCAAGGCTTACCTGATTGGCGAGGCGGCCAAGGACTTCGCCGCAACGCTCGACGGCAAGGTGCCGTATGAGATGAGCGAGGTCATGTCGGCCGCCGTCGATGCCGCCGCGCGCGACGCCGAAGCCTCGGGCGCGACCGAGGCGGTGGTGCTGCTGTCGCCGGCTTGCGCTTCCTTCGACCAGTACCGCAATTTCGAGGTGCGCGGGCAGGCCTTCACCGAACTGGTGCGGGCGCTGCCGGGGGTTTCTGCGCAGTAATCTCAGTGCTGTCGCGCGGCGATCTCATGCTAGTCATCGCCCGCGAAAGCGGGCGATCCAGTAAACTCATGACTTGAGATGGCCGGCAAGAGCTATTGGGTCTACATTCTGGCAAGCCGCATCGGCGGCACGCTCTATATCGGAATCACCAGCAATCTCGTTGGGCGCGTCTATCAGCACAAGGCAAAGCAAGTGCGCGGCTTTACGCAGAGATATGACGTAACGCACCTTGTTCATTTCGAGCAGTTCAGTGATCCCGAAAATGCAATCAGACGTGAAAAGCGGCTGAAGAAATGGCCGCGTGCCTGGAAAGTGCAGCTGATCGAAAAAGACAACCCGAATTGGGACGACCTCTATTCCCGGATTGCCAAGGGCTGAGCGTACTGGATTGCCCGCTTTCGCGGGCAATGACAGAGATTGTTAATCCTTCCTAAACCCTGTGCCGTCAGCTTCTGCGTGGACGGGGACAGATGGTTTCTCGCGCGCAACGCACGCCTTTCGGCGAATGGTGGTGGACGGTCGATCATCTTTCGCTCGCCGCCATCGGCGCGCTGATGCTCGCCGGCGTCGTGCTGTCGCTCGCCGCGAGCCCGCCGGTTGCCGGGCGGCTCGGCCTTGATCCGTTCTTTTTCGTCGATCGCCACATCCTCTATCTCATTCCAACCATCGCCATTCTGCTCGGCGTGTCCTTTCTCAATCCGCAGCAGATCCGCCGTCTCTCGCTCGTCGTTTTCATCGTCAGCCTCGTCCTGGTCGCGGCGACGCCCTATTTCGGCCAGGAGATCAAGGGCGCCAGGCGCTGGCTGGTCATCCTCGGCATGAACGTGCAGCCCTCGGAATTCCTCAAGCCCGCCTTCGTCATTCTCATCGCCTGGCTGTTCGGCGAATCGGCCAAGCGCCCGGACATGCCGGCCAACGCCTTCGCGCTGGCGCTGCTGCTGGTCGTGGTGGTGCTCTTGGTGATGCAGCCTGACTTCGGCCAGACCATGCTGGTCGTGCTGGTGTGGAGCGCGCTGTTCTTCATGGCCGGCATGCGGCTCATGTGGGTGTTCGGCCTGAGCGGCCTCGGCGCCGCGGGCTTAACCGCCGCCTATTGCACCGTGCCGCACGTCGCTGCCCGCATTCAGAAATTCCTCAATCCCGCCTCCGGCGACACCTTCAACATCGACATCGCTACCGAAAGCTTCATGCGCGGCGGCTGGTTCGGCCGTGGCCCGGGCGAGGGCACGGTGAAGCGGCTCTTGCCGGAAAGCCACACCGATTTCGTATTCGCCGTCGCCGCCGAGGAATTCGGCGTCGCGCTGTGCCTGGCGCTGGTCGCGCTCTACGCCTTCATCGTCATCCGCGCGCTGTTGCGCGCGTTGCGCAACGACGATGCCTTCACGCGTTTTGCCGCTTCTGGCCTCGCTATCCTGTTCGGGACACAATCGGCCATCAACATGGCGGTCAATTTGCATCTCATCCCGGCCAAGGGCATGACCCTTCCGTTCATTTCCTACGGCGGCTCCTCGATGCTGTCGCTCGCCTACGCCATGGGCATGCTGCTGGCGCTGACGCGCGAGCAGCCGCGCGCGGCGATGCTCACCGCGCCCGATCTCGTTGGCGCGGGAGGCGTCGTGTGACCCTGTCGATCGCCGCGCCGCTGGCGCTGCTTGCGGCCGGCGGCACCGGCGGCCACTTGTTTCCCGCCGAGGCGCTCGCTGTGGCGCTGGCCAAGCGCGGCGTCACCGTCGATCTCGCCACCGATGCGCGCGCCGCGCATTTTGAATTCCCGGCGCGCGCGGTGCACATCATTCCCAGCGCCACGATGCACGGCGGAAATCCTCTCGCGTTGGTGCGCACGGCGGCGATGCTGGCGCTCGGCACGGCGAGGGCATGGGCGCTGATCGGCCGCCTCAAGCCGTCCGTGGTCGTCGGCTTTGGCGGCTATCCGACCGTGCCGCCCGTTTTTGCCGCGAGCCTGCGCGGCGTGCCGAGCCTGCTGCACGAGCAAAACGGCGTCATGGGCCGCGCCAATCGCCTGCTCGCCGCGCGCGTCACCAGGATTGCAACCGGTTTTCCCAATCTCGCCAAACTTGAAGCCTCGCTGCAGGCGAAGACGGTATTCACCGGCAATCCGGTGCGGCCGCAGGTCGTGGCCGCGGCGGCGGCGCCTTATTCGGCACCGGAAGCAAATGGTAAATTCAAGTTGCTCGTCTTCGGTGGCAGCCAGGGCGCGCGCGTGATGTCGGAGATTGTACCCGCTGCGATCGAGCGCCTCGACGCGGCGATACGTGCTCGCCTCTCTATCGTGCAGCAGGCGCGCGCCGAGGATCATGAGCAGGTCAAGCGCGCTTACGCGCGGCTCGGCGTCGCCGCCGAATGCGCGCCGTTCTTCTCCGACCTGCCGGCGCGCATGGCGGCGGCGCATCTCGTGGTTTCGCGCTCCGGGGCGTCTACTGTCGCCGAGCTTGCCGCCATCGGCCGTCCCGCCATATTGGTGCCGCTGCCGCACGCGCTCGATCAGGATCAACTCGCCAACGCCGGCATGCTGGAGAAGGCCGGGGGCGCCATCTGCATCGAGCAGCGCGATTTCACGTCGGAACGCCTGGCGACCGAAATCACCGTGCTTGCTGGTGACCCGGCGCGACTTGCCCGGATGGCGGCCGCGGCGAAATCCGCGGGAACCCTCGACGCGGCGGAGCGGCTGGCGAATTTGGTGATAGAAACCGCAAACGTCATGGCCGCGAAAGCGGGCATCCAGTAAACGCAGACCTTTCATTTTTGGCTACCATGCAATACACGGGCGCCGTGTTTACTGGATCATCCGCTTTCGCGGATGATGACGGGGGAATCTGACAGCATGAAACTGCCGCGCGACATCGGCCCGGTGCATTTCGTCGGCATCGGCGGCATCGGCATGAGCGGCATCGCCGAGGTGCTGGTCACGCTCGGCTACACCGTGCGCGGCTCCGACGTCGCCGACAACGCCAACGTCAAGCGCCTGCGCGACATGGGCGTCACCGTCAATATCGGTCATAAGGCCGAGAACCTCGACGGCGCCGATGTCGTGGTCGTCTCCTCCGCGATCAAGCCGGATAATCCGGAGCTTGTCGCCGCGCGCGCCAAGCGCCTGCCGGTGGTGCGCCGCGCCGAGATGCTGGCCGAGCTGATGCGGCTCAAATCCTGCGTCGCCATCGCCGGCACCCACGGCAAGACCACCACCACCTCGCTCGTCGCCGCGCTGCTCGACGCCGGCGGCCTCGATCCGACCGTGATCAACGGCGGCATCATCAACGCCTATGGCACCAATGCCCGGCTCGGCGCCGGCGACTGGATGGTGGTCGAGGCCGACGAATCCGACGGCACCTTCCTGAAATTGCCGGCCGACATCGCCATCGTCACCAACGTCGATGCCGAGCATCTCGACCACTTCAAGACCTTCGCCAATGTGCAGGAGGCCTTCATCGACTTCGTCGAGAACGTGCCGTTCTACGGCTTCGCCGTGATGTGCACCGACCATCCGATCGTGCAACGCCTCGTCGGCCGCATCATCGACCGCCGCATCGTCACCTATGGCGAAAACCCGCAGGCTGACGTGCGCCTCGTCGATCTCGACCACGCCAATGGCGCCTCGCGCTTCTCGGTTCTCTTCCGCGACCGCGAAGGCAAGATTGTGCACGAGATCAAGAACCTGACGTTGCCGATGCCCGGCAAGCACAACGCGCTCAACGCCACCTCCGCCGTCGCGGTGGCGCACGAACTGGAAATCGCCGATGATAAAATCCGCGCAGCGCTCGCAAAGTTCGGCGGCGTCAAGCGCCGCTTCACCAAGGCCGGCGAATGGAACGGCGTCACCATCATCGACGATTACGGCCATCATCCGGTGGAGATCGCGGCGGTGCTCAAAGCTGCGCGCGAGGTGGCCAAGGGCCAGGTCATCGCCGTGGTGCAGCCGCATCGCTACACGCGCCTGAAAACGTTGTTCGAGCCGTTTTCGACCTGCTTCAACGACGCCGATGCGGTGATCGTCGCGCATGTCTATCCCGCCGGCGAAGCGCCGATCGAAGGCGCCGACCGCGATTCGCTTGTCGCGGCGCTGCGCGCGCGGGGCCACCGCCAGGTCATCGCGCTCGATGGCCCGGAGAAACTTGCCGGCATCGTCAAGGGTCTCGTCAAGCCCGGCGATTACGTCGTGCTGCTCGGCGCCGGTTCGATCACCAATTGGGCCTACGCGCTGCCCGACGAACTCAAGGCGCCGGACTGATATTGCGGGTGTGGTAGACCGCGCATATCATGTGGCTGACGATGATCCGGTAGGTGCATCAATGAACATGGCGCGATTTAAGGAGCTCTTCGAACTGAGCGAAGACGAGCGCATTGAGCTTGGCCAGGAGCTTTTGGATAGTGCGGGCGCCGAAGAATTGCCGCCGCTTACTCTCGAGCAGAAGGCGGAGATCGATCGCCGGCTCAAAGAGCACGAGCGCGATCCATCGTCTGCAATTCCCTGGGAAGAGGTCCGTGCCTGGCTCTGGTCTCGCCGTAAATGAGGCGCACGCTTGTTGTCAGGCCGCAGGCGCGGCTTGAGCTTGCCGGAGCCTACGATTGGTACGAAGAGCAGAGCACGGGTCTTGGAGACGAGTTGCTTCGCGCCGTCGACGCTTCAATTCAGAAAATCATGCGGAATCCAGGTCAGTACCAAAAAATGTATCGTGACGCGCGTCGCGCGCGGGTAGGCAAATTCCCATATGGCTTGGTCTACACTGTGACTGACGAGGAGATTGTCGTCGTCTCGTGTGTTCACGGCCGCCGCGATCCGAAGCGGTGGCAAAGCCGTATCCGCTGATGGCCTTTCCCGACATCACCGCCGATCTGCGCGCGCGGCTGCCGAACCTGCGCGGCCGCCTCATCGCCAACCAGCCGCTTGCCGAGTTCACCTGGTTTCGCGTCGGCGGTCCGGCGCAGGTTCTGTTCATGCCGGAGGACGAGGACGACCTCGCGTATTTCTTGCGCAACCTGCCGGTCGACATTGCCGTCCATGTCGTCGGCGCCGGCTCCAATCTCATCGTGCGCGACGGCGGCGTGGGAGGCGTCGTCATCCGCCTCGGCCGCGGCTTCAACGCGATCGCCGTCGAACCCGAGCATCGACTGCGCGTTGGCACCGCGCTGCTCGACGTCATGGTGGCGCGCGCCGCGCGCGACGCCGGCATTGCCGGACTTGCCTTCATGAGCGGCATCCCCGGCACCGTCGGCGGCGCGCTGCGCATGAATGGCGGCGCCTATGGCGGCGAGACCAAGGACGTGCTCGTCGAAGCGCGTGGGCTCGACCGCCAGGGCAACGTCCGCAGCTACAGCAACGCCGAGATGGGCTTTGCCTACCGGCACTGCTCCGTGGCCGAGGACGTGATCTTCACGCAGGCGCTGTTTGCCGGCCGCGCCGGCAGCGTCGAGGAGATCGCTGCCGAGATGACGGAGATCAAGGCCAAGCGCGAGAAGACGCAGCCGCGCAACCGCACCGGCGGCTCGACTTTCAAGAACCCGCCGGGGCAGAGTGCCTGGCAGCTCGTCGACGCGGCCGGCTGCCGCGGCCTCAAAGTCGGGCAGGCGCAGGTCTCCGACCTGCACAGCAACTTCCTCATCAATCTCGACCGCGCCAGCGCCGCCGACATCGAGACCCTGGGTGAAACCGTGCGCGCGCGGGTGAGGGAGCATTCCGGCGTCGATCTCGAATGGGAGATCAGGCGCATCGGCGTGGCTTAGGGAATGAGCGTCGGGTCCTTGATCAGGTTGCGCTCCTTGAGCCACGGATTGATCGCCAGCGCGCGCGCGAGCGGCGCCTGCATCTCGCTTTCCTTGCCTTGCAGCCAGAGCATGATGCCCCAGCCGGCGAGCGCGGCATAATGCATCGGCTCGAGCTCGATCGTGCGCTTGATCGCGGCGAGCGACTCGTCATAGCGCCCGGCCAGGAAATAGACGTAGCCGAGCTGGTTCCAGCCCTCGGCGAATTGCGGCTGATGCGCGACCACCGCCTTCATGTAGATCAGCGCCTCGTCGTAGTCGAAGCGCAGTTGCGCGGCCCGCGACTCCTCCATGAGCTCGCGCGATTGCGCGTCGGCAAAGCCGCGCCAGAACGTCCAGATCTTGTCTTCGATGGCGCGGGCATCCGGCTCGGTCTTGGCGGCTTTGAGTTCGGCAAACAGCGCCGCCCGTTCCTTGGCCTGTTCGGCGCTGATGCCGGCCATGGGCGGGATTGCCGGTGCGGCGGCGCGCGCGGCCGGGCCTACGAAAACAAACAGAAAAGCCGCGGTCAAAAGCCGGATGACCATGCTTGACAATGCCGGGCGTGCGCCCCCGCCGCAACAAGGGCATCGCCACCGAAATGCTCGACGCCGCGCCTAATCTCGCCTCTATTGGAGCGGAAACGAATCAGGACCACGCATGGCCAAGCACGTCGCCGTTCTCATGGGAGGCTGGTCGGCCGAGCGCGAAATCTCCTTGCGCTCCGGCGCGGCCTGCGCCGATGCCGCCGAAAAGGCCGGCTACCGGGTGACCCGCGTCGACGTCGACCGCGACATCGCGGTCAGGCTGCGCGACCTCAAGCCCGACGTCGCCCTCAATCTGCTGCACGGCCGGCCGGGCGAGGACGGCACCCTTCAAGGCATGCTCGAGGTCATCGGCATTCCCTATAGCCATTCCGGCGTGCTCGCTTCCGCGCTCGCCATGCAGAAGGACCTCGCCAAGACGGTGCTGAAGGCGGCCGGCGTGCCGGTGCCCGGCGGCATGGTGACGACGCGCGCGGCCGCGGCGAAGAAACATCTCATGCCGCCGCCTTATGTCATCAAGCCGATCGCCGAAGGCTCGAGCGTCGGCGTCTTCATCGTGCGCGAAGACTTCAAGCACCCGCCGCAGGAATTGAGCCGCGCCGACTGGCCCTATGGCGAGACGATGCTCATCGAGCCCTACATTCCCGGCAAGGAACTGACCTGCGCGGTGATGGGCGAGCGCGCGCTCGGAGTCATCGAGATCGTGCCGACGGTTCGGTTCTACGACTACGAAGCCAAATACGCGCCCGGCGGCTCCAAGCATATTTTGCCGGCGCCGATCGCGCTCGATGCCTACAAGGAGGTGCAGCGCCTCACGCTCGCCGCGCACAACGCGCTCGGCTGCCGCGGCGTTTCCCGCGCCGACTTCCGCTACGACGACAGCAAAGGCTCAAGCGGCCTCTATTGCCTCGAGGTCAACACCCAGCCCGGCATGACCGAGACCTCGCTGGTGCCGGAGATGGCGGCGCATGCCGGCATCTCCTTCCTCGAGCTGGTCAAGTGGATGATCGAGGACGCTTCGCTCGACCGGTGATTTGTGGCCCTGCGTAAAAAGTTCCAAATTGGCACAGCCAAAACCTGAGTAAGTGAGCGCGCTTACGCGCAGCTTGACCGGGGTAAACCGGTCTGCTGCTATAGGTTGCGTAGACGCGCGAGATTGGTGGCTAAATTTTCGCGGCGATGTGGCCAACTTTGGGGGGAAGGTCATGAAGCGAAATGCCATCAGCGCAGTTGCGCGCGCGATTCCGTTCACCTCGAAACTGCAGGCCAGCCTGCTGGCCGCACTGCCGTGCTGCCTCGCCGTCGCGTTTCTGTTGGCGCCAGCAGCGCAAGCCAGCACGTACCAGATCGAGGTCAGCACCAGCGCCGGCACGCAGACCGGAGGCGCCCACGCCAATTATGGCAATGCCGGCTCCGACCAGGGGGTGAGCGGTACAGCATCGGTATCGGGGACCGTCGACGCAACCGGCCGGGCAAGATCCGTCACCGAAGAAAGCAAGGCCACCTACAATGGCGGCATCAGCATCACCAACACGACTTCCGCTGGCGCCAGTTACGCCACGGGCTCCGTGCATGCGTACCACACGGACAACGCAACCTGCGATGGGACGGGTTGTAACGGCGATTTCGACTTTGCCAGCGCCGATGCTCACATTCAGCTTTTTGATACGCTTACGTTCCAGGGCATCTTAACGAGCAGTGCGACGATCGGCGTGACCTTCACCGTCGAAGGTTCATTGGCACAGACCTCTGACTTTGGTAACGGGCAAGTCAAAGCGGGTCTTTTTCTCAATGCCGGTAGTCAGAGCGCTAACGAACATGCCTCCTCAAACAACGCCATCTATTTTACCCAGCACGACGCTCATACAGCGACGTCTACGCTCAGTCTTTCGCAAAACGAATTTCTCGGCGGTCCTGATTGGGGCTCCTGGAGCATGGTGTCGGCCAACCAGTACCAATTTTCCGGAACATTCAATGTCAGCGCTGCCAATCCGATCGTCGGACTCGATATTCTCTTGGATATGAATTACTGCTCGGATGGCATGACCTGCGACTATGGCGACACCGGCAAGATCAATTTTACCCTGCCGACCGGCGTGACGTTCACCTCGGCGTCCGGCGATCTGCTTGCGGGCGCCACCCCGCTTCCTGCTGCGCTGCCGCTCTTTGCCACCGGCCTCGGCGGCCTCGGCCTTCTCGGCTGGCGCAAGCGGCGCAAGGTGCGCCCGGCTTAGCCCGACGCCATTCTGAAATAAAATAAAGCCCTGGCCGGTACCGGGGCTTTTTTCTTCGCAGTGCGCCTCAGTCAAGCGGCTCCTTCACATCCTCCAGCGGCTGCAGCAACGCCTCCATGCCGCGCTCGCGGCCGACCTCGGCGAGTTCTTTTATTTGCGCGTCGGTCAGGTTTGCGAATTGATGGTTGAGCGCCGCTCGTTCCGAGTCGATCCGGCCGTCGATAAGCGCATGAAGTCGGCGTGCCAGGTCTTCGCGCAATTCATCGATGTCCATGGGCTGATCGTCCTCCGCGGCCGGCGCGGGCGGCGGGATGGCGCGCAAAGTCTTCAGCGTCTGCGTCAGGATGGCGAGGCGCCGCGTGCAGCCGTCGGCCTCGGCGCGCAGGTGCGGCAGCTCCCCGAGTTCGGCGCGCGCGGCCTCTTCGGCGGCAATCTCCTGCGTGAGCAGCGCCTCCAGCCGCTCGGCGGCGCTGCGTTGTCCGCCCGCCGGCGGCGCGGCGCCCGGCAAGGACGCCGGCGCCTCGGCGGCGGGCAAAGGTTCAGCATCTGCGCCGCTGCTTCCGCGCGGCGGCAGCGCCGCCATGAGCGCGCTCGCTTCCGCGATGTACGGCGCCTCCGGCGCGCCGCGCCGGCGCTGGCTGCGCTTGTGCCAGCCTTCCTTCTCGACCAGCGCGCTCAGCGTCGAAATGCCGATGCCGAAGTCGCGCGCAAGCTGCCGCATCGGCCGGTCGCTGCCCTCGTAGCGCTGCCGCAGCGATGCAAGAAATTCCGGCGTGTATCGCGCCATGGCGATGCTCCGTTTGATGAGGCTCGTTTTGTTCGGGGAAGCGGCTGGCGCGCGGCGGACACACCGCGCCAGCCTGCCGGAGGGCTACACGAGCAGCGTCACACTGTCAAGGAATAAATTCATATTATCTTTGGTCTGCTGAGGGAGGCAAAGCGGACCTGCCAAACCCCGCGACGTCAGGTTTTTCCTGACAATCGGGGGGTCAAAAGGCGAATAACATTTGTAATGTGGCGGACGATTTTGGGGGCGAGAAATGCATCCGCGATTTTCAATTGCAACGGTGGTCGTAGTTGCTTTCACGGCGTCGATTACGGGCGTCCAAGCGTCACCAATTGATATAGGCGCGAATTTCACGTTCTCAACAACTGCCGGGATGACGGCTTCCCCATGCGGGACAACTTGCACCATCAACGATCCAAGCGGCAGCAACAGTGGAAATGGCGTTCTTTCTTCCAACTTCTCGGTCAGTGGCGATTTCACCGTCCAGGTAACGCAAAGTGCCGGCATGAATGGCTCGCCAGAGTTCGACGTCGGCTTCGAGGTCGGCTTTGCTGGCGGAAACGAAACCAATCAGTTCGTGAGGATCAACAGCTTCGGCCAGCCGGTCCCGCCCGAGTGGGGTGCCAGCCTGAACTATACAAGTGGACCACCGACTGTCTTTTCCGATGTTGTGGTTGGGTCTGCGTCGGTGCAGCTTGAATTGCAGCGGATCGGCGACACGGTGAGCCTCTTTTTCAACAATTCACTGCTCGTATCTGATACCGGTGCCGATTACCTTGGCGCAGCGACTTTCGCACTTGTCGCATCCTCCTCCGCTTCATCGGGTGGTTCTGCCACTTGGGAAAACTTAACCGTCGACACAGCCGCCACACCGGTCCCCGCTGCTCTGCCTCTCTTCGCCTCGGGCCTCGGCGCGTTAGGTCTGCTCGGTTGGCGCAGGAAACAGAAAGCCGCTGCCCTTGCAGCCTGATCAAAACACCTGATCTAATTTCGAAGAGACCGCCGCACGTCGGCGGTCTCTTTTTTGTGCTGATTATGTTGCGATGCATGAGTCCGGTTGTGGCCCTAAGCGGCCGTTCGGATTGCCGCATTCGATATTTGCTTGCGGCGGCAATCAGCGTCCTGACGGCCTTTCGCCGCATAGCGGCGTCTCCATGCGCTTTTCGCGCGTGCGCTTGACCCAACAGCGCCGAAGGGAGGAAGGGCGCTCCATAATTTATATATGGGGCCCTCGGCGGCTTAGGTTTGCTCGGCTGGCGCAGGAAGCGGATGGCGAGAGCGGTGGCATGGACGCCTACTTCGCTTATCAGGGGACGAAGAAGCGTACTGTTGCTCGCGCCGCCGTCTGATCATCGTAACTTAAGCGGAAAAGTCAGTCCGTGCGCCTGTCTTCGTACAGGAATGTGCGTTCGGGCTAGGCCAACGAAATTTCCACGCGGTGCACGTGGAGCGGTTCGTCGAACCCTTTCAGTGCGACGCGCCCTACGCTCTGTAGGCGCAGCGCTTTGCCTGCGCACAACTCCGCGACCGTGTTGGAAATTAAGATGCTATCGGGATCGGCGTGGGCACAAAGCCGCGCCGCCAGTTGAACGGTCGAACCGAAAAGATCGTTATGATGCTCAATCGGTTCGCCGGCGGCAATGCCGATGCGAACTTGAAGCGGCAACTCTGGATGCCCCGCCCGGTGCTGCCAAAGGTCCTGCTGCACCTTGATGCCGCAACGAATGGCCGAGGCGGCCGAAAAGAAGGCCGCCATGATGCCGTCCCCAGTATGTTTCACTTCACGTCCATCTTCCCCAGCTAAAGCTGTACGGACGATGGAATCGTGTACGCCGACCACCTTCATCGCTGCGTCGTCACCCAGCCGTTGCGTCAGGCTCGTCGATCCGACGATGTCGGTAAAGAGCACAGTGCGCGTGCCGGTGTCGTGCTCGCGGCTTAGAGGCTGTAGCACCGCGCCACTCCCATCGACTTCCGACGCGCCCATGAAGGCATCGGCCATGTCGGGCGTCACTTCCATAATCTTGAGTGCAGTCATGCCATGCGCCTCCTGATGCACGGCAGCCGCTGCCTCGGCGCTGGGCGCGGTGCACATGCAAAAGAGTTTGCCGTTCTTACGGTTCAGCCAATACTTGTGGTATTCGACCCCATGCTTGCGCTGAACTTGCACATCGGCACGATGAGCTTTTGCGAGATCCTCGGCAGTAACGCTGCCGGGGAGATCGTGAATGTCGATGTAGGTCGGCGTCTGCGGATCTCCTGCGCGGCGTGAGTGTGCAATTTAGCCGGGTCTTCCCTGTGTGAAGCTCTCCGGACGCGTCATCCTGACTCGGAATGGCCGGGCGCGCAATCTAGCAAGTAACGCCTTTATGGCCGAAATCAGACATTGTGCGCGTCGATTGCCGTCGGTGCTTGTGATAGTCTTGCCTCGGCTGGGATTGAGGAGGACACGATGCGCGACGAAGCCATCAACCAATTCCGACAGCACCTTCGCGGCCGCCTAATCACCCGCAACGATTCGGATTATGACAGTGCTCGCGCATTGTATAATGCCATGATCGATAAGCGGCCGCTGCTGATCGCGCAGTGTGTCGACGTTGCCGATGTCATTGCCGCCGTGAATTTCGGGCGGGAAAATGCTCTGGCCATTGCCATTCGCGGCGGCGGGCATAATGGTCCTGGCCTGGGAAGCGTGGATGACGGGCTCGTCATCGACCTTTCGTCGATGAAGGATGTGCGTGTCGATCCCGCAAATCGCACCGTGCGTGTCGGACCCGGCTGCACCTCGGGCGATGTCGACCACGCCACTCACGCCTTCGGCTTGGCTGTTCCTTTTGGAATCGTGGCGTCAACCGGCGTGGCCGGCCTCACGCTCGGCGGCGGGACAGGCTACCTGACCCGCAAACACGGGCTCACGATCGACAATCTGCTGGAAGCAGACGTTGTTTTGGCGGACGGCAGTTTTGTCACCGCCAGTGCGACGCAAAATCAGGAATTGTTTTGGGCGCTCCGCGGTGGCGGCGGTAATTTTGGCGTGGTCACGAGCTTCCTGTTCAAGGCGCATCCCGCGAAGATGGTCTTTGCCGGGCCGATATTCTGGGATGCCAAATACGCCAAACAGATCATGACCGCTTACCGGGATTTCCTGCCGAAAGCACCGGAGGACCTCGGCATATTCGTCGGGCTGAAGACGGTGCCGTCGATGGATCCATTCCCTGCGGAAGCCCGCGGCAAGCGCGCCTGCGCAATAATTTCCTGTTTCAACGGCCCCGAGGAGGCCGGCAAGAAGGCAATTGCGCCGCTTCTCGATAAGCTCCCGGCGCCGTTTTTCAACTGGATGGGCATGATGCCGTTACCGGCTATTCAAAGCCTGTTTGATCCATTCTTCCCAAAGGGGCTGCAGTGGTACTGGAAGGGCGATTTCGTGTCGAAGCTGTCTGATGAAGCGATCGACGTCTATATCGCCCATTCGGCCAAAGCGCCGACCGAATTGTGCCTCGTGCACCTTTATCCCATCGATGGGGCCGTCCACCGCATCGCAAAAGGCGAAACGCCGTGGGCGGCACGCGACGCGACCTGGTCAATGGTAATCGCGGCGATCAGCCCCAATCCGCAGCATGCCGGTGAACTTAAGGAATGGGGGCGCGCCTACTGGAATGCTGTGCACAAGTTCAACCCTGGAGGCGCGTACGTTAACTTCATGATGGATGACGAGGGCGACGAGCGCGTTCAGGCGAGTTACGGCGATAATTATGCGCGACTAAAGGCGGCGAAGAAGAAATACGATCCAAAAAACCTTTTCCACGTGAATCAAAATATCAGACCCGCCGCTTAGGAGGCCTGGCTTCAAGGTCTCGCGCCTTCGCACGAAGTTCGTGCTGGCTTCAAACCGGAAGCGGCGCCCATTAGGCGCGCCGGAAATCCTCGCCAACTTTTCGTAAACCTTTACCATTCGTTTACCGAATGCCCTGAAGACTAGACCCCGGCGGCGTTTTGCGCGCATTCGCCCGTATTTGCGCGTGCGCATGCGTCTTCCGAGAAGCATGCGCCAAGGGGACATGGGGCCTTGCCTGAGCCGGTCGCGACAGATCATCCGCGCATTGCGCCAACGCTGAAGCTAAAGCCGCGCCGGCCCGCAAGAGCGCGCCGCGCCCGCGGGCTCGCCGCCTCCGCCGCGCTGTCGCGCTGGCGCCGCTTCGGCCGCCGCTGGCTCGGACCCATCCTCGAATCCAATCCGCCGCGGGGGCTGGGCGCCGCCGCCGCCATCCTCGTCATCGGCGCCAGCGTCGCCTATGGCGTGGTGCGCGGGGGCCACGCCGACGCGATTGCCGCGCAGGCGCAGGACATCGCCGACGATGCGGCGAGCGCCTTGGGCTTCCGCATCGCCGAGATCGCGCTGGCCGGCGAGCACCATTTGAGCCGCGAGGAGATCTTGAGGCTTGCCGGCATCACCGGCCGTACTTCGCTTCTGTTCCTCGATGCCGCGCATGTGCGCGCGCGCCTGCTCGCCGATCCGTGGATTGCCGAGGCGACCGTGCTCAAGCTCTACCCTGACCGCCTGCGCATCGGCGTCCGCGAGCGCAAAGCCTTCGCGCTCTGGCAGAAGGACAGCAAAGTGTCGCTCATCGCCGCCGACGGCATCGTGCTCGAGGGCGATGTGCCGGCGCGGTTTGCCAAATTGCCGCTGGTGGTCGGGCAGGGCGCCGACCGTGCCGCGAAGGGTTTTCTCGCGCTGCTGTCGCGCTATCCGGAAATCGCCGGCAAGGTCAGCGCCGCCGTGCGTGTCGCCGACCGGCGCTGGAATCTTGACCTGAACGACGGCGTCGAAGTGCTGTTGCCGGAGGCAGCGCCCGAGGAGGCGCTGCATACCCTCGTCGATCTCGACCGCGACAAGAAGCTGTTGTCGCGCGACATTACCCGCATCGATCTGCGCCTTGCCGACCGCGTCACCGTGCGTCTCTCCGATGCCGCTGCCGTCGCGCGCGAAGAGGCGCTGAAGAACGCCGAAAAGGCCGCCAAGAAAAAGAAAGGCGGTGAGGCGTGACCGTGGTCCGCTTCGGCCTCACCCCGAAGATGAAGCCGGTGTCGCCGCGGCGCGCGGCCGTGGTTGCCGCTCTCGACGTCGGCACCAGCAAGATCGTCTGCCTCATCGCCAGGCTCGAACCGCAAGGACCGCAGGAGGTCTTGCGCCGGCGCAGCCACGGCGTGCGCGTGCTCGGCTTTTCCCATACCGCGGCAAGCGGCATGAAGGCCGGCTCCGTCGTCGATCTGGTCGAAGCCGAGGAGGCGATCCGCCAGGCCATCGACATCGCCGAGACCGACGCCGGCGTGCAGCTTGAATCGGTCGTGGTATCCCTGTCCGGCGGCCGCATTGCCAGCGAGCGCTTCATCGCCAATGTCGAGCTTGCCGGCGGCGCCGTCGGCGAAAACGACATCGCGCGGGTGCTTGCCGCGGCCAGCCGCCATTCCGTGCGCGACGGCCGCGCCGTGCTGCATTCGCTGCCAATCGGCTATGCGCTCGACGCCACCACCGGCATCCGCGAGCCGCGCGGTATGCTGGGGCGCCGCTTCGGCGTCAACATGCACATGGTGACGACGGATGTGGCCACCGTGCGCAACCTGATGCTGTCGGTCGAGCGCAGCCATGTCGGCATCGAGGCCATGGCCGCCTCCCCCTATGTGGCGGGGCTTGCCGCGCTCGCCGACGACGAGGCCGACCTCGGCGCCGCCTGCATCGAATTAGGCGCCGGGACGACCACAATTGCGGTATTCTCCGGCGGGCGATTCGTCCATGCCGACGGATTCGCCCTCGGCGGTCATCATGTAACCATGGATTTGGCGCGTGGGCTCAACACCCGCATCGCGGACGCTGAGCGAATCAAGGCGATTTATGGCAGTGTTTTGAGCGGTGGAGCGGATGAACGGGACATGATCGCGGTGCCCCCTGTCGGCGACGACGAGCGCGAGCCGCCGCAATTCGTCACGCGCGAGACGCTGACGCGCATCGTCAAGCCGCGCGTCGAGGAAATTCTGGAGATGGTGCGCGACCGGCTGGCCGCCTCGCCCTTTGCCGCCGAGCCGCGCGGGCGCGTGGTCTTGACCGGCGGCGCGAGCCAATTGGCCGGCCTTGCCGATCTCGCCGCGCACATCTTGAAGCGCCAGGTGCGCATCGGCCGCCCCCTGGGCGTCGCCGGGCTGCCCGAGGCGGCCAAGGGGCCGGCTTTTGCCGTGGCGGCGGGCCTCTTGGTCTACCCGCAGGCGGCGCATGTCGAGCATTTCGAACCGCGGAAAACGCGGCAGTTGATGACGGGTACAGGCGGTTACGTGACACGGGTCGGACGATGGCTGCGCGAAAGCTTCTGACCCTCATCCCCTTCGCAAGCGGCCGGTGGCGGACCGGTTCGCGGCGGGCGCGCGTTTCGTGTGCGGCCGCTCGTGCATTCACAGAGGCAAACTCATGACCATCAATCTGACGATCCCCGACATTCGCGAGATGAAGCCGCGCATTACCGTTTTCGGCGTCGGCGGCGCCGGCGGCAACGCCGTCAACAACATGATCACCGCCGGCCTCAAGGGCGTCGACTTCGTCGTCGCCAATACCGACGCGCAGGCGCTGACCATGTCCAAGGCCGAGCGCATCATCCAGATGGGCGCGCAGGTCACCGAAGGCCTCGGCGCCGGCTCGCAGCCGGAGGTCGGCCGCGCCGCGGCGGAAGAGGTCATCGACGAGATCCGCGATCACCTGACCGGCGCGCATATGGTCTTTGTCACCGCCGGCATGGGTGGCGGCACAGGCACCGGTGCCTCGCCGATCATCGCCAAAGTCGCCCGCGAACTCGGCATCTTGACGGTGGGCGTCGTCACCAAACCGTTCCATTTCGAGGGCCAGCGGCGCATGCGCTTTGCCGAAGCCGGCATCGTCGAACTCGCCAAGGTCGTCGACACGCTGCTCATCATTCCCAACCAGAACCTGTTCCGCGTGGCCAACGAAAAAACCACGTTTGCTGACGCCTTCGCCATGGCCGACCAGGTGCTCTATTCGGGCGTCGCTTGCATCACCGATCTGATGGTCAAAGAAGGCCTGATCAATCTCGACTTCGCCGACGTGCGCGCGGTCATGCGCGAGATGGGCAAGGCGATGATGGGCACCGGCGAAGCCTCCGGCGAGAAGCGGGCACTCACCGCCGCCGAAGCCGCGATCGCCAATCCGCTGATCGACGACGCCTCGATGAAGGGCGCCAGAGGACTGTTGATCTCTATCACCGGCGGCAAGGATCTGACGCTCTACGAGGTCGACGAAGCCGCGACCCGCATCCGCGAGGAGGTCGATCCCGACGCCAACATCATCGTCGGCGCAACCTTCGACGAAACCTTGGAGGGCATCATCCGCGTCTCCGTGGTGGCGACCGGCATCGACCATACCGGCGCTTTGCGCCAAACCGCGCCCGCGGAAACCGCACTCAAGGAGCTTGCCAGCAAGGTGCGTGGCGAAACCCGCCGCGTCGCCGAGCGCATCGAGCGCACGCCCATCGTGCAACCGGCGACGCAGCCGGCCACGGCGGCCAGCATCGAGGCGGCGCATGCCGCCGTCGCTGCGGCCATCCTGCCGCCAGCGCCGCCGGACGAGGTTTCGATCCGGCCGATGCCGGTCAAGCCCTCGTTGTTCGAACCGGCGCCTAGCGAGCCGCCGGCCGAGCCCGTGTCGGCCAAGGCGTTTATCCCGCCGGCGCCGGACCGCGCCGTCGCACGCACGCCGCGTATGCCGCGTATCGACGAGCTGCCGCTGCCGGCGCAGAACGAGATCAAGGCGCAGCATGGCGAGCTTGCCGACGATCATCCTGCGGCTCAGCGCAAGTCGTTGCTGCAGCGGCTGGCTTCCGTCGGCATAGGTCGTCGCGGCGAACAACATGAGGCACCGCCGGCGCCGCGAACCGCGCGCGCAATGCCGCCGGTCGAGCGGTCGGTGAGACCCGCTGCCAAGGCCGGCGAGGGCCGCGCCGAGCCGGTCTCGGAATACGCGCGACGGCCGGCACCGCAGGGCCTCGATCCACACGGCCGTCCGGCGCCTGTGCATAACCCGAGCGAAGAGGACCAGCTGGATATTCCAGCCTTCCTGCGTCGACAGGCGAACTGACGCTGCAAAGTGCTTGCGGTCCGGTCCGCAATTGCGGGACCGGGCCGATCAGACTAAGCAATTGATTGCAAACCCCCTTTTTGCGGCCGCGTCGGGTGCCGCGGAAGGGAACCGATGAGCATCGCAGCCGCCACAGTTTGCGGCTCCGTGGCGGCTGTTGCCACGGCTATGCGCCAATTAAGGCAAAAAGGTAACACTCGGTAAGAAACCGTGACTTGGAGTCACCCAACGAACCGGCCTAAGTTCCGGCCTCTAAAGGGACTTTTCGGTCCTCGGGGTGAAGGTACGGCGCAAAGCCGTGCTTGGGCTGAAGGCCAAGCTGAAGGCTAAATTGTGGCCCCGTTTGGGTCTGGGATTGGGACCGTAACGCTCTAAGTCGGGCGGGCGGTAAACGGGTCGATGAAGGGCGCTAAGCAGACAACGCTGCGCGATCAGGTTGCCGTTTCCGGCATTGGCGTCCATTCCGGTCTTCCCGTCACGCTCACCATGCATCCGGCCGACGACGACGCCGGCATCGTGTTTCAGCGCGTGGCTGCCGATGGTTCGGTCGAGCGTGAAGTGCGCGCCGACGTGCGCGCGGTCACTGCGACCGAATTTGCCACGGTGCTCGGAGATGCCAAGGGGCCGCTCTGCTCGACCGCCGAACATCTGCTTGCCGCATTGCGCGGTCTCCATGTCGACAACGTGGTCATCGAGATCGATGGTCCCGAGGTGCCGATCATGGACGGCAGCGCCGCGGCTTTCGTCGACGCGATTGATCAAGCTGGGCTGACCACGCGCGCACTGCCACGCCGTTATATCGAGGTGATCAGGCCGGTGCGTGTCGTTAAAGACGGCGCGCAGGGTGAATTGCTGCCTCACGAACACGGCTTCCGCGTCGAGGCTGAGATCGATTTCGATCATCCGCTGATCGGCCGTCAGGCGCTCGCGCTCGACATCGAGCCGGAGACCTTCCGCCGCGAGATCGCGCGCGCCCGCACCTTCGGCTTCATGAAGGATGTCTCCAAGCTGTGGGGCGCCGGCTACGCCCTCGGCGCCTCCTTCGAAAATACGCTGGTGGTCAGCGACGACCGCGTGCTCAACCCGGATGGCCTGCGTTTTGCCGACGAGTTTGTCCGCCACAAGATGCTGGACGCCATCGGCGATCTGGCGCTTGCCGGGCAACCGCTGCTGGCGACCTACCGCACCATCCGCGGCGGCCACAAACTCAACTACGCGGTTCTCTCGGCGCTGATGGCCGACCGCAGCGCCTGGCGCGTGGTCGAGGCGGCAGCCGAGCCGGTCCGCGCGCGCCGCGGCCACGCCGTCGTCGGTCTGCCGGCAGCGGCCTATGGGCCGGAAGTCGCCTGAAAAGGCGCGAGAAATCAGCCTTAACCCTGCGCCTTAATGCCGGCCGAATGTTCGGCTTAAGCGCTTGGCGGAACGGGGTTGTTTCGTTTAGACCAGCGGCCTTGCAGAACGTGTTGGCAAGATCGGGTGAAAATTCGTCCGGTGAGCGTTTGCGCATGAAATGGGGGTTGAATCGCCGTGCCGGCGCGCCGCTTGTCCGCGCCCTGACCATGATCGCGCTTGCCGCGAGCCTCGGCGCCTGCAGCAGTCTGTTCGGCAAGGACGACACGCCGCCGGACGAGCCCGCCGACCGCCTTTACAACGAAGGTCTCTACCTGCTCAACAACCAGCATGATGCGAAGAAGGCGGCGGAAAAATTCGAGGAAGTGGATCGCCAGCACCCGTATTCGGAATGGGCGCGCAAGTCGCTGATCATGTCGTCCTATGCGTATTATCAGGCCGGCGCCTATGACGATTCGATCAACGCCGCCAAGCGCTACATCTCGTTGCATCCCGGCAGCCCCGACGCCGCCTACGCGCAGTTCCTGATCGGCTCGTCCTATTACGATGAAATCCCCGACATCACCCGCGATCAAGGCGACACCCAGAAAGCGCTCGAGGCGCTCGACGAGGTCATCCGCAAATATCCGACCAGCGAATATGCCGTCAGCGCCAAGCAGAAAATCGAAATGGCGCGCGACCAGCTCGCCGGCAAGGAAATGAGCGTCGGCCGCTACTATCTGAGCAAGAAGGACTACCCAGGCGCCATCAACCGCTTCAAGGTCGTCGTCACAAAGTACCAGACCACGCGCGAGGTCGAAGAGGCGTTGGAGCGGCTGACCGAATGCTACATGGCGCTCGGCATCGTCGACGAGGCGCAAACCGCCGCCGCCGTGCTCGGGCACAATTTCCCCGACAGCCCCTGGTACCGCTACGCCTATAACCTGGTGAAGTCGGGCGGCGTCGAGCCATATGAAAATACCAACTCCTGGATCAGCAAAGCCTTCAGGAAGCTCGGGCTGGGCTAGACTCGATCTTGCACACCGATTCACAGCGTCATGGTCGGCCTTGTGCCGGCCATCGGCGTCTTTAATGATGCGAATCTCCTGTAGACGTGGATGCCCGGGACAGGCCCGGTCATGACAGGCCCCGACACGCCATGCTCTCCCGGCTCTCCATCCGCGACATCGTGCTCATCGATCGGCTCGACATCGATTTCGCCAAGGGCCTCGCCGTGCTCACCGGGGAGACCGGTGCCGGCAAGTCGATCTTGCTCGATGCCTTTGCGCTGGCGCTCGGCGCCCGCGGAGACCAGGCGCTGGTCCGGCAAGGCGCCGAGCAGGGGCAAGTCACGGCGAGCTTCGAGGTAGCGCGCAGCCATCCGGCGCGCGCGGTGCTCAAAGCGAACGACATCGTCGCCGACGACGAGTTGATTCTGCGCCGCGCCCAGTTCGCCGACGGCCGCACCCGCGCCTTCGTCAACGATCAGCCGGTAAGCGTGCAGGTGTTGAAGCAGCTCGGCGAGGCCTTGGTCGAGATCCATGGCCAGCACGACGAGCGCGCGCTCACCGATGCCGCGACCCATCGCCGGCTGCTCGATGCCTTCGGCGGCCTGGAGGATGACGCTGCAGCCGTGGAAGCGTTGTGGGACGCCCGCCGCGCCGCTCTTGCCGCGGCGGATGAGCACCGTGGGCAAGTCGAGCGCGCCCGCCGCGAGAGCGACTATCTGCATCACGCGGTCGAGGAGCTGGAGAAGCTCAGCCCCCAGGCCGGCGAGGAGACGGCCCTTGCCGAGCGCCGCTCGCTGATGATGCAGGCGGAGAAGGTTGCCGAGGATTTGCGCGACGCCCATGAGGTCATCGCCGGCGCCAATTCCAGCGTGCCTGCCTTCGCCGGCGTCATCCGCCGGTTGGAGCGGCGCGTCAGCCAGGCGCCGCAGCTCGTCGAGCCGGCGGTGAAATCGCTCGATGCCGCGCTGATGGCACTCGAGGAGACGCGGGCTCATCTCGAAGCCGCGCTGCGCGCCGCCGATTACGATCCCGCCGAGCTCGAGCGCATCGAGGAGCGGCTGTTCGCCCTGCGCGCGGCCGGCCGCAAGTACAACGTGCCGGTCGACGAGCTCGCGGCGCTTGCCGCCCGCTACAAGGCCGATGTGGCCCTGATCGACGCCGGCGAGGAAAAGCTGAAAACGCTGGAGGCGGCGGCGAACAAGGCGCAAGCCGATTATCGCGCCGCCGCCGAGACGCTGTCGAAGGCGCGCCTCAAGGCGGCCACTGCGCTGGAGAAAGCCGTCAACGCCGAGCTCAAGCCGCTCAAGCTCGAGCGCGCGAAATTCTCGACTGAAATCGTCAGCGAGGAGGCGGCGGCCGGTCCGAACGGCATCGACAGGGTCGAGTTCTGGGTGCAGACCAATCCCGGTACGCGGCCGGGCCCGCTGATGAAGGTTGCTTCCGGCGGCGAATTGGCGCGGTTCCTTTTGGCCTTGAAGGTGGTGCTGGCCGACCGCGGCTCGGCGCCGACGCTTGTCTTCGACGAGATCGATACCGGCGTCGGCGGCGCGGTGGCCGACGCTATCGGCGTGCGGTTGGCGCGGCTTGCATCCGGTGTGCAGGTGCTGGCGGTCACTCATGCCCCGCAGGTGGCGGCGCGCGCCGACCGCCACTATCTGATTATTAAGGACGCGCAGGAGAAGGGAAAACGGGTGGTCACCCGCGTCAGCGAAGTGGCAAAGGAGGGCCGCCGCGAGGAGATCGCCCGCATGCTCGCCGGCGCCGAGATCACCAACGAGGCCCGCGCCGCGGCGGAGCGGCTGCTCAAGGCGGCCTCGTAGCCGTTCCGTCGCTCTCCGTCATTCCGGGACGGCCCGAAGGGCCGGGCCCGGAATCCAGACGCGTGTTTTCATATCGGTTCTGGATTCCGGATCGCCGCTTCGCGGCGTCCGGAATGACCGGTGTCCCATTTGTCATTCCGGGGCCGGCCGAAGGCCGGAACCCGGAATCCAGACGCGGGCTCTAACGCGAAATGTCGGGGTACAGGTCCTTCCAATCGGGATTATCCCTTTCGATCAAATCGATCTTCCAAGCTCGGCGCCATTTCTTGATTTCTTTTTCCCGCTCAATTGCGTTGACAGGATCCTCATAGGCTTCAAACCAGACCAGTCGACGAATGTCGTAACGCGAGCTGAAACCCGGCAGCAATTTTTCCTTATGTTGATAGACCCTACGAACAAGGTCTTTAGTTACCCCGAGATAGAGAGTGCCTTGTTTCCGACTTGCAAGAAGGTAGACGTAGAACATCGAGCCTGCCTCTGGATTCCGGGCTCGCTCACTGCGCTCGCGCCCCGGAATGACGAAGAATAGTATGGCCAAATCTGATCCCACCAAAATCGAACCCGCCAAGCTGACCGAGGCGCAAGCCAAGGCCGAGCTGAAGCGGCTGGCCTACGAGATCGTGCTCAACGACAAACGCTACTATCAGCAAGACACCCCCAAGATCACCGATGCCGCTTATGACGCGCTGCGCCAGCGCAACGCGGCGATCGAGAAGCGATTTCCCCATCTTGTCCGGTCCGATTCGCCGTCGAAGCGCGTCGGCGCCGCGCCCACGGGCCGCTTCAGGAAGGTGCGGCACGCGGTGCCGATGCTGTCGCTCGACAATGCCATGGCCGACGACGCCGTCGTCGATTTTGTCGCCCGCATCCGCCGTTTCCTCAAGCTCAGCGAGGACGAAAGAATCGCCTTTTCCGCCGAGCCGAAGATCGACGGCCTCTCGATGTCGCTGCGCTACGAGGACGGCGAGCTGGTCACCGCGGCGACGCGCGGCGACGGCACCGAGGGCGAGGACGTGACCGCCAATATCCGCACGCTCGCAGATGTGCCGAAGAAGCTCAGAGGCCGCAACGTGCCGAAAATTTGCGAGGTGCGCGGCGAGGTCTACATGACCAAGCAGGCGTTTCTCAAGCTTAACGAGCGGCAGAAGGCCGAGGGCGGGCAGATTTTCGCCAACCCGCGCAATTCCGCCGCCGGCTCCCTGCGGCAGAAAGATCCGGCGGTCACCGCCTCGCGCCCGCTTGGTTTTTTCGCTTACGCCTGGGGCGAGATGAGCGAAATGCCGGCGGAGACGCAATCCGGCATGATCAAGTGGTTCGAAACCTGCGGCTTCAAGACCAATCCGCTGACCAAAATCTGCCGCTCGACCGAGGAGCTCATCGCCTTCCACCGCAAGATCGAGGAGGGCCGCGCCGAGCTCGACTACGACATCGACGGCGTGGTCTACAAGGTCGACCGCATCGACTGGCAGGAGCGGCTTGGCTTTGTCTCGCGCTCGCCGCGCTGGGCCATCGCGCACAAGTTCCCCGCCGAGCGCGCGGTCACGGTGATGAAAGGCGTGCTCATCACCGTCGGCCGCACCGGGGCGCTGACGCCGACGGCGCAGCTCGAGCCGGTCGGCGTCGGCGGCGTCATCGTGTCGATGGCGACGCTGCACAACGAGGACTACATCAAGGGCATCGGCGGCGACGGCGAGCCGATTCGCGAGGGCCGCGACATCCGCATCGGCGACACCGTCATCGTCCAGCGCGCCGGTGACGTCATCCCGCAGATCGTCGACGTTGTGCTCGACAAGCGGCCGAAGGACGCCAAGCCTTATCGCTTCCCCAAGAAATGCCCGTGCTACCTGCACACCGACATCGTGCGCGAGGAAACCGCGACCGGCGAGGAGGGCGCCCGCGCCCGCTGCACCGGCGAGTTCGCCTGCCCGTTCCAGAAGGTCGAGCACCTGAAGCTGTTCTCATCGCGGGGCGCTTTCGACATCGAGGGGCTCGGCGAGAAGCAGATCGAGCTGTTCTTCGAGAAAGAATGGGTGCGCGAGCCCGCCGACATCTTCACTTTGGCGAAGAAGCACCGCGACGATTTGCTGGCGGAGGAGGGTTACGGCGAGACCTCCGTGCGCAATCTTTTCAACGCGATCGAGCAGCGCCGCGAGATTTCGCTCGAGCGCTTCATCTACGCGCTCGGCATCCGCCATGTCGGCGAGACGACGGCGCGGGCGCTCGCCCGCGGCTACGGCTCGTGGAAGGCGTTCCATGATGCGGCAATCAAGGTCGCCAGGGGCGATGAGGAGGCGATTGCCGAGATGGATGCGCTCGACCAGATCGGTGAGACCGTGATCGAGGCGGTGCGCGCCTATTTCGGCGAAAGCCACAACAAGGGCATCGTCGAGCGGCTGGTGCGCGAGATGCGCAGAATCGAGGACGCCGAAAAGCCGAAGGTGGGGACGCCCATCGCCGGCAAGACCGTGGTGTTCACCGGCACGCTCGAGAAGATGACGCGCGAGGAGGCGAAAGCCACCGCCGAACGCCTCGGCGCCAAGGCGTCCGCATCGGTGTCGAAGAAGACCGACTATGTCGTCGCCGGCCCCGGAGCCGGCTCCAAGCTCGCCGAGGCGCAAAAGCTGGGCGTCAAGGTGCTTTCGGAAGACGAGTGGCTGAAGCTGATTGGCTGAAGTGCCGGGCCGGCCTGATAAGCCCGTATGTCTTTTTTGATAGCGACTCGTGGCCAACAACGTGGATGGTCGTCCTGCGGGGCAGCTATTTTGCTGGCTTTCCCCTTCACAGGGTTGGGCGCTCATGGCCCCCGGCGGGCGGCTTATTACGATCGATTGCCCTCACTGCCACCGGTTTTTCCGCGAGCGTGCGGCGGCGGTCCATCAAGGCGTCGCGATCCAGTGTCCAACGTGCTCGCGCGCGATCGTCTTCACCGCCGATTCGCCGTTTGATTGCGTGCGCAAGGCGCTGCACGAGGCGCGTACGGCCCGCCTCGGCGGCAAATAACGCTAGTCAAATCGCAGCGACCTTGTCGCCTGTTCGAGCCATGCTTTCGTCGGCGCATCGACCAGCGGCCCGATCACCGCGCGCACGCGCGCATGGTAGCTGTCCAGCCAATGCCGCTCCTTCTCGGTGAGCATTTTCGTATCGATGAGCCGCCGATCGATGGGCGCGAGCGTCAGCGTTTCGAAGGCGTTGAGCGGCTTCTCGGCGCCGGCGGGCTCCGGCTCGGCGATCACCAGCACCAGGTTCTCGGTGCGGATGCCGTAGGCCGCGGTCTTGTAGTAGCCCGGCTCGTTCGACAGAAACATGCCACGCCCGAGCGGTGCGGCGCCGAGCTTGGCGATGCGCGCCGGCCCCTCGTGCACCGAGAGATAGCTGCCGACGCCGTGGCCGGTGCCGTGGTCGAAATCGAGCCCGGCCTGCCAGAGCGACACGCGCGCCAGCGAATCGAGCTGGGCGCCGCTCGTCCCCTCCGGAAACACTGCGGTGGCAATGGCAATGTGACCCTTGAGTACGCGGGTGAAACGGTCGCGCATCTCGCCGCTCGGCGTGCCGACGATCACCGTGCGCGTGATGTCGGTGGTGCCGTCCTCGTATTGCGCGCCGGAATCGATGAGGAACAGTTCGTCCATCGCGATCTTGCGATTGCTTGAGCGCGTCACGCGGTAATGCACGATTGCCGCGTTCGGCCCGGCACCGGCGATGGTCGGGAACGAGATATCCTTGAGAAGGCCGGTGTCGCGGCGGAAGCTCTCCAGCGCCTCGACCGCGTCGATCTCGGTGACGATGCCGGTCGGCGCCTCGCGCTCTAGCCAGGCGAGGAAGCGCGCAACCGCGGCGCCGTCGCGGACATGCGCGGCGCGGGCGCCTTCGATCTCGACGCGGTTCTTGACCGCCTTCATCAGCGTGATCGGATCGGCGCCGCGTGCCGGCTTGCCGCCGCTCTCGGCGACGAGCCGCGTCAGCGCCTCGGCGGCGCTTGCCTGATCGAGCCGCACCGTCTTGTCACCGAGCGCGGCGAGGTCGGCGGCGAGCCGGTCCGGCGGCTTGATATCGGCGAACTCCTCGAGGGCGTGGCGGGCGACGTCGTCGAGACGACGGCCCTCGACATAGAGCGCCGGCCGGCCCGCTTTCGGCACCAGCGCGAAGGCGAGTGCCAGCGGCGTATGCGGCACATCCGAGGCGCGAATATTGAAGGCCCAGGCGACGTTCTGCGGATCGGACACCACCAATGCGTCGGCATTGAGCTTGGCGAGCTCGGCACGCACCCGTTTGAGCTTGTCGGCCGCGCTTACGCCGGCGAATTTGACGTCGCGCAGCGTCACCGCGCTCGCGGGCGCCGCCGGACGATCTCGCCAGAGCGCGTCGATCGGATTGTCTGCAACCGCAACCAGCGCCGCGCCGGCATTGTCGCAGGCCTTCTTCAGCATATCGGCACTGTCGGCGGTATGCAGCCACGGGTCGTAGCCAATCTTGGCGCCGCTCTTGAGATTCTGCGCCAACCATTGGTGCGGCGGATTTTCGACGAGATGGGCCACGGTGAAAATCGCCGGATCGATCTGCGCCGACGCCTGCACGGTGTAGCGCCCGTCGACGAACAGCACGGCGCGATCGGCGAGCACGATCGCCGCGCCGGCCGAGCCGGTGAAGCCGGTGAGCCAGGCAAGCCGCGCCTCGCTTGCCGGCAGATATTCGTTCTGCTGGCGGTCGGCGCGCGGCACAATGAAGCCGTCGAGGCCGCGGCGCTTGAGTTCGGCGCGCAAGGCGGCGACGCGCGGCGCACTTTCGTTGCGCTCGCTCGAATCGTCGAAGCTCTGGAATCGCGCTTCAAACATGGCGCACACTTTAGCGTGATCGACGCGGTGGGCAATGCGGGGAGAAGGCCGGCGTTGCTTGCTTAAGGTTTGCGTAGCACCAGCGTCATCCAACCCTCGCGCAGGATGCGGCGCTCGAGCCGCAGGCCTTGCGCCGAATAGATCGCCAGCGCCGCGTTGGCATCGGCGGGCAACAGGCCCGACAGCACCACGAACCCGCCGCGCGCGGCGCGGCGCGCAAGATCGGCCGCCATGCGCTTGAGCACGGGCAGCAGGATGTTGGCGAAAACGAGGCTGTAGCGCCCGCGCACCGCGCGCACGCCGTCGGCGCGGGCGCAGGCGATGATCGGCATGGCGCCATTGAGCCGCGCGTTGGCGCGCGCCGTACCAACCGCCTGCGTATCGATGTCGAGCGCGGTGACGGGCACGCGCAGCGCCTTGGCCGCCGCGATCGCCAGCACGCCGGATCCAGTGCCGACGTCGAGCACATCGCGCACGCGCCGCCGCTTTGCCAGCGTGTCGAGCGCCAAGAGGCAGCCGCGGGTGGTGCCGTGGTGGCCGGTGCCGAAGGCTAGCCCCGCCTCGATCACGATGCCGATGCGATTTGCTGGAACGCGCGCGCGGTTGTGGGCGCCGTGCACGGTGAAGCGGCCGGCCTCGACCGGCGGCAGATTGGCGAGACTCGCCGCCACCCAATCGGTCGCGGCGAGCGATTCGAAATGCATCGCTGCCGCTGCTTCGCTGCCGGCGGCCTTTGCGACGAGGGCGCGTACCGCCGGCTCGTTGGGTGCCATACGGAAATAGAGCTCCAGCCGCCACTGACCGTCCACGGTCGTGAAGCCGCCAAGCACGCAGTCGTCGGGATCCAGGGCATCGTCAAGCTCGTCGGCGAGCCGCCGGGCGGTCGGCTCGTCGCACGATAGGCGTGCGACAATGGTGGGCGCGTCCATCGGCTTCTCATGCGAGAACCGCGCCAAAATGAAAAGAGGGGCCCTGCGGCCCCCCTTCCGGGAACGACGGGCGTCGCCTAAGCGGCGGCTTTCCTACGTTTACGCCAGGCGCCGACGAGCGCCGCGCCGCCAAGCGCGCCAGCGAACATCGGCAGTGCGGCGGGAAGGGGTGTAGAGCCCAGGGTGTTTCGAGTCACCCCCGGGCCCCAAGCGAGGTTATCGAGCTCGAACGAGTTCTGCGTCGATTGCAACACGATTTTATCGAAGCCGCTGCTGCCGATATCGGTGATGAGAACATAGCGGTTGTTCGAATCGTCGGCCTGGTAACCGTTGGCATTGGCGGGCGGGACGATGGCCGCGGCCGCCTGCGAACCGGTGACGATGTCGACGACGTTGCCGGCGAGATAGAAGATGATCGAGTTATAGGTATCCATCGAGCCCCAATACAGCCCGAGCGTCTGGTAGGCTGCGGAGAAATTGACCGTCTCCGTCGGGCCGTAGGGGTTCACGGTCAAATACTGCGTCGTGTCGTGATAGGGCTCGGCATAAAGACCCAGTGCATCGAGGCCGGCATTGGTCATGAGGATGCCGTCGCCTGAAAATGTGGCCCCGCTCTGAACGAAGGTGCCCTGGCTAGGGCTCGAATTTCCGTAAGTCGTCACCGAAGCGGGTGTATCGAAATCGGCAAAACCGCCGCCAAGACCGTCGGCTGCGGCATTCGGATCGATCAATACACTTGGCGCGAGCGTCGAAACGCTCGCGGCGCGGATGGGCGTCTGCAAAAACATCAGAGAAATGGCGGCGGCGGAGAAGGCGGCAACGCTTCGCATGGAAATCTTCACACTTTCGCGCATGCCACGACCTAATTGGACAAGAAATTGTGCCAGTTTACAAGCCAGGAAAAGCCTCGCGGCACTGCGGATGGTTAACGCGAACTCCAGCCCAAATAGCCGTCAATGGCGCTTGAAATACTGCACTTCACGCTCGTGCTGTTGCGCCGCTCTCTTGCTCCCGAAGGTGCCGAGATTGCGCCGCTTGCCGGTCTTCGGATTCTTCTTGCGCGAATAAAGCCGGTACTTGCCGGCGCTGAGTTTGCGGATCATGGCTTGATCTCCTTCGGCGCCTGCACAACCGGCGAGGCCGCTCGCCGGTTCCGCCTCACATGATCGGCTTGCCGCGCACGTCGATCGCCTTGTCGATGCGGATCAGCACGCCGATGCCGGCTTCGGCGCCGGCATGGGTCTGCTCGCGCGGCAGCAATTTGGCGAAGATCGCCTCGCGCACCGGACCCGTTTCGTGCAGCACAGCGGTGCCGAAGAAGCGCAGGAAGCCCGAGTCCAAGACACCATCGCGCTGCGCCTTGAAGTTGGCATACATGACGCAGACACGCTTGTCGGCGCCGAGATTTTCGAGGACGCCGCGCTTGGAGCGCTCCCAATAGGCGAGATGCCGATCATCGAACACAATCATGCTGCCCTTTGGCGTGATATTCGGCCCTTCCTTGCCGTTGGTGGCCAGCAGGCACGGATAGCCGTCATCCCAGGCGTTGCGGATCAACGTCGTGACGGTGTCGGAGATCGGCATGCGGCGCCCCTTGAATTTCGGCGCCGCTATATTGAAAGGCTGCGGCGGCCGCGACAAGTGGTGGGCGGCCGCCCGCGATTGTCCGAAAATACCGGCCGCGCGATCAGTTCGGCATGACGTAGGTAATGATGCGGCTGCGCGGATAGACCGCCTCGGCGACCGTGTGATTGTGGTTGCCGGAGATCAGGATCGGGTTGCCGTTGGGGTCGACGCCGGCAACGACGCCGACGTGCCCGCCGCCGTGGCGGCCCATCACCGCAATGGCGCCGATTTCCGGGCCCGACACGCGGGTGCCGTAATGCTCGTAGCCGAGCGCCAGATTGCCGCCGCCCTTGTGGCCGGTCTTGCGCAAGATCATGTCCATGAAGGCGCCGCACCACAGGCTCGCGCGCCCGGTCGGATTGGTGCCGAGATAGCGGCGCGCCTCGGCGACCAGCGAACTGCCGGAAAACGACGGCAGCATATCGTTGGGGGTGGCCTCGGCGTGCGCTTCGCGCGCCGCGCGCGAGGTCCAGTGCCGGATGTGAGGGCGGCGAACGTGACGCGGCGCTGGCCCCGGCGCGATCGTCGGCCGCACCGGCGGCAGCGGCACCATGGCGTGCTCGACAGGCTCGGCGCGCGTGGGCTCGGCTAACTGCGTCGCCGGCGGCGGCAGGTCGATGTTGCCGAGCATCCGCAACGGCTGCACATCGTCCTCGATGCTGGCAACGCCGACATGATCGGCGTGCGCGGCCTCGCGGGTCGGCACCGCGGTTGCGTGGTCGTAAAGCGCGAGCCAGCTCATGGAAAAGAGCGCCACGGTCAAGGCGGCGGTGCCGCCGGCGAGCGCGGCGTGGCGATAGGGCGCGACGTTCCGCAGCACCGGACGGAACGTGCGCTGCATCGTGCGCTGCGCGTCGATGAGCCGATCCTCGGCGCTGCGCGCGATCCAGTCCTGGGTGTGGCGCAGCTTGCGCGAGAAGGTGTGCCGCAGCGTGCGTTGCGCGTCGCCCAGGCGGACGGCGCCGCCGGTCAAGGCCTCGTACAGCGCAAGACGCGCCTTGTAGCGGACGCGGCGGCGGAAGGCGGCGAAGTCGCGCGCGGCTTGGCGGTAACGCGCGCGCATGGCCTGGCGCAGCGAGCGGCGCAAAGCCGCGAGCTGGCGCAGCTCGTGCTTGAGCGCGCGGTCGAGCCGGCGGCGGGCGGCGCTTGTGCCCAAAGCGCGGCGGGCGTGTTCGAAGGGGGTCGCAGGCGCGGCGATCGCGGGCGCCGCGATGACGGCGCGGCGGCGCGCCGGGCTTGCCTGCCGGCTATGGGTGGAAACCGCGCGGCGCGCGGACGTGCGCGCGGAATGGCGCGCGGTGCGCGGGCGGTCGGCGGTCGTGGCAGCCTTGACGCGGCTGCGGGTTTTTCGTTTCGCCATGGTCTTCGCCTCTACGAGAACAGCGGCCGCGGCTGTTAAGCATCCGCGACCGGGACTTCAGGTTCTGCGGCCGATAGACCATTGGCGGTGCAGGCGATCAATATGTGAATTTATGAATTGTTTAAAAGGTAAGGTAAAAATCGGCGTTAATATTGATATCCACAGTGGTAGAATCAGTCAGTTCGCAAATATTCGGCGAGCAATACAATCGAATACGATTGCAGTACTGTAATTGTCTGAAATAATACTGCATGCGGCCGTGCCGCCAAGTCATGCGCGAGATCGCCGAGCAGTCTTCGCCACCTCGCCCGCGCGCCGGCGCGCACAAAAACGGCGGCAAAATGCGCGCATTTTTGAACCGTTAACGCCGCCGGCACGACCAAGAAAAGCGCTGGGGCAGTGCCACATCCTGGCGCGAGCGTCGGCAGCCCCGTCCGTCCCGACAACGGGCGGGGCTGCTTCCGCTGCCGGCCCGCAACCGACGCGCCCCATGAACCTGCCGCTCCTGCCGCGCGACCAAATTGGCAAAGAGAAGGCGTCGATGCACCACACCGCTCATTTCGATCCGCGGGCGCTGCCGCGCCAGGACGGCCCGCGCCGCGGCCTCGGGCACGCGCTGGTGGTCGCCGGCCTGGCGCTCACCGTGCTCTGGCTCGGCATGGTGGCCTGGGGCGTCGCCATCCTGGTCAACGCCGCGCTGTAACCTGCCCCCCGTGCTGAGGAGCGGCGCCGCCCGCGCCGCGTCTCCAACCGCCTACTGCAGCGCCTTGATGCGGGCGTCGATCTCCGCGGCGGCCATGCGCCGCTGCGCCGGCGTCGGCAGCCGCAGCGCGTCGGCCTTGAGCTTGGTGAGCACGCTCACCATGCCCTCCTTGCCGAACCAGCGCGCCGACAGCGCGTCGGCTTCCTCCTCGTATTTGATGGTGCGGTGGTGCATCAGCTCGAAGCCGGCGGCGCGCTGGCCGAGCGCGATATGCGCCATCTCGTGGCCGATCACCGCGCGCAGCTCGGCGTCGGTCGATTGCGCCAGCACCCGCGCCGTCAGCGCGATGTAATAGTGGCCGCCGAGGTTCTCCGCGGTGGCATTGAAGAACGGCATGTTGAGCTCGCAGGCGGCGACCGGCGCCAGATTGCTCGCCCGGGAGATATCGGCGAGCGCCTGCAGCACCCGCGGGTCGGTCAATTCGGCGCCGACATACCCCTGGTGGGCGCGCGCCTCGGCGCAGGTGTCGGCCTTGGCCGGGCCGCCGGCGAGGGCGGCGAGCGCGAGCGCCGCGGCGGCAAGGCAAGCGAACGGTCTCATGGCGCGGTTCATGGTCCCCTGGCGCGGCAACAAGACCGCCGCCCGGCCGGCATGATCGGCCGAAATTCTTTCCGCCCGGTTTCCGCCGGAAACCCGCGCATTTCCGGGGCGAAACCGCGGCGGTTCCTCTGCCCTCAATGTTTGCGCGCGTCGACGCGGAAGCCGAAGATCGTGGTCTCGCCCAGCGCGCGGGCCGCCTCCAGCCGGTGCAGGCCCTCGATCAGCACGAAGCGGGCGCCGTCGGCGCGCACCAGGATCGGCGTCTGCTGCCCGCTCTGCAGCATGCTTTCGGCGATGCTGGCGACCTTGGCCTCATCCAGCGTCTTGCGCCGCGCCGTCGGCACGTAGATGGCGGCGATCGGGATCGCCTCGCGTTTCATCATGGCGGGGAGGGTAGCAGCTTTGCCCCCGGCGCGCGCCGCATTCTCACCTCTCCCCGCGTGCGGGGAGAGGTCGGCTTCCGAGCGCAGCGAAGGCGGGCGGGTGGGGATCGCTCCGCGACGATCCCCTCCCTGACCCTCCCCCTTTCAGGGGGAGGGGACGACATCCTTTCGCGCCATGCCGCGCGCCATTACATCCCCCAACGGAGGTAACCCATGTCCGAACCCCTCGTCGTCATGATCCCGCACCGCCTCGGCAAGGCCGAGGCGCTCTCGCGCATCAAGGCGGGCCTTGGCCGCGCCGAGGCCGAGTTCGCCCGCCTCATCAATTTCGAGCATCAGCAGTGGGAGGGCGACCGGCTCACCTTCCGCGTCTCGGCGTTGGGGAGCCGCGCGCACGGCGTGCTCGACGTCTACGAGGGCGCGGTGCGGCTCGAGGTGACGCTGCCGTGGCTGCTGGCGAAGTTCGCGTCAGCCGCGCAGCGCGTCATCGGGCAGAAGGGGACGTTGATGCTGGAGAAGAAGTGAACAAGCTTGGCGTGGTCATCCCGTCGAAGCTCTCAATAAAACGCTATGTTGTAAGTCCTTATTGTCTACAACAACCATTTGAATTTGTTGTGTAAATAGACCGAAACCCTTTGAAAGTTCTTGACGAGAACGTTTCGTGAACTATTATATTTGATCTTAATCACTAGACCGACTCGGGGGACGCAAATGCCGGCCGCGCGATTGAAGCTAATCGTAACAAGCCCGCGCCCCCAATTGCGATCTTCAAAGAAAAACAACCCGAGCCTTCCGCGCAAAGATAATGAACGCGGATCAGTCGAAGTACTTTTGGCCGCGAACAGATGGTGGCGAGAAAATCCGTGGCCAGCGCCTTTTCACAAAACTAGCCACACCGTACGTGTCGCAGATGCTCGATATCTAAATCACATCGACTCAAAAAGTGCCCATTTGATCGTAACGTCGCCTCCCTATTTTAATATCAAACCGTATGAATCTGAGGCCGACGGCAACCAACTAGGCCGTATGGATGAATACGAACTATTTCTCGATGAACTCACGAAGTGCATGGCTGAGTGGAGTCGAGTGCTGATACCGGGTGGGCGGGCATGTTGTGTTGTAGGTGACGTTTTGATCCCTCGGAAGAGAGATGGGCGGCACCGCATACTTCCGCTTCCGGCAGATATAATGGCTCGAGCCAAACGGGTTGGACTCGACACACTCACACCAATTCTTTGGTATAAAATTGGCAACCGTACAAACGAAGCAGGTGGGGGATCTTCGGGATATTACGGAAAGCCTTACCAGCCCGGCGCGGTCATCAAAAATGACTTTGAGCACATAGTGATGCTTCGAAAGCCGGGGGCATATCGTTCAACTTCAATGCTTCAGAAAGCATTGTCGATGTTGCAAAAGGATGAGATGGACGCCTGGCAACGGCCCTTCTGGCAAGACATTAAAGGCGCGAGTTTGCGTAATGGGCATCCGGCTCCATATCCAGTTGAGATTGCAGAACGGTTGATCCGCATGTTCAGTTTTGCAGGGGACACAGTTCTTGATCCATTCAGCGGCTCCGGCTCGACCGCCGTCGCTGCGTGCCGAATGGGGAGAAACTCAAAGTCTTCCGATGTCGAACTAAAATATGTTCAAGATGCTTTTGTTCGGCTCAAAAGTGAGATTTCACACACAGCTGATTGCGGCGCTCATGTCAGGCAAATTGTTCTTGAAAGAAGCTAGTGCCAAACGGCGCATCGATTGAAGAACTCATCGTCGCAGAAGTCGCGGCGGAGGCCTACCATCCGCGGACCTCTAAACACAGTGATACCCAATCACTCCTTATCATTCGAGATTTGCTTTCGGCCTGCCCGCTCATCGCAGCACGTGCTGCGGTTGGTGAAATCGTCGCTCAGCTGCGGCATAAACAGCAAATAGGATACAATAAATGGGTAATTGATATAGCGCTCGGAACTCCAGCTGGGGCGCCTAAGCCGCCAAACTCGCCCGATCTAATTCGCTTCACCGCACCAGCCTTGATTCAAATCGCTATCGAGTTGAAATCGATTTGGACGGAACATGGAAAGGCGCGCCACAATAGACTTCGCGACTTTGATGCATTCCAAAGCCACGCATTTAGCTACGATCCAAAAACAATTTCGGCGGCATTTTTAGTTGTGAATGCGGCTGAAATATTTTTATCGCCACTCAATCTGGAAGCAAGAAACCGCGAACCGATTACGCGTTACAATCAAGCCGGCAAATCAGCGACGCAAATTGTGAGCGAAACCATAGATATTTTTCGGGCCCTTCATCTCCGCAATTCAGTTGGAGATGCTCGGGGACTCGACGCGTTGGGTGTAGTCGTCATTGAGCATGACAATTTGAATTACTTGAAAGGGAAGCCCGAATATGCCGGCATCGGGGACAAATATAAGAGCATCGCGCGCCCAACACGAGTGGCTCCAATTCCTCCGGGTTTGAAGGTAGGAGACCCACTGCATTACAGCACAATGATCCAAAGAATCTGCAATGCCTATAATTCGCGCTTCAAATAGCCTCACACTCGCTTCACAAAACTATCCACCACGCGCTTTTCGCCGGCCTCGTCGAAGGCAATCATGCGCTTGTTGCCGTCCACCGCCACCCTCACGCCGCCTCGGCATTGAACCTGATGCGCCCGCCCTGTTTCGATTTCCGGCGCCGCGGCCGCATGATGATTTCGATGTCCTGATCGAAGGCCGTCAGCATCCGCATCAGCCGTTCCAGTGAAAAGCCCTGAAAATGGCCCCGCAGGATGTTCGACAGGTCTGGTTGCTTGACGCCGATCAGCTTCGCCGCGGCGGTTTGCGTCAGCTTCCGCGCCTTGACGAGCCGATGAAGCTGCACGACGAGTGAAGCCTTCAGCAGGTGCTCCTCGGCGTTCGGCAGGCCAAGATCGGCGAAAATATTGCCGCTTCCGATGTCGTGCGCGGGCAGAGGCTTTTTGCTCATGATCGTGCTTCCTTGTTCGCTTTGTGAATGGTCTCGGCCTGGCGCAAGCGCTGTCTAATCAGGTCGAGATGCAATTTCGGGGTGGCAATCCCCTTGGTCGATTTCTTCTGGAACACGTGAAGGACATAAAGCACTTCCTCGAAGCGGACCGTGTAGACGGCGCGATAGGCCTCGCCAGCGGTTCTTTCGCGTATCTCCAGAACGCCACTGCCAAATCCTTTCAGGGATTTTGCGCCGGCGGGATGATCCCCGAGTTGCGCCTCAAAAAGCGCTTGCCCGATTTCGCGCCGGGCGACGGCAGGAAACGCCCGCAAGTCCCGCCGGCTCGACCCGACAAACACCACCGGTTTGATGCTGCGGAGCAGCGCGTTCACGGAAATATAGTACTAGTACTATAATCGCGCGTCAAGGCTGACGCCCTTAAACCCGCTCCACAAAACTATCCACCACGCGCTTTTCGCCGGCCTTGTCGAAGCGGATGGTGAGCTTGTTGCCGTCCACCGCCACCACGTTGCCGTTGCCGAATTTCTGGTGAAACACGCGGGCGCCGACCGCGAAGGCGGAGGCCGCGCCGGTCGATTTGGCGATCAGCTCGCCTTCGATGGTCAAAGGCACGGTTTGCCGCTTGCGCTTGATCCCCTCCCGCCCGCCTTCGCCTTTGGCTCCGGCGGGCGACCTCCCCTTTTTAAGGGGAGGTGAGGTCGCGTTCGTGGCGTCGTCCGAATAATCCTCGCTCCCCTCGAACACGCCATCCGGCACATAGCGCGGCTGCCCGTTGTCGCTGAACCCGCCTTGCCCGCGGCGCCCTTGCGCGCGTTGCCAGCCGGGCGTCGTGTAGTTCGAGCCGAAGGCATTCATCTCGTCGAAGCGCGAGGCGCCGTAGCCCGACATGCCGAAGCCGCCGGCGCCGCCCGGCGCCTCCTTCACCTCGACGTCGGCCTCCGGCAGCTCGTCGAGGAAGCGCGACGGCACCGTGGTCGACCACATGCCGTGGATGCGCCGGTTGGTGGCGAAATAGATGCGGGCGCTCTTGCGCGCGCGCGTGAGGCCGACATGGGCGAGGCGGCGCTCCTCCTCGAGGCCGGCGCGGCCGCTCTCGTCGAGCGAGCGTTGATGCGGAAATAGGCCTTCCTCCCAGCCGGGCAGGATCACGGTGTCGAATTCGAGGCCCTTGGCGGAGTGCAGCGTCATGATGTTGACGGCCTGCTCGCTCTCGCCGCCCTCGGTGTCCATAACGAGGGAAATGTGCTCAAGGAAGCCTTGCAGGTTCTCGAATTCCTCCATGGAGCGCACCAGCTCCTTGAGGTTTTCCAG
>Ga0335083_10000604_pt1 | contig 53196 bp, 71 predicted proteins | sample Lox_Sample_42_FD_206716 | JGI IMG/M metagenome (GOLD analysis project Ga0335083, IMG submission 206716) | Soil microbial communities from Loxahatchee National Wildlife Refuge, Florida, United States - Lox_Sample_4.2 | ecosystem: Environmental > Terrestrial > Soil > Wetlands | place: USA...
CGGGAACTAGGTGGTTTTTTCACCCTGAAGAAGTGAACCAGACTGACTTGGCGGTTTTCCCTATGACACAGACCGAAATTATTAACCAACTTGATTACGAGTCGATTGGTGTCGCTTTGTTTTGCAATGATGCGTCAATTGCAGAAATAGGAATCGGCTCTGGAGACGATGTTTTTATTGTGGGGCTATATTCTCGTCATAGCGGTTCAGACAGAAATCTTCCCATAGTAAGAATGGGGAATATCGCGTTATTTCCAGATGGGCCGATCAAAACTGACCTGTTTGGGAATTTAAATGCATATCTAGTCGAAATGCGATCTATCGGAGGGCTTAGCGGTTCCCCTGTTTTTGTTATGAAGCAAGTTTATGTGGGGCTAGGTGATGATTTTGTTCCCACCCACCAATCTAAAATTTATCTTTTAGGCTTAATCCATGGGCATTGGGATGTTGCCCCGGGAGAATTGATTGATGTCGAGGATCATTCAGGTAATAAGCCCCACTCGATAAACGAAGGAATAGCTATTGTAATTCCGGCCAAGAACATACTCGAAACTCTGAACTCCGCAGAGCTTCAAGAATACCGCGCCATGGCCGAAGCCGAATATATCAGAAAGAATTCTCCCACCACCGACTAAATCTGAGCTGCGGGCATCGGGTGTTGCTGCATCTGGGCGTTCCCAACTGCATGAAATCCTACCGGATGTTGCTCGACCTGAATCGTCCCAAAAAGATCCAGTGTTACATCTGCCCAACCATGGTTGCCGGGGTGAACAACTCGTGAACAACTTGGGATTGTAGGAACCGTGGAACCGTGGTAAAACTCCGGGAATGGTCGGCGGGGCTGATTATCCGGGTTAAGCACCGAAGGATGTCAGTTTAGCGAACGCCGACCGCCAGTTTCAAGAAATGTATCCGACACAGGCAGGCGATCGAATCGGGGTGGTATTGAAAGACCCCCAGTCCCGGATCAACCGGGAGATTGCCAATGCCTTGCTCCGGGGGGACCGTGTCATACTTGGCACGCCCCGGCCAGATAGACCCCTCCCTCCTGCAAAGGATAATGTAAGCGGACGGGATCTGGAAAACAACAATGGACCGAGCGGGGTAGAATCACAACGCCCCCGACCGTCAGCGGAGAAATCCGGTTCCTGAAAACCCACAGCCGGACCGTCTGACCCCCGGCTCAAACCATACAGGTTTTCAGTAATACCCAATGACAGGGGGAGTGCATCCTGATACCGCCAAAATCCTGCTTGACAAATCCTGATCCGAACCTGAATCTGTTCACGTTTCGTAAGACCCTCCACCGGCCCGGTTGGGTTAACGGTCCATTTTCTCAACCGGGCCACCCCCAAATCTGAACAAGACATGGCTCTGGATCTGAGTCGGAACCGGGTAAACATGGCTCTGAGACTGAGTCCGGTAAACTCTTGGAATATGGGTCCGGGTAGGGAGGGGAAATCACATCACGAACCAACAAAAAGCGGGATGAGACCACCAGACCGTGGACACCACAAGCGAGTAAAGAGATTCCTTCCAATTAAATATAACAAACATTTGAAAACGATAAATATTCGGCCCTGTTCAGCCCAGCTCTTGTGGTGTCTGCTCTGTTACCGGTTCCGCTTTGGGTTCCGGCAAGGTGCTACCAAGACCAGAATCCGAAACAGGAACGGGATTCAACCGGACCGGGCCGGGTTGGGTTTGTCCGGGGTGCGTTACGCTACCACGGCGCATCCGGGCTGTTCCGGGTTTGGGGTAGATAAGATTCCACAGCTTTGACTTGGCATCGGCCAACCGGGAAAGCATGAGCGGGTCATCACAAGTTTTCATCTGTTCGTCTATGCTTTCAATCTGCGCTTTCACGTTGCTAACCGGGTCCGTGGCCTGTTCTTTTGCTGGTGCGGGTTCTGGTAGTGGCTGGATAACGTTCTCGATTTCCCTGTCTTTCTGTTCATGAAACGCCCGGCGCAACCCCGTCCAGTCCTCGTTGTGAGACCATCCTTGCACGGTTAACCATTTTAGGCCGTATCGTTCCGAAATGGTCTTTATTGATCCCTTCCCATGGATGAAGTCCAGTTTGGCTGCCCGGTGTTGTGCTAGGGTGGGTCTGGTGCTGGTTCTCTTCTCTGCCAGTCCGTTCCCGGTCCCGTTTCCGATACATTCCGTGGTCATGGCTGGATTTTAATCCCCGGGATGGTCGGAAGCAAGCCGGCGAAAATAAAAACCCGCCACAAGCTGGCCTAGCTCATGGCGGGCAGTATTTACGGTTTCCGATCAGATACCGGAATCATCGTCCGGGAAGTCATCCGCTGCGGCTCCTTTGTAAGCCCCGACAAGCTCCGGCGCATCCATGCCCGGATCGGGTTCAGGGTCTTCCGCCGTGCTATCCACGGCTCCGCGCATGATCGCCTCGGCCAGTCCCGGCGGCAGGCTGCTCAAGCTGTTAATCACGTCCTGCTCTTCCTGTGACAGCTTGGGTGCGTTTTTTGGCAGATTCGCCTTCACCTTGCCAACCTTGTGTTTGATATGTCGAATTAACTTTCTCATTGTCTTTCTCTCTTTCGTTGTTTGTTTGGTTCATCCCCGGCCCGATGTCGGGAAAATTCACAGTGCCTTGTTCCGTTCCTTCGGATACCCCGGCCCGGAGCCGGTAAAGTTCAGACACGCCGTTTTTGAGTCAGGCTCGTAATAAACCGGCGCTTTGGGGTGCTCTGCTTTGTGCCGCGCCATTACCGCTTCAAAGTTGTGCTCAATCGCCTCCATAAGCTGGTAAGCACTCTCTGCCACTATCGCGTAGCGCACAGCAGACGGCAATAAGTCCAGACGCTTGACCGGTCGCAGGCAATGCAACCTTATCGGAACCTCAAGCGGCTCTTTATCCTCTTTGATGTAACTTATCCGTTTCTGGATGTGGCTGTAGGAAATTTCCAGCAATTGCTCATGATGGATAAACCAGTAGGGTTTTCCTACCGTGCTCTCCCCGGTCACTCTGTGTTTGAATGCGGGAAACAGTTTTTGCAACCGCCGCCGCTCCTTCCGTTCATACGCTGTTAATTTTGGCATGTCGTGTCTTTCTCTTTTGATGGTTTTTACTTCCGCCATTTGCTGGCCAGATACAACCCGGACAGGATGACAATCAGCCCGAACAATCCCGCGTCCATGGCGTAAAGTGCCAGCCAATCGCCCGCCGTTATGACGTCCCCGGCAATCATCCGTTCAGGCTTTTGATTTTTCGCACAAAGTCCGTCCGGTGAACGTGCATCGGCTTGTGTGTCCCGTTCTTCTTCTTTTTCGGCCCGGTCGGCTTCTTCCGGCCAAGCCGGGAAGCTGGAGCAACCGGGGACAGCCTGTAGTCCCGGCCCGGCATGAAGTGTTTGTGTCGGTCGAATGTCGTAATCTCCCGGCTTGTGGTGTTGCTGGTTTTGTATCGGATGGCGGTTGTTCCGTTTACCAGATAGGAAAACGCCATTCCGATCATAGCCCCGTCTGCAATCTTCATCCGCTTGCACGCCTGAACCAGTGCGCAGTTGAGCGGGTCTTTCTTTGTCGCGTTCTTGTTGTCCACGTTTTCCACGCTGATTAGAACCGGTTCGGTTGCGTCCACAACGGTTTCAACGTTCGGGAAGTAACGTTGCAGACGGCGCAACGCGGTATTCACTGGCGGTTTTGGTCTTTGAGTGTTTTTCATAGGTTTATTGGATTTGTGATTCATGGCACAGCAGCACGGTTCCGACAACGTCATCCTGCGTCCGCAGTGACCCCGGCTCCGCGCACTCCTGCCACATTTGTGTTGCAATCGGGTTTCGTTTCTTCCCCGACAGTTTCCCTTCCTCGTTGCAGACCATGACAGCCCCGGTCTTGCCGCTGAGTTTCTGTATCTCAATCGGCCCGTTTACGATGTCCTGCAACTCCGGAAGTTGAAATGTTTTGCCGTCCTTGGGTTCAATCCGGAACATCGCCCCGGACGGGTATATTACCTTGGCGCACAGGTTAACCGGCGCTTTATGGTCTGGATTTTTCACGGGGTGCATTTTCATTTTCATAATCGTGGTCCCGTCATTGCTGTAGTATGGTTCGCCAGAATCCTCGGCTTGCTTCATCTTCGGGATGTCTTTTTCAATGTCCGAGGCAATTTCAAGCAACAGTGCCGGGACCTTGTCAATGTTCCGAAAATTTTTCGAGACCATCGCGCATCCGCTTCCGTCCTGCCCACCGAACACGGCAACCAAAACAATTTTGCCGCCGGTCTTTTCCATTAATTCGAATGCCTCTTTTTCGTAGTTCGCTTTTTGTGAGTTCATGGGTTTAGATAGTGCCGCAATGGATAGTGAGGGCCGGGGGTTATTTTCCGGCGTGCGGCATCCTCACGGGAGCGCAACCTTGCCCGGCTCTCGCCGTTTCGGGTAACGCAATTGATTGAATCGTGATCCTGTCCGCACTTGAGGCACGGACGCTGCCGGCGCAGCCTTTTCCACAGTTGTTTTTTAATCTGCATCAGTTTTTGCCGGTTGAGCCGTTTTCGGGAATTGAAGCTTGCGACGGGCAAGCCGTGCTTTGCGCCGCGCCTTGTTCCGTTCTGTCCTCAAAAACTGGCGTTCGTAATAGCCTTTTTTGATGCCGCTCCTGTGCAATTTTTTCTTGTTCATGGTATCGGTTTGGCCGTGTCTTGCCTTTGATCTTCCGCCCGTGATCAATGCAAACCGGGAAGCCCGCCGGAGTAACCCAGCAGGCAACCCGGTCGCATCCCGCCACGTGGCAGCCTCTCATTAGTCGGGTAGGGTTGAAGTGTTTTCGGGAACTTTGTTTACCGTGGCGTAAATCGTCCACGCCAGATACTGCGGGTCGATTTCCTGCTTTTCCAGTTCGGTTTGAAGCGTCTGGAAATACCGTTTCAATTGGCGGAATTGTTCCACCGGGTTGTGTTTGTTCAATGCGATTATTTCACCGGTTCGCTGAACCTGTTCAGGTGTCAGAATGCGTTCAAGCGGGACGGCCCGCCAATCCTGCGGGATGCCGCTTGCCGGGCGTTGTATCTCACCCGGCGCGACATCCGGCAACACTGCCGGTTGTTTTACCATGCGGACATCGAAGCCCGCGTTTAGAATAACTTTTGCCATAACGTATAAAATAAAATCGCCAGTGCGCTACCTACCGCCACAATCAGAACCGCCCAAACCGCAAACCCGGCAATCATTATGAAGGAAGTAGCGCACAAGCGGAGCCATTCTTTAAAAGCTTTCACACTTCAACCCGGATGGCATCAGCTATGATTCGGATGAGCGGTGACAATCCGAAAGCAGTAACGCCGTCGCCAAGCAAAGGGTGCCCAATGTGGTGTTCAATCAAATGCTCTCCAACCGCCGTCACAACGATGGCAACGGCCACACTGTAAAGCTTGCGTGAACGTGCCACGCGGCAAAGCCGGGGCCACTTGGCCATGCAACCGCGAGTTAAGAAAACAACGACGCGGTGCAAACAATCTCCTATGAAGTGAAGCGGCCATGAAATGATGAAAATGATGTTTCGTATCATCGTTTGGTTTCAAAATTTGATTGTGCAAGTTCAAGCTGTTGCCGGTTGAGTCGGTTCCGCTCCGGTATCCTTGGCGTCCGGATCATTAATGGCTAGCCCGGGCTGTTTGTCGATGATTTCGCCGATTGCCTTAATCGCGTTCAGCATGATTTTTTGACGTTCAGCAACTCCGGACAATTCCCGGACTTGCGCGAAAATGAGCATTGCGGCAAGCTCTCCGGCAAGTGATTTGATTTCCACGGGGCCAAGCTGTGCAAGCACGCTTGCGTCAAAATCTTCCTGAATGTCCTCGGAAAAAATTCCGACCATTTCCCCCGGCAGGTTCAACCGCTGCCGTTCTTCGCCTGCGTCAACTATTTTGCGGAGCCATTTCCGCATGAACTCCCGGACGGGCGTTCCATCCCCTGTAAGCATGGGGAAAAACCGGGCCGCGATGCGATCACCCTCGGCTGAGTTTTCCTCGTGGATTTTCCCACATACATCGCACGATTCTGTTTCGTTAGTTCGCTTCATTGTCTTGTCTTTCGTGTTTGGTTTTGTGTTTGGTCCGGACTTGCGGTCCGAGTTTGGGCAGTATGCGTTACGCTACTTTTCCTGTCAACGGATTTTTTAAGTAATTTTTCGGACGTATTTTCAGCATCGCGTCTTGCGGTGTAATTTGCACTGGTTAGCGCAACGCAACTTTTTTTCAAAAAGGTATTGACAACCCGGATTACAGACTTAGAGTGCTGACATGTATCGTGAAAAATGCACCTATGCAGGGTGCGGCAGAACGTTTTCAAAACCGACTCGCAATGCTGCTTTGCAGGCTCTGCGTATGCACATCGGACGCAAACACACAAAGACAGTCCCATCAGCAACCAAAGCGGCGGGGAACTGGGGTGGCCCCACAGGTTCAGCAACTCAGAGCGTTTCAGAAGTCCGCACAAAGAGGGTTTATACCAAGCGGAAAAAACAGATTGAGACGCAGAGCGTCAATTATTGTCCGCGCTGCGGCTGCCCGGTCGCAAACGTTGCCTTGGCAATGACAGTAGCAGATGGCATGAACCGGAACGGAAAGTAACTATGAAGTATATCTTGAACGAGCAAGGCGAGCCAATGCCGGCAAAAAGTCTGACAGATTGGGCAATATGGTTTGAAACGGCAGCAGAAAGAGTGGTTGCCAAAGACAGCATAGGAGATAGCACCGTCTCAACCGTGTTTCTCGGACTGGATCACAATTATTATCACGATGGCTCGCCCATCCTATGGGAAACGATGGTGTTTGGAGGGAAGTTGGATGAGGAACAAGACCGATGCTCAGGCAGCCGGGAGCAGGCACTTGCCATGCACAAAGCAATGGTTGAACGAGTGAAAAAAGCAAATGAATAACTCTCAAGTCGCCCATCTTTGGGCAAATCAGAGCAGACCATCCGGCAAGGGAAGCAACTTCTATTTTACCGGTGACACGATTTACAGCTACGGCCCGCACTTTCCCATTGCCCGGCTCTACAAAAACATCGTGTTGTTTACGAATCGGGATTACTCAGTAACAACGTGCAAACATAAAAGACTTGCCCGCCGGGCTGCGGATCACAAAACAATTTTCTACGTTAATGATCCAACGCGAAACCCATCCAGAGCAGACATTAAAAGCTACAAAGAGCGAATTTCCAAACTGGCAGAATCAGCAAGCCGGGCACGTGATCCTAAGTGGAAACTGTTACAGCTACAGAGCACAATCGAAGAAGCGAATTTGTTCTGTGAAGAATTTGGATTCAAAACCCGCTTTTCGATGCCGGATGAATCCATGCTGGCCACACTGCGCGAGCGGTGCAAGATTGCCGCTGCCAGAAAAGCCAAGCAGACCGCGAAGCGCAATGCCCTGTTAGAAGAGCAGGACAAGAGCGCTATTGCTGAGTGGTTGTCGGGCACAAGCAACTTTTTTCCATATCGGGTCAACACAGTCATGCTTCGGCGAAATGGGGACTGGATGCAAACCAGTAAAGGGGCGTTCGTTCAACTGCCAGAAGCGAAACGCGCCTTTGAATTTGTCACAGCCAAACGCCCGACCGGTTGGCATCGGAACGGAGAACCGTTCAAGGTTGGAGATTTCCAGCTTGAATCCGTGAACGACTTTGGAGTTGTGGCCGGATGCCACCGGATAGCATGGGATGAAATTGAGCGGTTCGCAAAAACACAAGGTTGGGTATGAAAAACAAAATGCGTGTAATTAATGCCATCGAAATCCAATTGCCCAACGGCAATGTGGTATCGTTTGATGGATGTTGCGACACAGGCGAGGAATCAATGCAGCTTGTCCGGGACGTCGTTGAAGCATACAACAGTTACGCCACGCTCCGCACTAAGAACGAGCGATTGAAGGCGAGCAATAAGCAATTAGCGGAGGCGTTACGAACTTTGTTTGAGAACTTCGATGGCGACACCGAAGTGACCGAAATTATGGACATGCTACGACCGGGGACCGAAATACGCGCCGCTCTCACCCGCTACACCACACCAAACCACAAAGAAAAAGAATGAGTAAACACAGAGTAACCTACCAAGCAATCACAGACATCGCAGTTGCGGTCCGTGCCATGCAAGGCCAGACCACCAGAGCAATTGCCAGAGAATTCAAAATGAGTGAAAGCATGGCCCAATACCGGGTTGGCAAAGCTCAAGCCGCGCTCGGAACCTATTTCCGGCGCGACTACCGGAACGGCACGGGTGATATTGTGAAAAAAATGCTTGCCGCAACCCACGACCTTGCGAGACAAATAGTCGTGCAAGACATCGCGCCACGCTACACACAAAATAACTATGCCGAAAAGAAACAATCCCCACGACCCAAAAAAGTTTCAACGTAAGCTGAAGTTGCTGGCATCGTATATGACAATTGCTCAAATGACCGAACTGTTCGGGATCGAAAACCAAGAGTGGCAGGTGAAGAATTGGATTTACCGCGATCGGGCAAACCTGTGGGCGATCCGGCTCCTGACTCCGATTGTTGATACGAAGCTGGCAGAATTTGCCACAAAGACAAAGACCAAAAAACCATAACCAAAACCGAAAAAGAACTATGCCTAAATTCAACCAATTGATCGAAAAAAAGTATCTGTCCAAGGAGGACTTTGAACGTCCGGCCTTGGTTACAATAGTCCGTTACGAGCAACACAATGTTGCCATGGAGGGCCAGCCGCAGGAAATGAAGTGGGTTATTTATTTCCGGGAATTGCCCAAGGGACTCATCCTCAATCCGACCAACGTTGAACTGCTGAAAATGGCAACAAAGTGTTACGACGACACAGATGCCACCATTGGAAAACAGATTGTCCTGTTTAACGATCCGACTGTCTCTATGGGCGGGAAACTGACCGGCGGAATCAGAATCAGAGCACCGCGCAATGTAGCACCACCACCAATTGCGCCATTACCGATTCAACAACCAGCCCCACCGCCAGCACCAACTACAACTATGCCGACCGAGGGGGCGGCTGAAGATGACGTGCCATTTTGAGGGTGAACGATCCAAAGGGCTGCACCTGTGCGAAGGGTGCGGCCAATTCAGCAATGAAGTAAGATATTCCAAACGGATCGGTAAATTCGTTTGTTTCTTTTGCTACTGCAAATGAGTAACCAGATCACAACTGTTCAGGTTATCCAATATCTGATGCCCGATGGACGCACCAGATTTGTAAAAACAGACCTGCCGATAGAAGTTCAGCAGGATTACAACGACATGCTGGCATCGGGATGCAGGTTTGAAATTGAAATGCTCCAAACAGGACATGTTTCGGCAACGATATTCAATCCAGAAAAAGAAGAGGACGTTGACATTTCGATCACCAGCAACGGTCCGGACGTGCAGACTGGAATGGTAGAAATGCTTAAAAGGCGGCAATGGAAAGAACAATGAAAACCATCGTCACCCCGGCAATCTTCACTGGTTTCGGTTCAAGGCTGGACAAGAGCCTGTCATTCCGTGGATGCACACCTGAGTTAACCAGCGTGGAAAAAGCAGCGTTCATGGACTTCCAAGGGCTTAACGTCCGGCTCCTCATCGAACCGGTGGATTATCCCACAGACGGCAAGCAGGAAGTGAAGGGGCTGTTGGACTCGAAAACTCCGAGCCAACGGCTCCGGGCCGTCCTGTTCGTGCTGTGGAAGCAGGAAACTGACAAGCAATGCGAACTGAGAGATTTCAACCAGTTCTACATTGAAAAAATGGAACGATTAATCGACAAGGTGAAAGAACAGATCAACCCGCAATGACCAGCCTCACTAAAAAAGTTGTCCGGCTCACAGATCAGAAATACGGTAAGCGCCGGATTGTGGTTACTCTGGCACCAGTCAAAACAGAAACCTTTATCGGAATGCGGCTGAAGGGAAAACGGACGCAATACGTGGTGGCACTGTCCAGCTTATACCGGTTGGGGGCATTGTGGCATGGCGACAAAATCAAAAGGGCAAAAGCTGCGGCTCGCAAACTGGGCGTGCCGTGGCGGGTCGCCAAAAAAGAGTTTGAACGACAACACAGATTATGACCGATTTTGGCATACGTGGCGACTGTGTTTATATCTCGTGGCAGACCCGGAAAATGCTGGGATATGCCGTGCTCACCATGCCAGACGAGGTTGAAGCTGTTAGAACCATAGACGGATTGACAGAAAAGGTGATGGCAGACTGGCTCAAGGCCAACCATCCGAAAATAGTTGAACATGTAAAGAAACAGGTTGAAACTGATGCTGAGTTTAGAAAGCAACTCGTGCAACAGAATGAAAAGCCTTCCCATCCTGAATGCAAGTGAATCATTCAAACGACTCAATCCACACCTGTTTGGTCTGGCTCGATCACCTGCCCAAGACCGAAAACCTGCAACGACGCGGGACGTTCTCAAGCCGGTCAAACTCAACAAAAGAGGCACACCGATCGTGGCGGTCAGCATTGTCACTTTCAGAAAAATCGTTCTTGATGACGATAATAATGTCGGCGCGTGCAAGGCTCTGCGCGACGCCATCGCCGATTCCCTTGGAATCAATGACAAAGACAGCAGGGTGCGATGGGAATACGGACAGGTTGAAACCAGAGCCAGAACCGGAACACTTGTAAGAATAACTTTGTTGGAATCGTAATGATCAATCCACTTGTCACAATCACATGTCTGGCGATCGGATTTACGCTTGTGATTCTTTCGGTTGTTCACGTGGTAATCGCATTCAAAAGACACCGTGAGCCGAAACAATTGTGGTCGCATCTGATCCACGCGGTGATCTGTGCCGCTGCCGCTTGTGCGATGTCATGGATTCTGTCAATCCTCGAAGTGAAATGGTGAAAGAACAACTGGACCCTCAATAATGCCAATCCACAGCAAAAACGACCGCCATACCGAAACCGAACGGCTGAAAAAACAAATAAATTCAATTCTTGATGGCATTGATAGGACTGAATTGGATAACAATCCGGGATGGTGGGAAACATCAGATGGAGCGTCATTTGGCTCCTTAAAACTGAAACAGATCATGGCTCTCTTCGACGAAAAAAAATGACCGCGCTCACCAAAAAGGTTGAATAGTGATATGAAAACCCTCCTCTCAGTCGTAATGGCCGCATTTATGGCCGCATGTCCTGTCAAGGCATTAGCGGATCAGCCAATCAATCAACCCGATCCTCCACCGGAAACAAATCCACAAATTGGTCTTTGCCCCTTACTGGTCGGAGCAGCAGCATTGGCCGCTGCCGGTTATGGAGTGTGGAAACTCTATAAGTGCGCGGATCACCTGTTAAATCCGCCCCCGCCCGCGCCTCCAACAAACGCCCCACCACCGCCCCCACCACAGACAAACAACCCCGCTCCGCATATCATAAAAGAATCACTGACAGTTCAGCCGGCGACTCTTTTCATCGGAGACAATTCGCTGACATGCGATACGAGTGTATCTGCAAATGGCTGGACTGACTGGCAGGGAAATCCGATCGGTTATTGTGTCGGGGGCGTGATAACGAACATGTTTTTCACCAACAGCCTTGGGACAACGGTTACAAATTGGTATGAGAGCAGCCCCGACCTTGTAAACTGGACTCACGAGCCACTGACCATGATCGCATGGATCAGCCAAGCGCCGAATGGCATGGATACCAATGCGGTTTATATCGTATCAGACGTGACCGGTGCGCCGATCTCAACGAACTGGTGTGCGCTTACCACCTACGTTCAGTCCGGACAACTGATCACCGTCTCAACCAATCTTGCGTGCCTTACCACCGTTCCGCGCAGAGCAGGTCACAGATCAATGTTCTACCGAATTGGACCATGACGGTTACGCCGGCGTGAGCGCGAGCAGTGCCTGTCCTTGAGGCGATGCGGGGTCGATCCCAGCTTTGGTGAGAGCGTCCAGCATTTTTGTCCGTGCGCTCTGATTCGACAGTGCATTCAAAGCGTCCCAATCTGCCTGAGTGACAGTCGGAGCCGTGGCCATCTGCCAGACCTTTTGAGCGAACGGGACTCCGTAAGTGATGATGAGTTGTGCGATTGCGGCTCCGGTCATTTTATACCTCCAACTGCGTTGAGAACATTTGCTTCCTGTGTTATCAGGCTGGCCGGAGCGATTGAATTGCTGCCGCTCTCAGCCGCCGCCAATGCCAGCCGGTAGCCGGCCTGAAAGTCGTTGTAATATTTCGAGACCGCCGGCACGTTGTTGGTCGGGACGATTCCCTTGGCCACGCCCCCGTAATACGCGGTGACAGCGGAGTCCACGGTATAACCGACCGAAGCCAGTGTATTGAATTCGGTCTGGCTGCCGCGCTGGAACAAAGCACAACCGAACAAAAAGACCAAAATGACCGGGAGATAAATGCGGTTTATGAATTTCATGGGGTTGGTGGTTTGATGATTTGATCGGTGTTACCGGTGGCCGGAGTGACAGGAGGAAGTTTCAGCAGAGATCTGGTATCCTTCGCCGCTGTGATTAGTCCAAGTATGATTGCACCCGCCCATACTGTCTTGTCTGGCATCACACCTTTGGTTTGAATGAATACGAGGAACATCGCGCCTCCGGAGGCGATGATGAACGCGGTTAACGCGCTGACGATAATCTGAATGGCGTTCATACGTGAAGCAGTTTAAATATCCAGTCCAGAAAGTCAACTGCGGTTGGTTTGAGCACAAAGGCAAGCGTGGTCGCAGTCAGAACTGTGTTTATATCCACCTTCTTTTTGATGGACGGAAATTCCTTTGTGACTTCCTCAAGGCGAATCAGTCGATCTTTTATTCCAACCTGACCATTGCCATGAATCTCATTTTCGAGACGATCTATTCTTGCGTCCTCATTCATTGGTTCCACACGCGCTTGCTGCTTTTCATTTCCAGACCTTCGAAAAACACCGGCTGGTAATCCGTCGGGTTCGTTGCTGACAGGACCGTGCCGTGAAAGTTTGTCCGGATCAGAGACCATTTATGCGTAGTTAGATCGCTGCACTGATACACATTCCCGGTTCCGTTGCAGGTGATCGTGATCGCACAGAACTCAAATCCGTTCGTGATTGTGATCGACTTGCCCGGAACCGTTTCGCTGCCATCCGCGCCCAAGGCGGTCATCCAGAAATCATTCTGGAACCGGGGCAGATTGGTGATCGCCAGTGTCGTGCCCGGATAATCCCAACGATACTGCCAGTTAGGATAATGCTTGCCGCAGTAAACCCGATACGTGACCGCGTTTGTGACGGGTGAACAAGCCAGCACGATGTCTGGCGCATTGGTGGCGGGCGGCGGTGGTGGCAGCAGGTTCATGGGCTTACAAAGGGAATGTGGATCGGGATGCCCTTATTGGTGATTGTAATCGACCCGTTAAACGATGAGATTGCCGCTGGTGGAGCGCCGGTAGAAATGTTCACGCTCAGATTGGTCGTGAATAAGGCCGTCAATCCGCTTGAGGGTGAACCGACGGAAAATGAATAGGCTCCGGGCACGATCCCGTTGGTCGTGATAGACAGAAACAGTTGATTGGCCACGTCCACAAGCCCAATATAATTTCCATAAGCGCCAAGGTCCATTTCATATCGGGAAGCGCCCTGAAAATACCAGAGCGCCGGCAATCCTCCGCTGAAAAACGTCCCCAACCACATATTTCCGATCGCGCCATTGTTTGTCTGTCCCACGAGAAGTGCGTTGTAAAGATGCGGTGTAAAAGTGCTGTAATCCAGCACGACATTGCTGGGCAAAATGTAATTTGTTGGAGCGTTGGCTGTCGGAAAATCCGCACAGATCATGGAATACAGATTGGCAGCCCATAACCGTGCTCCACCATCAGTTGGATGCACCCCGGGTGTGTAGATGATCCCCGATGAAAGCATGAAGTTCGTGTCATTGAACCGTGAATACAGGTCAGCGTAACACCAGCCATTCATAGCGCAGACAAGTTTAGCGCTGTAATTCTGCCACAGATTGTCCGCCACGTCCGTCGCAGGAGACTGATCCATCCGGGCCGGGGTTGCGACGATGATCACGTGAGTGTTAGTGTATGACAGGAGACTTAGAAGCTGTGTCAGCACGTTGGTGTAGGTGGTGACATCATTCTCTTCACCCCAATCCTTGGCGTGGTAAACAATCAGGTCCGGCTGGATGTTGGTGCCGATCTGTCTGAGCATATTGGTTCCTCCGATCATCGTCAGAAAATTGGTGATCGTGAGTCCTCCCTTGGCCATCCACCACACCTTGATACCCGGCGTGTTTGTCCGATTGAAGTCCGGCAGGATGTAATTTGTTCCGGCGGCACCAGACCAGCCGGAGAACACAATCTGATTGTCTATTCCGGCTGTGGAAAAATTGGTATGTAACAATGTGGGCGTCGCGGCGTAGCCGTTGATCTTGACCGTGGTATTGATGCCCTCAGTTGGTGCGGTCACCGTGGCCCAGAAGTTTGTTCCCAAAGGCTGCGCCACCCACCAGAATCCAACCTGATTGATCGGCTTTCCGATCACGGTTGAAAATGACTGGCTTTGGGTCATGTAAGCGGCATTGGTTCCATCAGAACCATACAACACGCACCAGTGGATTCCCGGCCAGTTTGTGTTTTCGTTCCGGTTCAGCGTCGTCGGGAATGATGCCCACCACCCTTCGAACCCTTCTCCATTATTCCCAAAATTGGCTTGCAAATACTGCGACAGATATTCACTTGCCGACGGCTGGCCATATCCATTTTGGCTCATGGAGTCTCCGATCATCAGAACCGAGGCTCCGGAGCCGCTGGCGTTTCCATAAAAGGCAGGCAGCGCCGCACTTGGTATCTGAGTCTGAGGAAGCAGCAGGCCATCCGTGCTGGATACTATGCCGGTGCTATAACCGTCACCGATGAGATTTCCGATGACGTTGCCTTTAAAAGTTTGACCGTGCGCTGCGAGGCACACGGCCATCAGGGCTGTTGCAATGATCTTTTTCATGCTGTTTGAAGTACTGTATCATGCCACGCTCCGGAAAAATAAGCCCACAATTCTCTCGTGCTCGTATCAATAGCCATTCCACAACCGGAGGATGGTGTGAAATTTGGTGTCACACCAGAATAATTCCCACAGGTCACGCCGCCGGCAGCTCCGCTACCGCCATTGGACTGTATCTGGCAAAGCAGGTAAATCAACACTGGAAGTTGCATCCCGTTTGGAATATTACAGGCGATGCAGGAAGCATTGTTGATTAGTGTTTGTGGATCACAGGCCATATTATCTCAATACTTCACCGTAGCCCTGTTGGGCAGTCAGCGATTGAGTTCCATCACCAACAGTTCCCGTGATTTTGAGATTGTTCGCCTGAGCAAAATTCAGTCCCACAAGATCGGTCGTTGTTATGCCGACCGTTTGAGAGGGGCTGGCAGCAGCATACGATAAATTCTCAACAACAGTGGTCCGGGCTGTGGTCGTGCCGGTCATTACAATTTGAACCCGAAGATCGTGATCTGCTGGATTTGCCGCTGAGAGCGTATTGCTCCAAATAACCTGTCCTGCAAAACTGATTGTAATGTTGACATTGTATGGAGTGCCGCCATAGGTGTTGTGAGCAACATATTCCGCGATGATTCTTTGCCCCGCAGTCGTGAGCGTGTTTGCCGGAATCGAATCGGAATAAAGATCAGTCGCACCAGTTCCAGAAGTCGAAGAATTGGAATAGTGAGAGAACAACTGAGCCGAGCTTCCAGACTGCTGAATCTGACAAAGCAGATAGATCAGCACCGGGAGCTGCATCCCGTTGGGGATGTTGCAGGCAATGCAGGACGAATTGTTGATCAGACTTTGCGGATCACAGGCCATATCATACTCCGGCTATTTGGCACGCCACAGAAATCGCCACGGCCCATTGCATGCCGGCGGGAATGTTGCAGGCAATGCAGGAAGCATTTCCGACCAGACTGTTGATGGCGGTTTTAGAGCTGACATCCACCCCGGCAATCTGAGCCGCCAGATAAATCATGGCCGGCAACTCCATGCCAACCGGTATCAGACCTTCATACTGCCGCGCAGCGGTCACCAGCGTTTGAGAATCACACACCATTAAACAGCCATGGATTGAAGCTTTTGATCAGCCTTGGCCATTTCCGGACCTTCAGACATTTCATCTTCAGATCCCTTGTCGCCTTTTCCGGTGGCGTATTTCACTTCCACTTCGTCACCATGATCGTGGACGATCTGGATGATCCACTCTTCCCCGGGCTTGACTTCCTTGCCCTGAAAAAATGATTTGGGAAGCAACGCGGTTTCGCCATATTCTCCCTCTTCGTCCTTGTGCATTCCTTCATTGGACGATTGAGGCATTTCTTCACCGGAACCGCCACCGTCATCCATTCCATACATTTCGTCGGCTGCCATAATATCCTTTCAAAGTTGGAGGGTGGCGGGCCGTAACCCGCCACCCGCTGAACCATGCCCCCAAAGTGCTTACGACAACTTCCACGGAATGTTGAGGAACAGGCAGGGGCCAACAAGCTGGACCTGCGCTCCAACAACCGTCCAAGTGCCGAGAATGGAAACGTTCGCGTTGAGCTGGGCAACCAAAGTGGTGACCGTTGACGCGCCAGTGATGGCGGCATGCTCAACCGTTTCATTGTTACACGTGATGGTGTCTGCAAGGACTTCATACGTGTTGGTCGTGGTATCAAGCTGCGGAGTAAACAACAGCGTGTTACCGGTGGACGTGCAGTTCGGATCAGCCGAGCTGTAGCTCTGCGTCGGGTATCCGGGATCGGCATTGCAGGTGCTGATCTGGATGATGCAGGCGGGTTCCCGCTTGTGGAAAATCAAGCACAGGAATTCCGTGTGATTTGGAGCTGCGGCCTGCTTAAAGTCAGCAATGAACTGACCTTTGTTGCGCCGCTTGTTCTGAATCACCACACCACTGGCATCCGCGCCAAGGTTATCCATGACGAACTGCCACTTGCCGCCGAAATTTCGGCTGGCGAACGGCATTTCCGGGTTCACCGGCATCGCTTCCGCCACGAGCATTTCGATGCCCTTGGCGTGCCAGACATACGAGAACGCATACTGGGCATTGTCGAAGTCTATGTTGGCGATGGATCGCAAACCAGACGCCGAACCGGCACCGCTGGACGGAATGTTCTTGTAGGGTAAAACAACCTGATAGCGGTAGTTGCCAGACGCAGTCAAAGATCCCGCAACCAGACCAACAAAGTTGAAGCGCAATCCAGTCGGATCAATTCGACCGGCATAATTACCGATCTGTCCGCTGAAACCATAGCGCCAGTATTTGTTGGCAGCGTCCCATTCGGTGAAACGCCAGTTGCCGGTGATGGAAGGCGTTCCCCCGATTCCCTGCTGTCCGCCGAGCCGGTCCAGTTCCCAGATGGTCTGGGTATCCGTGACCAGTTCAAGCATGGGTGGAGTCTGTTCCTTGAACGGATTCTCCCCGAGATAACCAATGCGAAGCAGCGGTTCCACCATGCGCTGAAGCATCTGCGGAGTCAGCTTATAGACATTGGTGTTAGGACAATTAGTGTCGATGTAAATTTCCTGAGTCCCGACGACTACGAAATTGAACACGAACTGGGTTTGAGAATTGCCAAAGCTGGAATTGGCAATGAATTTGTTGTCGGCCAGAATCGCACCGCGTTTCCGCAGGTAGGTGTTCTGAATCTCAATAGTGGCCGGTTTCAAAATCTTGCTGATGATGTATCGGAATTGCTCCCGGGCATGCGTAATGTGCATGTCCTGATCGAAGCACAGCAACTGGGTCTGCCAGCTCTGCTGCTCCAAACCATAGATCAGCCGGGTCGATCCCCAACCAATTGCGGTTTCATTCGGATCGCAAGGAGTGCCGACACAGGAGCTGTCGTTAACCGGATTCCACGTTTGAGTGGTATCAGGATAGACATGGTTGAAACGATCGCGAGTATGCTGTGTGCCGCTCCATGCCGCGAAGGTTCCTGAAGTTACGTGGGCCACCCAGCCATCCGAGGGACGAATATCCTCGATGATGTATTTGTCATACACCGGCTGTTGATCCACCAAAAACTGCGTAAAAGACGTTGCCGAAACAATAGTTCCCGCCATAAAACAAAATTTGCATTGTTCAAGTCGATTGCTCCCGGGCACAACATGTGCGCGAAAGACTTCACGGGAATTTTTGAAGCGGCGAACTCTAGTGGACTTCCCAGTCCGGGACACGCCGATTTTAGGATTGCATCGGTATCGTCAGACCGACGAACTGTAGTCCGGCGTCGAGCCGGTGGCGCTACCTGTTGGTAGCCGATGGAGGATTACTACTACGGGAAGGATGGTATGTCAACAGAAATTTAACACGGATACAAAACGACAGGATCCACGTCGTCTCTCAAAGGTTTGACTCTCTCAAATACGCACTGAATTTTCGACTCGGCCAGAATGCGACCAACCTCCATTTTGACAGCACAATATCCGAATTTACGAAGGGTGGAATACTCTGAAGACGTGAACCACCTGCGGAGTTGATCCAGCGTGCGGCATCCACACCCCAGACTCATGCCAACGATTGCCTTTTTTCGAATATCACCGAACTCAACGGGCCAAGGGACCAATGTGTTAAATTCTTCGTCCGGACGATCCTCAACCCACCGATGAGAAAAGCCGGGCTTCCACGGTCCGCGCCCATCCTTGTCCTGCACTCTGAAAATTACCAGCGGTAATGGTCGAGTTTCAGGATGGATAATAGCCCCAAGTTCAGGTGCAAATTCTGAATTTTTCCGAGACGCCTCATCAGGTCGGATGTCATCAGCCATACTTGAATATTATTCCGGGGGAACCGGTGCAGGAACATCCTGCGACCGGCTTCCGGTGTGATTTTTAGAAACGGGATCATTATTGCTGCTTCAAAATGACAAGGTGAATTAGCGATCCATTCAATTCAACCGCTTCGCCAACGTAACCGTCAGCAGTAAGTCCGGTGATTTCCACGTCCGGTTCACCGTTGCTCGGCTTGTGACGAAAAATCTGGTTGGTCTTATAGTCCAGCGCCAGAATCCGGTTCACCTGCTTCACGGCGTTTTCCGGTTTGTATTCGAACACGCTTTCGGTATCGCCACCGATCACGTCGCTGCCCAAACGCTTTACTGCTGAATCGTGCAAGGCTTTCCACGAGGCTTTATGGTCGAACACTTCAATTGTCTCCACGCCGTTCTGGTTGATCATCGCAAGGCCGGCCTGATTTTCCACCAGCTTGATCTTGGACAGGATCTCGTCAAAGTGCATCGCAAACTCTTTGAAGTTGCTATGCAGGTCGTCAATTTTGCTTGGGCCGGCAAATACCGATGAGGCGCTGATAGGAACGCAACTTTCATCCGAACCACCCATCATATAACTTCCGACTGACTGACCAGAACGTCCACGAACCGCCCCGTGGGAACCACTGCTGAAAAACGCATGCCCGGCAGCGGATTTTTCCACTTTGGTTTTCCCCATCTTCGCGTTCATTTCAGCGTTTGATGCCATCACGTTGGACCATGTCGATGACTGATCGGCAAAATGGTAACCGCTGGTGTAATTCTTTTTGTCGAAGTTGAGCGGAGTGATACCACCGTAGAGAACCTTGGAGTTCGGGCTGATTCCACGACTGGCATGCACACACCGGACACCGAGTTTTTGTTTCTTGCCCGGAAACAAAACTGCGCTACGCATCAGCGCCCGTTCCTGAGTTGATCCCTTGAAGATCGTTCCCGATCGCATGAAAACATTCAGGTCGGTTGTGTTGTGGGCTTCCATTTCGTCGATCCGGCCAGTGTCAAACACGTTGACCTTTTCGGTTTCCGGGAAGGTGATGTATTGCCGGGAAATGGACGTGCTGCGCAAAATTGGAAGCACGACCGCAAGAGATTTTTCGTCGATTCGAACCGGCTTGCCGTAGGAGTAGCCGAGTTTTTCCTCGGCCAATGAGGACAGAATTTTTAACATAGAATACTTTCTTTTACACCGGGATACTTCCCGGATGGTGTGTTTATACAATGAGTGCGTAACGCAGTCAACAAAATAATTGACCGGATTTTAGTTTTCTGTTTCGATCAGTCATGAGCTTTTACGAAGAAGCCCGCAAAACAGTCGAGCATGCCGTCAAAATGGGGTGGGCCAGATACCCCGGGAACAGACAAATAATTGAGCGGTTCAAACCAACTGATCCTCGCACACTTCCCGCATCGGATCGCAAGTGTAAAAAATGCGGGCATATCTGGTCCAATCAGGGTAAATCTTGTCCACAATGTCTTTGTGAACAATTCACACTCGCATGAGAATAACTTGTGAACAATGCGGCCAGCAGCATGAGATTTTTTGGCTGGAAAGGAAGGGTGGCAAGCGAACGGTGGTATATCGCTGTGACAGGGTTGAGCTGGTTAATAAGGATCATGAAATCAAGTATTGCACCCGGGACATTTATTGGCCGGGACAAGACGACCCGAGAAACAATGCGATCATGATGTCGCTGGCCACTGTCTGCACACTGGAACGGCGTAAAGAGCTTTTAGGAAAACAGCAACTCCAACTGATCATGATAAATGACCGATCAAGAAAAAGCTGAAAAATTGGAACGTGTAATCACCAAAACCCAGTTCAAGATCAGGCAAACGGAGGATGAAATTGGCAGGCTCATAAATCGGAACGACCGGCGCAGACGAAGGATCAGGGAACTCGGCAAACTACGCGCAGAATATATGACATTACGCTTACTTTAGAGCGTCCAGTTCGTGATAAAGCGCCCGTTTTTCTTTGCCGGTCAACACGTGGGAGTTTTCGATTTTGTTCCGCACCAATGTCTTGATTTCCTTCCGTTCAACCGGTGTGGATAACTCGTAAACTTTCACCGCTTCTTTGGGAGAAATCTCAGGAGACGACAACCCATAAACCAAGTGGCTCAACCGGGCACGTTTTAAAACTTCTTCCCGACGACGAGGCAAAACCAGACCCTGATGGACGGCTTCACTCATTGTCATTTCCTTGCGCCGGATGGCATCCACGGCAATACGTTCGTTGACACCACGCTGGAAAACTTCATGGGTTTTAGATCCAATCGGCTGGTGATTTCGGATATATTCGGCCAGCTTCAATTCAGCCGGTGAATAACTCATGTAATAGGGAGCTTTGGTGAACCCGGCATAACCTGCCAATGCACGCAATCCGCTCGCCCCGGTGCGTCGTGCCGCAATGTTGCTGGATAGCCCGAACGGTTGCGGAATAAGATGTCCAGCCACGTCCAGCGACCGTTTGTAAAGAGGATCGTCAGGATTGTAAACTTCAACCCCGTAAAAATCCCGATTGTTCCATACGTCCATCAACCGGCCAATTTCTCCCGTCATGGAACTTTTCACGTAATCCACCGGGCTGTGTCCGGCGTGAACAAGGTCTTTCCAATAAGTAGGGATTGAAACGCGCTGAGACGGATCAGCAGCGTCGATCTGCGGGAAAGTCAGATTCCGCATCAATTCACCGGTATCTTTGGCTTTCTGCCACGGAAATTTTCCAGTGGTAATCAAGCTGATAATCGACGCCTGCAACGCGGTGATCACCGACATGCCGAGCAGCCATCCCATCGACTGCGTCATGCGCGGAGCGCGACCTTCCTTCCACCAGTTAACGCCCAACTCGGCCCCGGTATCACGGATCGCTTTTCCAAAAGCGCGGATGTTCCCCAGCTTCCATGTCACCGAACGGAACGCCAACTGCATTGCCGTTTTAAATGTCCGGTTCCAATAAAGGTTGTCCCAATTCAATTCTCCGAAACGATCTTCGATAGATGCCCATGTCTGACGAGCGAGTTGTCCGCGAGTGATTTTCCCCATCTGAAGATCACGTGCCCGCTGCTGAAGTTCGAAACTGTATTCTTTGAGGAACATTCCAACCTTGAGGCGTGGAATGTAAGTCTGAAAAAGTGGTTTGAGCGCCAGTTCGTTTACAGCAGGAACAGCACGAATAACAGCACCGACATAGTTATCCTCAGCCAATGCTTTTTTGAAACCAGCAATGCCTTTGACACGATAATCTTCATTCATCGCAATCTGACCGCCGCCGGTAAACAAGTCGTCGATGAGCTGACTGGCTTGTGGATAATTTTTCCGGAACCAATTGTAGGCATCAGGATCATTCTGTTGAAATTCTTTGACGTTTTTGGCATACCGGATTGCCAGCTCTCCCAATCCGGCAGTCGTCTGACGCGGAGCCTTTGCTCCAACCACCTGAGCCAGCCCAGCCGGTTCCACAAACAATGCCTTGCCAACCTCTATCGCGCCTTCAACCGGTCGGCCAGCAAGAATTTTCCGAAACCCAAGGCCGAGATTTGAACCAACAGCCTCATTGGTTTCAAAAACGGCATGAAACGGAGAAAGTCCAAGTTCAATTGCTGTGGTTCCGTTTTTGATCGCAAGCAATGCCCGACCGAGTTTACCAAGCTCAGGATGTCCTTCACTACCCTGTCGGATATAATCACGCGACAGATAGTTGTTGATCATCCGACCGGCACCCTCGTTAACCCACCATTCGCCATTACTGGAAATCAAACCTTCCGGCGTTCGAAAATATGCCTTGGCAATGGAGTCCTGTATGCGAACAAAGCCCGGTGGCGGCTGTTCTCCACGTTTCACAAACTGTGCCGCACCGGTTGCCTTTAATCCTTCCCATGCCTGATTTGCCGCAACATACTTCATCGTGTCCTCGGCATGGAGCGCGAACATTTCCAGCGGGTTGGTGGTTACCGGCACGCCGCCGAGCGCGATACCTTCACTCATATCTTCCAGCGTGTGTTTCCGTAAAAATCCCTGACTGCCTCGCCACGGACGTTTGCTGGCGATCTGTTCCGCGCTCAATCCCTGTTTGGCGAGATTGGCTTTTGCCTGATCAGACCCGGGAATGACTTTCCAAAGCACGCGCAAATGGTTTTCCAGATACGGCAGTTCCGGTTTGAACCGTGTTGCCTCGTTGTAAAGTCGATCATCCCATTCCCGGATCAATGCGGCAGCTTGAGCCAATTGGGGAGTGGGCTGTGAGCGTCCAGTTTTCATGCGGTCGATGAAATCAATCCGATCTTTATCCGGCATCTTTTCAAACATCGAACGCACGCCGTCCATCGCCGCAGCCGCCTGAGTCAGAAATTTTTCCTTGTCGCCTTTGGACTTGAATAAAATATCCACATCACCGGGTCGGGCCAGCGTTTCCGGAGAAAATAGTTTGGCTAACATCGACGGACCAGCCTTAGCCAAGTCAGCCGTCTTTTCCAGAAACGGTTTCAGATCCTTTTCAGCAAAAGTCTTGATGGGGTTAGCAGCGTAGTGCGTAAGTCCCGGGCCTATTCTTGGAACACCTTCCCCCGATTGACCGAGCATTACTTTATTATAAGCGGCGTATTCCGGCATTGATTGCAATTCTCTTAAAAATTGAGCAAGTCTATAAAACCTTCTAACATCATCGGGCATAGCCTCTAATTCCTGAAGGCCAACCTTCTCGTTAGAGATCCGGCCAATCTCTGGATATGATTGTAATTTCTCGTAAAGATCGGCTCGTTCTTTTTTGACACGATTAAATTGATCTAACCACGATTTGAAATTTTCGCCCATTTCTGAAAATCCCTTTTCCGCTTTTTTCAAACTTTCATCCCCTTCGTTTATTCTGGACTCTCCCAGCGCCTTGGAATAGGATTCAAAAAAGTCGTTGAGCAAGGAATAGGCTTTGGCAGGCAGCCCAAGCACTGTTCGAACAGCGTCGATGAAGTTGTCCCACAAGGTGCGCTTGCCATGGATGCCGGGCATGTCATCCAGCATCTGCTGGAATGATTTCCGGGAGATCGCCTCTGAAATAAACTCGCTCAGATCACCCATGCCATAAGGCATGCCCATCATTTTAACCATATCCGGATCGCCAATCACTTCCTTCAAGCGCTCATCAGGAAATGCCTCAATGGCGCGTTGAAACGTTTCTGCCAAAGCGCGAATTCCGGGCGAGACATTTTTGTCGCTGATCAAATGCTTCAACCCCTCCATGTATCCGGAACCGCGAAACTCCGGACGCCGCAGATGATCCATGTAACTGGGAATTTTTCTTTCGATCAATCCGTGGTTGATCTCGTGCAGGATTTCCAGCGTGGGCACATGCTCACGAATTCCAGCCATCATGATCTCATCGTTGCCACCATGGTAATAGCTGCGCAACGCCTGCACGTCGCGCCGCAGCATAACGTTCAATCCTTCAGGATCGCCATGCTTCAACATTTCAGCCGCCAGCTTTCCGGCATCGGTTGAAGTCTCCGACAGAATTTTCAAAGTGTCCCGGGCACTGATGCCATTGCGGAATCCGCGAATAATTCTCGGGTCTGCCGGCTCGGTTCCATACGCACCTTTTTCCGATTCTTCTTCAATCCGCTGTTCTGTGCTCATCCGGCGTTGAGCCATTTCCAGATCGAAATTCGGCCCCTCTTTCTTTGCACCCTCGATCGCTCCATTTAACCACGTCACCCGACCCATGGCCGCTTCTGCTGTTTGATAATCACCCCGGTCAATGGCATCCAAACCCATCTTATGGTTTTGATCCACCAGTTTTTGAAGTTCTGGAACGATCTCAGTCCCAAATTTCAATCCGTAGTTGATTCCATCCTTATGTGGCGGACGGTATCGTTTTCCGGTCTCATCTGTTGCACGAAGATATTTGAGCAATTCCCCATCCGGCATGTTTTGGATTTCCTGATGAGTAACTGAACCAATGGGTTTTTCCAGAGCGTGCTCCGCAGTTTTAACCGGAGGCTCAATATTCTCCGCAGCCTGATGAATCTGGGGAATCGGTCGTGGTTGATCCGGAACGTCACCATACTCGGCCCGCTTGGCTTCGTATTTGGCAATTACATCCTCAAGCGGAGCGCCTGATTTTGTAACAAAGGTCGTGCCCGGTTTGCCTTCACGATCCAGCGCGGTAAACATCCACCGTCCCATGACTTCACCATCAAAACGGGCACCGATTCGATCCGCAGTTGCCGGACCGGTTAATGATACTTCACGTCCCGTTTGTCCTTCTTGTGGTAGCCTCCGGACGGCTTGTGGCTGAATTCCTCGGCCACCTTCTTGGACGGGCACTTCCCGTAAGCCTTGCTCGGGTTGTGGGCGCACATTCCCATAAACTTCTGCTGCTTTTTGGATACCGCTGGCATATTTTATTCCTTTCGTTTTACCGTATTTTTTTTCAACTTCACTGAGCAAATTCAACGCAGCCTGCCGATACTGTTCCCGCTCAAATTGACCGGAAGGTTTCTCAAAGTCGATGCCGAGTTTGCCCGCAGCATCTTCCAACTCTGACATGATTGGATCAGCCTGTCCCTTTTTGAAGAACATCGGCATGTCCAGAACCTTTCGAATATTGGCCCGGATATTATCAGCCAATCCCTGTTTATACTCCGGAGCTTCAGCCGGTGGTTCTCCCACCTTCAATTCACCGTGCTTTGCTGACCCGAGATCAATTCCAAAATCCTCGTGAACGTCACGAACCAACGATTGCAAAAACGTGCCGGAAGCATCGTAGATCGGCTTTCCTTCAGGATCGTAAACAGTCGCCTTCCATTTTTTCTCACCCGGTGCGCCCTGCTCGAAAACAACCTTTCCTTTTTCCCCGTCCAGATCGACATCAGCTTCAAAAGGTCTAGCACCTTTGACAATCATGAACTCACGAACCTCCTGTGCCGCTGAAACAGGCTGTTCCGGACCCTGCGGCTTGATATAAGGACTGATTGGTTCCTCTTTGTCCGGTTTTAATTTTTCCACCTTCCCATATTCCCCATTTCGATCCGGGATCAATTCGCCAGCTACTGATTTTGCATCCAAAAAAGAATCATCATCAAACGTTACCAATACACGGTTAAAATCGTTTGGGAATTGCTTTGATCGTTGGACGTATTTTACCGTTTTTCTGGTTCCGTCAGCATTTTCGAATACATCACCCGGCACTAACCGGTTAACAATCTCACGTGCCGCCTCATTGCGTTTTTGGATAAAAGCATCAACATTCTCCTGTTTCACACCCTCCAACGAAGCTGAAGCGCGGTTTGAAAGTTCATCATGACCCATCTGGCCAAGTGCCGACTGCTGTGATTTTATTTCCGCAGCAGTTCTGAGCGGTGTCTTAACCGGAGATTCTGGCTGGTTGGCTTTCGGCAATCGCTTCGGTTCTCCCGCCGGTTTTGTTGCCGACACTTCAGGCTCGACAGATCCCCGCAGTGCCACGTTTTGAACTCCGGGAGCTTCAGCGGTCGGACGAAACTCTCCTTCCACCTGACTGGGTATTTGAGATTTTAAAGCACGCTGAAACTGTTCAGGAATTGACAACTCCGGAATTGCTGTTGCTTGTTGCCCCAAAACCACAGGAGCCGTTTGTGAAGGTCGTTTAACAGCTAATCCAGAAGGCGGAATTTGCGGACCTTGAACAATATCCGGCCCTTGAACCTGAGGAGCTGCTCCCGGAGGAAGTTGAGACGCCGTAGAAGCAATTTGGGGTGACGGAACGCCAAGCTGGCGCAGCCCATATAATGGTTTTTGAACCGGTGTAAAATCAGCCTGATCGAGTTGCTTTGCCACCTGTTTCGCCAAGTAAGTAGGACGGTCAGCAACTCGTTCAACAGTATCCCCCAATCCGTGAACAGCTCCCAACGGAGCAAATACGCCCGTCTGAATTGCCTGATTTACCAGATCTGTGAGTTTGTCCTGATCACGTTGTCCGGGAGGTTTTCCAAACTCAGTCCCCAATTCTTTTGCAAGTTCTGGAGTTTTTCGGATCATGTCAGCAGAAAATCCAAGTCCGACCAGTTTCTGCAACCATGCAGGACCGCCACCAGCAGCAAACCCGGAAACCAAACCGGGAACATCGCCAGCCACTTTTGCAACCGTGGTAAAAGTGGGATTGGTCCGAGCTGCTGAAGCAAGAAATTTTTGAACCGGAAGCTGATCTTCACCGCGCATCATGGCTTCTAAATTCCCACCATATTCCGGTTGTCCCGCCACCTTGGAAACAACATCAGCGGCTCCGCGATAAGCTAACTGGCCCGGAGCCATGGCTAACGACATCACTGACCCCGGAATGCTTTTTAAAAACCCTTTTGGATCTGCAACAACAGCACTGGAAAATTCGGTTCCAGCCCTCATTCCAGAATCGCCAGATTCAAGCACCTGCCTTTGTGCTTGAAGTGGGGCAACAAGGTTGGATGGAATCGAGGTTATGGGAGAGCGAAACGCGGCAGGTTTTTTAGGCTCAAAGTCGGACTCTGAAAAATCCAAGTCCGCATTTGTTCCTTTGAAATCGTCGTCTGTAAACGTGATGTCAGGCATTACTGTGGAGCAGTGCCAAACTCTTTATTGACCGCGTCGATGATGGTCTGCTTGTTCCAATCTGGATGTTCCTTGTGCAGTTGTCGAGCACGTTCAACCTTCGATCCACCGGTTCCGGTGCCGGTGCCGGAAGTCCTGTTTTGATATTGCGCACGAAGTTTGTCCATGGATTTCTGCAATGCGGCAGCACCTTCATCATCACCGGAAGCTTCAGCTTCAGTCTTTTTCTTGGCATATTCAGCCATCTGAATTTCAAAAATCCGGTCATCCACTGATTTTTTCATTGGAAGAACATGCAGTCCGGGACTACCGGGACGGAACACAGCAGTAGCGCCCCCGGGCAAAACTTTGGTTGTAATGTCCCCGTATTCACGAGTGGCAGCATTCCGTCCAATGGAGGCAACGGCGGATGGAGTGGAAAGTTCTGGAACTTGAAACAACGCCTTTTCCGGAGACATCCCGCTTTGAAGCAATTGAGAAAATTTTTGCTGGGCGGCAAATTTTTTAGCCTGTTCGGCAGCTTTTGCCTGATCCAGTGCCTGTGCCCGTTCCAACCGATCCTGAGCCAGTCCAACTTCAGCCTCCTTGTAGGCACGATTAATATCAATCTGCTGCTGCTGGCGTTGAGCCTGCTGTTGCAGCACAGCTTTTCGAACATCTGCCTGCATCCGGGCGATCTGAGCTTCCATTCCAAGACGAGCGCTGGCTTCAGCCGCCTGATTTGCCTGACCAGCCTGAGCAATACCGGCCTGTGTCCCAGCTTCAGTTGCCCGAAGGAAATCAGTCGGTTGAACGTTCAGCCATGGAGGAAGTGGTGCCATTTTTATTGAGCTGGAATGTCAGTGCGTTGACCTTGATCGTCATACCGATAACCAGTAGATGGATCGACATATTCACCGGTAGAGGAATCGTAATTGTATCCACCCGGACTTCCAGAATACGAACCATAAGGAAGCGTCGCTGTGGATGTATTACCATAATACGGAACGCCACCGATCACCGTGGCATTTTGAGTCGAGCCGAGCGCTGGCTGATCAGTAAGATTCGCGTCCGGTGTTGTAAAGGGAGAATTCGCTGTGGACGTATAAGGCGAATAGGCAAATGATCCGGCAGCAGGATTAAAACTCGAACCGCGAGCGCCCTGAGCCGCCTGCTGATAATTGGCAATCATCTGTTGTGCCGCCGATCGCGGATCAGGCGCTGCCGCAAGCTGATTGTTTTGAGACGTGATTTCAGCGATCAATGCCGGCGGTAAAGTCGTCTGACCGATGCCCTGCAACGATGACAAATAATCCCGCAAACCCTGCTGTTGTAAATTCTCAACCGCCAGTCCAAGCGACCGCGCTCCCTGAGCACCAGCAAAACCCGAAAGCGGCATTCCGCTGGATACACCAAATTCAGCAGCATGCTGGTTGATCATGTCGATGGTTTCCGGTGAAAGCACACCCTCCAATTCACCCATGACATTGCCGCTGACCTGACCGGCCTGTTGTTTCAGTCCCGGATAAATTCCGGAAGTTTGAGTAAACGTGCTCGCTGGAATTGGAGTAGGATTCGGAACACGACCGTAAGCGCTGGTATTTCCACCTGATGTTGAGGGCGACCAACTCGCTCCCGGAGTGCTCACCACGGATGAAGAACCGGGACCAAGATCCATTCGAGACATCCCTTGATTTTGAACAACACTCTGCCTCACCGCATTCTGTTCCGCTGCGGCAGGATCATAAGGCGTGTAGGAATAAGCCGCTGTTCCGGCTCCGGTAATTGGTCGTGTTGGCATATCAAATAAGTGTTCCGATTCCTTGTTTTTCCAGACGCGCTGTTCCATAACAGTTCACCTGCCCCGGCGTTTGACTGTTCGGAAATTTATTTCGTAACTCCAAATTCAATTCATGCACCGCCTTGATTTCCAATTCCTCCGCATGCTTCGTATTTCCGGCTTCGTCCTCCTTGATCGACATGATCATATCCTTCAACGCCTGTAAATTGTCGATCAGAACGATGTCGGTATCCGCCATGACAGGAACAAATTCCAATTTTACAAGCGCCTGAATGCTTCGCAGCCCGCCACATGCGTTTTGACAGTTCGGTGGTGTGGGAGGATTAAACCCGATCACGCGACTGATCTTCGAATGACGATACATTGGCGTGGTTTCAGTCGGCTCATGAACGACCAGATCGTCAATCAATCCTGTGGTTGAATCCAACTGGAAATAACGAACCACTCCCTGTGTCACTGTTTTAGTGATCCGGTCAATGCGCTGAAACTGATTCACCGTTTGAACAAATGGAACCGCAAGTGTTACAGTTTCTCCTTCCTGAATTATTCCACTTGCCGTCTGCGTTCTCACCGTCTGACCATTTGCGTCAATTCCGAAAATTGTGACAGTCGCACCAACATCCTGTTGCACGGAAGGGAAAACCTGAATCGCTCGTGCGGTCCCACAGGGGATTTTGTTAAACACCGGAGTAACCCCGTCATTCAATGCAACAATGCTGCCGGTGCAGCTCCCGTTAGGAGAAAAGGCAAATGCTCCATCACACCAATTGGGGTTGGACATCGGAAGGAAAGACCACCAGTTGTTCCAAGTTGGAATCGGATTATTGCACACGCTGATTGCCAGCGGCGTGCCCACGTAACGTGGCCAGACAATACAGCCGCTCCTTGTGCAAACCTGAACCCGTTGAACCGTTCCCCAAAAACTGCCACGCCGCATCAGCATTTCGGTGGCATCGTTGACGAGACTCAGAAACTCGTTGCTGTCAGCGCACGACTGTGAGATTTGCAGCAGCCGGCTGTTTTTCGCATCGAGTAACGTTGTAAGCGGCATAACTGTGGATAGTCTGTTTATTTCATTTTGGCAATTACGATCCGCAGCTTTGAGTGCCAGCTCCGGTTGTCCCGGCAACCAGAACAACAACCAAAGAAGCCGGACCGGGGCTTGAACCACTGACCTGATTGTAAACCCCGGTCGGATCATTACCACCCTGCTTAAACCCCTGCCATATTTCTCCGTCTCCTACAATATGGATAAACCACTGAGAATGACCGTCAACACAACCGTCAAATTCGAGCTGCACGGGACACGCACACTGTCCATTAACATTCACTGCCGAAGTCGAAGCAAACCATGTTTTGCTTGCATCGTCGAAAAATACGAAGATCCCATCCCATTCCGCCGGAGGAGAACAATCTGATCCGGTGTTGTTTGTAAACATGCTGGCATTGTAACCTGAAATGCCGTATTTATTATCACCGATTGTCCCGAAATCACTACACACGCTGTCCGAACACTGCGCTTCAGCAGCAGCAAGAGCTTGCGCATCGGCATCAGCCTGAGAAACCTGACTGAAATACATAAACGCTGGAATGTCTATAACCGGACTTCCTCCCGGACAGGTAAAAGTCACTTCAACGTTCCAGAAACCACAAACCGCCTTGCCTTGGGCCATCAAGTTGGCCAAAGTGTTCTGCAATAATGTTAACGCCTTCTGATTCGCGTCTGCTTCCGAAGCCGTCGAGAACACCACACCGGGCTGAATAACAAGCTGTCCGGCTATCAGCGAAACGCCGGCAGGCAACTGTGGGTTACCAATAAGGTTGATCAATATCCCGCCCGGACACGTGATTGTTTCAACTCCGTTGAAAAACGGAGGGGCTGGATTCAGATTTCGGCATTGACCAAACTGGACAGCAGCCGCATTAACCATATCCTGAGCAACCACAGCAATTTGATCTGATGTCATCCCATCAATATCCACCACGATCTCACACAAACAGCCCAAAAGTCTCAAAGGTGAAATGGGATTACTCGACACGACGAACTGAATTGTTCCACGTGGAACAATGTAAACTCCCGGAGGAACACTAATGGCCACAGGAGTTTCTGGATTTTCGAACAGTGTCCCATTATTAAGCGTATAGATGTCCACGTCATCTGGAATGGCGCAATCCAGCGTTCGGCAAGGTGGACAATTGATTGCTGTGGTCATGTTTTTGTCGGTTCATCACCGCAAATTTGAGGAGCAACCTTTGGACGCGGTATTTCTGTAGCCTGAAATCGAGCGCGAACCATCCGGTAACTGCCTTGAATAATAAATCGCGCCTGAAACCAAAATCCCTCACGCCACGGCTTTCCGGTTGTCTCGTCGCACCCGTCAGCGGGCGGGCTTCCAAAACCCATAGGCTTGCGATACTGCGGCTGAAGATTGGCCGACTGTGGAAGCGGAGAAAGCGGATTCGGCGCAGAAGCGCAAACTGACCAGTTATGCCAGTCGTGCCAGCATGGGTCCGAATCAGATCGAAATTGAACACGAAAATCGACACGGCCAACGAGCTGATCACACACCAGCTCACCATTGAGCAACCGCATGAACGGCGGGTTTACAACACTGGGATCTGGTTTGAAAAGTAATGGGGTTTCAAAAATTGAAACGATCGGAGTGACACCATTGTCAGCGGTGATCGTGGATGACTCCGGAAGAATTTCCCACAGCTCAATTTCACCAGCGTTCGCGCTGTAGCAAAACGCAAACGCCCGGCGCACGCCATTGAACATGCCCTGACGCATCCTGAAAATGTTCAATCCAGTCCACTGACTTTCCCAGCATGAAGGACTTTTCCCGCGCAAGCTACTGATTGCATCGAGCTGAATCGATAAAAGACTTTTGTGATACACGCCCTGCGGTCCTTGTGTCGGCGTGGTAGCATAAAGCCGGCGGTTGTCGAACTGGATGGACGAACCGTAAATCAGCAGAGTCTTGTCATCAGCGTTGAAAATCGGATCGACTTCATGACTGATCGGAGTGTTGCCCCATTCATTGAAATCGCGGCGAGCAAGCATAAGTGATCCGGCTCCAAACGTTGATCGAAACATGATGTCGCTGTTCGAATTGTCGGTGGAATCCTGACCAAGCGGACCGGGGGCAAGCATCGGTTCTGTTAAAATTGGATTTGTGATGTTGGCCCACACTTCACGAACAACCGGAGTGTTCACGCTGAAGAATCCATTCGGAGTTCCAACCTGCAACGCGCCCTGACCAAGCGAAGCGTCAAGCACGGCGGAGAACGTCATTGACGTGATGCTGCCGGGATTTCCCGGAACAGTAAACGTTCCACCACCAGCCAAAAATAGATTTTCCGTCACTCTCAAAACGGAATCACGATTTTTCAGCGACGGCGTCCCGCTGGGACCGCCAACGATGTCTCCGCCGATAAATTCTCTACCGTCGGTAAGACTTATCCAGTTTCTCCCCATGCCGTATGCCCCCATCCGTCCCGTCGGAAGTTCCGGCATGGAAAACAAAATGCCCGGACCAACTAAAGTCTGCCCCGCACCGGGCGGGCCGGGACCGCGAACGTTCTGATTTCCACCCGTTCCAACCGCATCATTGATGTTCACCACCGTTAATGTCAAACCCGGCGGTGGAACCGGTGTGCCAGTAATTGAATACTGTCCATTGCCGATAAAAATCACAGTGTTGGGCGTGCCGGTAAATGGAACATTCATCTGCGCGTTGACCGTTGAACCAATCGCCGGAGCAGTAAACGACGCTGAAACAATCTGACCTAAAACAGTGTTGGGTGGAACAGATCCGACAAATGACACCAACGATCCCGGATTGTAAGTAACACCACCATGAAAAGTGCTGACGTTTTTTACAAGGATTTCCTGAAACGGAACGCTCACCGCTGATATGTTCCACTGTGACGAATTTACCAAAACTTTCTTTCCAATCAAAGCCGCCGTAACCGGAGCACTCATGACCAGCGTGAGTGTCAGCGTGCCGGCTGCATACGTTCCTGCCGGTATTGGCTGAGTGTTGGTCATGTAACCAAGGTTGACCGGCTCGATGACGTATTGCTCTCCAATGTTGTGAACCGTTCCCGGAGTGTCATACAAGTTTTTTAGAATGACCTGATAACCGGACGGGTCCAGCTCTGTTTGATACGTCGCATTGTCGATGAAAATGGTGGCAGGAATCGGACCGGTGTAAGCAGCCGCCAATGTGATTGTCACGGACTCACCAATTGCCGGAACCACAAAATCCGCCGACGCCACACCAAGCTGAACTGATTGGGTGTTGGAACGTCGGGAAACGGTTCCATCGAAAAACACAGGAATGCTGGAACCGTCGTTCCAGATCACAAAGTTTTCAGACGGCCACATCCAAGCAATTGGAATGTCGGAAGGATTGGGATCACCGGGAATCGTCCGCTCGACAACCGTGGCGGTCGCGGTATTGGTGGCGGGAGTAAATTGAAAAAGCCGGCCACTGATTGCCGCCATCAATGTTTCAGATCCGGAATTCGGGGCATAATAACACATTCCCTGAAACGTTCCGGACTGCACCGCATTTTGAACATCGGTGTTTCCACCGAAATTCAAATTGATTTTTTGGAATGGAGAACGTGGGGTTACAAATCCGCCACGGATGCTGATATTGATAGACTTTGTCAGGACATCCTTGGGAAGAATGTAAGGGTCATCACCAAGGTTAACGCCACCTTCAAAGGTGACAATTACGTCATTGTATTCCTGAGCATCAGCCATTTTAGAACAGTTTGATGGCGAGTATGCTTGCCTCCACAACGTTCACACTGCCAGCACCGGGAGCCGCCGAAACCGTTCCAAAAATTTCAATCTTGTCGTTCGCAGCAGCGGAGTAAACAACTGCCGGAAACGGAAAATCTGCAAAAGTTTGAGTGATGGTGGTCGGCGTTCCGGTGGCAAGAGCAATGGTGGTGTTGGCCAGATCGGCGGGACCATTCGTGACTTCCCGCAACTTGACAGTGATCGTCTGATTGCCCGCAAACGTAGTCCCGACAAAATCAATTCTGAGTTTTGCGATCAAAAGATAACTGCCTTGAGCAAGCGTGACACTGTTGGTCAAAAGTTGAACTGAAGAATTGGTGAGAGCTTGCGAGCCGCCAACCACATAACTGGAAATCGCTGGAAGCAATGACTGATTTGTGCCCTGCAATCCCGATGGCGTCACACCGGCACCGGCACCGATGACTGTGGTTGGTGCAACGTCCCCGGTGTAACCCAGAAATTTAACCGTCAAAGACGTGACGGTTGGAATCGCGGTGACCTGCCAGTTGGAAGGTCCGAAAATGAAAACATTTTCGCCAATGACCGCCCACGAAGAAATACCGACCGCAATGGTGACGGTATTTCCAATCGCGGGAACGGTGAAGTCTGACGTGGTGATCGTAAAAGCATTGATCCCGTTCGTCCCGTTCGCGCCATCATTTCCCTTGGCACCAGCAATGCCGGGAACGTTGACCAGTGTTGGTTGCGGGCATGGTGTGCAGCATCCAATTACTGAATCACTCATATTGATCTGGAATTTCTCTCCGACAGGTTCTAAAGTCAATTACTCCGATGATCAAATATGGAATGGATTTCGGTCCGAATGCCACCGACCTTCAGGTCGAAATGGAAATGATCCGGCGGGGTGGCAAAATTGGGTTGAATGGCAACGGACTATCCTACCACTACGAACAGATGCGTAAAATCATCTGGCCGGAACTGGATGAGCATCGCTGGCACAACCTGTGCCGGGACGAAATCCTGAAAAACAAGGTCACTGTATTGATGGGTCCGGGTTCCTGCGGGAAAACCCACGAGGCGGCATGGATTTACCTGTGTGAATACTGGTGCTTTCCGGAAGAAACCTGTGTCTTGGTTTCGAGCACTCACATGCAGGGACTGCGTCTGCGCGTCTGGGGAGAGATCACCATGCTGTGGCAAAAGGGGCTGGATCGCTTTCCTGAGCTGTCTGGGCATCTTTTAGACGCAAAGGTGGCCATTACCACTGACGACATCGAGGATGGGGATTTCAACGAGCGGCGGGCGCGAGATCTGCGGAAAGGGATTGTCGGGATTCCGTGTGTTCAGGGTGGAAAATTTGTCGGGTTGTCGAAATACATGGGGATTAAACAGAAAAGGATGCGGTTAATCGCGGACGAAGCCAGCGCCATGGGAGAATCATTCCTGTCAGCCTTCTCAAACCTCAATAAAAACGAGGATTTTCGAGCCATAATTCTCGGCAATCCGAACGATCCCCTCGACCCGCTTGGAAAGGCAGCCGAACCAATCGACGGATGGGGTTCTCATTTGGAACCGTCAAAAACTGATGTTTGGAAAACCCGATTCATGAACGGAACCTGCGTCAATTTGATCGGCACAGACAGCCCCAACTTTGATTTTCCGCCAGACCAACCAACCCGTTACAAATATCTGATAAGCCGGGAAAAAATAGCTGAAACACTGTCCTTTTTTGCCAAGGATTCAACCGAGTATTACAGCCAATGTGTCGGGGTTATGAAAATCGGCTTGTTGGCAAAACGCGTCCTCACCCGGGAAATATGCCGACAATTCAAAGCGACTGACGAAGTTGTGTGGCAAGGATCGGACCGGGTCAAAATCGCGGGGCTGGACGCATCCTACGGTGGAGACCGATGCGCGTTAAGCCATGCAGAATTTGGAAAAGAAAATCAGACCGGCAACATCGTCGTGGCGCTTCATCCGATCACCATTGTTCCTGTGAAGCCTTCCAGTGACAAAATCCCGGAGGATCAGATTGCGGAGTTCTGTCGGAATTACTGCAATCAGCATGGGATTCCTGCTGAAAACTTTTTTCATGATTCCACCGGTCGAGGAACTCTTGGCACGTCATTAGCCCGTATCTGGTCGTCAGCATGCAATCCAGTGGAATTTGGCGGTTCACCGACTGAGCGTCCTGTTTCATTAAACCTTTACATATATGACGAGAAGGAACAGCGCAAGCGCCTCAAAAAGTGCAAGGAGCACTACAGCAAATTTGTTACAGAGCTGTGGTATCAAGTGAGGTATTGCGTAGAGGGTTCGCAACTTCGCGGGTTGCCGGAGGATGCCATGGATGAGTTTTGCCTGCGGAACTGGGACTACGTCAGTGGAAATAAAATTGAGGTTGAACCCAAAAGTGACATGAAGGAACGCACCGGTCGCAGTCCTGACCTTGCTGATTGCATTACAATCATCCTTGAAGGCTGCCGCCGGAAGGGATTTCAGCTTCAGAAACTCGGGAGCGATGAAAAGGAGGAGGAAAACAAGTCGTGGATGGAAACGCTTTATCGCAAACAACGAACACTTGCAGCACAACACCAGTTGACATACAAATGAACCATGAGCCTGCGATTACGATCACGAACAACGCTTCCTCCGAACGGAATTCTTTACACCCAGAAAGAAACGGGATGGGTAAGTCACGTCGCCAATCCCAATTCGCAATGGGACTTCAAGCTCTGCGCCCGGGAAATCCAGCGCCACCGCCTCTCAAACCCGGGCCTGTTCGCCAGACTGGGGATTTCCACAGATCTGGGAGCCATCGAGGACGAGCTGGACAGAACCAACGCACTGCGCGTGTCGGCAATCCCGAACGCGGATATTTATTTGATGCAGGGAGGCGCACCGCCCCCAAAACAGTTAGCCCCTCCCAGCCAAAAGCGACTGGCTGCTGTGGCAGGGGCGGTTAAAAAAATACAAGCCGGTGTCGATCTGCTGCTGGACTGGGAAGAATCCGGAGAATCGCCCGTTGCACCCGATTTGTCGGCACGTCGCGCCACAATTTGTGCCACGTGCCCTAAAAACGGAAGGTCGGCACTTACTGAATGGTTTACTGTTCCGGCGTCCGAACTGATCAAGCGCCGGATCGCACGACTTAACGATCTGAAACTTTCCACTCCATCCGATGGTCAGATCAACATTTGCACGGCCTGTCTCTGCCCGCTCAAATTAAAAGTTCACACACCGATTCATATTGTGTTGAAACACCTGCTTCCAGAAGCTAAAGCTGATCTTGATCCGCGTTGCTGGATCTTGAATGAAGCCAAATCTTAAATCGGTCACGCTGGTCTGCATTGACACGACCAATAAAGTCCATCTGGCGGAACGGGCGCTGGAAAAATCCTTGGAACAGGCGGACTTCACTGCGGTCAAATTATTGACTGATGATACAACCCGAAAGTGGGCTGTAAAAATTCCGAAGATAAACGGATTGGAAGGTTACTCCAACTTCATCGTCCGCGAACTTCACAAATATATCAGCAGCACGCATTGTCTGGTTGTTCAGTATGACGGATACGTTCTGAACGGTGCGGCGTGGACTGACGATTTCCTGAAATTCGACTACATCGGAGCGCCGAGCTGGGGAATGAACATGGCTGTTGGGAATGGTGGATTTTCACTGCGATCACTTCGATTACTGACCGTCGGGGCCACACATGCACTTGGAGAAAATTGCCATCCCGAAGATGCGTGGCTCTGCTTCCGGCACAAGCACGCACTGGAAGCAAAAAACATCCAGTTCGCTCCGCCACTATTTGCCAAACAGTTCAGCTTCGAAGGGCGCAGTTACGACGGTCATGGGTGGCACGGCACGCCAAATCAGTATTGCGGTTCGTTTGGTTTCCATTCATGGCTGACCCCGCTTCCGGAAACGATGGACAAACCGATGATTTTTCACCATACAGGAGATACCGGCGACATCATCTATTCCCTGCCGGTTATGAAGGCGCTTGGCGGTGGCGTCCTGTTTATTTCCCCGGATAGCCGCTACCCGTATCCCCGCCCGTGCCGGGTCACACCCACCGCCGAAACGGTAAACAACATCGCGTGCCTGACCAACCAGCAGGACTACGTCTGGAACACGCTCTGGACGCACGGCCTGCCATTTTCCACCGATGTTGATTTCAACATGTTTCGGGATTGTTACCGCGTGCCCGGACTGGATCATTGGGCCAGTCTATTTTCACTTCATCAAAAACCGTTTGGGGTGACGTGGCCGGAAGATAAACCGTGGCTGGACGTGGATGCGGCAATAAAAATCCCGGGTCGTGACATCGTCGTTAACCGGACGGAAAGATTTCACAACGAATTTTTCCCATGGGCACAGCTCGTGATAAAGCATGGTCACCGCATGGTGTTTATTGGATCTCCTGAAGAGTATCAAACATTTCGCGGGTTTGGACTGCCGCAAATCGACATCCCCTATCAGCCAACGCCAACACTTCTGGAAGTAGCCCGGTTCATCAAGGGAGCAAAAGTATTCGTGGGCAACCAATCAGCACCGATGGCCATCGCTCTCGGACTGGGAGTCAACATTGTGCAGGAAACTTGGCCCGGAAATCCTAACTGCCGGCTCAAGCGCGATAACGCCATCTACTGCTCAACAGACAAAACAGAAATACCGGACTCGTGGTTAAAATGACTACCCGTATTTTGGTTCCGTTTTCCCGGCCACACCTTCTTCCAGAATTAATTGATTTGTGGGAGAAGGAGCGCGGCAAGCAGGTTGCATTTGTTCCAATACACCATGAACCAATTGGTATAAGACACGAGTTAGACTCGACCATCTACCCATTTTTTTGTGATCCGGTCCCGGAAAACTGGAACGCCATGTATTGGAAACTGAATTATCTTCTTGATCAACTGCCAATCTGTAACGAAGATCGCTATGGATTTCTGTGTGATGACGATGCTTACGAGCCGGGATTTTTCGACAAGCTCAACAGGTTGGACGACGACGTAATTATTGTCTCAATGAAGCGCGGGAATCGGTGTCCGCCCGGTGGTAATGGACACCCGCCAACCACGCTGATTGCACAGAAGGAAAATATAAAAATCGGCTCAGTTGGAATGGAACAACTTTTTATCCGTGGAAAGCTGCTCAAGAATTACCGGTTCAAAAACTTTGCCGAAGCCGATGGTGATCTGATTTGCCGGGTTGTAAACGATCACAAACCGAAATATCTGGCCAATGCTTTCATATACTTCAATTACTTTGAACCCGGTCGGTGGAGTTGATCCCATGATTACCAGTCTGTTTGTCGCAGTCCGGCTTTACGCGGTTTACAAAAATCAGATTGAAGATGCGATACGCTTCTGGAATGAATTAAGGGATGAAGCGCGAATTGAAGGCAATATTGAAAATATCCAGTTCTACAATGAACTTGCAAACGAAGCGTGGCGTCTTGGCCGGCGCTTGAGAGTCCCCGGAAGCCTGTGAATAATGCGATTCTCAATTTCCAAGGATGGAAAATGGACCGGAGACGTGACAACCAGTTCGCTTTCGATCGGTTTAAAACTGACACTTCCATGGTCGGACGACGATATTATCGTGAGCAAGATTTACATCGAGGAACGAGGATTTCCGACGCAGTTTATTGCCATCGACTTCATCGGTTACGGACGACAGGGAACACTCTACAGAGGATTCATCACCGACCCACTAAATCATGAAAATCAAATTCACACCACTCGGACGAAGGATATTGATAAAACACGAATACAAAAACAAAACGGACAGCGGAGCGCTGCATCTGCCTGAGACGGCGTCACAAAAAGCGATAGGAAGCCGGGTGATTGACGTTGGCAACGAAATCAAAGCCACTTCTCCAATCCAAAAAGGGGTTCAGGTTTCAGTAAAGCCATACGCCGGACAGGAAATCGAGCTGAACGGTGAGCATTATTTTCTGGTCGATCCGGAAGATATTCTCGGCATCGTTGAACTGATCCCGGAAGAACCAAAATTGAGTATCGTGACGCCGGAAAAATGAACACTGTCGGAAAAATTATCCCGCCACAATGTCTGGTCACCGAGCGGGAAAAACTCCGCAAGTATGAATTCAAGGTCATTGTCACCAACGGGTGTTTTGACATCCTTCATTCCGGCCACGTTGACTATCTGGAAAAAGCTGCGTCCATGCTTGATGACTACAGGGGTCATAGCATGGCGTTCCTGCTCGTCGGATTGAACAGCGATGATTCAGTCAGAAAGTTGAAAGGTCCAACCCGACCCATAAACAATCAGAACGACCGCGCCCGCGTGCTGGCTGCACTTGAATGTGTTGATGGGGTTTGCATCTTTTCCAATGTGAGAGCAACTGAATTTTTGAAGGTGGCACAACCTGACTATTACGTAAAAGGCGGAGATTACACACTCGAAACCTTGGACAAGGATGAACGTGCTGCACTCGAATTCATGGGGACGAAAATCACATTTTTCCCAACCACAACCGGAAAATCCACGTCAGAAACCTTGGCCAAAATCCAATTGACAATGCCGTGATCGGGATTTAATAGTTGAGTGTTAAGTAAGCACTCATTCGTCTTACTCAATGGGTTTGGTTCGGCTGCCGGAGTCGTGTCCGGCAGCCACTTTCGTAGTGGAGGGTCGATGAAAAGGATTTCAAGATGAACTTTACATCGGCTCAGGCGTTGGAACAGGTAATCTGGCAGATGCGGCTGGCTGATTACCCAAGATCTCTGAACCGCAGCCGGATTGACGACCTGTTTAACGGGGTTCCGCCCTATTCCGCAACGGAAGTTGAACAGAACAATTACTCCACCAACGTCAACTTTCTCGAATCCACAAAAATTGCGCACGACGCCCGCCGACAGTTTTACAATGCCTTCTCCGTTCCTGATCCGGTCTTTTTCGTAAACTTGGATCGCGGTCCAAAACACAAACGCCGTGAATGGTCATCGAGGATTACCAAAATCCTCGGCAAGATCATGAAAAACAGCATGGCGTTCCATGAGCTTCAGCGCGGACAATTTGCAAACGTTGTGCTGCACGGGATCGGACCATCAATCTGGGAGGACAAATACAGTTGGTGTCCAATTGATGTTGGAGTCGAGGACGTTCTTGTGCCGGCCAACACCCTGACCAGCATGAGAAATCTCGTGTTCCGCGCCGTGTTCCGGCAATACACCGCGATGGAGTTGTGGAAGATGACACACGGTCCAAGTGTGGATAAGGCGTGGAATATTCCGGCAGTTGAATCAGCAGTAAAATGGGCGGATCAGGAAGCGCGTCTGTTGATGGGAACAAGCTGGCCGGAAACATGGAGTCCGGAAAAAATGTCGGAACGAATCAAATCAGACGGTGGACTTTATGCGAGCGACGTTTTACCAACCATCGACTGCTTTGACTTTTTATTCTGGGATGATGATGGGAAACGCTCGGGATGGAAACGCCGGATAATTCTGGACGCGTGGGGCAATCCGGGGGTTGGTGCTTCTGCTCAGATTCCGGAAAAATTGAAGCAGATGACTTCGTCCAAAACCCGGTTCAAGGACATTGACGATTTCCTCTACAACTCAAAGGACAGGATTTACTGTGACAATATATCTCAATCCACCCACTGGCAATTCGCCGACGCTTCGAGTGTCGCCCCCTTCCGGTATCATTCGGTTCGCTCAATCGGCTTCCTCTTATATGCCGTTTGTCACCTACAGAATAGGTTGCGTTGCAAGTTCAACGACGCAGTGTTTGAGAACCTGCTGCAATACTTCAGAGTCACAAATCCTACCGACATGGACCGGGTCACGCGGATCAACCTCGTGGATAAAGGCGTGATCGAGGAAGGAGTAAATTTTGTTCGCCCGGAGGAACGCTGGAAGTTTGATCATGACATTGTCCAGTCTGCAATGCAGCTCAATCGTCAGACCATGTCGGACAACTCGGCATCGTTCACTCAGGATTTTGATTTTTCGAAAGAGAATCAGGAGGAAACGGCAACCCGCACAATGGCCAAAGTCAACGCGACCGCCGCATTGGTTGGAGCAATGCTTAATCAGGCTTACAACTATCAAATTTTCCAGTATCGGGAAATGGCCCGACGGTTCTGCATTAAAAATTCCCGCGATCCAGAAGTTAGAAAGTTTCGGGTTCTCTGTTTCAAAGAAAACATCCCGGATTATGCACTGGACAGCGAGGCGTGGGACATCAGCCCCAACCGGGTTGTCGGAGGCGGCAACAAAGTTCTGGCCGTTGCCATTGCCGACAAGCTCATGAGTGTCGTCAACCGGCTCAATCCGGAGGCTCAACAGGAAGTGGACCGGCTTTACATCGCCACCTATACCGACGATTGGGATCTGGCCGAACGGCTCGTGCCCGAAGAGCGCCGGATCAGCAATTCGACCTATGCAGGTCAGCTTGCCGCCGGATCACTCATGGAAGGATTGCCGGTCAAAGCTCCGGACGACATCAACCGGATCGACTACACCGAAGCGCTGTTGGCCGATCTCGCATTCATCATCCAGAAAATTGAAGCCAAGGGCGGCATGGCCACTCCGGAACAGGTGGAAGGCTTGCAGAACATGTCCAAGCATATCAGCGAGCAGGTGGCATCAATCGCCCAAGATCCACAGGAGAAAGAACGGGTTAAAAAATATAACGACGCACTTTCCGGGTTCAATAACCGCATCAAAGCCTACATCCAGCGGCTTCAGAAATCTGCCGCAGCGGGTCAACAGGGTGGTGGAGGGATGGATGGCAAAGACGCGGCGAAAATCCAATCGCAAACGCTGTTGGCTCAGAACAAAGCCAAGCTTGCATCAGAATCTCACGCCCAGCGCACCGCCCAACGTCAATTGCAGTTCGAGCAACAGATGCGTCAGGATCAGGAAAAGCACCAGATGGAGCTGCAAAAAGAAGCGCTTGAAACCACGCACAACATGGCGATAAGCCGGCTGAAATCAATGAACGGAGAACATGATGAGTAACCCAAAACCATTCGACAAAATTGAAATCGAATTCATCGACCACAAAAAACAGCGCTATGATACGTGTGGGGATTGGCGGTTTGTGAAGGGTGTTGGCGATGAGAAAATCCTGCTGATCTCCGTTTCCAAGCTTTCGGACTGGCGACGCGAAATTCTGATCGCCATCCATGAGGCTGTCGAAGTTTGCCTGTGCGCTTACGATGGTGTGAGTCAGGAAGTGGTGGATAAATTTGACACGGAATATGAAGCCCACCGGCATCCCGACAATGAGGATGAACCGGGTGACGATCCGTCAGCTCCCTACATGCGTCAACATTGCATTGCCACCGGCATCGAACGCACGTTGGCAGCATGGTTGAATGTGTCATGGAAAGAATACGAGGAAGAATTGGGAACACTTGAATGGAAGTAGCCAACATAATTGCCGCAATCATTGATAACGGCATGTTTTTTGGTCTCGCCCAGCAATTGGCCAGATCATTCAAGAAGGTCTATTACCACTATCCGTCATGGCAGCGCGGGTTTCCCACCTGCCGCGACGGTTCCATCGGCGATGGTTTCCCTGAAGTGATTCTGGCAGATGACCTGTGGCGGATCAAAAACGACGTTGGAGTTTTTATCTGCCCGGACATCCAACATTCCGGAATTCAAGCCGAGCTGGAAAGTCAGGGCAAACTGGTGTGGGGTTCCCGTAGTGGTGATTCTCTGGAATTGTTCCGAGGCAAGTTCATGAAAATCGTCCACGATGTTGGATTGGATGTCGCGCCTTACGAGGAAGTAGTCGGACTGAAAAATCTCACCGCGCTACTAACCCGGGAAGATAACAAATACATCAAGATCAGCCGGTGGCGCGGAGACATGGAAACGTGGAGGCACTTCAACATCGAACTGTCCCGGCAAAAATTATTACATCTGGCCCGACGTTTTGGACCGCTGGCGGATCAGGTTCACTTTCTGGTTTTTGACCCAATCGAAACCAACATCGAAGTTGGATATGACGGATACTGCATCGACGGCTGGTTCCCAAACGTCGCCATTCACGGAATCGAAAAGAAGAACGAAGCTTACATCGGCGCAATCCAGCCTTATGACGAACTGCCGGAACAGGTGCGCGAGGTCAATGAGCGAATGTCGGAGGTTTTGGGAAAACATAATTACCGGAATTTTTTCTCAAGCGAGATCCGGATCAAGGATGACAAATTTTACTTCATCGACCCTACTTGCCGGGCCGGAATCCCATCCGGAGACGGCCAATTTTTGTTATACAAAAATCTGCCGGAAATAATTTTGGCGGGCGCGGCTGGCGACGTGATAGAACCGGAATATACCAAAAAGTTTGTCGTTCAACTTCTGATTTCCCACGACGACGATCATGCCGACTGGCGGGACATTCAGGTGCCGGACGATGTCATGCCTTACGTGCGATTGTTCGCCCCGGTAAAATGCGGCGGGGTCTACAGCATTTCACCATCCTGCGACAGCGAAAACACGATTGGGTCCGTTCTGGGTGAAGGAGACACCATCGACGAAGCGATCGAGCACGCAAAAAACAACTCTGCCAAGTTGGAGAATAATCCGATTTCAATCAAAACGGATGCCATCACCGATGTTTTAAAGGAAATGCACGCCGCTCGGGAGCACGGAATTGAAATGACGGAAGAAGAAATTCCAGAACCGGCATCACTTTTGGACTCTTGACATGCACGGCGTTTGGTGCAATCCCTAACTTTAACGGTATGCCAGACTCTGAACCATATTGGGATTTTACGCATCGAGATTATCGGCCAGATCATCAACCAACTCCGACGCCGCGAGGGGTTCCGCTTGGGCCGATTCATCCGAGCAAGGCGGCAAAGATGCTATGCAAACCAGCAAGAAAGCACGCGCCAAACAAAAACATGTCGCTCGCCGGAGGGGGAAGAGTTCGCGGCGGAGCAGCGCGGGGTGGATCAATCAGAAGCTCAGGCGGATCATCAAAGAAATAATGTATGCACCTGACGCCTCGACAAAGCTTTCTGGCCAGCAATCACAAGAGATTTTTCCACGACGCGGTGGCGACTGACTGGTTTCATTCGGCTATTGAAACCTCACTCGTAATGATGCAGTATGAGTTGAAAGGTCCGCCGGACATGGCCACTGCCGCGTCCCACGCGTGGAGAATGGAGGGAGCGAAACAGTTCATCAAGATTTTGATGGACTTGACTGAAACCGAAAAGAAAGCCCCACCCAAAGTGGAGCAAAACCTTGACCATACACTAACCTGATTATGCCCGCTGAAGCCCCTCCCGTTTCCGCAATCCCAGTTTCCGCACCGTTACCCTCACCCGGCTCTGCCGACGCCGGACAATCGCAGTCGCCGTCAGCCGGCGCTGACTTCGACAGTTATTTCACCAATGAACCACCCGCCCCAACTCCCGGGCCGGGCAAGCCGGCCAACAAAAGCGGAGACCCTATTGGCAAACCAGCCACGCCACCGGTTAAAGAAGTTCCAATCCGACCTGAAGCGGCTGGCAGTGGAAAGAAAAATGAGCAACCGACCGAAAAACCAGCCGAACAAGCCAAACCTGACAATGGATCTCCTGTTAAGGGGGATAAAAATTTACCGGGAGACAATGCGAAGCCGGAAGCTGGAAAGGCGGATAAAAAGCCTAGAGAAACACCTTGGCAAATAATCCACCGCTACGAAAAGGAATTGGGCGATCTCCGGAAAGAAAAGGAGACGTGGACCAAACAGACAAACGGCGACCATCCGGAACTGAAATCTGCCAAGGAACAGCTCACGGCTTTGCAAAAACGGGCTGAGGATCTGGAAACGCGCCTGAAGTTCGCCGATTACAGCCAGTCTGACGAGTTCAAGGAAAAATACGAAGCTCCATTCCTTGATGCCTACATGGCTGGCCGGTCCCGCGCCGCCGGACTGATGGTCAACGTCGAAGGCCAGAACCCGCGCAAGGGCACGGCTGAAGATTTCGACACAATCATGAGCATTCCAAATGACGATCAAGCCGCTGAAGCCGCGATTGAAATGTTTGGGAGTAAAGCTCCGCTCGTGATGTTCCACCGGGAAAAGGTCATGGAGCTGAACGGGGTCAAAAACAAGGCTCTTGAGGATTACCGGACAAAGGGATCTGAAACCTCCAAAAAAGCCAAAGAAGCAACCGAAAAGCAGATGGTTCAAATTGCCGGTGAGATAGAAAATCTCTGGAAAAACCATGTCGAAGCACCCCGGGAAAAATATACTCAGTATTCGAAACCGGTAGAGGGTGACGACGAAGGGAACAAACTGCTGGAAAGGGGCTATACTCAGTCACACGAGGCTTTTTCAAACCTGAACCCATTTGACCCCAAACTCGATGCAAAACAGCGCGAGCGGATCGTCAGGCTTCACGGCATGGTCCTTAATAAGTCAGCGTGGTTCGATCGGGTAGCATTAAGAGCCACCCGTGCCGAAGCCCGGGCCAAGGAGCTGGAAGCCAAATTGGCTGAATTCGAGGCATCCGAACCCGGAGCAGACAACGGGAAGGGTCGCGGCAAAGCTCCTGTGACCGACAATTGGGAAGCCCAGATGGAAAAATATGCCAAGTAAAAAATTTTGTTGACAGGCACGTCTCAGTTTGAGATAGTGTCCACGATTAAATGAGTGGAAAGAACAGATTAGTTTATGATTTCCGGTTACCTCAACCGGGAAACTGGCCTGTTCGGGTCATTCATTCAATCCTCCTACCGGTCTAACAGCCGGTAGGTGTTTTGTTTCAAAGTATCGGCAGACGGATTCATACCGCAGGCTCTGTCCGGCAGCAGCGACAACCTGTAAAACCCGGAAACGGGAGAATGTAGCAGACCCGTCCCCGTAAACAGGCCGCAAGCTACCGGTCGGCCACAATCCGGACAATAGTCCGGGCAAGGGTGATGACGGGAGGGAGTAAAGGCTATATGCTTGGCTCCAAGAAACAGGTGAATCCGACCTGACTCCGTAACCAATCGGAGCACAGGGAAAGCTGCTGCTTTCACCAAGAAACAGGAATGAGTAGAAGATCGGAATACTACCGATACCTTGAATCTGGTCACTGGAAAAGTTTAAGAGCTAAAGTTTTTAATCGTGATGATCATCGTTGCACCAATTGCAAGACCGAAAAGAACCTCGTCGGACATCATCTTCGATACAGAAACCCACTCACCAGATGCACTGAAAAAGATGTTGTAACACTGTGCAAATCGTGCCATAAAAAGGAGCACAGAAGATTAGCAGCGTTACGCAAATTGAACCGGAAACCAAAGTCCAATCGACATCTTGTGAAACTGATTATGAATTTCTCAGCAGAATTTTAATCAGATGGTCGGACGAGCGGTCCTTGGTCCGGTTAGAAATGAGCTGGACCTGCGCGATGACTCCGACCGCCAATTTAACTGAACCATGAACAAGAACCAGCGCCGATTCCGAAAGACTGCCAGCCGTAACGGGGGTGAGACACTCACCGTCCACAAGCAATACGACAGCACGTGCCGGCAGGGGAAGCCAACTGAACTTTCCCTTGTCCGGAGATCCATCCCGATCGGCCACCAACCCCAGAAATCAAAACGGCCCAAAGTGGCCGGGAAATAATCATGAACCGGTTTGGGATTGCGGCGGTGTGTTGTCTCACTGGTTATATTACATCCCCAGCCCGGTAACCGCATAAAAGCCGGGCACTGATTTGAATGAATGATCATCAAAAAAGGATCAGCAATTTATCTCGCCGACCATTCTCTCCTCACCGGCAAACTGATGGGCCTGCTCCGGGACAGCGAGGGCAAGCGTCAAGGCTGGAAACACAAAGCCCTGAACGATCAGGACACTTTGGATCGGATGGAATGGCAGCATATCGTCGGAGCGACCGGCGAACTTGCCTTCTCCAAAATGACAGCTCTCAGATGGTCGGAATCTTACAATGCGGACCCGCACGATCCAGACGTGTTCCCGGATTGGCAGGTGAGGACACGCACTGTTCATGGTGGTGCGTTGCCAATCCGGGACCGGGATCTGCCACACCAGCGGTTTGTCCTGATGTATGTCGGATCCGATCCGTCACTCTATTTCTTCTGCGGATGGATCTGGGGCGGGATGGGAATGCAGGAGAAGTGGCGGTGCGATCCGGGCAATCGCGGGTCGTCCTGCTTCATGGTGCCACAAACTGAACTGAACGATTTGGACTTATGACCACCCCAACACAACCAACGGCGCGGGAGATGGCGGAGAAGCTGGCCAGCTATATAACAATGGACGGAAAGAATTTTGGCCCGCAAGCTGACTACTTAAAATGCGTTGAAACTATTTTGCGAGTGCTCAACCTAGAATCGCTCCTGCGCGACCGGGAGAGGTTGGATTGGATAGAGAAAAGTCATCATTGTCTAGACTGCTTGGTTGATAACAACCGGCATCAACAGTTCTGTTGGAGTGTTGACTTTCATCGTCAGGAATTTACCAAGCATGACACAGCCCGCCAAGCCATTGATGCCGCCATCGCACAACAAAAGAAGGAGGAAGCGAAGCCATGCGAATAAACTGTTGCACTTGTGGTAAACCGCACGAAAAGCAGGGCGCTTTGGTGTTCGGTCCGCCGCATGAATTTAAATGCGAAAAGTATCATATTTGCTATCTGTGTTGGGTTGATTTGCTTTCTGCAATCGTTGAACTCAGGAATGAAAAGACTTGCTGGGGTGCCACCCGCCCGAAACGAAAGCGAGGGAAGAAGTGAGCGCCCTCAAATCCACTCCACAAAATACGGAGAAGGAATGAACCTAAAACAAGCCAAACAGTATTTCGTTCACAATGGCCAACGGTTCAAAGAGACTCGTTTAAAGCGAGGAATATCTTTGCGAGAGTGTGCAAAAGAATGCCAAGTCGGCCACTGCACAATCTCGCGTTACGAACATGGCAGACCTGTGTCTGTGTTCGCCTACATCCAGCTAGGCTTCTGGTGGACGGTGCATGGACCAACCTACTGATTTATGACCACCCCAACACAACCCACGGCGCGGGAGTTTGCTGAACAAATCTTTTCTTTCGGTCCTGATACCAAGGAAGACCTGATCGAAGAATTGGATAAATGGAGATCGGAGATCATCACCACCACCCGCGCTGCTGCGTTGGAGGAAGCGGCTGAGATAATCAGGCAGCAGGATCAAATCATTGACCCGAGGCCAACTTGTTCAAAGCTCGTGCGTTTGATCCTCGCCCTTAAATCCACCCCACAAAATACGGAGAAGGAAGAAACATGAGATACCGAAAGAAACCTGTAGTTGTCGAAGCGTTAAAATACCAAGCAGAACTCGGAAACAACCGGGTCATGAACTGGCTTGCTCAGCAAGGAGCAAACGTCAAAAACTGGCTGTTCCACGACGGAGAAATCACCATTCCGACGCTCGAAGGCAACATGAAGGCCAGTGACGGTGATTGGATAATTCGTGGCGTCAAAGGCGAGTTTTATCCATGCAAACCTGACATCTTTGAAGCGACATACGAAGTCCAACCCCATGACCCAATTTAGTCGTTACGTTCCTGTGCTGGACGCTTATGAGAACTAGATATTGCGAACTGCTGTTCCCATCATCGTGGGGACTTTTCCGGCGATTGTTTTGGAAAATCAACAACAGACACCACCAAATCGTGATGGACTCTGTTGAGTATGAACTATCATTTGCAATCTGGATGTTAACTTCAACGATCACCCCGGAGTAACGACGATTTTATGGCAGTCAGATGTGGCACAATCAGCCCTTGTGCGAGCGACGGACGCACGGATGAGCAAAGCGTTGAGCTTGTCCCACTGCCATTCCCTTTAAAATGAACTGGAATCATGGCGACATGATCCATCATCCCGTGCTCGGCACTTATACATTTGCCGGGCAACGCTGCGGTCTGCTCTGGTTCAACCACTCTACCGGCATAACCCAACTCGGTCTGGAAGCGCCATCCATCGAGAAAAAGTTGGAAGATCCGGAATCGAAATGGGTCCGGGTTGACGGTCCCGGTAAATGCAGAAAGTGTGGGAATCCTTGGTCCAAACACACATTTAAAAATGGAACATCCTATGACTGCCCCTGATACCAAAAGCCTGATGGATCTGCATGATCTTTACGTGAAGCTCTCCGGCATGGAGATCAAATTTACCAGTTACCATCTGTATGTCTGGGAGCGATGGCTGCACGATGGGTTTACCCGGGAGGATCTGGAACTGACCTGCAAATATCTCAACCGGGAGATCAAGGCCGGGAACCGCAAGCGACCGGCTGTGTTCAAGTTTATCGGGTTCATTCAGGACACCGCCAAGTTCGCCGATGAGCTGGCTGCCGCCCGGTCCGATCAACGCGAACGTCAGGCTCACCCAAATCCGGCACGGGAACAGGCGTTGCGCGAGGCGGGAATTGCCATCCCGGAAAGGGAGACAGTCCGATCGGCTGCTGATATACTGAAGCAGATCAAAATGACTCCGGAACAACTGGCTGAAGAGCACAAGAAAATGGCCCAACAACTGGCTGAATTTAAAAAGACACTGAAATGAGAACTGAAGCTGAAACCACCAAACTTGTAGATGATCTGGTGATGCAGGAAGGACTGAAAATCACGCACGAAATGGCGTTCAGCCAGATCACTGAGGTTTTGTCTGACGACAAAAAATTTCTTATCATGCTCCGATTTTTGTTGTGCATGGCCCGGGTTGAGTTTGAATCTCAGGACGCCAGCAATGTGCCGGTGGAAAAAATGTTCCGTCATGCCGCTCAGGCGGCTCGCAGTCTGGTCATTAACTATTACGCCCGGCAGGATGCGATTGAGGAAATTTTGAACAAGGAAAAGCAATGAGCTATTGTCGGTGGAGCAGCAACAACTTTAACTGTGATCTCTACTGCTATCACAGCGACTGGGGATTCGAAACACATGTTGCGGGCGGTCGTTACCGGTGGTGGGTGCGGTTTTGCTGGCTCCTGTTCTGTAAAAAGCTGAAACTCGACAATGGCAGGACGATTCGTTATGGACAGTGGTTTCCAAAAGTCAGCCTGTTGTTACACCTTCCACGATGGACGTGGCAGGTAAAAATAAATCATGAATGCGCCGGAAAATCCTTCACTGACGAAACCGAACAGGATATGGTTAGTCGCGTAAAGCAACTCGTGAACGAAGGCTTTAGAGCGCCAAAATTCTATGAACATCTGTAATTGCCCCAAGGGTGGGATTTCCACCGGTTGTCCGGTTCACGGAAATCAGGCGACCGAAGCCATGATCAGGATGATTTCAGCCGGCGGTGATCTCAACCCGGTCGAGGAAGCCGTTCTCAACGGACAGATCCAGCAGACGGTGAAGTCGATCACCCGGATGAACGACATCAAGGCAAGGTTCACGATGGTTCTGCCGTTTGAGGATGTCGAACGGGGAAAGGTTTACTCGGTCTGGTTCAAGATCGACAACGCCCATCGGTGGTGCATCAGCCCGGTGCCGGTGGTGGAAAAGGAAAAAGCGGAAATGATGCGGGAACAATTCGCCCGGGATCTTGAGCGGGTGCTGGAAAAATTGAAATGATCCTTATGGCCGGTGAAAACATGAAAGTAAGGACGCTCCCCACTTGGGAGGAATCCGAATCCGCCGTTGACTCCGGAGAATACACGGCGCTGCACGAATTTATTTTCAACTGGGAGCCGGGAGACGACCAGAAGGATGGGAGCTGGCGTCGGGATCTTGCTGAATTGATCCGGGACGTGTTCGCGTCCGGGATCGAAATAGGAATCGAACACCAAAAGAAAAACACTGAACCAAAAAATGAGCAAACAAACTGAACTGATCATGTATAAAAGAGGGTTTCTGGATGCCTGTTCCATGTTTGAACAGGCTGATGGAGATGTCTCTAACGTTGAAATTGCAGCCCTGAAGTATATCAGCTCAATTGTTGAAGTGCCCGATGAAAAGACTGCCAAAACCCAACGACCCAGAAAAGCTCGCAAGCCGAAAAACATCCCTGTGCAAACGGTGCGGCAAGCCGTTCCGACCGGAGCCGACAGGGCTGGTAAAGACGCCTCTTAGCACGTGCTGCTACGAGTGCCGGTTCAGGAATTTCTGTGACGGGTTGGGACTGCCGACTCCTCCTGAATTACTGGACCGGTTTACCAAAAATCCAGCCCTGACCAGAGAGGAATTTTGGAAAATGATTGAGGGGAAAGACCCGGAAAAGGACGAGTGATGACCCGGAGTCAGTTAAAGAAAATGATCAATGCGGGTCAGTGGAAGCAGTTGAGCATCCTGTTCAACTTTACTCCGACATTTCTGCTTACAGAATCTGGCCGGAGTTTCATGATCGACTGGCGGTGTGTGCCGAAGGCGATGGTTGATATTCTCTGGAACACCGCCGGCATTGACTCTGATAAGCTGCTGGAAAAGTTCCAGCGCAAGGAACGAATCCGGGCGGAACTGGCACCGCGTGGATTGAGGCTGCACACGATCCAGAACGGGCTGTGTTTCTACTGCAACAAGTTTGTGGAATATCGATCCAAGGTGAAACACAATGGCAGGAATGTTCTGGGCTGGACGATCGACCACCGGACCCCGATCTGTCGTGGTGGGGACAACTCGTGGCAGAACACGGTCGGGTGCTGTTACCAGTGCAACCATGAAAAATCGTGTCTGACTGAGCTTGAGTTTAGAAATACTCCGGCGAAGTATCGCAAGGAGCTGGTCAAAACCATCATGCTTCAGGTGCAGACAGCAATTAAAAAGTCATGAAGCACGCCACGGTCAGGGTGGGTGGATTTGAAATCCCGTTACTGGGAATTCCGGTCGTGGTGTGTTAGCGTGTTGATATGAAAGCGCGCGCTGGCAAACCAGATTTTATATCAAGGCCATGCTGTGATGACCGTTTAGCAAATTGGCCTCAATGGTATCTAACGCCTCCGGCAGATATTAACATGAGGATTCCTGAGAAAATAAAAAAGTGCGTGGTTTTCCTTGGTATCAGGGAGGGCGATTCTCATGAACCAATAAAATGGAAAGGCACTGGATTTTTCGTTTCCTATCCATCCAAAGTTGCGAATACCGACCAGCCTAACAGGGGATTCATGTATTTAGTGACCGCAAAACACGTTGCGGTAAAATTCTCCGATAAAGAATTCTATGTTCGAGCAAACACTAAAAATGGCGGGTCTATTTTATTTCATGGAAAGGCGGGAACTAGGTGGTTTTTTCACCCTGAAGAAGTGAACCAGACTGACTTGGCGGTTTTCCCTATGACACAGACCGAAATTATTAACCAACTTGATTACGAGTCGATTGGTGTCGCTTTGTTTTGCAA
>Ga0335083_10000605_pt1 | contig 53074 bp, 50 predicted proteins | sample Lox_Sample_42_FD_206716 | JGI IMG/M metagenome (GOLD analysis project Ga0335083, IMG submission 206716) | Soil microbial communities from Loxahatchee National Wildlife Refuge, Florida, United States - Lox_Sample_4.2 | ecosystem: Environmental > Terrestrial > Soil > Wetlands | place: USA...
CGAACATGACCTTCGCGAACCTGCAGAGTGGGTACGACTCCGGGCTGGTTCAGTCGGTCAGCGGCTCGGCCGGGATCCTCACGGTCAAGGGCGGCGCCACGCAGTACTGCATCTCGGGCCAGGATGGAACCAACTACGCACACGTGGTCGGCCCCGGCGGCCAGGTCGTCTCGAACGAGAGCACGGACTACTGCAGCAGCTGGACCGCGGACTGAGGTCCTGGCTAGCTGCACAGACGCCTAATGCTCCTACGTGGGCGGGCAACTCGGACACGGCGGAGGCGGCGAAAGCCGCCTCCGCCGTGTCCGGGGTAACGTCACCCCGTGGAGACTGGACTGGCCGGAAAGAGCGTCCTCGTGACCGGCGGCGCAGGCGGGATCGGCTCGGCGTGCGTTCGCGCGTTCGCGGCCGAGGGGGCTCGCGTGGCGATCCACTACCGCACGAGCGGCGACCGCGCGAGGGAGCTCGCGCACGAGACGAGCGGCGTCGCGCTGCAGGCGGACCTGACCGCGGAGGACGAGGTCGCCGCGCTCTTCGAGGCTGCGGACCGCGAGCTCGGTGGCGTCGACGTCTGCGCGGCGGTGGCCGGGTTCTGGCCGCGCGAGGACGAGCCGGTGTGGCGTCTGCCGCTCGCGCGCTGGGAGGAGACGCTGCGCACCAACCTCACGGCGACGTTCCTCACGGCGCGCGCCTTCCTGGGCGTGGTCGAGCGACGCGGTCATGGCAGCCTCGTTCTCGTCGGCTCGACCGCCGGACGCTTCGGCGAGGCCGGGCACGCCGACTACGCAGCCGCGAAGGCGGCGATCCAGGTCGGATTGCTGCTGAGCCTCAAGAACGAGATCGTCCGCATCGCGCCCGGCGGCCGCGTGAACGCCGTCGCTCCGGGTTGGACGTACTCCCCGATGACGCGCGGCGAGCTCGATCCGGAACTCGTCACCCGCCTCAGCCGGACGATGGCTCTGCGGAGGGTGGCGCAGGCCGAGGACGTCGCCCGTGCGGTCGTCGTCCTCGCTTCCGACGAGCTTTCCGGCCACGTGACGGGAGAGCTCGTGACCGTCGCGGGAGGGATGGAGGGCCGCACCGTCCACGCAGACGCATGAGCAGGTTCCTGGAGCGGTTGCACGAAGGGTCGCCGATCGTCGCCGACGGCGGCATGGGCGCGTTGCTCTCGAGCGCAGTGGCCGGACTTCGCTGCCCTGAAGAGGCGAATCTCCGGGCCGCCGAGAGCGTCCTCGACGTTCATCTCGGCTACATCCGTGCGGGCGCAGAGCTGATCGAGACGAACACGTTCGGGGCGAACCGCGCCAAGCTCGCCCGCCAGTTCCTCGCCGACGAGCTCGAGCAGATCAACGCCGCGGCGGTACGCATCGCGCGCGAGGCCCGGGACGTCGCCGGCCGCGACGTCTTCATCGCGGGCTCGATCGGCCCTCTCGGTGACGTCGAACTCGGCGTCCTCGACCCGGCCGAGCTCTTCGCCGAGCAGGCGCGGGTGCTCGAGGGACGCGGCGTGGACCTGTTCATGGTCGAGACGTTCTACGACCTCCGGGAGCTCGAAACGGCGATCGCCGCGGTCCGCTCCGTCTCTTCGCTGCCCCTCGTTGCCCTGCTCACATTCGACGCCGGCGGAGAGACGCTCGCCGGGGTGAAGGCGGAGGATGCAGCGGAGCGCCTGCAGCCGCTCGGCCTGGCCGCCTACGGCGCCAATCACGGCGCCGGGCCGACGGCGGCGCTCACCGCGCTCGCGCAGATGGGCGGAAACGGGGCCGTGCTCGCCGCGCTCCCCAACGTCGGCCTCGCCAGCATGAGCGGCCAGCGCATCGTCTTCCCACACGCGACGCCTACCTACTTCGCCGAGTTCGCAGCGCAGGCGCGCGCTCTCGGGGCGCGGGTGATCGGCGGCTGCTGCGGCACGACGCCGGCCCAGACAGCCGCGATCCGCGAGGCGATCGAGGCGAACCGCCGTCCCGCGGGCTCGTTTCTCGTCCAGGAACGCGAACAGGCACTGCCGTTCGAGCCGACTTCGGGGGAGACGCAGCTCGCGAAGGTGCTCCGCGAGGGCGGGTTCGCGATCTCGGTCCAGGTCGACCCGCCGCTCGGAGCCAATCCGGAAGCGCTGATCGAGACGGCGCGCGCCGTCCGCGACTCAGGCCGGGCACAGTTCGTCGACGTCAACGACAACCCGCGTGCACGGGCACGGATGAGCGGGATCATGGCCTCGGTCGCGATCGAGCGCTTCACCGGCGTCGAGACGATTCCGCATCTGACTCCGCGGGACACGACCATCGCCGGGCTCGAGTCGCTCCTGCTCGGCGCGCATGCGGAAGGTGTCCGCAACATCCTCGCGGTCACCGGCGACCCACCCGAGGCGGGCGACTACCCCGGCACTCACGCGGTCTACGACGTCGACTCGATCGGGCTCGTCGAGCTGATCGCGAAGCTCAACGCCGGCGAGGACTGGCACGGCCGCGCGATCGACGCGCCGACGACGTTCTTCCCCGGCGCGGCGGTGAACCCGACCGCCGACGATCTTGGCCTCGAGGCCGAGCGGTTCCACGGCAAGGTGGCCGCCGGCGCCCGGTTCGCCATGACGCAGATCCTGTTCGACCTCGAGGCGCTCGAGGCGTTCCGGGAGCGGATCGGCGGCTGGCCGGTGCCGGTGCTCGTCGGCGTCTGGCCGATCAGGACGATCGAGACGCTCATCCGGGTCCACAACGAGGTTCCCGGGATCGTCGTGCCCGAGCACGTGCAAGAGCGGTATGTCGCTGCGGGCACCGGAGCACGCGAGGTCGGGCTAGCGCTCGGGCGTGAGCTGATCGAGGGCGCGCGCGAGCTCGCGGGCGGCGTCTACGTCATGGCGCCGTTCCGGCGGCCGCTCGACGTGGTCGAGCTCCTCCCCGAGCCCGCCGGCTAGGACGCGCAGGATCCGGTCGAGACGCGGTGCGTCCCGGCGCGGGAGAGGTCGCTCTCGATGACCGAAGGGGGAACGCCGTAGCCGCTCACCGAGCCGAGGCGCGCGGCGAAGATCGACGACTCGACCCTCCCGGCCTTGTCGACCGCAGGCCCGCCCGAGTCGCCGTGCTCGATTCGGCCGGCCACCGCGGTGATCGACCTCGTGACCGGTCCGTGGCCCAGCGCGTCCTGTGTCAGCACCGTGGCCGTCCTGCCCATGCGGCCTGGGGTCGCAGTGAGCCCGCCGTCGAGCGGGTAGCCGAGGATCGCCACGGCGGCGCCGGACTCCGGATCGGCGAGGCGCAACGGCTTCAGGCTGACTCCCGAGACGCGGAGCACGGCGACGTCGTTGTGGACGTCGAGCACGACGACGTAGGCCGGGGCCGGAAGCGGCCGTCCCGGAATGTTGACCAGGGTGTCGCGGTCCTCGCCGGCGACCACGTGGGCCGCGGTCACGACGAGGTTCGGCGCGGCGAACCAGCCGCTTCCCTCGACGCCGACGCCGCACGCCGTCCCGACGACCTTGACGACGCGCGTCGCCGCGGCGCGGATCGACTGGTCGCGGAGCACTCCTCTGCTCGGCGGCAGCGACGGCGCGCGCGGCCCCACGATCGACGGGAACGGATCGATGCGCGCCAGCAGGTTGAGAAGCGTGCGCGGCGGCAGGGCGGAGTCGAGCTGCTTGACGATGGCCGAGCGCTCGACCTCCTGCCGGAAGCTCGTCCTACCGGGTGTGAGGAGAGCCACCGAGGCGCAGACCCAGACGATCGCCAGGCCGATGGCCGTGCCGAGGAGGAGGCCGCCGGCGGAGTCGATCAGCCGCAGGGGCGTCAGCCGCAGCCCGCCGCGGATGAACGAGCCGGCGACGAGAGCGCCGAACTGCAGAAGCATCGCCCCGGCCACTGCGCCGACCAGTCCGGCCACAGGCGTCCACTTCGAGTCCGAGCCACCGTGCAGCACGTGTGGTGCGATACGGGAGCCGACGTACGCGCCGACGGCGAGCCCGACGAGGGAGAAGGCGCTGAGGACGAGGCCGCGGCGAAACCCGCCGACCGCTGAGAGAGCGACGATCGCAATCGCGATCCAGTCGGCGAGGTTGAGCGTCACCGCAGCAGAGTAGAGGCGGGATCGGTTCCTAAGCCCGGCTACACTGAGCTGCCCGCGGGGGCGTAGTTCAGTTGGTTAGAACGCCGGCCTGTCACGCCGGAGGTCGCGGGTTCGAGTCCCGTCGCTCCCGTTCCGCAAAGTGCCTGCACTATCGCGGGTGGCGTTGTCTGCACAGACGGGCGTGGCCTCCGCTTGGGCAGCAAACGGGCAGCAGGTGCCTGTGATTTCTGTACGTTCTGGCCGCCGTAATTCCCTGCAAATGACCCTACTCCTGCGGAGGAAGGCGATGCGCGTGCCGGGCCTGCTGTCAGCGGCCGACACCGGGAGCGGCAGCGCCGGGCCGAACCAGACCTGCTTCATAGGCGTATACGACAGCGTGTACGCGGTCACGCAGGTCGAGCTTGGCCAGCACGCCGGCGACGTGCGACTTCACCGTCGACGGCTCGACGACCAGCACGGCCGCAATCTCGGCGTTGGAGAGGCCGCGTGCGAGGAGCAAGAGAACATCCCGCTCGCGTGCGGTCAGCGACTCGAGCGCATCAGAGCTGGCGGCCGGTCGCGCGAACTGTTCGATCAGGCGGCGCGTACTGACCGGGGCGAGCAGCGCCTCACCGGTGTGCACCGTGCGGACGGCTGCAACGAGCTGATCGCGCGGCGCCGTCTTCAGGAGGAAGCCCGACGCGCCTACGCGAAAGGCGGATACCACATAGTCGTCGAGGTCGAAGGTGGTCAGGATGAGCACTCGCGTCGCGGGGTTCGCCTCCGTGATGCGACGGGTCGCTTCGATCCCGTCCGTCTCCGGCATGCGCACGTCCATCAGGATGACGTCGGGCCGCAGCTCGAGCGCGAGCTGAACGGCGGCCGCACCGCCGTCCGCTTCGCCGACAACGGTCATGTCCGGCTCGGAGTTGAGGATGAGAGCGAACCCGGCCCGGACGAGCGCCTGGTCGTCGGCGAGCAAGGCCGCGATCACGAATCCGCTCCCAGCGGCAGCCTGGCGCGAACGCGCCAGCCGCTTTCGGCGCGGCCCGCCTCGACGAGTCCACCCCACAGCGCGGCCCGCTCGCGCATTCCGATGAGTCCGTGCCCTCCGCCGTTCCCGTTCACGCCGCCGGTGCCGTTATCGCGCACTTCGATCTCGACCGCCGCAGGCTGGTAACGAACGACCAGCTCGGCGCTCGCCGGGCCCGCATGCTTGAGCGCGTTGGTCAGTGCCTCCTGCGCGATGCGATAGGCGGTCAGATCGAGCCCCGGAGGCAGCTGCGCCGGTGTTCCCTCGACGTGCAGCTCGACTGGCAGGCCGGCCCCGCGTACGTTCGCAACCAAGCGTTCCAGTTGTCCGAGGCCCGGCTGCGGAGCAAGCGCGAGCCCGTCGTCGGAGTGTCGCAGCACGCCAAGCAGGCGCCGCATCTCGTCGACGGTCGCGCGCCCGGTCGTCTCGATCGCCTCGAGCGCCGAGCGCACGTGTGGCTGCTGTCCCTCGAGCACGTGTGCTGCGGCCCCGGCCTGAACGACGATCATCGAGACGTTGTGCGCGATCACATCGTGCAGTTCGCGTGCGATCCTTCCCCGTTCGACCGCGACTGCCGCCTCCGCCTGCAGTTCACGCTGCTCGGCTAGCTCTCGGTTCGCCTGCTCGAGGGCCACGGCACGGCTGCGCCACGTACGGATGATCCGCCCCACGATCCACGCCGCGAATGACCACACCACGACAGGCAGCACATTCCCCGGAGCCTGGTGCAGGATCGCCGAGGGCACCACTCCCACGGCAAGCGAGGCGACGAGGGCAATCGTGGAACGGTGCTCGGCGGCGTGAGCGCCGAGCGAGTAGTAGACGACGACCATCGCCACAAACGGCTCGAATCCAGGCTGCCGCGGCGCAACGGCGGCCACGTCGATGAACGCACCGACGAGGACCAACGCGAGCACGGCAATCGGATAGCGACGCCTCCACAGGAGCGGCGCCGAGATTAGGAACGCCGACAACACCTCCAGCGCACGCGGCCCGCCCCAACCGCTCTGCGCCCGCGGAGTGAAGACGTCGATGAGCGACCCGACCAGGATGGCAGCCGCGAGCAGTGCGTCGCCGGCCCGTTGCCACCGCGGGTGGCGCGAAAACATCAACACCCGATCCACCACGGACTGAACTTAGCGCCGAAATCGTCGGAGCGCTTCCGCCGGACGGTGGAACTCGACTTCCGCCGGGCGACGGACACGATTTCCACAGCGCGGCCGACGACAGACGCGGCGGCCCCTGCCAGCCTGAGCCGTGTCGCGTTCCACAACTCGAAGGAGCAGTCGTGAAGCTCACCCTCGTTCGCACGATCCCGTTGACGCTCGCCGTCGCAATCGCCGCGCTCGCGGTCAGCGGTATCGGTCGCTTCAAGGACGCCAAACACGGCGCCGACCTCGTCGTCGGGGACATCGCCTGGTTCGGCTTCCTCGCAGCCACGCTTGCCACCCTCCTACTCGCCGGAATCGCGGTCTACCGGCGCCGCCGCAACACCGCCACCGCCGCACGCGCCTGACGCAGGACAAGCACTCGCGCGGGCGCACCGCGCGCCCGCGCGACTCGGCGAGATCACTGCCACGACAACTCGCGGAGCACTCGTGAGGCAGGGCGGACGACGGTAACCGCCTGCAGATGTTCTCGGGCAGCACTTGGGCAGCAAATGCTTGGCACGGCTCCGCTAAGCCATGCGAGCCGGCCCGAAGAAGCTCGGAAAGGCCGGATGAACAGAGCGATGCCGTGACCATCGTGCGTCACCTGGCGACCCTCGAAGTGGCCTGTCACGCCGGAGGTCGCGGGTTCGAGTCCCGTCGCTCCCGCTCCAAAGGCCCTGGAAACAGGGCCTTCTCTCTTGGGTGAGCTTCTTGCAGATCGTCGTGGTTGATCGCCTTTGGCAAGAATTGGCAAGGTGGACTCTGCAGCGAGCCCTCGCTTGCAGGAATAGCCCTCCCACGACGGTTAGGGTCGCCGGGGACGCGATGGCGCACGATCGGAAGCGGATCGAGCAGCTCGCACGCACGTACACCGAGGCGTGGTGCAGCCATGACGTCGTTCGCATCACCGACCACTACGTCCCGGGGGGAACGATTGCGTTCAACGGCGGCGAGCCGGTCGGGATAGAAGAGGTCGCAAACTTCTTTGTTGCTGCGTTCCCGGACGGCGAGATCGTCATGGACGACCTCGTCTTCGAGGAGGACCGTGTCGAGTGGCACTGGACCGTCACGGGCACGAGGGCGGAGACGGGCAAGCGGGTGCGCATCTCCGGCTTCGAAGAGTGGACGATCAACACGGATGGGCTCATCGTCGAATCGCTGCGTCATTACGACGAGGTTGAGTACAACCGCCAGCTCCAACACGGCATCGGCTCGACCGATTGAGCCCCAGCCGTCAGGAGTCATAGGGAACACCGGCGCAGTAGCGTCCTCGTTCGAGGGTCCGTTAGGTTCTTGGAGATGAGGCCCACTGCTGCCGACCTCGAGCGGATACCCCTGTTCGCGTCGCTGAGCGAGTCCGAGCTGGAGGAGCTCACCGAGTCGTTCGAAGTAAAGTCGACCGCCGCAGAAACGGAGCTCATGGGCGAGGGAACCGGCGGCTACTCCTTCTTTGCCTTAGCCGACGGACAGGCGCGAGTTACGGCGAACGACCACGAGATCGCAACTCTCAGCCCCGGCGACTGCTTCGGAGAGATGGCTCTCCTTGGCAGCGGGCGACGAACCGCAAGTGTCACGACGACCACCCCGACGACCGTTTACGTCATGTTCGGGACGGAGTTCCACCGCCTCGAGAACAGTCATCCTGAGGTCGTGGCGCGGATCAAAGCGCTCATGCGCGAGCGCCTCATCCGACAGGCAGGAGCTTAGGCGGCCGCGCGCCGACCGAGTCGACCGCTACCCGAAGGGCCTGACGCAGCAGGACGTCTAGCCTCGCTGAGGGGTCATTCCCGAACTCACTGTCTCAGGGGAGCACCCTCGCATCACTCGCGAGCGGCCTTGTAGACCCACGTTTTCTCGGCGATGCCGGGAAGGACGTCGACGCTCGCGAAGCCAGCGTGGTGGAGCAGTGGCACGAGCTCGTCGCGATACCACTGCCGCATCGTGAGGGCGTGCTCTTCGCGCCGGCCGTCGCGCGTCTCGGCACGCAGGGTCATGTGCACGCAACGGTCGGCATCGTCGACTTCGTCGACGCGCAGCCGCAACGAGATCTCCCCGTCGGAGCGCGCGCCCCAGTCGTGCGCGTGCCAGGTGAACGGCTTCTCCTCGTTGTCGAGGACGAGCGTCCCACCGGGCAGGAGGGCGTCGTGGAGCCGTTGGAGCGCTTGCACGTCCTGCTCGCGGGCACTGCCGAGGCCGAAAACTCCGCTGCAGACGATCGAGGCGTACCGCCGCGGCGGGTCGAGGTCGTGTAGCGCCGACACCCAGAGAGTCGCATCGGGCACGCGCCGCCGACAACGCTCGATCATGTCGGCGGACACGTCGCATCCATCGGTGTCGAAGCCTCGCTCGCGCAGCGGGGCGAGAAGCCTCCCGGCTCCGCAGCCCGCATCCAGGACGGGACTTCGCAGGTGCCGCTCGTAGAGGTCGACTTCGGGCGCCTCGAGATTGTTAAGTGCCCAGTAGTCGGCAATCAGGCCGTGATGCCAAGTACTCGGTGCGTGCACGGTAACTCCTTCGCGGTAGAAGAAACGGGGACGTTCAGTACGAAGGGCTACGACTTACACACCACGATCCTAGGCCTCGCTGCGTACTCGAGCAAACGATCGCCAGGGTCATTCCGCAACACTGGCCGATGCGCGCGTTCGTTAGTGGTGGCGCTGCGGCAAGCGCGATCCTCAGCGGTGCGGCGGGTGTTCGTCACCGTCGGTAGCGAGCGCAAGAGTGATTGCCGCGTCGGTGCTCAACTGCATGCCTTTTCCCCATGCGGCGTCGTAGGCGGCGTCGCCGAGCGCTAGCCGTGCGAGTTCCTCCGTCTGGTCGCGGAGGCGGCGCTGCGGGGCGAGCGGGTAGTCAACCCCCACATCGCGGCGGCGCGCCTCGCTGCAGCCGAGGAGCCGTGCCGCAGCCTCGACATCGCCGGCCCGGACGAGCACACTCGCGATCGCAAGCAAGTCCATGGCGACCCCGATGGCGGAGCCGAACTCGCTCGCAAAGCTGAGGTTGTCCTGCAAGAGCGTCAGTGCTTCCACATGTCGACCTTCGTCGCGGGCGACCAGAGCGAGGACGTAACGGCCCGCCGATTCCATAAAGCGGTCACCCGCGTCGCGGGCGCCGGCGAGAAGGTCTTGCGCGACCCGCCCGGCTTCCTCGAGATTGCCCGTGTGCAGGTTCGAAAGCGCAAGCCCCTGCATGGCTTGCAACGCCCGGTGCTCGTCGCCTACTGCGCGCATTCGCGCCACGCTCCGCTCGCACAGTGGCAGCGCCGCGACCCAGTCGTCCTCGACGAAATACACAGCCGCAAGCTGGCCTTCGGCGAATGCGATCCCCCACGCGTCGCCCAGCGTTTGCTGCCACTGGAGCGACTCCTCGGCCCGCGCACGTTGAAGCGCTGCCCCTTCTGGTCCGGCGAACGCGGCTAGATGCGATGAGCAGATGAGCGCCTTGCCTCGTACGTTCGGCGCGCCCTCACCGGTCGCGAGCAGGCGTTCGATCCGCCGCCATCCCTCGCCCCAGCGGTTGCGGAGACACCAGAACTCCATCGTCGCCCCGCCAAGCCGCAGCGCGTCCTCGGCGCGATCCGAGCCTTCGAGCCAGTCGAGGGCGGCACGGATGTTCTCAAGCTCCGGCTCGAGCCGATCGAGGGCCGGCTTCGGGTCGACGCTGAGAAGCTCCGGCTCCGCGGCTTCGCCCAGTTCTAGGAAGAGCTTCGCGTGCCGCTCGCGCATCGCCTCTGCCTCGCCCGAGGCTTCGAGACGCTCGAGCGCAAACTCGCGGATGGTTTCGAGCATCCAGAACCGTTCGCCGTCGCGAACGCGGACGAGGCTCTTGTCGACGAGCGACTCGAGAATGTCGAGCTCCGCGTCGCAGACCCCCTCCGCTGCATCCAGCGTCGAGCCGCCTTGGAAGACGGCGAGGCGGGCGAGGAGGCGACGCTCGTCCGCGTCGAGGAGTTCGTGGCTCCACTCGATCGTCGCACGCAGGGTCTGTTGGCGCGGATCCACCCCGCGGCCCGCCTTGAACACGTCGAGACGTTGCCCGAGGCGGTCAAGCAGCTGTTGTGGCGAGAGGACCCTGACGCGTGCCGCCGCCAGCTCGAGGGCGAGCGGCAGCTGCTCGAGACGCATGCAGAGCTCGGAGACGGCTTCGTCCCGGTTGAATCCAGGATCCGCTGCGCGCGCCCGTGAGAGGAAGAGCTCGGTCCCGTCGGCCGGCTCGAGCGGCGGGACCGGATAGGCCTGCTCGCCCGGCAGCCGCAGAACCTCGCGGCTCGTCACGAGCAGGCGCAGGTTCGGACACGCAACGAGTAGCGCAGCCAAGTCGTCGGCCGCTTCGACCAGGTGCTCGAAACTGTCGAGCATCAGCAGCAGCGACTTGTCGCCGATGTGGTCGGCGGCGCCGTTTTGGCTCCCGACTGCCCGTGCGGCCGCGTCGAGCACGAGGCCGGCGTCCGTCAGCGGTGCCAGCGGAGCCCAGAACACGCCGTCCGGATGCCTCTCCCCCGCCTCGGCAGCGAGCTGCATTCCGAGCCGTGTCTTCCCCGTGCCGCCGGGACCAGTCAGCGTCAGCAAACGTGCCCCCTCGAGCAGTGCGCCCGCCTCCGAGAGCTCCCGCTCGCGGCCAACAAATGGCGTCGCCGGTACCGGCAGGTTCGTCCGCTGCAGGCTCCGCAGCGGTGCGAACTCACGATCTCCCAGCTGATAGATCCGCTCACCTACCGCGAGGTCCTTCAGCCGGTGCTCACCAAGGTCGCGCAGCGGCCGCTCGAGCAGCGCGGCAGTCGCCGACGAGACGAGTACCTGCCCGCCGTGGCCCACCGCCGCGATCCGCGCCGCGCGATGGACGTCCACACCGATGTAACCCTCCTCGTCGAGCCGAGGGGTTCCGGTATGGAGTCCCATACGCACCCGGACCGGCCCGTCCGCCAAATCGCGCTGCCCCGCCTCCGCCGCGCGCAGCGCACCCGGAGCCGAGGAGAACGCAAAAAAGAACGAGTCACCCTGAGTATCGACCTCGACTCCGCCTTCCGAGACAAAGGCCGCGCGCAACAAACGCCGGTGTTCAGCCAAGGTTTCGGCATAGCCTTCCGCGCCGAGCTCGTGAAGAAGCTTCGTCGACCCCTCGATGTCCGTGAACAAGAAAGTGACGGTCCCTGACGGAAGCTCAGACACCAGGCAAGGACTACGCTCCTAGGCGCTCCGTTGTCAAGCGTTTCACCGATTGCGCCGAGACCACAGCGCCCGCACTTCGTCAGATCCGCTCGGAGGTCACCCTCGATCCTGGAGAAGGCGCGAGCACCTCCCACCTCGCCAGGCGTCGTTGTCTCTCAGAGATTCCGCGTGACAGACCTCCGGCGACCGAAGCCGAAGGTCGCGGCGCGAGGCGTCCGGGCAGCTCCACAAGGCTCCCGACCGGCCCGCCGAGGAGCGCGAATGGGTCTGCCTTGAGCAAGCTCAACTGGGACAGGGCTCGGGAGCGTGATCGAATCCGCGAAGCGAAGCAGGGGGCCGCGCCGGACCAGGCTGGGGCCGCAGCGGTCAGCAGCTAGACAGGCTGCGCTCGCGGACTTCGTCGCAAAGCATGAGATCGCCTGCTTCAAGTGCGGCGCTGAGAAAGCTGAGTGGGCCAAAACCGGGATCTCGAGGCGTGGCCCATGGGCGATCTGCGTCGAATGCACCTCGCAGCAGAATTAGGGATGTGGCCGTCGCGGCCCGAACCGAAGGTCGGCGCTCGAGCATCCGGCGACTAGCCCGCACGCCGAGAGCGTCTCTCACGAGTCGGTCTGCCTCGGCGTTGCACTCCCGGGGCACCCAGCTGATGCGGAGAAGCGGTCTTGGGCAGATTTGGCTCAACCATGCAAAGTACGCAGGGCTGGGGAGGGCGCAAAAGGGCGGCTGAGTGATCTGTCACGCCGGAGGTCGCGGGTTCGAATCCCGTCGCCCCCGTAAAAACTCCTGCAAATCAGAATTTCTCGCCATCGCAAGTCCGCGCGATCGCCCTCCGACCGTACGCGCCGGCGGTCGCTTGTTGACCCCCTCCGTGCTAAGGAGGTGGTGGGTCGACTTGCCCAAGCCCACCTCACGGGGTTCAGGGCTTCTGTCATGTCTCCTCTCGCGTCGCCGCCAGGCACTCCCGGGCTGCCTCGGCCACCCGGTCGGGCGTGAACCCGAACCTGGTGAGGAGGGCCTTCAAGGGAGCCGAGGCGCCGAAGGTGTGCATGCCGATGACCGTACCGGCGTCCCCTACGTAGCGGTCCCAACCGAGTGTGGACGCCTGCTCGACGGCGACCCGGGCCTTGACCGTCGGGGGCAGGACCTCGTCGCGGTACTCCTTCTGCTGACGGTCGAAGAGCTCCCAGCAGGGCATCGAGACCACCCGGGCCCGGATGCCATCGGCCGCCAGCTCCTCTCGGGCCGCGAGCACCAACTGGACCTCCGATCCTGTGGCGAGAAGCAGCACATCAGGCGAACCCTGGTCGGCGTCGGCGAGGACGTAGGCTCCCTTGGCCACGCCGGAGGCGGCACCGAGCTTGGTGCGGTCGAAGGTGGGCAAAGCTTGGCGCGTGAGGACCAGGGCGGCGGGTTCCTTCTCCTTGGCCAACACGACGCGCCACGTCTCGACAACCTCGTTGGCGTCGGCGGGCCGGAACACGAGGAGGCCGGGCATGGCCCGGAGGGACGCCAGCTGTTCGACGGGCTGATGCGTCGGACCGTCCTCCCCGACCCCGATGGAGTCATGGGTGAAGATGTGCAGGACCGGGATCTCCATCAACGCCGACAGTCGGATGGCCCCGCGTGCGTAGTCGGAGAATGTGAGGAAGGTTGACCAGTACGAACGGAGCTTCGCGAGCGACATCCCGTTGGTGATGGCCGTGGCCGCGTGCTCGCGGATGCCATAGTGCAGATTGCGGCCGGAGCGGCTTCCGATCTGGAAGTCGCCGGCGCCGGCGAACTTGAGGTCGGTGCGGGTCGACGGCGAGAGGTCGGCCGAGCCTCCGACCAACCATGGAATGACCTCGGCCAACGAGTTCAGCACCTGGCCCGAGGAGTCCCGAGTGGCGATGCCCCTCGGGTCGGGCGGGAACGTGGGCAGCGCCGCCTCCCAGTTGTCGGGCAGCTCCCGCCGGTGTACGCGGTCGAGTTCGTCGGCCAGATCAGGATGGGCCGTACGGTAGGTGGCCAGGGTCGTCTCCCAGGCCTCCCGAGCGGCCTTCCCCCGAGCGCCGATACCTCGCGCAAACCAGTCGTAGAGGCCGTCGGGGACATAGAAGTCCGCGCTGTCGGGGATGCCGAGGAACCGCTTCGTGGCCCGGACAGCGTCCTCCCCGAGCGGTTCGCCGTGGGCCTTGGGAGAGTCCTCGAGCGGCGAGCCGTAGCCGATGTGGCTGTGGACGAGAATAAAGGTCGGCCGTTCCTTCTCGGCGAGAAACGAATGGAACGCTCGAGCCGCAGCATCGAGGTCGTTGGCGTCCGCCACCGTGACCACGTTCCAGCCGTAGGTCCCGAACCGGGACAGGGTGTCCTCGGTGAACGTGATGTCGGTGTGGCCTTCGATCGTGACCCGGTTGGAGTCGTAGATCCAGCACAGGTTGGACAGACCGAGGTGGCCGGCCAGCGAGCCGGCTTCCGACGAGATCCCCTCCATCATGCAGCCGTCGCCGGCCAGGGCGTACACGTTGAAGTCGAAGAGTGTGACGTCGTCCCGGTTGTACCGGGCGCCCAGCCACTGCCCCGCAATGGCCATGCCGACGGAGTTGGCCACGCCTTGCCCCAGCGGCCCTGTGGTCGCCTCCACCCCGCTCGTCCAGCGGTACTCGGGGTGGCCGGGGGCGTGGGAGCCTAGCTGGCGGAACGTCTTCAGGTCATCCATGGACACGGCCGGCTCGCCGAGGACTTCGTACTCGGCGTCCACGGCCCGCACCCTCGTCAGGTGGAGGAGCGACCAGAGCAGTGCCGACGCGTGGCCCTCCGAGAGGACGAAGCGGTCCCGGTTGGGCCAGATCGGATCGGACGGGTCGAATCGCAAGAATCGCTGCCACAGCGTGTAGGCCACGGGCGCAATGTCCATCGGCGTGCCGGGATGGCCCGAGTCGGCCTTCTGCACGGCATCCATGCACAGGCCACGGATCGTGTTGACCGCAAGAGCGTCGAGGTCAACGTCGATGGCTTTCACGACGGCCCCTTAGACGCGGACCGCGGTGTGCATGGCGACACCGCGATGGGACGAAAGCCCGACCGGGGACGCGCGCCCGAGCAGGGCACCCAAGCGATCACACGCCGCCGATCAACGACCTCGCCTCTGCGATGCCGACCACGAGATCGTGAAGGTCGCCGCCCACCTCGAGTCGACCCGACTGTTCGATCCCGCCGATCCTTGCCGGCTCGAAGCCGGCCGTTCGGATCAGCCGCTCGACCTCCTCGCCGGCGCGGTCGTCGTCGCTCGCGTAGAAGAGGACCGCCGGCTCCGGGGACCGGTTGCTCGAGGATTCGAAGAGATCGCGCGAGAGAGTTCCAAACGCCATGGCCAAGTGCGCCCCCGCAGGCAACCAGCCGGCTACAACGTCGCCGGAGGACTGCCCTTCCGGCAGGAGACGTGAGATGTTCCCTTGCGCGTCGATGCCGACGGGGTTGCTCGGAACGACCACGAGTCTGTCTGTCAGCGGCTCGGCGATCTCGTCTATGACGCCCTTCAGCACGACAAACCGCAGGGCGAGAACGACGGCATCGGCTCCTGCCAACGCGTCACGGTTGTCCACGGCGACGGTCGCAGCTCGACCGATCTCTGCGGCAAGCGCGCGTGCCGACTCGTTGTCGGCGCTGGAGAGCCGCAGGGTCTCGCCGCCCGACGCCAGCCGGCGGGCGATGACCGATCCGATCCCTCCGGTGCCGATGATCGCGCTGGTCATGACCGAAATTCCTCAGCGGCACTCTAGGTAATGAGGGCCGGCCCGGAGCGTCCCGGGGCTGAACGGTCACTGCTGATGGCCGGGGAGCCCGAGGCGCCCCGGGCGACGGCCCGGCTGCCTTGCCCTGGTAGGCGCGGGGTACGAGGACTCCAGCGACGAAGACCGCTTCTGCTCGCGCGGAGAAAGCAGGCGGGCGGCGAGCGGCTCGGGCGCTAAGCGCTCCTGACCTGCTCGGTGTTGCATCCGAACGGGGTCACTCGAGATCTGGTAAGTGGTTGGTGGTGGGATCGTTACTCCACCGAGCCGCGACCAATGGAGGTCGACTTGAACGCAACCCAGGCCAGCAGCGACGACGCGGGCGGGGCAGCGACCGTCTCGACCGTCGCCACGAATCTCGAAGTGATCGTCATCTCCGTCTCGCGCTCCGTCAGGAGATCGCCGCGGGACGTCGCCAGGTCGGTGTAGGGGCGGGATGAGCGCGATCGTGGCGTACGAGATTTACCTCGTGCAATGAGCCCGCCTGTCGCGATCATTACGGGCGCTTCCCAGGGCATTGGCGCCGGGCTGGTAACGGGCTACCGCAGCGCGGGTTATGCGGTCGTCGGCGTTGCGCGGTCGTTCCCGCCGGCCGATCGAGACGAGAGCGATTACGTCGCGGTCGCCGGCGACGTCGCAGATGCGCAAACCGCACGGCGCGCGGTCGACCAGGCTCTCGACCACTTCGGGCGGATCGACACGCTGGTCAACAACGCCGGCATCTACATCGGCAAGCCGTTCACGGAGTACACGTTCGATGAGTACCAGGCGATAACGGCTGTCAACCTCACCGGCTTCTTCCACATCACCCAACTGGCGATCGCGGAGATGGTCGCCAGGGGCGGCGGGCACGTCGTGAACGTCTCCACGAGCCTGGTCGATAACGCGGACAGCACGAGGCCGTCTGCGCTACCTGCCCTCACCAAGGGAGGACTCGTCGCGGCCGGCCGTTCGCTTGCGATCGAATACGCCTCGCGCGGCGTCCGGGTCAACGCGGTCTCGCTCGGGGTCGTCAAGACACCCGACCACGACCCCGCGTCCTACGACGGGCTCGAGGCCCTCCACCCGCTGGGCCGTGTAGGCGAAGTGAGCGACGTCGTCGACGCGATCCTCTATCTGGAGCGAGCGACCTTCGTAACCGGCGAGACGCTGCATGTTGACGGCGGCCAGGCGGCGGGCCGGTAGCACCAATCAACCTCACCCGACCGAAAGGACTTGAACCATGCGCCCGGACATCACCCCCGGCGGCACTCTCCCCGACTACGAACTGCCGGACCAAGATCGCGTCACTCGCACGCTCAGCGAGATCCAGGGCGAGGATCCGCTGATCCTGACGCTTGCGCGCGGCAACTATTGCCCGAAGGAGCACCAACAGCACCTCGAACTCGCCGCCAACTATCCGAAGATCGCCGTGTCCTACACCAAGGTCGCCACGATTTCGACCGACACCCACCACTCGAGCCAGGAGTTCCGCGCGTCGATCGGCGCTCAGTGGCCGTTTCTCGAGGATCCGGATCGGATCGTCCAGAAAGACCTCGACATCCAGGAGTACACCGACACCGAGCACGACCCGATGATCCCGCACACGCTCGTGCTCAAGCCCGGGCTCGTGATCTACAGGATCTATAACGGCTACTGGTTCTGGGGACGTCCCTCGTTCGTGGACCTCTGGCACGACCTCCGTGACGTGTCGAGCGAGATTCGCCCCGACTGGGACCTAGCAACGCCCGGCCTACACGAACGATGGGATGCCGGCGACCTTTCGCCCTTCCACGGTTGGAACAAGCAGCCCGTCCGAACCGCAGAACGACCGGACGCATATTGAATGGAGCCACACATGGATATCGAGTGCCGCCCTCGGCCGGCCGGAGACTGACATGACCGATCGCAAGCGAACGCCGGTATGCGAGTTGCTGGGGATCGAACTCCCGATCGTCGAAGCACCGCTGTCCGCAGATCCTCGCCTGCCCGCGGCCGTCTCAAATGCTGGCGGCCTCGGCACTCTGGGGCTGGGGTGGGCCGATGATGCCGGAGCCGTGGTTCGCGAAACGGCAGCCCTAACCGACCGGCCGTTTGCCGGCAACTTCGTTCTCGCCTTCGATCAGCACCATCGAATCGACCAGGCCCTCGCCGCTGGGCTGCGGGTCGTGTCGCTCTTCTGGGGCGACCCCCAGGACTATGTCGAGTTGGTGCATGACGGCGAAGGGCTTGTCATGCACACGGTCGGCAGCGTCGAGGAAGCGCGGCGTGCGGTCGGATGCGGCGTGGACGTCATCGTCGCGCAGGGCTGGGAGGCCGGGGGGCACGTTTGGAGTCGCGTAGCAACGCTCCCGCTGGTGCCCGCGGTCGTCGACGCCGTGTCACCGGTGCCGGTCATTGCGGCTGGCGGGATCGGCGACGCTCGAGGAGTCGCCGCGGTACTTGCCCTCGGGGCGCAGGCCGCCGTTCTCGGCACGCGCTTCCTACTGGCCGATGAAATGCCGATTCACGCGGAGTACCGGCGCCGCCTCATAGCCGCGACTGAGACCGACGCAGAGTGGTACCCGAACCTCTACGAGGTGGGGTGGCCGGACGCTTCGCATCGTGCCATCCACAACTCTACGGCCGAGCTGTGGGAGGCCGCGGGCCGCCCTGCATCGGGCAGTCGACCCCGAGAGGGCGAGGTGATAGCGCACTTCGCTTCCGGCGAACCGATCGTTCGATACGAACCAGCGCCGCCGATGGTCGGAACGACCGGTGAGATCGAACCGTTGTCGCTGTGGGCCGGGCAAAGCGTTGGGCTCGCAAAACGGTCACAGCCCGCTGCGGAAATCGTGACCGAACTTGTCGCGATGGTGCCGGCTACATCGACATCCGAGCCGGGAGGCTGACCGATGAATCATCAGATCGATGAGAGCGTGTTCCGCGGGGTACTGCCGGAAGACATCGAGTGGAAGCCGTTCCCGGCGTTCCCGCCGTCTGCGCGCCTCGCCATACTGGTGGGTGACCCGACTGAGCCGGGACCCTACGTGATCAGGGTCAAGCTGCCTTCTGGCGTCAAGCTGATGCCGCACGTACACCCGGAAGATCGCGTCTACACGGTGATCTCCGGTGTCTTCTACATCGGTCTCGGGGAACACTTCGAAAGCGAGAAGTTGGAGTCATACCCGCCAGGCAGCGTGATCGTTCTCCCCGGCGGAACGGCTCACTTTCACTGGGCGCGGTCCGGTGAGTACGTCACTCAGGTGACCGCGATCGGACCACTCGGCCTCGAGTACGTGGACCCTGGCGATGACCCTCGAGCAACCTGAACCAGCAGCCGCCTCGTCGAGCCGAACGGCTCCGGATGAGCGTTCGACGCCGGACAGGGAATCTCGCGAGATCGTCGGGCGCCTGCTGTCGGTCAACGTCGGCGTGCCGAAGAACGTGGACTGGCGAGGAAAGACGGTCTTCACCGGCGTCTTCAAGGACCCCGTGGCCGGCCCTCGCCACGTCCGAGCGCTCAACGTCGAGGGTGATGGGCAAGGCGATCTCGCCGGGCACGGCGGCGAGCAGCGCGCAGTGTTCGTCTACCAGATCGACTCCTATCGGTACTGGGAGCGCGAGCTCGGACGAAACGACTTCACATACGGCCAGTTCGGCGAGAACTTCACCGTGGAAGGACTCGCCGATGACGAGGTGTGCGTCGGCGATCGCTACCAGATCGGCGATGCCGTCTTCGAGGTCACGCAACCCCGGGTCACCTGCTACCGCGTCGGGATCCGCATGAACGACCCGCGCATGCCCGCGATGCTCGTCTCGCACCACCGCCCCGGCTTCTACTTCCGGGTGCTTGAAGAAGGCGACGTGCAAGCGGGAGACGAGATCATCAAGCTCGCCTCCGGCCCGGAACAGATGCGTGTCGCGGAGGTCGACGCGCTGCTGTATCTCCCCGGACACCCGCGCCAGCAGTTGCTGCGGGCGCTCAGGATCCCTGCCCTCAGCCCCGGCTGGCAGTCCTCGTTCCGAGCTTTGCTCGAGCAAGAACCAGGCAGCGGCAACGCCGGTCTCGCGACAACCAGCCCGCCGCCCGCATGGCCCGGCTTCCGTCAGCTGACCGTCACCGCAATCACCCGCGAAAGCGACTCGGTGATCTCCATACGCGTCGACGACCCCGACCGTGCGGCACTGCCAGCCGCCCACCCGGGTCAGTACCTCACAGTGCGGGTCCAGCCCGACGCGCAGCGGAGATCGGTACTCCGCAACTACTCCCTCTGCGGACCACCCGACGCCGGTTACTACCGGATCGCCGTCAAGCGCGAACCCGACGGCGCCGCCAGCGGCTACCTGCACACCCGGCTCACCGTCGGCGACCAACTCGACATCGCAGCCCCGCGCGGCACCTTCATCCTTGACCGGACGGACGCACCCGTGCTGCTGATCAGCGCCGGAATCGGCGCCACGCCAGTCCTTGCCATGCTTCACGCGCTAGCCGGGGAGCACTCCGATCGCGAGATCTGCGCGCTGCACTCCGCGCGCAGTAGCCGCGAGCACTCGTTGGCCGCCGAGGCCCGGGCTCTTCTCGCCTCGCTCCCAAACGCCCGCAGCCACGTGTACTACAGCCGTCCAGGTCCCGAAGACGTCGAAGGCCGCGACTTCGACGCCACGGGCCGCCTTACCGGAGCACAGCTCGCCGAACTTGAGCCACCGCACGATGGCCAGGCATACCTGTGCGGGCCTGCGACTTTCATGGACGACATCAGCGCCGCTCTGACGGCGCTGGGGATCGACGCCTCCCACATCCACACCGAACCATTCGGCGCCGCACCGGGTGTGACCCCAGGCATCGCAGCAGGACCCGCGAGGGCTCCCCACCCACCCGCCGGAAAACCCGGAAACGGTCCCACGATCGAGTTCGCGCGCAGCGACCTCGCGATCCCGTGGGACAGCGACTACGGAAGCCTGCTCGAACTCGCCGAAGCATGCGACGTTCCCGTCCGCTGGTCGTGCCGGACCGGCGTCTGTCACACATGCGAGACCACCCTCATCGCCGGCGATCTCAAATACGACCCTGAACCGGTCGAATCCCCGGCCGACGGGAGCGCACTCATTTGCCGCTCACAGCCACGCCGCGACGTGGTGCTGGACCTATGACGGGCGGCTAGGTGGATGGCCGGTTCCAACAACGGAGGTCATGATGAACAACATCGATGAGGAGCTGGTCTTGGCCCACTTCATCGTCTCAGACGACGTCGAGCGTTCCCGCAGCTTCTACACCGAAGTACTCGGCGGCAGCGTGGCCTTCTCCGGCCCGGGAGGGCTGACCTATGTCGCGCTATCCAACAGCTGGATCATCATCAACGGCGGCGGAGGACCGACCGACGACAAGCCTGCGGTCACCCTGGAGACACCACGCGATCCCGACCGGGTCAGCAGCTTCCTCAATATCCGGGTCAAGGACATCGCGACCGTGTACGCCGAATGGAGCGCCCGCGGTGCGAACTTCCTGACGCCGCCGAAACAGCACCAGTACGAAATCCGTTGCTACATCCGCGACCCCGACGGTCATTTGATCGAAGTGGGGCAAACCACCGACCCAGACGGCGACTGGACCCCCGCTCACTGGCCGTCGACTACGCCCGCCGAGGAATCCGAGTGAATGCCGAGATCACCCGCGAAACCGCGCACAGACTCGGCTCTATCTTGGACCGGCTGGAGGCGGCACTGCCGGCTTGCGAACGCCTGGAATACCGGTAGGCACGGTGGGAAGCTCCTCGTCGTCACGTAGGAGCGCCAACGCATGCTCGAGCCCGTGCAGGTGGCCGTCGTCAAACTCACTCCTGACGGCTGCCTCCAGCTTCGCGCGCTCAGCGTCGAGCTTAAGGACTGCTTCGGCGACGTCCAACCCTGTGAATGTACCAACCAACAACGCCCTGCGATGGACGGAAGGGGTCAACGGTTCGAGTCAAAGAACACCAGAGCCGGCCCCGTCGACTCGGCGCGTGCGCGGTAAGGCCCTCGGGGCCGTTCGGTCACGGCCTAGCGGCGGATTGGCGTGCGGCCATGTGGTTGGGTCGGCGCGGTTGGGGCGACGAGGGCTGGGATCGCGCGCGTGACGGGCGCACCGCTGGAGATCTTGACCGCCTCGCCGTGATGGTCTATCTCGAGCGGCGAACCGTCGAGGACGGTGTAGGTGACCTCGGTTTGCCTGACCTCGATCTCGAGCCGGCGGGCGCGGAACGAGATCCGGAAGGCGAGCCGTTCAAGGCGCGGTGGAAGCCTGGGTGTGAAGCTGAGGTTGCCGTCGTGGTCGCGCATGCCGCCGAAGCCCGCCACTGCGACCAGCCAGGCGCCGGCAAGGGCGGCGATGTGGAGGCCGTCACGGGTGTTGTGCTCGAGATCGAGCAGGTCGATCTGGGCGGATTCGGCGAAGTAGTCGTAGGCGAGCTGGAGGTGGCCGACCTCGGCTGCGATCACAGCCTGGGTACAGGCGGCCAGCGACGAGTCGCGGACGGTGAGGGCTTCGTAATAGTAGAAGTCGCGGGCTTTCTCCTCGTCCGTGAAGGCGTCGCCGCGCCAGTGCAGTGCGAGGACGAGGTCGGGCTGTTTGATCACCTGCTTGCGGTAGAGGTCGAAGTAGGGGAAGTGCAGGAGGAGTGGGTACTGCTCGGGCCGGGTGCCGGCGAAGTCCCAGATCTGGTGGTTGGTGAAGTTCTCGGACTGCGGGTGGACGCCGAGCTGGTCGTCCCAGGGGATGATCATGTTCTCGGCTGCGTCTCGCCAGCTTGCGGCCTCCTCGGGGGTTGCGTCGAGATCGGCCGCCCGGCGCGGGTGGCGGGTCACAAAGTCAGCAGCGGCACGGAGGTTTCGTTGCGAGAGCAGGTTGGTGTAGACGTTGTTGTCGGCGATGGCGCTGTACTCGTCGGGGCCGGTGACGCCGTCGATGTGGAAGCCGCCCTGGGCGTCGCGGTGGCCGAGTGAGGCCCAGAGGCGAGCGGTCTCGACCAGGAGCTCGCCGCCGACCTCCGTCTCGAACTCGGCGTCGTCGGTCGCGGCCTGGTAGCGGACGACGGCGTCAGCGATATCGGCGCCGATGTGGAAGGCGGCGGTTCCGGCCGGCCAGTAGCCGGAGCACTCCTCGCCATGGATGGTGCGCCAGGGGAAGGCGGCGCCTCCGAGGCCGAGCTGGGCTGCGCGCTGCCGGGCGAGCTCGAGGGTCGTGTGGCGCCAGCGCAGTGCGTCGCGGGCAGCGTCCGGAACGGTGTAGGTGAGCACCGGCAGGACGAATCGCTCGGTGTCCCAGAAAGTGTGGCCGTCGTAGCCGCGGCCGGTGAGGCCCTTGGCCGCGATCGCACGCCGCTCGGCCCGAGTTCCGGCCTGCAGCGTGTGGAAGAGCGCGAAGCGGACTGCGAGCTGGAGATCGTCGTCTCCCTCGAGCTCGACGTCGGCGCGCTGCCAGAACTCGTCGAGGTAGGCGCGTTGCTCGGCGAGCAGCCCGTCCCAGCCGGCATGGTGCGCCTGGGTGAGCGCGGCGACGATCTGATCGCGAACCGCGGGCACCGAGCGCTCACTCGACCAGCCGTAGGCGAGAAACTTGACCATCTGAAGCCGTTTCCCCGGCTCCAACGTGGTTGCTGCAGTGAATCGGCCGACATCCGCGCTGCTCTCGGACGCCGTCGCGATGTCGCCCGGGCCGTGGACGAGGTGGTCCATGCCGGCCGCCATCAGCAACCCGCTCTGCTTGGTGGAGTGCGTGAGCACCACCCGTGCGTCTTGGCTGAAGAAGTGCTCCGAGAGCAGAGGAGCCTCGAGCGTTGCTGCGGCACGAGGGTCGTCTTCTATCGCCGCCCCGACTTCGTTTGCGACGAGCTCCGATTGGACGACCAGGCGAACCGGTGCGTCGAGCGGTTCGACCTCATAGAGGATCGCCGCAACCGCTCGCTGCACCAGTGAAACGAGCCGCGTCGACGAGATCCGTACCGATGCGCCGGCCGGCGATCGCCACTCGGCGCGGCGGCGAAGCACGCCGGCGCGTAGGTCGAGCTCGCGCGCGTGGGAGATCAGCCTGCCGTAGCGGACGTCGAAAGGCTCGTCGTCGACCAGCAGCCGGACGATCTTTCCATTCGTCACGTTGACGATTGTCTGTCCCGACTCCGGGTAGCCGTAGCCTGGCTCGGCGTACGGGAGCGGCCGGAGCTCGTAGAACGAGTTCAAGTACGTGCCGGGAAGCCCGAACGGCTCCCCCTCGTCCAGGTTGGCGCGCAGCCCGAGGTGGCCGTTCGAGAGCGCGAACAGCGACTCGGTCTGGGCGAGCACGTCCAGGTCGAGAGTGGTCTCGCGGAGCGACCACGGTTCGGCCACGAATGCCCGGTGCTTGATCACCGAAGCAGCTCAGCAAGGTCGGCGACCACGACATCGGCGCCGTGCTTGCGCAATCCCTCCGCCTGGCCAACCCGGTCGACTCCCACGACGACACCGAACGCGCCTGTACGTCCGGCCTCGACCCCGGCGAGTGCGTCCTCGAACACCGCCGCCTCCGCCGGAACAACCGCAAGTGCACGCGCCCCGGCCAGGAAGGTGTCCGGCGCAGGCTTGCCCCGCAGGTGCTCCCGCTCGGCCACGAGGCCGTCGATCCGGACCTCGAACAGGTCTGCGATCCCGGCGGCCTCCAGCATCTGGCGGCAGTTCTCGCTCGAGGAAACAACCGCGCGGCCGAGACCCGCGTCACGGACGGCGTGCACGTAGCGCACCGATCCCTCGTACGCCTCGACGCCGTCGCGCTCGATCAGTTCGAGCAGAAGCTCGTTCTTCCGGCCGGCGAGGCCGTGAACCGTCTCCGCGCCCGCATGGTCAGTCTTGCGCCCCTCGGGCAGCTCGATTCCGCGTGAAGCGAGAAACGAGCGGACCCCGTCAAGGCGCGGCTCGCCGTCCACATACTCGTCGTAGTCCGAGACGGCGTCGAACGGGACGAAGCGGACCCCGGTTCGCTCCGCGCGCGTACGCAGGAAGGAGTCGAACATCTCCTTCCACGCTTGCGCATGCACGACCGCCGTCCGCGTCAGCACACCGTCGAGATCGAACAGGCAAGCCCGCACCTCAGCCGGCAGCCCCAGCGGACCGGCCCCAGGGTCACCGACAGCGCCGCTCATCCCCGCCGGCCGGCGCCTCCCCGTCCGATTCGCAGATGCCGCGCCGCAGATGCGGGTCGCAGAAGCCGCCGCGGCTCGCCTTCGCGAACGGCGACACGGTCACCCACCGTCGGCACGACGGCCTCACGAGCGCGCGATCGGCGCGCCGCTGATCAGCCGCCGCGCGAGCTCAGCGGCAGCAACCGCCTCGTCCTCGATGGCATAGGTCTCCATCGATCGAGCTGTCGGCGTGCCGTGAGGATTGATCATCTCCCAGTGAAAACGGCCGTCACTCTGCTCGACGACCTTGAAGTGTGCAACTCCTCGGGCCTCGTCGTCACTCTCACTCAAGGTGCTCACCTCTCCTCTCCGCTCAGCTTCGGCCACGGGACGCGAGACCTGGATCTTCGCAGTGAACGCAGCGGCGCGTGGCGGTCGAGCAATGAGCCGCCAGCCTTCACCCCGTGTCCGCGCGACCCCGAACCGATGTCCGAAGGGACTGGTCGGCTTGGTAGGCGTGGCGCCTCCCGAGCGTCGCCGACGAGGTCGGTTCGTCGGCCAAGCGCTGGCGCATCGAGCGTGTGATCGTGGAGCACTTGTGGAGCCAAGAGGCGCAACCGACGGGAAACGCGTCGGCCGCGCCGGCCTGTACGCCGCAGGTCGCGGGTTCGAGTCCCGTCGCTCCCGTAAAAGCCCTGCAAATCACACCGGAGCGCCCTCCTACGCTCCCAGCAGGAGCGTGAGCAGCGCCTTCTGGACGTGAAGGCGGTTCTCAGCCTCGTCCCAGATCGCCGAGCGCTCCCCGTAGAGGACGTCGGCGGTGGCCTCCTCGCCGGGATGCGCCGGCAGGCAGTGGAGAACGAAGGCCTCGCGTGAGGCGAGCGCAAGCAGGTCGAGGTCGAGCCGGAACGGCTCGAGGTCGTGCAGGCGGCGGGCGCGCTCGTGCTCTTGACCCATGCTGATCCACGTGTCGGTGACGACGACGTCGGCGCCCGCGACCGCGTCGCGCGGGTCGGCCACCGTCGCCACTCCGGGCGCCTCGTAGCCGGACGGGCTCGCGGCGACGACGGTGTAGCCGAGCGCCTCTCCCAGCGCGGCGAGCGAGACAAGGACGTTCGAGCCGTCGCCGACCCAGGCGACGCGAACGCCGTCGAGGCCGCCGAGCCGGTCGCGGATCGTGAGTGCGTCGGCAAGCGCCTGGCAGGGATGCTCGTCGGCCGTCAGCGCGTTGATCACCGGGATCGACGCCCATTCCGCCCACGTTTCGAGCTCGGCGTGCGCGTGCGTGCGAACGGCGAGCACGTCGAGGAAGCGCGAGAGGGCGCGGGCCGTGTCGGGCAGCGACTCGCCGCGCGAGATCTGCAGCTCCTCGGGCGTCAGCGAGATCGCAACTCCGCCGAGCTGCGCCATCCCGGCGAAGAAGGAGACGCGCGTGCGGGTCGAGTGCTTCGAGAAGTAGAGACCGAGGGTCGCGCCTGCGAGCAGCGGCTGCTTCGGCTGCGCACGAAGTTCGACCGCGAGGTCGAGGATCGCCTCCGCTTCCGCCGGCACGAGGTCGGAGATGCGGAGCAGGTCGCGGCCGGCGAGGGAGACGGTCAGCATTCCCAGCGCTCCGTCGCGGCGGCGACCGCGACAGCCGTGTCACCGAGGCGTGGCGCCGGAGGCGGCGGCTCGAATCTGCCTTCGCGAACCGACGCCGCGATCTGCTCGTGCGCGTCGCGGAACGGGAGGCCTTCCCGGACGAGCGCCTCGGCCGCGTCGGTCGCGAGCAGGAGCGGGTCGGAGGCCGCCCCGGCGAGCCGCTCCCGCTCGAACTCGAGTCCCGCGACGAGAACGGTCAGCGCCGCGAGCGCGCCGGCGACGTCCCTGCGCGCCGCGAACAGCGGCGGCTTGTCCTCCTGCAGGTCGCGGTCGTATGCGAGCGGCAGCCCCTTGACGACGGCGAGCAGACCGGCCAGCCGCCCGATCGCGGTGCCTGCCTTGCCGCGCGCCAGCTCGGCGACATCGGCGTTGAGCTTCTGCGGCATCATCGACGAGCCCGTCGCAGCTGTCTCCGGCAGCCGTGCGAAGCCGAACTCGCGCGTCGTCCAGAGGACGAGCTCCTCTCCGATCCGCGACAGGTGCGTGAAGAGGACGGCCGCCGCATAGAGGTAGTCGAGGACGAAGTCGCGGTCGGCGACCGCGTCGAGCGAGTTGCGGAGCGGGTTCGGCGGTAGCGGCAGCGGAAGCGTCGAGCCGGCGAGCGCTCCCGCCCCGAGCGGCGACGGCGCCGCCTGCTCCGCGGCGAACCGGAAGCGCGCCCGGTCGCGCTCGAGCATCTCGACCCAGGCCAGCAGGTGGTGGCCGACCGTCACCGGTTGAGCCCGCTGCAGGTGCGTGTAGCCGGGCATCGGCGTCTCCGCCTCGCGCTCCGCCTGCTCGAGGATCGCGCCTGCGAAGGAAACGAGCGCCGCATCCGCCTCCGAGCACGCGTCCTGGACATAGAGCCGCACGGCGGCGGCGACCTGGTCATTGCGGGAGCGGCCGGCGTGGATCTTTCGACCCACTTCGCCGAGCTCCGCCTCGAGAAAGGAGTGGATGTCCTCGGCTGCAGCGTCGGGCTCGCCCACCCGTGCCAGCGTCTCTCGCAACTCCGCCAGCTCTGCGTCGTCGAGGATCCCGGCGGCGAGCAGCCGCTCGGCGTGGAGCAAGGTCCCCCGCACGTCGTACGGGAGCAGCTCGTTGTCCTGCGCCCGCAGGAACGCCCACACCTCCGGCGCGAGCTCACCGGTGACGCGTCTCGACCAGAGCGTCACAGCGCCTGCACCTCGAGCCGCTGGTGGAGCCGCCGCGTGTCGGCCAGATCGTTGACCTGCATCGCGAGCTGGCCGATCCGGTCGCGCGGCGTGAACGCCGTCGCGCTCCGCTCCATGCTCAGCCGCTCCCGGTCGTAGGTGAGCTCGCCCTGCGTGTCGAGGATCGTGTAGTCGTCGCCGCGCCGAAGCTCGATCGTCACCTCGCCGGTCACGACCGACGCGACCCAGCGCCGTAGCGAGTCACGCAGCATCAGCGCCTGCGGATCGAGCCAGCGGCCCTCGTAGAGCAGCCGGCCGAGCCTCCGCCCGTCGACCGCGTAGCGCTCGAGCGTCGCCTCGTTGTGGATTGCGGTCAGGAGACGTTCGTACGCGATGTGGAGGAGAGCCATCCCGGGCGCCTCGTAGATGCCACGGCTCTTCGCCTCCACGACGCGGTTCTCGATCTGGTCGGACATCCCGAGCCCGTGCCGGCCTCCGACCTCGTTCGCCCAGCGGATGACTTCCACCGGATCCCCCACCGGCACGCCGCCCTCGAAGCAGATGGTCACGACCTCCGACTTGATCTCGACTGCCGGATCCCATGAGGCAACGCCCATGATCGGCTCGACGATCTTCATGTTCGTCGCGAGGAGCTCGAGGTCTTTCGCCTCGTGCGTCGCGCCGAGCAGGTTCGCGTCGGTCGAGTACGCCTTGTCGGGCACATTGCCATGGGCGAGGCCGCACTCGGCCAGCCACTCGCTCATCTCCGTCCGACCGCCGAGCTCGGCGACGAATGTCTCATCGAGCCATGGCTTGTAGATCCGCAGCCGCTCGTTGGCGAGCAGCCCGTAGCGGTAGAAGCGCTCGATGTCGTTCCCCTTGTAGGTCGAGCCGTCGCCCCAGATCTCGACGCCGTGCGCGGCCATCTCGCGGACAAGTAGCGTGGCGGTGACCGCGCGGCCGAGCGGCGTCGTGTTGAAGTAACGGCGCCCGGCGGTCTGGATGTGGAAGGCGCCGCACTGGAGCGCGACGAGGCCCTCCCGGGCGAGCACGCCCTTGCAGTCGACGAGCACCGCATCCTCGGCGCCGTAGCGGCACGCCTTGTCCGGCAGCGCCGCGACGTCGGGCTCGTCGTACTGGCCGAGATCGGCTGTGAAGGCGGAGGGCGAGGCGCCGTTCTCGCGCATCCAGGCGATCGCGCAGCACGTGTCGAGCCCACCCGAGAAGGCGATCCCGACCCGCTCGCCGACCGGCAGCGAGGCGAGGATCTCGCCGCCCTGCGTCTCGAGCAGGCTCACGCCGCCTGCCTGCGCGCGCGAATCTCGTCGGCGAGTTCTGCGCCCGTGGCAGGCTCGCGCGCGACGAGGAGGATCGTGTTCTCGCCGGCGACCGTCCCGGCCACGTGGGGATGGTGGGCGAGGTCGATCGCCTGCGCGAGCGCCTGTGCGTACCCGTACGGGGTCGTGACGACGACGAGGTTGCCGCTCGGTTCGACCGTCAGCGCCCAGCGCGCGAGCGCCCCCGCGACGTCGGCGTCGAAGCCCGGCGTGTCCTCCGGGAAGGCGTAGACGAGGCGCCCGCTCGCGTCCCGGACCTTGACGAGCCGGAGCTCGTGCACGTCCCGCGAAACGGTCGTCTGCACGACCTCGTGTCCCTCCCGCCGCAGCGCCTCGGCCAACTCGGTCTGCGTCGAGACCGGCTGCTCCCGAATCAGCCGCTGGATCGCAGCGTGGCGCTCCGCGCGGTTCACTCCATGACCTCCTCGAGGATCGCGAGAGCCCGGTCGATGTGCTCGCGCACGACGACGAGCGGCGGCGCGAGGCGAAGGACGTTCGTGTCGGACGTGAGGCAAACCAGCCCGGCGGCGAGCGCCGCGTCGACGACCGGCTGCGCCTGTGTTTCGAGCTCGGCGCCGACGAGGAGGCCCGCACCGCGGGCCTGGACCACGCCCGGCAACCTGGCGAGCCCGGCGAGCAGCCGTGCGCCGTTCTCCCGCACCGCTGCGAGCAGCGCCTCGTCCACAGCGTCGACGACGGCGCACGCCGCCGCGCACGTGACCGGGTTACCTCCGAAGGTCGAGCCATGGTCGCCGGGAGCGAACCCGCCGGCCGTGTCCTCCGCGACGAGGAGGCAGCCGATCGGCAGGCCGTTCGCGAGCCCCTTAGCGAGCGTCACAAGCTGGGGCTTCACGCCGAGCTGCTCCCAGGCGAAGAACGTCCCGGTCCGACCGACGCCGGCCTGCACCTCGTCAAGGCACAGGAGGGCGCCAAGCTGGTCTGCGAGCCTGGCGGCGACGGCGACGAACTCCCTCTCGAGCGGGATGACGCCGCCCTCGCCGAGAACGGGCTCGAGCAGGATCAGGCCGACGTCGTCGCCGGCAACCGCGGCAAGCGACGCGATGTCGTTCGGACGGGCGAAGCGGACGCCGTCCAGGAGAGGCTCGAACGACTCCCGCTTCGCCGGCTGACCGGTCACCCCGAGCGCGCCGATCGTCCGGCCGTGGAAGCCGCCCTCGAGCGCGATCACTCCCGGCTTCCCGATGGTCTTGCGCGCGTACTTCAGCGCGGCCTCATTCGCCTCCGCGCCCGAGTTGCAGAAGAAGGCGCGGGCGCCGCCGAACCGGTCGGAGAGCCTCGCGGCGAGCGCCGCGGCGGGCTCGGTGCCGAACAGGTTGGAGGCATGCCAGAGCGTGTCGAGCTGCGCGTGGGCCGCGGCGAGCGGCGCCGGGTGGCGGTGGCCGAGCCCGACGACCGCGATCCCGGCCGCGAAGTCGAGGTAGCGGCGGCCCGTCTCGTCCACGAGCCAGACGCCGTCGCCCTCGACGAACGTGACCGGCGGCGGCGGGTAAACGGCCAGGAGAGCCGAATTCTCAGCAAGCACCACTGTGCTACCTGCGTTCACGCGACCACCAGGGTCACGCCGATCTCCGCCACGAGCCCACCGCGGGCGGCGCGCACTGCGGCGAGCAGCTTCGGCACGATGCCGCCCTCGAAGCTCCCGGCGCCGATGAGCGCCTCCGCGTGCTCGGCGTCGATCGTCTCGAGCAACCTGCCTGCGTGGAGGACGCCCGGGACGTCGGTGAGGAACAGAAGCCGCTCAGCCCCGAACCCGACCGCGAGCGCCGCCGCCGCCTCGTCCGCGTTCACGTTGAGCGGTCCGGCGGCGAGAGGCGCGAGAACCGGGACGAGCCCCGCATCCAGCGCGTCGACAAGCGGCGCCGGCGCGCACGGTAGCGGCTCGCCGACAAGGCCGAGCCCCGGCACCTGCCGGGCTGCGAGACCGATCTCGTCGCCGAAAAACGGAACCGCACGCGGTCCGATCGCCCTGCAAACCGCTGCGTTCACTTCGGCGAAGCGCTCGCGCACGATCTCGAGCACTTCTGAAGTCGTCACCCGCCGACCATCGACGAACTGCGGTTGCAGGCCGCGCCGTCCCATCTCCTTCGAGATCTGCGGGCCGGCGCCGTGGACGACGATCGTCGGCTCGTCCGGGATGACGATGCGGCCGACGGAGGCGCCGCCGACCTTGAGGACGACGAGGCTCACGAGCGGTACTCCGCGTTGATCCGCACGTAGTCGTACGAGAGGTCGGTCGTGAGGTACGTCGCAGCGCCGTCCCCAAGCGCGAGGTCGAGCTCGATCGCGCAGCGCCCGCTCTCGAGCGCCGGCTCGTTGCCAGTCGGACAGCCCGAGCGGAACACCGGGACGTCGTCGATCACGATTGTCAGCGCGTCCGGATCGAGCCGCGCGTAGCCGCCGTTCCAGCGAGCCGAGCCGGCCGCCGAGGCGATCCGGCCCCAGTTCGCGTCGTGCCCGTGCAGGGCCGTCTTCACCAGCGGCGAGGTGGCAACGCGCTCGGCGATCGCCCGCGCCTCCGCCCCACTCGCCGCACCCCGCACCGCGATCTCCGCGAGAACGGTCGCTCCCTCGCCGTCGGCGACGATCTGCCGCGCGAGATCGGCACAGACCTTGCGGAGGCAGAGCGCGAACTGCTCGTCGCTCGCCGGTGTGCGCTCGACTCCGCTCGCGCCGTTCGCGAGCAGGACGACCGCGTCGTTTGTCGAGCACTCGCCGTCGACCGAGATCGAGTTGAAGCTCGTCTCCACCGCCGGAAGCAGGAAGTCGGCCGCCTCGCCCGGCTCGAGCGGATAGTCCGTCGTGACAACGGCGAGCATCGTCGCAAGGCTCGGGTGGATCATCCCCGAGCCCTTCGCCATGCCGCCGACGGCGAAGCCGGCTCCGCGGCCGAGCGACTCCTTCGGCCGGGTGTCGGTGGTCATGATCGCCTCGGCCGCCGTCGCGCCGCCGGTGCGAGAAAGCTGAAGAGCTGCGCTGCCCAAGCCGCCGAGCACCTCGACGAGCGGGAGCTGACAGCCGATCATGCCCGTCGAGAGGACGACGACCTGCTCAGGGGCGAGCCCCAGCAGCCGGCCGGCCTCGGCGGCGGTCGCCCGGGCGGCCGCGATCCCTTGCTCGCCCGTGGCCGCGTTCGCGACGCCGGAGTTGACGGCCACGGCCTGCGGCTCGGCCGCTGCGAGATGCTCGCGGGAAATCACGATCGGCGCAGCCTGGACACGGTTCGCCGTGAACATCCCGGCGCCCGTCGCGGGCCTCAGCGAACGGACGAGCGCAAGGTCACGTCGGCCCTTCTTGCGAATCCCGCAGTGCACGCCGACGGCGGCGAAGCCCTTCGCAGCGGTGACGCTCACACCGGCACCCCACTCAGCCGTAGCCCGGCTGTCTCGTCGAGGCCGAGCGCGAGGTTCGCGTTCTGAAGCGCCTGCCCGGCGGCGCCCTTGCCGAGGTTGTCGAGGGCGCAGACCACGACAGCCCGGCCGGTCGCGCAATCCTCGAAGGCACCGATCTCCGCGCAGTCGGTGTGCTGCACGCGCGCGAGCTCGGGCACGACTCCCTCTGGCAGGACGCGTACGACCGGGCTGTCGGCATAGGCCTCCTCGAGGAGCGCGCGCACGTCGGCCTGCGGCGTCACGTAGCACGTCGCGAGCAGCCCGCGGCGCACCGGCAGCAGGTGCGGCACGAAGCAGACGGGGAAGCCGAGCGCCTGCGCGATCTCAGGCGCGTGCCGATGCGTTCCGACCTTGTAGGGCGAGACGTTCTCGAGCACGAAACCGGCATGCGAGTTCGGCCTCGGCTTGCGGCCCGAGCCCGAGACGCCGGACTTGCCGTCGACCACGACCGACCCCGGATCGATCGCGCCCGCTAGTGGAGCGAGCGCGAGGAGTGCAGCGGTCGCGTAGCAGCCCGGATTCGCGATCAACCGTCCTCGTGGCCGGCAGAGCTCCGGTAGCCCGTAGCTCCACGCGCCCGGCGCGGCCGGGTAGTGGCGGAGCGCGACCTCCGGATCCAAGAGCCGGTGCACGCCCGAGAGATCGACGACGAGTCTGTCGTCCGGCGGCTCCACGAGGGCAGCGCGTTCGTTCGAGAGGCAGAGGAACACGACGTCCGCGTCTGCGGCGAGCGCCTCCCCAGTCGGCACGAAGGGTGGCACCGAGCCGTTCAGGCGAACGTCGAGCGCGGACGCGGGCCTGCCGGCGAGCGAGTCCGAACCCAGTGCAACGACCTCCAGCTCGGCATGCCGCAGCACACGGTCGAGGACCTCTTGCCCGGAGTAGCCGGAGACGCCAAGAATCGTGGCCGTGTACACGAGCACATATTATGCACTTGTTCGCATTCTATGCGTCGCTTGCCGTTGCTATCCCGGCGTCAGGAGCAGGAGCATCGGCCTCCGGTCTGAACGGGGGTGGGACGGGCCTATCGGGCGACTCTCCGCCGTTTAGCCAACCCGCTGCCGACTCGGCAGGCGTCCAGCTCGCGTCGGGTCACCCGGCGATCTAGGACGGCGACGCGGTCGTTGCCTGTGGGACGGTCACGTCCACCCGCTGACCGGTCGCCGCCGCGCGCTCTAGCCACGGCGTCGCCCGTAGCCGCGCGAAGATCTCACCGGCCTCGTCGACTCCCTCTGGCTCGCCCTGCTCGAGTAGCGTCACCGCAAGCCAGAAGGGGAGCTCGAGCTCGCGGAGACCCGCGACCGCCGAGGTGTACAGCGAGGTTTCGCCGAGCCGCGCCCGGAAGCGCTGCATCTGAGCGACGAGGAAGGGCGAGCGCAGCCCCGGCGGGATGGCCTCGATCTCCTCGATCAGCTCGAGTGCGTGCTCGGTCCGCCCGAGCGTGAGGGCAGCTTCGATCGATTCGAAGGAAGCCTCCTTCACCGCCTGAAACGTGAGCCCCGCCATCGCAGAGCCCGCCGTCACGGCCTCCCTCGCCGCCGCGAGCGCGTCCTCGAGGCGTCCTTCGGCGCGGGCGATGACCGCCGAGCTCGCCAGGTAGCACGAGCGGTCCTGGACGTCCGACGCGTCCGCGAGGGAGTCGAAAAGCGAGAGGATTCGCCGCGCCTCCGCGAGGTCGCCGCGCTGGACGTTGATTTCCACCCCGGTCTGGAGGAAGCTCAGCATCACGCCCTCGGTCACCCGCTCCTCCGGGATCTCGCCGACGAGCTCGACCGCCTCGTCCCAGCGGCCGAGCATGAAGAGGGGGTACGTCATCTCCGCGGTGACCGCCCACACGTAGCCGCGCTGCCCTGTTCTCCTGCTGAGCTCGAGGGCTTCCCTCAGGTAGCCGAGCGAGTCCTCGTAGCGGTCGCGATGGAGGTTCCAGTCGGAGAGGACGAAACAGGCGGTGCCGGCCTGCTCGAACAGGTCGTGCTCCCGGGCGAGAGCGAGCGCGTGGCTGAAGAGGGCGCGGGACTCCTCGGGCCGTCCGGAGCGCCGGGCGAGCATGCCGCGGGTCAGGAAGGCGTCGCAGACGCGTTCGACGTCCCCCAACGCCTCGGCCGTCCGGCTGGCGATCTCGACGTAGGACTCAGCCTCGTCGTTCCGGCCCAGGAACAGGAGCGCGCCGGCGAGAGTGCCCGTCACGAACGCGGCCGCCTCGTCGGGCTCGTCGTCGGCGATTGCCGCCCACGCCTCCTCGAGCCGCTCGAACGCCTCGTCGAAGCGGCCCTGCCAGCGTTCGGCGTAGGCCAGCCGCGCCGACGCGCGTGCCCACGCGTGCGTGTCGCGCAGCTCGAGATAGAGAGGCAGCGCGAGCGTCAGCTGGCGCTCCGAGGTCTCGAGGTCTGCCGCAGCGCGTGAGAGCCAGCCGGCCTGCTCGAGCAGCTTCGCGCGAGTTGCGGTGTCGGGGGCGAGCTCGGCCGCCTGCTCGAAGTAACGCTGCGCCTCGCCCGGTGCTCCGAGCGACTCGGCCCGCTCGCCGGCACGCACTAGCCAGGCATGCGCTTTCGCGCGGACCTCGTCCGCGTCGTCAGCGTCCGGGACGGCGGCCGCGGCTTCGACGTAGTGCGCCGCGATCACCTCGGCGAGCTCGTCCTCGCCTTGCGCCTCCCGGTAGGCGGCCGCGGCAAGGTGGCGTGTCCTCCGCTCGCGCTTCGGCAATGTCTCGTAGGCCACGTGGCGAACGAGGTCTTGGAGGAAGCCGTACTGGCCGCGCTCCGGCGAACGCGGATCGGCCTGCAGCTGGAGCACCTCCTTGCGCACGAGCCCGGCGAGCAGCTCCGTCAGCTCTTCCTTCGCCACGTCGGTGAGCGCGACGAGAGCGTGCAGCGTGAACGTCTTGCCAAGCACTGCGACGTCCTGGAGCAGCCGCCGCTCCTCGGCCGAGAGCCCGTCGAGCCGCGCCGCGATCAGCGCTTGCAGCGTCTCGGGCACCTCGAGCGTCTCGACCTCGCCGACGGGGCGGTAGACGTCGCCCTCGCGCGCCAGCAGGCCGCGGTCGAGCAGCATCCGCACGGTCTCGACCGCGTAGAGCGGAACTCCTTCGGCGCGGGCGAGGATGCGCGACCGCAGCTCACTGGGTAGTCCGGGAACGAGGCCGGCGAGCAGCTCCCCCATCGCGGCGTCGCCGAGCGGCTCGAGATAGAGCGCCGTGAACGTGCGCTTGCCGGCGCCCCAGGTCGGCCGCCGTTCGAGCATCTCGGGCCGCGCGAGCGTGATCACGTAGAGCGGGTGGTCGCGCGACCAGTCGAGGAGGTACTCGATGAAGTCGAGCAGGCTGGCGTCGGCCCACTGCATGTCCTCGAACACGAGCGTCACCGGATAGGCGTCCGACAGGCGCTCGAGGAAGAGCCGCCAGGCACCGAACAGCTCCTCCTTTGCGCCCACCTCCCGGTCCTCGAGGCCGAGCAGCTGCGCGAGCCGCGGCTCGACGAAGCGCGCCTCCTCCTCGTCGAGCACGTACTCGCTGAGCGTCGCCCGCAGCTTCTCGAACGCCGAGGCCGGATCCTCCTCCTCGGCGATGCGGCAGCGCATGCGCACCATGTCGGCGAGCGCCCAATAGGTCACTCCCTCGCCGTAGGCGAGGCAGCGACCCCGATGCCAAAGGGTCGTTTGCTGCAGTCCGTCCACGTACTTGAAGAACTCCCAGCCGAGGCGCGACTTGCCGATGCCTCCGATGCCGGTGACCGAGACGAGGTGCGACTTCCCCTCGTCCGCGCTCGCGTGGAAGAGCTCCTTGAGCAGGCGCAGCTCGCGGTCGCGGCCGACAAACGGCGCCTCGAGCCCCTCCGAGCGGAGCGTGCCGCGCGCGCCGGAGACGACGCGCAGTGCACGCCAGAGCGGCACGAGGCCGGTCTTGCCCTTGAGCTCGTGGCTGCCAGCCGGCTCATAGACAATCGCCTCGTCGGTCGCGCGCCGCGTCCCCTCGCCGACCAGTACGCCACCGGGCGGCGCGAGCACCTGGATGCGCGAGGCCGTGTTGACGAGGTCGCCGGCGACCATGCCCTCGCCCTGCGCATCCAGCGTGACAGCGGCCTCGCCGGTGAGGACGCCCGCGCGCGCCCGGAGCTCTGGCGCCGCGATCTCCTCGCCCAACGCCTGGACGGCCGCGACAAGCTCGAGGGCCGCACGCACGGCGCGCTCGGCGTCGTCTTCCGTCGCGACGGGCGCGCCCCACACCGCCATCACCGCGTCGCCGATGAACTTCTCCACGGTGCCGCCGTAGCGGCCGATCAGGCGGCTGCACGTGTCGAAGTAGCGGGAGAGAAGCTCCCGCACCTCCTCCGAGTCGCGCGCCTCGGACAGCGACGTGAAGCCGACGAGGTCGGCGAACAACACCGACACGAGCCGCCGCTCCGCCGCTACCGGTGCCGCTGGTCGAGACTCGGGGGCTGGGTCGCCGGTCGCCGCGGCGCTCGCCAGCAGCGCGCCGCACTCGCCGCAGAACCTGCGGCCCGGCTCGTTCGGCGTACTGCACGCTGCACACACAAGCGTGAGGGCAGCGCCACACTCACCGCAGAACTTCACCCCATCGCGGTTCGCCGCGCCGCAGCTGGGACAAGAAGCCATTCTCGAAGCCTAGAACGAGAAGCATCGCAGCACCAAGCTAACCCGCCCTGCACCATGCAGCTCCAGCTGGGCACTCTCTGCTCGCCGCGGAAGGCCCAGATGCCAGCGCCGTGCCAGCGCAGATCGGCCCTGCCAGCGTCAGACGCCTGCCGATACTGTCGGGAGGGAGGTTCGACCCGGGCTTCGTCCGGGTTCGCCCGCACCAAGAAGGGCGCGCACGGCAGACTTCGGCCTCCGCCGCCCGCTTCAGAGGAGCACCCGCGGTGCCGATGGTGCCCTCATGATTACGGGTCAGCAACGCGTGCCCGGAGGCACTCGCTCCGCCGCCGGCGTCGCGACTTTGCTGATGCCCGAGGCGCGCGGAGGCCTTGTGAGTCTCGCCGCTGCGCTGGTGGGCGCGAGTGCATCGCTGATCCGCTTCGGCCCCTCGGCGGAGGGCCTTGCCGGAGCCGTCTTCCTCGCCCTCATCGGACTGCTCGCCGTTGCTGGCCACAGGTCGCGCACATACCCAAACCTCATTGTCCTTCCCGCGTACGCCGTCGTCCTGATCATGACTCTGCCCGGCGGATTTCATCGAAGCGAGATCCATCTCGCAGCCGGCTTCGCTCTCGGCGGTGTCCTCCTAGCCGTCGCACTGGCCTTCCCGGGAAGTATCGGCATGGGCGACGTCAAGGTCGCCGCACTGATCGGGTTCGCTCTGGGAGGCGCAGCGGTCATAGCTGCAGGCGTCCTGCTCTTCAGCACCCTCTCCGTCCTCGCATACGTGCGGTTCCGACCCTTCGAGACTCGAGCGAGCATTCCCAGCTGGCCGATCTGGGTAGCCGCCGCCGCTATAGCCTTCCTCGTCGGAGGTTGGTGAGCGGTGGTGGTCTCGTCCGCAGTCGTGGTCGTCTCAGCCGGCCAGATCGACCGTGAGGGACTTCCGTGTCGAACATGCGCCTTGCTCGGCCGATAAGACGCCAGTAGACGGCAGCAGTTCGTTCACCCCTCTCTGACTTCCGCTCGATCCTCCCTGAAACGAGTGATTTCGTTGGCGAGGGTCGCACAAATGCCCGATCCGACCCTGGATTCGCATGAGTCGCTTCGCCCTCTTCATCCTCGCTCTCGGAGTGCTCCTCGCCGCCCCGGCGGCGACCGCACACGCGGACACGGCGACACAGCTGGCATTCCCGAACGGAAACGCGGTGTCGATCGTCGTCGACCCCGGCGGCGGCCACGTTTTCGTCTCGGGCGGCCCCGGCAACTCCTCGGTCGTCGTTCTCAACTACGCGGGCGCGGTCGTCAAGACGATTACGGGAGAGAGCGGGGCTTCGGGCATGGCGGTGGACACGGCGACCCACACGCTCTACGTGGCCCTCCACGACGCCTCGGCGATCAGCGAGATCGACACACAGACTCTCGCCGAGACCAAGCGCTTCTCCACGGCGCCGTACGCGGACCCGAGCAGCCTCGCGATCGCAGGAGGCAAACTGTGGTTTTCCTGCTTCGAGGGCGAGACAGGCTGCCTCGTGTCGGCCAACCTCGACGGCAGCGACCTCGCCGCCGCGTCGGGCATCTCGGGGTTCTCGACCTTTCCGGCACTCCTCCGCGCCGGCGGCTCGAACGACCATCTCCTCGCCCTTGCCGACCGCGGCGAAGAGCCGCCGAACGTCGCCGTCTACGACGTGTCCGGGACGACGCCGAGCCTCGTGAGCAGCGTTCACGACCCGAACGGCGAGAGCTCGCTCGTGAACGACATGACCTTCGATTCCAGCGGAGGAAACCTGTTGCTGGCCACGGGCGCCCCGTATTTCGTGCAGTCCCTGGCCACGAGCACGTTGCTTCCGAGCGGCGAGTACCCCACGGGCCCCTACCCGAGTGCCGTCGCCGTGACCGGCAACGGGAAGTACGTCGCAGGCGGCATCGAGGCAAGCTCGGGCAACGACGTCTTCGTGTACCCGGTCGGGTCGACGACTCCGGTGCGGACCTGGGCGATCGGGACTTCGAATACCGCGACCGACCTGACCGCGGCCTCGCTCGCTTTCAGCCCCGACGAGTCGCGCCTCTTCGCGGTCGTCCAGAACGCCGCGACGGGTCAGCTCGCGTTCGAGGTCCTCAGCGAGCCCACAGTCGCTCTGGCGCCGACGAGCACGACCCTGACTCGCATGACTCCCTCGAGCGGGAAGGTCGGCTACGGCAGGCGCGCGAGTCTGAAGGTTCGGGCGACCGGGACAGGCACCGCGAGCGGCAAGGTCGACCTCTACGCCACGAACGGCAGCAACGTGAAAACACTCGCCGCGACGGCGACTCTCAAGTCCGGCGTCGCGACGTTCTCGGTCGCGCCGAAGGCGACGACGACGTATGCCGCGCAACTCGAGCAGGGCTTCGGCTATGTGTCGTCGACGAGCGGGGGAGTGACCATCTCGGTGGCGCCGATGCTTTCGGTGACCACGCACCCGCACGGCAAGGCACGGCTACACGGTCACCGGGTCTCGGTGACTCTCCTCCAGGCGAAGGTGAAGCCCGTTCTCTCCGGCGAGGCCATCGGTTTCGCGGTGCAGCGGCACGCAGGGCATGGCTGGCGCACCCTCGCCGCGAACCGGTTCTCGATCGGCAGCCGAGGAAAGGTGCACGCCTACTTCCTGACGAACAAGTCCGGCCGCTGTCGGGTGCGCGTCTCGTACTCCGGAGACTCCAACTACGCCGCTAGCAACTCTCCCTGGAGAACGTTCCGCGTTCCCTGATCGTCTGACGACGGCCACCGGTTGATCTGAACCGGGCGCGTTCGCCGCCTCGGCGGCGAGCATCTCGACTCGCGGCCGCGGCTTTTGCAGAGCGTGCGCGGCGTCGCTCGACGCTGGACGACTGGCGAGGAGCTGAGCAGCGGCAGCTTACGGAACGCGGTGAGTCGACCGACTTGGAAGCTCTGCGGGCGCTGTCGGCGCGCGAGTTCGAGCGGACGAAGGGGTCGTCGAGCGGGCTTTGGAGTGAGAGGAAGAGAAGAGCCACGCAGGCTTCAGGCGCAGTTTGCCCGGCGCTCCCAAGTCAAGTGACGGGAATGTGATGCCGATGGGACTCGAATGGCCAGTTTGCTACGTCGGAAGGGTGGCTGCGGTGTTGTTGAGGCTGCCGCTGAGGCGGTCTCTCAGACGGGGCTGCCGTTTCAGGAGTCGCCTCGCCCGCGTGACGATGGAGATTTGATCCTCTGGGAGACGCGAGACCCGCTCGACCTGCCTTCCGGCGACCCCTCCACCTTGCGGGTCGCCGCCTCGGAACATGGCGTGCGCATCGACGTGATGAAACGGCGGCAAGCGCCGGCTGATCGGCTGCAGCCGTTGTATGCGTTCTGCGTAGGCGCGAACAGAGACAACCCGACCGCCGGCCTCTTCGTTTCACAGCAGGTCGAGAACCCGATCTTGTCCTCGACGAGTTTCCCCACTTTCAACACATCTAAGCTCGAGTCGATCATCGTGCTCGATCTGCTTGCTGAGGCGAGAGCGAACATGCGCTACTTCGACCAGTCGCTCACAGAGGTCTTCAGCGGTGCGGATCCGCACGCGACCCTTGCTGCACTTCCGGGAAAGCCGGTGCCGCGGTCGCGACCTGAAGACGTTGCGTTCCTTGACAGGGCAATTCGTGCGGTCAAAGAAGCGGGGCACCCGCGCGCGAAGAAGCTGAGCCTCACCTCCGCGGAGTTCGCGTTCGCGAGCCGCGACGGAGTTTCCGGCGGGACCTTCCTCGACATCGTCGGCGGTCAGGCGTGGGTCTCAAGCTACGTCTTCAACGACGCGAGCGCGGTCGCGCCGGCCCGGCGACCGATGGTTGCCGAACTGCTGAATCGAATCGCCGGCGAGGGCGTGCCCTTCGCGCTCGCACTCGACCTGGACACAGGACTCGTGCGGACAAGGATGTACTTACCGCTAGCGGGCTCGACGCTGGATCCGGGTCCGCTCCTCCTAGACCTGCTGCTCCAGACCCATTTCGGAATGGTGCTCTACAAGCCGCCCATCGTGGCGATCGCTCGCGGCGACCAGAGTGATCCAGCTGCGACGCTCGCCCTCTACGAGCAACATGCAGCCCTCACCGTGAACGCGTGACGCCCGAGTCCCTTGCATTGGCGAGCGCTCTGTCCCGCTGAAGGTGTTCGAGGCAGTGAGAATCGCGGGGTGCGGAGTTGACTTCCGCTCCAGGGTCGGGTAGTTGGTGACGGCGCTCGCGCTTGACCGTGTGATGCGTTCTGCGGGGGCCGCGCTCAAAGAGCGTGGTCTCACCTGGTTCGTCCAGCCCGAGGACGGCCCGATTCGGGTCTTCGGGCCACCGGGTGCTTTCGACCCGTACTTGCTGACGGAGGTGTGGGCCGGTGAGGGGTTCTTGCGGGCCGAGTGCTCCGTCCCTGTCGTCGTGCCGACCGGCCACGTCGGCCGAACTCTTGAGCTGTGTGCCCTGCTGAATGGGCAGGGGCGTGTGGGCTTCGCGCTCGGCCGCCGAGGAACCCCGATCGCCACGGTAACCGTGCAGCTACCGGCAGCCTTAGACGACATTGCGCAGCCGCTCTGCGATTACGGCTTCAACATCCTCTGGCACTACGCGTCCTGTGCGGAGCCACTCTTCGCGGCCGTCGCCGCCGGAGCCGAGTTTGCAAGCGTCTTGGGCGAGGCAGCGACAGGCGGGCCGGCGGGACCGGCCGAATTTCCGATCCAACACAGGCCCTCGGAGAGCCCGAGAGGCACCAGCTGGCCGGCTGCCCTCGACGGTGCTCCGAAACCCCCCGCAGTGCCGGAGGGATACACGGAGGCGGAGTTGCAAGGGTTGTTCGCGGCGATCCGCCACGCAGCGCCGAGCCACTCCGAGATGGCCGAGGGCATCATCAATGCCTGCGGCGGCCCGACCTTGATCCACGCAGACGGTGTAGTCGAGTGCTTCGGCTGCACAGACCCCGGCGGGAATCCCCACCTCGAGAAGTGCACCGTCTCGTGCGCGCCGGGCGTATACCTCGGCGAGGGTCACCTCTGCCCACGCTGTGAGACTCAGACGTGAACGACCAGCACGGCACAAGCGAGATGCTGATGGACGCTTCCGGGGCCGTGCTCGCCGCTCTGCGGAGCAACGGCTGGATAGCGGGCCCACGTGGCCGCGGGCGCTTACGGCTCGCCGGTGGCACGATCGACTCCCTAGCCCTCTTCGTAACCGACCTGATGCTGGTGCCAGGCGGTCTCGCTGCGGAAACGCGGATACCCGTCCGACTTCCCGCCGCACGCCGAATAGACGGACTGCTCCTGTGCTCGGCGATGACTTCCAACGGTGGCATCGTCTCGATCGACCCAGATCACGTGCCCGTCGTCCACACCCGCCTCGGCCTCTTCCAGCCCGAGGAACTCGCAGAGATGCTGATCACGGACTCGATCCTCAGACAACGCAAACTCGCCAGCGCTGTCACTCCCGCATTCCTCGCACTTTCCCGCGGAGAATCGCTCGCCATGGTCACTGAGAGAAGCGGCATTGCCGGGAGCCTCCCCTTCGCGACCCACCCGCAACCAGCCGCCCGACTCGACCTCTCCCAGACCCCAAGCCCATCGGAGAAGGCACTCGGACACGCCCGACAGCTACCCGTCCCAGAACCCGAGATGATGGCGATCGCTCGAGTTCAAACCCTGATTGAGAAGCAGCCGGATGCCCAGCCTTGCGCGGGACCGGTCATCATCCACGCGGACGGAGTCGTCGAGTGCCACGGCTGCACCCAGCCCCTCCGCTACATCCACCCCGGCGGCAGCAGCGCCTCCTGCCGGCCCGGCCGCAAACTCGGGACCGGACACCTCTGCAAGCGCTGCAACATTCCCCTCGGAAGCGGCTAGGGATAGCGCCAACGAGGGCCCGCGACCGCCGACCCCGGTGAGCTTGCGCAACGGCTCGAGCCCGACCCGGCGCTCGTCTTCGACTCGGTGCTTGCCGATCGCGGCCGAAGGGACCCGCCGCCGCCGAGCACCGTCCCGCAATCGGAAAGGGTGGACGAGGGGTCCCGCTTACGGAACGACCGGGCGGCGTGCGAAGCGATGGTGCCGCCGCTTTGTCTCATACATGGAGCGATCCGCGGCCAGCAGCAGCTCCTCGGGATCGTGGCCGTCAGTTGGGTGCGCTGCCCAGCCCACGCTCGCACCGACGCCCCGCAGACCCGTGGTCTCTCTGGCCGCCGTGTTGAGCGCTTGTTCGAGCCGGCATGCAATCGCACTCGCCCGGACGGCGTCTGTCCCCGGCAGTAGGGCCGCGAACTCATCCCCGGCAAGCCGAGCCGCGACGTCGCCGTCAGCCAGCTCAGATCGGAGCGTGTCCGCGACGATGGAGAGCAGCCGGTCGCCCACGTGGTGGCCAAGTGTGTCGTTGGCCAGCTTGAGCCCGTCGACGTCGACCAGGAGAACGCCGAGCATCTGGTCAAGCGCCTGGGCTGCTGCCGTGGCGTTCGCAAGTTGCTCCATGAAGTGCCGCCGGTTCGAGAGCCCGGTGAGCGCGTCTGTGCTCGCCTGCCTCTGAAGCTCGGCGCGCGCATTTGCGTTGTCGAGCGCAATACCCACGAGGTCACCAAAGCAGCGGGTGAGCACCAACTCCTGTTCGCTGAAGGTGTCAAGTCCGCCGAATCGCCGAACCGAGAGGACGTGGTTGAGTCGGCCGCGCGCCACCAGCGGAACACCGATCACCGCCTCGGGGATACGGGGCGTTCCCGGAATCAGAAGGGATCGCGGATCGAGATGCGCCCTGTTCGTGAGGAGTGCCTCCTGCCGGGAAGCAACCCATCCCGACAGACCTGCTCCGTAGACCCCGTGGCCGCGTTCCAGCACCGCCGCCGCGCGTGGACCGCGGGCCACCACCGGCACAAGCTCGCGTGTCTCGCCGTCTGCCTGGCGCAGGTCGAACGCGTCATATCGGAGGAACCGGGCGAGCGCATCCGCGGCTTCCTCGCGCACAGAGTCGACGCACCGTTGCGCAAGCACGGGGCCGACAACCTCCGTGAAACGCCGGTAGGCGCCAGCCTCGCGGTAGCCGCAGGATGCCCGCATGACCAACCCACATCTTCAGCACGGGCCTGCGAGCGGGCGTCCCCCGCAGGAGGGATCACTCCAACTGCGCGGCGACGAGGACTGGTGCCCGAGCCTCCGTACCGTCGCAGTTCCGGGTCGTCAATGAACCGTTCAGCCTGGCGGCGGGCCAGTCTTGCGTGACGGTTCGCCCCTCGGCGTGGACGGCCCCGGTCAACCCGGACCTTGTTCGTGTCGTGCAGCAAGGCGACGAAGCGGAGACGTCGACGGTCGGGAGGATCGATCGCTAGCCGGTCGACGTTGGCGAGCACGTCGACGATGCGCCTCCACCGACCCCTCGGGATGGCCGCTACGTGGCCTGCCCCGGGCCGCGCCTTCGAGCCACTCAGGGTTTCGGACGACCCGATGCTCGAGCGCGGACTCCGGAACGACCTGCGGCGAAGACTTCACAGGATTTGATCGGCCCGCGCGCTCATCCGATCACGTCGGAATCACGATGGAGAGTAGTTGTGCGCGCTCGCGGGCCTTGGGATGCCGGTCAGCTGCCCGTTTCTTGCCTTCGCCGTTCGCCTTTGCGTCTTCGCATTGCGAGTATCGCGCGGCCGAGCATTTGGCCGGGTGTCTCAGCGGGGCGGCGGCTGGCGGCGCCGACCGAAGCGCCTTGGTAGATCTCTCTCAGCTGTGCCGGGACGGTGAGGACATCGAGAGCGTTCTCGACCTCGGCTCGGCGGCGATCTGTCGCCCACTCGTCCCGGCCGGGCAGAAGGAGAGCGAACTCGTCGCCGGCGGTGTACATGCGTGCGGGGAGTTCGCCTGGCTGGGCGATTTGGGCGAGTGCCTCGCCGACGGCTCGGATCAGAACGTCTCCGCCTTCGCGGTTGCCGAAGGCGGAGTTCGCCTCACGGAGTCCGTCGAAGTCAAGGACTAGGACGCCCATCGGCCACGTCCTCTCCTGCGTCTCCAGTTCCCGCTGTAGGGCCTGGTCGTTCGCGAGTCCGGTCAGACGGTCGCGGAAGGCGTTTGCCCGGAGTTCCTCCAGCTCCACGGCGGCGCGGGCTCGTTCGAGCGCGGTCGCAACCGCCACGCCGACGCTGTCCCAGTAGGAACCGAAGGCGGCTCGCTGCCGAAAGTCAACTGGCCGCGGTCCGTCGAGCCAGTGCACGCCCACGGCGCCATAGGTCTGCCGGTGCGCTCGTATCAGCAACACATGCGTCGTCGTCTTTTCCTTGCGGCAGCGCTCCGCCAGCTCCTCGAGGTCCGGGTCGAGCAGGCGGTGAGTGGAGATCAGCGATCTCCCGGCCGCGAGCGCCCGCGGCAACAGCGCCGCCTCCATCTCCGCCGCGGCCTCCGGCACTCGCGCCCCGCTCGGCGCCACCGACACGAGCTGCCAACCGCCCGAATCGTCGAGCAGATGGAGGCGGGCGGCCGAGGCGACAAGCAACTCGAGCGTGCCCTCCAAGACCAGCCCGTGCAGAAGCACTGGATCGCGCTCGCGCTGAAGCTCGTGCGAATACAGCAAGGCCCGCCGGAGCGAATCCGTATAGCCAAGCCCGGGCGTCTCAGGCAGTTCCAACGCCGCCCTGCCGCAGAGCGAACGCCATCACCTCCCAATCATCGAGCACACGCCCACGCCTGCGAATCACCCCGACGAGGGAGACACGGGGTCACCGAGCGACCAAGATCCTGTCGACGCCCTCGGAGACATCTACTTCGCCGCCGACGTGGAAGCGGACGGGCCGATACCCGGCGTCGACTCGATGCTCTCCTTCAACGGAAGCGGGCTGGCGTGCTCGCGTGCCCGAGCCGTACCGCGCGCTCCGGGAGACCGGCCTCGAGCCGCTCCGAGTCCAGCGAGCAGCCGTCGGAGGCGGCGAGCCGCTCGAGCTCGAGCCGGATCACCGTCCCTTCTCGTGCGGAGTCAGCGCTTCTCGGTGCATGGCCTCGTCGGCGCCAAGAAGGATTTCTCCGACATAGGCGACGAATCCCTGCCGACTGGCAGTCTCAGGTCTCCGTGTCCGGGGTGTACTCGTCGGCGGTGAGGCCGAAAGTCCAGGCAACTGCCTGGCGCGGCGTGGTGATGTCAGGCGGAACACGTAGGAAGTACCGTTTACGGGTTCCATCGGGTTCGCGCGTGGAGTTCTCGAGTTCGACGAGGCCGCAGCGCTGGCCGCGCTCCGTGGTCCGCCAAAGGCGCCCGGTCTTGTCCGATGCGAGTGGCACCGCGTTGAGGAGAGTCTGGGGATAGCCGCGCATCTCGAGCATCGCGCCCCTGACCGCGAGCTCCGGGTCGGAGAGGATGGCTGCGGTGTCGAAGCTGGGATCCTCGATCAGCGCCGGGACCGGGGTGCCGTGCCAGGCGTGGATCGAGAATCCGTCGGCCCAGGCGATCGCGGGGCCACTTGCGGAGTGGAGGAGGCCACGTTCATCGTGTTTCACGAGGACGGGCGGCTCGCTCAGTAGTGCCAGGTGCCCACGGAAGACGACGCCGCTGCAGGCCGACGCAGCGGATGAGAACTCGCAGTCGCCGGAGGAGCCCGACCAGGCTCGGTCCAGATAGTCGGCGGCGGCGAGCAGCGTCCGCTTCGCTGCCAGGTCGTCCAGCTGCGGGCTCCCGCGCGCTATGAAGCCGCCCGTCCAGACTGAGCCCTCCAGCCCTACCCAAGCAGGATCCCGACGCCGGCCGTCCGGTCGATCGCCAAGCACGCGCCGCACTGCACGCCACACTGACGCGTCGCGGCCGAGCATGCGAGTCGTACCGGCGAGGTGCGGCGGGCGGTCGCACCAGACGCGCTTGTTCAGCTCTTGCGCAATGTCGGCACCTCCTTCAGCAATTGACGCCTCCAGAGCGAGCGCAAGCGGCGAGGGGTGCCAGACAATCTTGGGAAGCTGCCGGTGACCGTACGCCGCCATGACCGCCGCTTCGACGGCGAGCTTCGCCGGCTCTCCTGGAGCAGGGACGGCGTGCTGCAGCCACCGCTGCAGCGACTTGACTCGTCGCCGTTGCCACAGCTTCTTCCGCTCGCGTTCGATGGCCCGGCTGCAGACGGATACCAGGCCTCCTCCCCACGCCAGCGTCCGACGACGCCGCCGCCCCACCAGGAGCCAGAAGAACAGGCCCGGCAAGCTGTGAGCGATGACTTGATCCACCGCTAGGTCGATGGTCGCTTGGATACGCCGGTGCGCGCTGCCCCCGCCCGCGGACGAGCGCAGTCTGCACGGCTCGTCGGTGTCAGTCGGCCACGTAGTCCCAGTACGCTTCGCTCGCCGAGATCGGCCGCTCGCTCAGCACGTGTTCTCGCTGCCGGATCACTCGGTAGGCGCCAGGCGCCACGGCGATCGAGTCGTGCTCGTCATGGGTCAACGCGACCGCCCGATCCCCGTACACCGTCAAGTACAACTCCTCCGCCTGTGCAGCGGTCACGAGCTTCGCACGCTCGTCGTCGATCACGTGCGCGTGGCCGGTCACTTCACCGTGGGCCAGCACGAGCCGGCCGTCCTCACGCGGCACCGCGACCGCGCCCTCCGGCACCTCTTCGACCCGCACCAACAGCACATCGCCCTGTCTATAGAGCGCCAAACCGTCCTCCTCTTTCGATTGCCGCAGATAGAGCCGTGGCTCCAACACGTTTGTCGACCCCTCGACGATCGACCTGGAGCCCTCAAGCGAGGGGAACCAAGAATGTTGGCGCGCGTGCCACCGACGTCACCTGTTGCCCGTCGGCTCTGAGCTCAATGTTGTTGAATAACCGTCTAGTCACCGGCACGCTCTGCTGGGCGAATGTTCGAGACCGTGGCTCTCGGCGGCCTCAGCTCGACGGTAGGGAAATATGGGTTCGAGTCCCGTCCCTCCCGTCTCGTCACTATGCGGAAACGGGCCCTGGGCCTGCCCCGTTTCGGCCACTCTCTCGCAGCGAATCGAAGGGCCTCAGGCCCCCGCGATCGCGCAGCGTTCGAGTCGGTTCCTCCACATCTTCCCCGCCCGGCCGGGTCGGGCCTCCTGCTCGATCCCGCGCCGGCGGGTCCAGACGAGCCACTCAACGCTTCGGGGTCGCTGCAGCACTCAGTTCGTCTCGTCTCCCCATACCCGCTTGCCCGCCCTTGCCGCTTCGGCACGAGAACTGGCCCTGCAGAGGGCTCCGTTCGCCTGAAGCTCCTCGCCTCGCGCGCGTAGCGCGTCGGTGGGTTGCGGGCCCGGGCCGGAACCTGTTCTGCAAGGCCAGTAACCGACACCGTACTCCTTCAACCGACAAGGGTCGAGTGGAACCAGCCCGCCCTCGCGATACTGCGCGCGAGTGTGAGAGATCGACGCTTCAGGGACTCGCAGGGACGGCCCCGACGCGTTTCTCGACCAGAACGTCGAGGAGGACGGATGAGCGACCACGCCGACACCGTGCGTTGGACATCCTGCGCCTCTTCTGACAGTCTCAAACGCACCTAGAGAGAGGTCAGGGCATGGCGACCAAGGACAAGAACGCGAAGAAGACCATGGCGAAGAAGCCCGCGCAGAAGACGCTGAAGGAGAAGCGGCAGGCGAAGAAGGCCAAGCAGTAGCCGAATCGGGGGGCTGCGCCTCGGCGTCGGCCCCCCGCTGACCCCGCAGCCCGGGGGACGCCCAAGCGCGGCTATGGTGTGTGCAGCGTTCCCGTGCTCCTGCCCTCGCACGAGCCCGCCGCTCTTCGTATCTCGGGGGCCCAACGAGAGAGGCACCAGTGAGGAACGGTGCGCGCGTTCGCCCAGGAGCCGAGGGGGCTGCAATGCGCGTGGCCCCAGTGCACGATCACCGCTGCGACTGCTGCGGCTATCAGATCGCAACACCGCCGCCGTTCCCGCGCTGCCCAATGTGCGGCGCCGAGGACTGGAGACTGGCCGGGCCACTGAGTCGACGCCACCGTACGGCGGCGGTGTGACGGACATCGGCCACGGTCTGCGCGTATCTGCCGTCCTGGCGGCGCGGCACCGCCGCCTTCTCGGCGGAGCGGTCTTTGCTGTCGTCACCGTCCTTGCGTGTGCTCTGCTGGGCCGGCAGCTGACCGACTCGAGTTGGCCGCTTGCGCACGCCCGGTTGCTGCTGGTGATCGCTGCCGGACTCTGCTACTTCGTCAGCTTCGTGCTCCGTGCGCGTGGCTGGCGGCGACTGTTTCCGCGCGATGCGTGTCCCGATCAGGCGCGCTGCCTCGCGTCGGTCGGAGCGGCGGCGGCGAGCGGCGTCGTGCTGCCGTTTCGGCTCGACTACCTCGTCAAGGTCGGCACGCTGCGGCGGCTGGGCGGGATCCGGCTCAGCCTGGAGGCGATCGCCCTCTCGATCATCTCGCTCGGGATGGTCGATGCAATCGCCATGCTGCCACTCTCGATTTCGGCAACGGCAACCAGCTCGGCGGATCTACGCGGGCCGCTCATCATCGTCGTCGCCTTCGGCCTCGGCTGCTGTCTGCTCCTGCTCGCAAGCGCCCGCCTCGTCCGGCTGCCGCTGCTTCGGCGCAGTCGACGGCTGCGCACCGTGTCCGACCATGTCGCGGCGCACCGGACCACTCGCGGGCGCGCAAGCGCGATGATCGCCGCCCTCTACCTGCTTGGCTGCTGGACCGCCCGCGCCTTCGGCAGCGCGGTGCTGCTCAGCGCACTCGGCTTCCACTTCTCACCGACCACCGCCCTCTGCGTGCTCTGCCTCAGCGCCGCTGCCGGCGTAGTCCCCATCACGGCCGGCGGCCTGGTCGTGAGCGTGGGCGCGACCGTCGGCATCCTGCTGGCACTCGGCGTCGGCAAGGACATCGCGATCAACTTCTCGCTCGCCTCCGGGCTGCTCCTCACCACCAGCGCGAGCGCCGCCGCGCTCTGCGGCACGGCCCTCTCGCTCACCGCCCTGGCGCTCGCGCGCCGCCGGCAGCCGCCTTCACCCTCCGCCGCCATCTGAGCTCCAGCGATTCGCCCTGCCGTCCTTTGAGCACTGCCTCACGGCCGTCTCAAACCGCCGCCTCGCGCACAACCCGAGCTAGAGCCCGCGAGGGCTTCGTCCTCGTCAGGTGGCGCCAACGATGAAGATCGCGATGGCGACGTACTGAAAGCTGAGGGCGACGATCGTCAACGCGTGAAAGACCTCGTGATAGCCGAAGATGCGCGGGAAGGGGTCGGGGCGGCGCCAGGCGTAGACCACAGCACCCGCCGTGTAGGCCACACCTCCTGTTGCCAGCAAGAGCAGTGGTGCGGGGCCTTCATTGCGGGCGAGTTGGGGCAGCGCGATGACTGCCGCCCAGCCCAATGCGATACCGAGCGCGACCGACAACCACTTCGGCGACTCCACCCAGCACATCTTCGTGGCGATTGCGGCGACGGCTCCGGACCAGACGACGGCGAGGACCCCCACACGCCAGGCGCCGTCGAGACCGAACCATGCGACAGGGGTATACGTGCCGGCGATCAAGAGAAAAAGGGCCGCGTGGTCGGCGCGACGCATCCAGAGTCGTCGCCGGGGGCTCCAGCTGACGCAGTGATAGAGCGCGCTCGTCCCCAGCATGACGCTTGCGGAGACGGCGAAGACCGCCGCCGCGAGGCCCCGTGCAGCAGGCGTGTACGCCAAGAACAGCGCACCGACGAGACACGAGACTGCGAAGGCGACCGCATGGAGCACTCCGCGCAGCTTTGGCCGCTCCGCAGCCGTGCTCTCGACCGCAGCCTCGATCACTTGCAAGCGCCTGCGTCAGCGGAAGTGCTCACATCACCAGCGGACGGGCTCAGCCGCGAGTGAGTCGACCTCGCCGTGTTGGTCGACCGAGATCACATATCGCTGCTCGGCGCGCCCGCTCGCGAACCAGCGCAGCGCGAAGTACATCCGGTGCCGACGCACGATCACAGCTTGAGACCCGCTTCTCGTCTCGACCCGGAAGCCCTGGGCGGCGCGCCGGGCGAGGTAGGCGTCCAGCGCCAGCGCGCGGGCATCAGTGATCACCGCTCGAGCGCCCCGGTCAGCTCGCCGCGCACGAGAACGCTGATCGCGCAGCGACCGAGATGAACGACGAGCTGGTCGTCGCGCTGCCAGAAGCCGCGCTCGAACTCGTCCGGCCGTATCACGAATCCGTTCTGGCGCGACCCGACGTGGAAGAACAGCGTCTCCACGGCCACGTCATCCCCTCGAAGCAGAACATCCTGCAAACGCGGGTCGAGCTCGCCCCGGTCGAGTCGTCCGGAGACGATCCCGGAGATGAACGGTGTGCCGTCCGTGCCGGAGAACAGGACGAGAACCGGGCGGCCGATCAGACTCAACAGCGCTTCCAGGGTCTGTTCGTACCCGAGCTCGGAGGCGCCCTGAAGAGCGCCGCCATCGAATCGCGTCATTCGGCATCTTCCACGGCGTCCGTGTCTGCCGATTCGGTCGGCGAGTCAGCGGCGCCGCGTCGCTGCGCAGTACGGGCATCCTTCTTGGCCTGCTTCAACTCGCGCTTCTCGCGCAGAGCCTGCTCGCGAGCTCGTTTGAGTACCGACTGCGCGCTTCGCCGCGCCATCAGCGCCGTCCATGCGCGTTGCCCGTGCCGGGGCAGAGCAGTGTCTGTTCCATGCCGCTCCTTTCAGGCGCAGCAGCCGCGGGCGAAAGCCCGCGGCTCATCAAAGTCGCCTAGACGGCGACGACGTCTCTTGCCTCGGGACCTTTCGCCCCGTCGACCGCGTCGAACTGCACCTGCGCGCCCTCGGCGAGCGACTTGAAGCCCTCACCGGCGATCGAGGAATGGTGGACGAACACGTCCTTGCCACCCTCAGCAGGGGTAATGAACCCATACCCCTTCGCATCGTTGAACCACTTGACGGTTCCGGTTGCCATACAAACACCTCCTCCACCACGGAAAGAACGGGCAGAGGAAGCGCGGTGCGCGCAACCGGTACTCGCTCAGCTTCGCCTGCCACCGTAGCACGACCGATTGGTTGGCCCTGGACTCGCTCCTCCCCCGGAGCAGAAGACCGGACGTACTTGCGAGCGGCGGCGCGCTCATGAGCGTCTGGGTACCGCTGCTAAGCTCCGCCGACTCACGAGCGAGTACCGGATGCGAGCACCGCGCTTCCTCTGCCCGTTCCCAAGCGGAGGAGGTATCTCGATCTAGTGGCAACCGGAACCGTGAAGTGGTTCAGCGCAGAGAAGGGGTGCGGCTTCATCGTGCCCGATGGCGGCGGCACTCCACTGTTCGTCGACCACAGCGCGATCGTCGGGACCGACCACAAAACGCTGGCCGAAGACACGAAAGTGCAATACGAGCCCGAACAGGGCGAGTACGGACCCGAAGCCAAGCACGTCACCCTTTCCACCGCGTGAGGCAGCCGGGCGACGGCCACTCAGCGGTGGCGGGAGAAAACCAGACCCATGCACAGCGAGAGCGTGAGCTGGGGCCATCTCCCGCAAACGGACCCGCGATAGCACCGCGACTGGCTGTCGGTGATCTCGTTGTCTACGCCTCGCACGGCATCGGCCGCGTTGAATCGAGGCAATCTCAGCAGAGCAAGGAGGAGACGCTCGTTCTCGTCTTCGAGAGCGGGTTGAAAGTAACGCTCCCACTCGATCGCGCCCGCGAAGCGCTGCGCTCCCTCTCCGGCGAACAAGAGCTGAAGGAGGTGCAGCGCACCCTCCGTGCGGACTCGCCGCCTGCGGTCGAGCCGTGGTCGCGGCGTCATCGCAGGTCACAGGCGAAACTTGCCGCAGGGAGTGTCAGCGGTCTCGCAGAGATCGTCCGCGACGGTATCCATCGGCAGCGTCGGCGGGTCAAAGGCGGGCCTGCGCCAGTCGAGAACCAGGTCTTACGACAGGCGCGAACGCTGCTCGCTGCAGAGATCGCGACCTCCCGCGGAATCGAGCTCGACGAAGCTGACGCCTGGATCGCCCGGCAGACCGCCGGATAGCCCGGCCGGCGAGGGTGTTCGCTACCAGCGCGAGCGGCGGCCGCGTCGGCTGGTGTAGAGGAGACGGGGGCGGGCGGCCGTCATTCCGCCGCTTTCGAACTGGTCGCGGTGGCCGAGCAGGTTTGCGACGCGGCTGACGTCGGCCTGTTGGTCGGGCAGCACGAGGGTGATCCCTTGGCCGGCGCGGCCGGCGCGGCCGGTGCGGCCGACGCGGTGCACGTAGCCTTTGCTGTCCTCGGGCGGGTCGTAGTTGATTACGTGGCTGATCGCCTCGAGGTCGAGTCCGCGGGCGGCCACGTCGGTCGCCACCAGTGTCGTCACGCGCCCCGAGCGGAAGCGCTGGAGCGCTCGCTCGCGCGCGCCTTGCGTCATGTCGCCGTGCATTGCGGCGGCTTCGACGCCGTGTCCACGCAGCTTGCGCGCGAGCCGGTCGGCGCCGCGCTTCGTCCGCACGAAGACCAGCGCGAGCCCGCGGTCGGCCGCGAGCAGCTCGACGAGGCTGTCAACCTTGTCGGCGGCCGTGACCGCGACGAAGCGGTGCTCGACCTCGCCGTCGGCGTGCCGGGACGGCAGCTCGGCCTCGAAGCGCGACGGGTTCGTCGTGTAGGAGCGCGCCAGGGCGCCGACTTCGCCGTCGAGCGTCGCCGAGAAGAGCATCGTCTGGCGCCGCTTCGGCAACAGCCGGATAATCAGCTCGACCTGAGGCCGGAAGCCCATATCGAGCATCCGGTCGGCCTCGTCGAGCACCAGGATCGCGATCGCATCGAGCGAGATCAGACGCCGCCGGACGAGGTCGCTCAGGCGACCCGGCGTGG
>Ga0335083_10000607_pt1 | contig 52870 bp, 40 predicted proteins | sample Lox_Sample_42_FD_206716 | JGI IMG/M metagenome (GOLD analysis project Ga0335083, IMG submission 206716) | Soil microbial communities from Loxahatchee National Wildlife Refuge, Florida, United States - Lox_Sample_4.2 | ecosystem: Environmental > Terrestrial > Soil > Wetlands | place: USA...
TTTCGGGTTGTGCTTCGACAGCACTTTGGTAATCGCCGCCGTCAGCGTCGTCTTGCCATGGTCAATGTGGCCGATCGTCCCGATGTTGCAATGCGGCTTGCTACGCTCGAATTTCTCCTTCGCCATTGCCTTCTGCTCCTCAGTCGAATTCGTAAACCTACAATCTAAAGACCCGTTCTACTTCTCGCCCTTCTGTTTCTTAATGACTTCCTCGGCCAGCGTCGCGGGAAGCTCCGCGTAGTGGGAAAAGTGCATAGTGAACGTGGCGCGTCCCTGCGTGCGGCTGCGCAAATCCGTGGCGTAGCCGAACATTTGCGCCAGCGGGACTTCGACGCGAATCACGTTGCTGCCGGCGCGGTTTTCCGTGCCTTGAATCGCGGAACGCCGGGCGTTCAAATCGCCAAACACCGGAGGCATATACTCTTCCGGAACGACGACTTCCACCTTCATGATGGGTTCGAGAAGAACCGGCTTGGCGCGTGCGCAGGCTTCCTTGAAGGCCATGGAGCCGGCGATTTTAAACGCCATTTCCGAGCTATCCACGTCGTGGTAGCTACCATCGACCAAGACCACGGCGACATCGACCATGGTGAAGCCCGCCAAAATTCCGTTGTCGAGGGCTTCGCGGATGCCCGCTTCAATGGGCGCGATAAATTCGCGAGGAATCGAGCCGCCGACAACCTTATCGATAAAGAGAAAGCGGTGTTCCTTGTCAAATTTCCACTTGCCGCCGGAACCTCCGGCAAATTCCTTGGCAATGGCGTCCAGCTCGTCGGTAGACATTTCGTGCATGTTTTCATGCGACGCACTCGGCATTGGATGCAAAACGATTTCGCAATGGCCGTACTGTCCGCGGCCGCCGGTTTGCTTGATGTATTTGCCTTCGGCTTCGGCTTTCTTGCGGATGGTCTCGCGGTAGGCAACTTGCGGACGGCCGACGTTGGCTTGCACGTTGTATTCGCGCAGCATGCGGTCGACGATAATTTCAAGATGGAGCTCGCCCATGCCGGAGATCAAAGTTTGGCCGGTGTCCGGTTCGGTTGAAACGCGGAACGTAGGATCTTCCTGTGCGAGCCGCTGCATGGCGATCCCCAGCTTGTCCTGGTCGGCTTTCGTTTTCGGCTCGATGGCAACGGAAATAACCGGGGCGGGAAAATCGATGGATTCGAGGATGACTTGTTTCTGTTCGTCGCAGAGCGTGTCGCCGGTGGTAACGCTCTTAAGGCCGACGCAAGCGCAAATATCTCCGGCGTACACGGCGTCAATTTCTTCGCGCTTGTTGGCATGCATTTGCAACAGGCGGCTGATGCGCTCGCGCGTGCGTTTTCCCGGATTGTAAACGTAGCTGCCGGATTGCAGTACGCCGGAATAAACGCGGATGTAGGTCACGTGTCCGACGAAGGGATCGGACATAATTTTGAATGCCAGCGCGGAAAATGGGGCGTCATCGGAAGCGCGGCGAAGCACAACTTCATCGTTATCCGGGTTCACACCCTCAAGGGGGGGCACATCCACGGGGGACGGCAGATAGTCGACAACGGCGTCGAGCAGCGGCTGAATGCCCTTGTTTTTGAAGGCCGAGCCCGCCAGCACCGGAACAATCTTCAGCGCCAGTGTGGATTTGCGGATCGACTTGCGCATTTCCTCGACGGAAAGCGTGCCTTCGGTCAAATACTTGTCAATGACTTCGTCATCGTGCTCGGCGATGTAGTCGATCATCTTGCTGCGGTGCTCGTCGTAAAACTTTTTGTCGATCGCCGCGCCCTTGAGCGCTGCGGCCACATCGGGCCGCGAATCCACAAAGGCCTTTTCCCACAGCTTGGCGACTTCAAAAATCTCGAATTTCGCGCCGAGCGTTTCCTCGAGCCAGACGATCACTTTTTCTTCGATGAAATCGATGACGCCGATGAAATTATCTTCGCGGCCGAGGGGAAACTGGAGAGGAACGGGGTGGGCGCCGAGACGCTGGCGAATCGTGCGAATGACGTGGTCAAAATCGGCGCCAGTACGGTCCATCTTGTTGACGAAACAGATGCGCGGGACACGGTACTTGTCCGCCTGGCGCCATACGGTTTCTGACTGTGGCTGCACGCCGGCGACGGAATCAAACACGCAAACCGCGCCGTCGAGAACGCGGAGGGAGCGCTCGACTTCCACCGTGAAATCCACGTGGCCTGGCGTGTCGATAATATTGACGCGGTATTTCTTGCCGAAGCGGTCCCAGGCGGCTGTGGTGGCGGCGCTCGTGATGGTGATGCCGCGCTCGCGCTCCTGCTCCATCCAGTCCATGGTGGCCGTGCCTTCATCCACCGAACCGATCTTATAGGTAACACCGGTATAGAAAAGGATGCGCTCGGTCGACGTGGTCTTTCCGGCGTCAATGTGCGCCATGATACCGATGTTGCGCGTGTCTTCGAGTTTGAAGGCCCGTCCCATAATCTGCTGCGCCGCCCCTTTGGTTTCTGTTGCCATTAACTCTTTCTTTTCGTTCGCAACCCGCCGTTCGATTACCAGCGATAATGCGCGAAAGCTTTGTTGGCTTCCGCCATACGGTGAACGTCTTCCTTCTTCTTGATGGCGCCGCCGCGCGCATTGGCCGCGTCAATAAGCTCATCGGCGAGCTTGTCAATCATGGTCTTGCCCGCGCGCTCGCGCGAATACTGCAAAAGCCAGCGAATCGCCAACGATTGCCGCCGGAATGGATTCACTTCCACGGGAACCTGATAGTTCGCTCCGCCCACGCGCCGAGTCTTTACTTCCAGAGTGGGCTTCACGTTCTCGATGGCTTTCTTGAAAATCTTCAAAGCGTCGTCGTTTGTCTTCTTGGCAACTTGGTCCATGGCGCCGTAGAACACGCGCTGCGCCGTCGACTTCTTGCCTTCCCACATCATCGAGCAGATGAACTTCTCCACGATGTCGCTGGCATAGACCGGGTCGGTCGCCTGTATCCGCCGAAAAACGAGTCCTTTGCGTGGCATTGCTCTTTATCGCTCCTTCAGAATCTTTCCCTGCTCAACGATTCCACTGCTGACCTACTTCGCCGCCGCAGCCTTGGGCCGCTTCGCGCCGTATTTCGAGCGTCCCTGCTTGCGATTCTCGACGCCCGCGGCGTCCAAAGTTCCGCGCACGATGTGATAGCGCACACCGGGCAAATCCTTCACGCGGCCGCCGCGCACAAGCACGATCGAGTGCTCCTGCAAGTTGTGACCTATGCCAGGAATGTACGTGGTCACTTCCACCGTGTTCGTCAGGCGCACGCGGGCGACCTTGCGCAACGCAGAGTTCGGTTTCTTCGGCGTCTGCGTGTAGACGCGGATGCACACGCCGCGCTTCTCCGGACAACCTGCCAACGCGGGCGACTTCGTCTTGACCAGAACCTTCTCTCGTCCCATCCGTACTAGTTGCGAAAACGTCGGCACAGTCGTCCTCTTTGTATGTGGCCACACGGCGGCCACTGATTGCGCGCAAAACTTCCCGCGGCTCTCGCAAGGCGTGCGTGCAAAAATGCGCGAGAGCACACTTAAGTGCTGAAAGGTCTACTGCGAATCCGGAGATACAACCAGCAAGAAACTCCGTACGCACTCCAGAAGGCAGAACTACGCTTCTGGCTTCAGTTCGGAGAGGCTTACTCGGCTTTGCGGGGCTGGCGCCCCATTCCGGCCGCTCTTCTGTCCCATTCCGTCTTACTTTGTTCCGGGACGGAAGATATTTCCCTTCCAACCCACTCGACCGCAGAGCGGTCGCCCTCACCAGGGTAGAAACATCCCTGACAAAACAGAGAGTATAAGGAAAAGAACGTGCTCTGTCAAATTTCTTTCATTAGCCACAGTGGAAATCTCTGTGGGAATCAAGCACTTGGCAGGCTTTTCCGTACTCAATGATTCTAGTATGCCCAGACCGAGGTGCCAATTTGAGAATCGGCTTCCCCAGGACAAATTCAAAGCCGGAAAGCAGCGAAGGGAGGTGCTTCGATCCCACCATTATTCCATAAAGAGATGATAACACTACACTTAATTTAATGGGGCGTCTCTCTTTTCGATATCCGCATAGGATTTAGGCCAAAGTCCGAAGGCCTTCAGCATCTCATCCTCGTGTTGGCCAATCAGCATTTTCACTGTCCTCTCGGCAGGCCAGGGAGTGGCAAAGCGTTCGGGCCGATCGGCAATCCAGTAGGCTGCCAGTGCCATAAGCGTGGTGTCCTGCGCGAGGACATCGGCCTTGACGGCTTCGAGCGCGTCCGCGGCCGAATGGTGCGTAAACTTATATTCCGGTGAATCCTGGTCCATGTTGATGCCCGGCAATCCGAGCATAGAGAACGGAAGCGTGTCCGTGCCGTCTTCTATTTTGTCGTCTACTTTGACTGGGTGAATATCGGCAAGCGCTGAGGCAAACGCTTTGAACGCATCGATCAGATCATCGCGACCGCCCAATTGAAACGCCCGCACCGGACCCTGTCCGTTATCGAGAATCAAACTGCCCAGATGATCTCTCATCTCTGCCTGGTGCTGCTTGATGTAGGCAAATGAACCATCGAGCCCTTGCTCTTCTCCCGTGAACAAGACGAAGCGAATGGTTCGGCGGGGTTTCATGCCGCTTTGAATGATGGCGTCCGCCGCGCCGAGAGTGCAGCTGGAACCCATGCCGTTATCCGTCGAGCCCTCGGCGAGATCCCAGGAATCCAGATGTCCTCCCACAACGAGCACCTGCGCTGGATTTTCAGTGCCGCGGATTTCACCCACGACGTTCGCGCTTTCGACCGGCCCGCTGGTGAACGAATTTTGGATGTTGAAGCGCACTCGCGGCATCAGCCCTCGTGCGATATAACGCTCCAGTTGCCCCTGATCTTCGGCCGTCATCGAAACCACGGGGATCGCGAAGTCGGCGTCAAAACCGAGAATACCGGTGTGCGTCAAGTTCATTCCCGCGGATTTTCCGCCGCCTTGTCCGCCAATCACTGCGATCGCACCAGCTTTGTGCGCAGTTCTTAGAAAATCGCCAAACTGCGCGAATATTTGTACAAAACTCTTGTTGGGCTCGCCGTGAGTGACGACCAACGCCACCTTGCCATTCAGACGGGAAACGTTTTTGATTTCGCTCTCGAGGTCGAACATATTCACCTCGACCACGTCGCCTTCCGCGCCGCCAACTGGCGTTGAGCCCGTCCAACCCATCGCGTCTACATGCAGCGGATGGCGGATCGGCGACAGGAGTTCCGCCTGGGCCGTGCCCCGAGTCCAGCCTCGCCACAATTGCCATTTTTCGGTGTGGACATTCTGAAGACCGATGGCGCGCATCTTCGCTTCACCCCATTCAATCGCCTTCTCGGCCTGGGGCGAACCTGTCACGCGCGCCCCAACGTTATCGCTTAACTCGGTGAGGTATTGATACGCGCGAGAATTCATCATGCCCTCGCCCGCAATTCTCACGAGGGCTGGCTTCGTGCCGTCCTGGTCGGGCCCGTTCGCTGCGGGCTTGTTTTCTGCGTTTACAGCCCATCCAGCAACCAGTGCTGCGACTGCAATCCCTCCAAGAAGTTTTCGCATTCCGTGTTCTCCCATGGCCCCCGACAATTTGGCGCAGATGACTTTACCATGCCTGTTACGCACGAGCCGTAAATCCATTTCTCCAGAGCGGATGCAACTCCTCTCGGACCAACCCTCGCTCTTGTAAAGACCGAAACGAAAGCCAAGCCATAGCTTTACGCCACTTCTCTCTGGCCATAAACTGCCTGCGAGGCCATCTTGAAAGTGATTCGAGTCTTCTTCACCGCAAGCATCCTTGCCGTCGCAGCATTCTCTCTTTGCGGGACTTTAGCGATACCGCGTTCGCCGCAGAGCATCGATCAAAAACCAGGTGAAAAAACTCATACGAAACCTCGAGAAAAATCAGAGGAGAAACCCCCGGCAAAAGCCACGCCGGAAATTCCAGCGCAGATCGAACTGCTGGAGACCCGCTTTCGCTTTGAAACGGATGGTTCGAACCGCAAGGAAGTCCACGCTCTCGTTAAAATCAACGACGAACTAGGGGTCCGCCAATTTGGCCGCCTGAATTTCGATTTCAACCGCGCTTTCCAATCCGTTGAGATTCCTCTGGTACGAATCACCCACCCGAGCGGCGGCACGGTGGACGTCCTTCCAAGCGCCATCACCGATCAGCTCAATCCCGCCGTGGTCAACGCACCTGCTTATCAAGACGTGCGCGTAAAATCCGTCCGCATCCTTGGCCTCGAGCCCGGTGACAAACTCGAATATCGGGTCATCACCACAACAACGCATCCGCCGCTCGCTCCCGATTTCTGGCTCGATCACAGTTTCGATCGCTCCGGCGTCGTCTCCCACCAAATTTTCGTCGTTGATGCTCCGGCTTCGCGACTGCGCATACGCATAAATCCCGACACGCCGGCTGCTATTGAAAAATCAGGCGCTGGCGACTCCGCCCGCGCTACTTATCGATGGGACTTAGAGCAGGACAAGTTAAAACCTCGAGCGTCCGACGAAGATTCGGCCGATGTTGCGCTAACGACCTTCTTTTCTTGGTCACAACTTTCGAGCAGGATTGCAAAGACCGAAAACAGTGGCTTTGGCACATGGATTTACCACGAGGCTGACGAACGTGGCGGCCCACACTTTAAACGAGGCTCACTCGAATCGCTCTACGAGCTCGTTTCGAGCAAGATCGCAACAATCGACTTGCCATTTGAATGTTCGCTTTCCGTGCGCAGAGACGCCGAGGAAATTCTGAAATCCGGATATGGAACCGGCGAAGAGAAAGCGCGGTTACTATCGATACTCATGACACAGACGGTCGCTCAACCCAGCATCGTAATGTACAGCGGCGCGCCTAGCTTTGAGGCGGATTTGCCCCGGCCGAATCTGCTAGCTGGCAGCATGCTCGTGGTTTCCGAAGGACCAAAACAATATTTCCTGGATCCTAGTCTTGAAGTTGCGCCGTTCGGCGTTGTTCCGGCGAAACTTCGAGGCCACACATCTCTGAAAATAAGTGAGACGCCAACCAATTGTGACAACTGCTTCATCACAATACCGACCGGTTTGCCTTTTCCCTCCTTCCAACGTGTCCACATTCGATCTAGTCTCAATTCCGAGGGAATGCTGGCAGCAAAAGCAAGGTACGTCATGCGCGGCGATAACGAACTGCTACTCCGTGTGGCGTTTCACCAGACGCCGAAGGCCAATTGGAAAAATGTCGCTCAGCTGCTGGCTTTGTCCGACGGCTTCCGCGGAAAAGTCAGCAACGTCACGGCTTCTGATCCTTATGAGACTCAGGATCCCTTCACTGTGGAATTCGAAATCGCGGAGCCAAAATTCGTGAACTGGGCGAAGAAGCCGCTTCGCATCCCTGCGCTCCTCCCTCTGCTCGGCCTTCCGGACCCCGCGCCAAAGCCCGCGCCAGGGAAGGCAGCCAAGCCGATCGAACTGGGCACGCCGCTCGACGTCGAGGTCAGCGCAGCCGTGCATGTCCCCGAGGGCACTGGAGTCGAAGTTCCCGCTGGAACATCCGTCGCCCGCGACTTTGCCGCTTACACTTCGCAATACTCCTTGAAGGAAGGGACGATCACCGCCTCGCGCCATCTCAATTTTATTTTGAAGGAAATTCCCGGAGATCGTGCCGCGGAGTACAACGCCTTCCTGCAAGCCGTCCAAAACGACGAAGCGCAGTTCTTCACCTTGGAACGTACTGAGGCAAGCGGGGTCAAACCGTCAAAGCCGTAGACTGGCTTCAAGCCCGCCGAACTAAGCAAAATTGTCGAGGCTAGAAACTACTTGATTCCGAGAATCTCTTTTTCCTTTACAGCGCAGAGATCTTCGACCTTCTTTGTCTCCGAATGCGAAACTTTTTCCAGCTCATCCAGCGAACGCTTTTTTTCGTCTTCGCTGATCTTTTTATCTTTTTCGAGCTTTTCGATGGCTTCCTTAATGTCCCGGCGAATATTCCGCACCGCCGTGCGGTGATTTTCGAGTACTTTGTGGAGCTGCTTCACCAAATCTTTGCGCCGCTCTTCCGTCAACGAAGGGATCGGCACACGCACGACTTTGCCGTCGTTGGTGGGATTCAGTCCGAGGTCGGACGTCCGAATGGCTTTGTCGATCAGGGGCACCGCGGTAGGGTCCCATGGCGAAATAACGATCATCGTCGGATCCGGCACAGTCAGGCTGCCGAGCTGGTTCAGCGGCATCGGGGTTCCGTGATAATCCACGCGGACATTATCGAGCAGAGTTGCGTTTGCGCGGCCGGTGCGGATCGTCGCGGCTTCCTTGCGGAAGTCGTCGACTGCTTTTTCCATGCGCGTCCTGGCCGCAGCCATTGCATCTTTCGTGGTAGCAATCGTCGTCATAGCGCCCTCAATTTGATTTTCCCAGGTAGTTCCGTCATCTATCCCGGCCGGCAATCAGAGCGGTAGTTAGCAGCGCTGCTCCCGCAGCGTCCAACCTAATTCAGCGCCGGAGTCACCGATGACCCTACGCGCTCACCTAGCACGACCCGCTTGATGTTGCCGTGCTGGTTCATGTTGAACACCACAATCGGCATGCCATTGTCCATGCAGAGCGAAATCGCCGTGGCGTCCATGACCTTCAAATTCTGGCTCAGCACGTCGCGGTAAGTAATCTCCGCAAAGAATTTCGCTCCGGACACTTTTTCCGGGTCGGCGTCGAAAATTCCGTCCACGCGAGTCGCTTTCAAAATCACATCCGCCTTGATTTCCATCGCGCGCAATGCGGCGGCCGTGTCGGTCGAAAAATACGGATTGCCGGTTCCGGCCGCGAAAATGACGATGCGCCCTTTTTCCAAATGGCGCATGGCGCGGCGCCGGATGAACGGCTCGGAAACCTGCCGCATCTCGATGGCGCTCAACACGCGCGTAAAAACGCCTTCTTTCTCAAGCGCGTCCTGCAAAGCCAGCGCGTTGATCACCGTCGCCAGCATGCCCATGTAGTCGCCCGTCGAACGGTCGATTTCGAACCCCTTCTGCCGCGCTCCCCGGAAAATATTTCCGCCGCCCACCATGATGGCAATTTCGACGCCCAGCGCATGTACATCCTTCAGCTCGCGCGCGATAGCCTGGATCGTTTCCCCATGAATGCCGAATCCTTGCGGCCCTTGCAGCGATTCTCCAGAAAGCTTCAGAAGGATACGCCGGTACGCCAGTTGCGCCCGCTTCGGCGTTTTCTTCGAGGTCCTCTTCGCAGCTTTTTTCTGAGCGGGCATGTCTCTCCGGTCGGGTCATCTAAAATCCTCGGAATTGTAACAAACTATCCCCGCGCCCGCACATTTTGGCCCGTGGCGACCTAACCGGCATTTTCTGAGCCAGCCGCATCGCAAGCAAAAGGTTTGTGGGCCAACTCCGCTCCCGTCAAACAAAAAAGCGCCCCGACAAGATCGGGGCGCCAGGGGATGCTGTATGGGGTTCGCGAATCAAGCGCCGGCGGGCGACGGAACGGGCGTGGAATCCGCCCCTCCGCTAATCTCACCGACTTTGAAGCGCACAAACCGGCGTATGGAAATATTCTCGCCGAGCTTCGCGATCGCCTGCGTGATCATCTCGCCGATCGTGACGCTCTCGTCCTTGATGTAATGCTGCTCGTAAAGGCAGTTCTCTTCGTAGAACTTCTCCATCTTCCCGTTCACGATTTTTTCGACCACGTTCTCCGGCTTGCCCGTGGCCAGCGCCTGAGCCCGGTAAATATCGCGCTCTTTTTCGAGCATCTCCGGCGTCACTTCCTCGCGCCGCACGTAGCGCGGATCGAGCGCGGCGATATGCATAGCGATGTCATGGCAAAGTTGCTGGAAAGCGTCGGTGCGCGCCACGAAGTCCGACTCGCAATTGATCTCCACAAGCACACCAATCTTGCCGCCGGCGTGGATGTAGCTTCCCACGAGCCCTTCGCTGGCATCGCGTTGCGCCTTCTTGGCCGCAGCCGCCTGCCCCTTCTTCCGCAGAATCTCGATGGCCTTCTCAATCACTCCGGCCGCTTCCATGAGCGCCGCGCGGCAATCGCTGAAACCCGCGCCGGTCCTCTCGCGCAGCTCTTTCACGAGTTGCGCAGGTATCTGCATAGCTGGCTGTTGTGTGCTCATCCTTTTTCTCTCTGCGATCTCAGAATGTCAATTATTTTGCCTGTAACTGCAAAAAGGCCCGCTCCGAGCCGCTAGGAGCGGGCTTCGTGAATCTCTTTCTGGCGTCACTTCCCTAGCGTGATTCCTCGTCCGGCGGCACGGTCGCTTCCGCTCCTGCGGCCGCTTCCAGCGCCGCGTCCGCGGGAGTGGTCACATCCGCTCCCTCGACGAAGTCGCCTTCCTGCTTCTCATACTGTTCGTATGCGCTGGTATCCACATACTCAACTCCATCCACCAGCGCTTGATCTTCCGCCGCCTTCTGATCCGCAACCTGGGATTGCTGATAGGCGGTGTGCCCTTCGAGAACCGCGTCGGCGATCTTCGTCGTGAACAGCCGGATCGCACGCAGCGCGTCATCATTCCCCGGAATAATCCAGTCCACAACATCCGGATCGCAATTCGTATCCACCACCGAAACCACCGGCACGCCCATGCGCCGCGCTTCCTTCACCGCGATCTCTTCCGCGTTCGAATCAATCACGAACATGGCGTCCGGAAGCTGGCTCATGTTCTCGATGCCTTCCAGATTTTGATGCAGGTGCTTCATTTCGCGGCCCAGCCGCGCTTTTTCTTTCTTCGAAAGTTCGTTGATCCGGCCGTCTTCCGTCATGGCCTTTAGCAGTTTCAGCCGCTTGATCGATTTCTGCAGCGTTGCCCAGTTCGTCAGAGTTCCGCCAAGCCAGCGGTGGTTCACAAAGAATGCACCGCAGCGCTTGGATTCTTCGGCAACCGCTTCCTGCGCCTGCCGTTTCGTGCCAACGAACAACACCGATTTTCCTTGTGCGGATAGGTCGCCCACGAAGCGGCTCGCCTCGCGAAACATCTTGAGGGTTTTCTGAAGATCGATAATGTGGATGCCGTTGCGTTCCCCGAAAATATATTCCTTCATCTTCGGGTTCCATCGCCGCGTCTGGTGGCCGAAGTGGACTCCAGCCTCCAGCAATTCTTTCATCGTAATTTCTACTGCCAAGTTTCCTCCTAATTGGATGGCTGTTTGCGGTGGTGGCTTGCGCCGCCAAAGAACAGCCTCTTGCCGGCTCCGCGCCGGCCGTGATCTCAGCGGATCCGCTTTCCCAAATCCGCTGGAGTTCGTTGCAGCCCCGGGCAGCCGGGACCGCCAAAACTACCGCTTCGTAAACTGGAAGCGTTTCCGCGCGCCCTTTTGCCCGTACTTCTTGCGCTCCTTCATGCGGGAATCGCGCGTCAAAAAACCGTTTTTCCGGAGCGCCGGCCTCAGCTCCGGATTGAATCGCGAGATCGCCCGCGACAATCCCATGCGAACCGCTCCAGCCTGCCCGCCGACGCCGCCGCCGTGCGCGGTCACCTTCACATCCACTTGCTCAGCCAGGCTCGTGAATTTGAGCGGCTCGGTCGCGTCATGCTTCCACGCATGATTCGGAAAATAGCTCGCTACCTCGCGGCCGTTCACCGTGAATTTGCCGCTTCCTGCACGCAAGAAAACTCGCGCCACTGATTCTTTCCGCCTGCCTGTGCCGAGAAACCACGATTGTGTGCCCGCAATGGGCGTACCAGTAGAACTCAACGTCCCTCCTCAAACCTTCTGACTCCAGACAACACGGAGTCATCGAACTCCACGCCGATTTGCTCCCTGCCTAAGGCACCACTTAGAGGTGACCACTACGCGGCCACGCTTTTCAAGGAACAGCAACGTGCGGAAAACAGTGGCACAGACTAAAGCCTGTGCTCCTACAAAACCCTTAAACCGCGACTGCTTGCGGCCTTTGCCCGGCATGCCTCGCCAAGCCTGCCGCATCCCGGTAAATCCGCAATTTCTTGGCTCGCCGCGCGCGCAGCTTGTTCTTGGGCAGCATACCCAGAACCGCCTCGCGAATCATCCAATCCGGCTTCATTTCGCGCACCCGCTTCGCCGGAACCGCCTTCAACCCGCCCGGATATCCGCTATGCGAATAATAAACTTTCTGCTCGACCTTGTTCCCGGTCATCCGCACCTTATCCGCGTTGATCACCACAACGTGATCGCCCGAATCCAGGTACGGCGTAAAGCTCGGCTTATCTTTGCCCATCAGCATCCGCGCGATTTTCGTCGCCAGACGCCCAAGCACCTGGTCCGTCGCATCCACCACAAACCAGTTCGCGCCCACTTTCAGTGCTTCCGCTTCTTCTCCCTTGGCTACATACGTCCTCATCGCGCTCAGTCACACCTTTCCCTATAGAGACAAACCCCAATCTTAAAGTACGTCCCCGCTTCTGTCAACGAAGTCCTTCGCGCAATGCCTTGCGATGACCTGCGCGATTTTCCGGCCAGTTGGCCACCAACTGTCATTTATCAACTCTGTTTGCTTATGAGGAGAGATGCGTCCGGCGGAGATATCCTGCAAACCTCGGATCGTCACGTAGAAGATCGAAGCAGGGATGCACTTTGAGAAACTGCAAGATGTTCGATCTCTCTTCGGCAGCGCGTTCAAGCCATCTAAATGACTCTTCCTTGTCGCCGAGTCCCAGGTATGCGTTTAGAAACGCGCCCGAGGGGACGTAACCAATCTGCCTCCGTCGTTGAAGTTCGTCGAGAATATGCAACGCTTCGGCCCGGTGGCCACCCATGGCGTAAGCGGCGACAAGCACACCCAGCACGGCCGAGCTTTGGTTCGACAGGGAAGCGGCCTTCTCCAAAGTGGGGATTGCTTCATCGTACCGCCTGGCGCCATCGAGCGCGAATCCAAGATACCAGAAAGCCATTGGATTCTCGGGCTCGATCCTCAGCGCAGATTGCAATTCCTGAATGGACTCATCGTAGCGGCGAGAAAGAAAGAGAATCCAGCCGACTTCGATGCCGTGAAATGCCAGCGGATCAAGCTCCTCCGCCCTTCGAGCAGAGAGTAGCGCCTCTTCGGTCCGCCCTTGGCATTCCAGCCAATCTGCCAATCCCGACCTGGCGTTCGCGTCGCTCGGGCTCAGTTCAATCGCCCGCCTGTACTCGGTCTCGGCTTCCGCCCACTGCCAATCCTTCTGCTGTGCGTTTGCAAGCAGCACGCGGGCTTCAGCCAGGTCCGGATCGAGTTCCAATGCCTTCCTGGCTGCGGCGATCACTTTAGGACGCGAATCGCCGGGAGGACTTCCGAAGTAAACTGTACCGAGCTCGTTGTCCACTTCTGCCACTCCGACGTAAGCGGGGGCGAATGTGTCATCCGCTTTGATGGACGCCTGAAAGAAGTGCAGAGCCTCCTCAAGACCCGCCCGGCTTTGCTTATGCAGCGCAAAGTGTCCCTTCAGGTACGTGTCGTAGGCTTCTGGAGCCACCGTGCGCTGAGCGCCGGATGAGGCGGTTCGCTCGTCCGCGGCGGCTACCTCAATACTGCGCGCAATACCACCAGCCACTTCGCTTTGCAACGCCAGCACATCGCGCAATTCGCGATCATACTCGCTCGACCATACGCGCTCCTCCGACCTGGCCCGAATCAACCGAAGGCTGACGTGAATTTTGTCTCCGGATCTCAGTACCGAGCCTTCGATGACTGCATCCACATTTAGTTCCCTCGCAATCGCGGGCACGGACTCCCTCGTACCCTTGAACTGCATCACTGAAGTGCGCGAAATCACCCGTAATCCCTGAATTTCCGAAAGCCGCCCAATCAGCGCTTCGGTCATTCCATCAGATAAGTAGTCCTGTTCCGGATGCCCCGAGAAATTAGCCAAAGGAAGCACGGCAATCGATCGGATGCTCGCGTGGGCGCTTGCTGGGGATTCATTTATCTTATGGCGAGTTAGCCATAGCCCGCCAGCGGTCAATGTCAATGCCAGCGCGACCCCTGTCGCTAACATGGGCACGAACCTGCCCCCTGCCGGGGAAGTCTCTGTCGAGGAGTCCGTCGGCTCTACGGGGGGGCTGGCCGCAGCCGCGCCGTTCCGGTTTCCCTTTTCCCGCTCTGCTCGAAGACTTCGGCTGCGCACCCAGGCGTCCAGCTCCCCCCGTGACGCCCAGACCGACCCCATCCTGTCATGTTGGTGCCGTTGGACGGGCATCCCCTCCCGCTTCTCCCAGCGCTGGACGGTTGTCACGTCCCTATTAAGGTATGCCGCGATTTCCTTCCAGGAATCCAGACGGTCCTCGGACGGTCTATCGGAGGGGGGTATGCCAGGGAACGGTTCGTCCATCACGCTCTCCTGATTGGTCGGCGGTTGTCTCGAGTGCGGAAGTGGTAAGTGTAACTCTCCTGCCCGTCCACAGCAAGACAAGGCAACGGTATACAACGGCAAAAGGATGGATCGCTCCAATTCCGTGCATTGCCCTTTGACGAGGCACGCCGCACTAGCGGATTGTGTCCACACGTCTCCATCGCCGAAATGGCATCCTTCGGTCGCAACGCCCTTGGCGTGCACTCATGTTCACGATTAGCTGAGGGCTTTTGCTAGCAGTGGCGTAAATCTCAATCCTGGAGGTGTTTCATGACTCGAAAATCCCGTAGCTGGACGATTCGTATCATCGCGGTCTCAGTGCTGGCGCTTGCTACCAGCACTCTGGCCCAAAGTCCCAGGCCCGAGCACCTGAGCGGCATTGTCAGCGACTTTACTGGCGTTGTTTCCAATGCCGGTCCGTGGGAAATGCGCGGCCACTGGTCTCTGCGCTTGAAGGGCAATTCTGGCAAGGCGGATTTCTCGGCATACATGACCATGGAACTTTCTGATTATGGAGTTCAGAGAGTAGCCAAGGATCCGGGGGTTTCGGCGAACCGCGGTGCCCACACTCACCACATCGTCATGACGGATGCCACCGTCTCGACCGACCCAACCGATCTTGCCGCTTGCCCCACGTTCAGCCCTTCGAACACCGCTCGTTTAGTGGTCAACGGTACTGCAAACTTCATCTCGGGCAACGGAAACGACGCACCCTTCGAGAAGAATGGGACAGTCTTCTCCACCCTGCAAGTTTGTATTACCGGAGCAACGTACGACCAGCCGGGGACCGTCACACCTGAGGTCAAGTATTCAAACATGACCCTGGTCTTCGGAGCCCCGGCCACCACGCATTTCGGAACGGATCCGGTTCACGGCGTCGTTCGCTTTCCTGGCAAGTCGGACGACCATGACAGAGATAAACGCTAAGCATCGCAGCCACGGCGCGGTGTTGATCGGTGGTCGGGTCTGTCCGGTTGGACTACGAACGCTTCACATTTTTTAACCAACTTCGGTGGCGGGCACGGTCGGGGATCGCCGTGTCCGTTCTTCCATTTACTCGAGCCAGCTTCACCAATGCGGCCTGCGGCTCTGGATTTCTCCTTCCCTCCGCTCCCTTCAACATCGCGCCTCGTGATCTTTCTTCGGGTACGCACGGCCAATACGAGCGCTGCACTTCTGCCATCTGCTTCTCTTGTCGGGCTGAAACCCGCGGCCTTCTCTTCTTGCAGCGGATGCTAGAATCTCTTTACGCAAAATCAGTCGATGCCTATCCAAGAGAGCAATTTCTGGGCAACAACCTGCGAGTCGCCATCTCTCGACGCTTCGCGTGAGCTCCCGGAGGCGGTGGATGTCGCGATTGTCGGCGGTGGCTTGTGCGGCCTTTCCGCTGCGCACGCGCTGGCAAAACGCGGCGTAACCGTCGTCGTACTCGAAGCCGAAACACTGGGCTGGGGCGCAAGCTCGCGCAACGGTGGAATGGTGCTCACGGGCATGAAACTGCCGGTGCCTACTCTCATCAGCCGTTATGGCCTCGAGACTGTGCGCAAGATGTACGCGTGTTCTCTGGAATCCATCGATTGCGTCGAGCAGATCGTGCGCGAAGAGGAGATCGGCTGCAATTTCTCGCGCGGCGGCCATTTGGAAGTAGCTTGCAAACAAAAACATTTTGATGCATATGAACAATCCGCCGCGCTAATCAAGCGCGAGTTCCATCACGAGCTGCGCATCATTCCGAAGAGTGAGCTGCGTGGCGAAATCGGATCGGATATTTATTTCGGCGGCATGGTGGACGAAACCAGCGCGGGTTTGAACCCCGCGCGATACGTCGCTGGCCTTGCCCAAGCCGCTCAGCGTGCCGGCGCCGCTCTTTACGAGCGCACGCTCGTCACCCGCATCGTGCAAGAAACAAGCAATGCCTCGCGCAAATTCCGCGTCCACACTTCCAGAGGCTCGATCGTGGCCGGCGAAGCGATTCTCGCCAGCGGCGCTTACACCACGGATGCGGCTCCTGCTCTGCGCAAAAAAATCATTCCCATCGGCTCGTACATCATTGCCACGGAGGTCCTGCCCGCTAGTCTTGCCCGCGAACTCAGCCCGCGCAATCGCATGATCTACGACTCAAAACATTTTCTCTATTACTACCGGCTCACTCCCGACAACCGCATGCTGTTTGGTGGTCGCGCAGCATTTTTCCCCGCCACCGAAAATACCGTCCGTCAGAGCGCCGAGATTCTCCGACGCGGAATGGTCGGCGTATATCCTCAACTCAAGGAAACGCAAATCGAATTCGTCTGGGGCGGCACGCTCGATTTCACTCTGGACGTCATGCCCCATGCTGGCAAAATCGACGGCATGTATTTTGCCGCTGGATTTGCCGGGCACGGCGTCGCTGCTGCCACCTGGTTTGGGGCGAAAATCGCCGGCCTGATTTGTGGCGAGCCCGGCGATATCCCCTTCGCTAACATCAAGTTTCCCGCTGCGCCTCTTGGCCTGCGCAGCGGCCACTCCTGGGCGCTCCCTCTTGCCGGCGCATGGTATCGAATCCTCGATCTGTTCACGTAATTCTGTTTAAGTGGCATCGTCACCCGGCGGACTGGCCTGTTGCCCTTTTCCCGATCTGCACTTTTCGAGTCACAAAATACATCACCGGCCCGAGCAACAAGGGGAACGGACCCCAGCGCAACGCGAACGTGTCGCTTCCCACCAGCGCCACGATACTCATCACCAATGGCGCGATCACTACATAGAGCAATCCGGCCCGGCCCCACGGTATCCGGAACGGGCGCGGCAAGTCCGGCTCCGTCGTTCGCAGCCGCCAGGAAGCAAGCACCGTCATGACCGTGACGGCGATGCGCAGCCAGATATAAACCGTTAGGAGTTGCGCCAAAGTCTTTTGCGCCAGCAACGCATAGACGGCGCTCGAAGCGACGATCGCGATCCACGGCGTGCCGTAGCGGGGATGCTTGGCCGCAAGAATCGCAGGAAGGTAGCCATCCTCGGCCATCGTCGAGGGCATCCGCGTGGTGGCCAGCACGGTGGCATTCAATAGCGAAAGACTCGTAATCATCGCCGCAACGGTCATCGCGAAACCCAGCCATGGCCCACCGATCAATTGCGCCGCATCGGAAAAAAATCCCGTGTGCCACTTTTCCCAATTTCCCAGCGCCGCCAGCGCCAGCATCGTCGGCAGAACATACGTGGCGATGGAGAACGGCACGACCATCGCCAGCGCGCGCGGATAATTCTTCTGTGGATTCTCCACTTCCTCGGCGACACTAGAGATCTGTTCGTAGCCCGAATAAAGCCACAGTCCGAGCGCCAGCCCCACGCCGAACACCTGAAACGGCGGCACATGCGTGGGAATCAGCGGAGAAAACGGGTTGTGCTTCCACTTCGTTGCAGCTATCACGCACATGGCGATGACGGGCATCAGAATCACCGTTCCCAAAATCGTGGCCACCATGCCCACCATCTGTATTCCGCGCACGTTGATGTACCCGATTAGCGCAACCACCGCCAAAGAAACTGCGTAGTGCTTCCAGCCGACGAGAGCCGGAAAGAAAAATGTCAGGTAATCTGAAAACAGCACCGCGTACGCCGCGGCAAGCAGAAAAGATGCGCTCCAGTTCCACCAACCCGCCTGAAATCCCCAGAAATCCCCGAACCCCGCGCGCACCCAGCGATAGAATCCGCCCTCGACGGGAATTGCAGTCGTCAGCTCCGCAGTCGCCAGCGATACCGGAATACACCAAAACAAGGGAAGGAAGAGCAGATACAGCAGCGTCAGGCCAGGCCCGCTGGTGGTGACCATGTCCTCCAGCCCGAAGGGCCCGCCAGTCGTGTACGCGTACATCACGAACACAAACGGCAGCACGGAAGCCTTGCGCCACGCCGAGCGCGTTACGCCCTTCGTCTTGCCGCCGTTGCTCTTGTTGGACTGGGTGGAAATCTGCGCTGCCCTCGTGCGCTTCCGTCTGGCTGATTTGTGCGGCAGAGGTTAGCGCACTCCGGCGCCAGAAGGTAGCAACACCTTCGCGTCTTCCACGAAAGGCGGCTCGAAAAGTGAGTTGTCTATCTCGAAGCGCGGACCAGGGCAAGTAATTCCGAAGCTCGCTGTCTTAGTCCTCGATGATTGGCGGGTCTTCTCTGATCAATCCCAATTCGGTGTGAAACCGATGCTTGCTTTCATCGATTTCCAGCCGGTTCTTCAGCACCAGCTTCGCTTCCTCGGCTGCTGCGCGCAATTCCGGCAACTTCTCGGCCACGGGTGACGTCATCACGGCGCTGGCCAGCCGCTGCAAGCTATTCTCCAATTCCGTGATCCGCTCCGCGACCTCCGGCGCCGACGTCAGTGCCCGAACGTAACTATCCAGCGCCACTGCCCCTTCGATCTTCTCAACGTATAAGGGGATAGTGGTTTCCTGGTCGTTTACAGGATGTACTACCTGCGGAACCACGCCCGCCAGCGGATTCTGATTCGCCATTGCCGCAGTATAGTCCTGAAATTCCTCAATCGGAAACCTGCCAAGCCTGTTTACTGGGACGCGCGAGTCGATTATCTTAAGGCCCGAACTTTATCCCCTGCCCCAAAAAGAAGATGTAGCAGCCACCCACAACAACTGCCGCAATCCACCATCCTGGCGCCCGGTTCACCGCAAGTCCTTTTTCTGGCGCCGCTCTGGGCAATAGGGCATCGGCCCACAATAGCCCCGACGACCCTCCAAACGCCGCCGGAATCGTGGAGACGAGCAACAGCTTTATCCCCAGCGGATCAAGCATGCCAGCCGCACAACTAAAAATTCCTGCCGCAAGGTAGGGCAGCCGACCCACAGTGTTATACATCCGCCTCTCCGCCACGAACGGCCGGATGGAAATGGCCAGCAGCCTAACCAGTAGCACATACAATCCCGCTCCAAACAAGCTCATCCCGATGCGCCATGCCAGTTGATATGGCAAACCTCGAATCACCTCGTTCCAATCTCCAAACCCCGTAATTCCCGAAAACATGAAGTACCCAGCGCCAGAAAGCAAATTGAACGCCGCAAGCACCCAGAGGAAGTAGCGGAGTTTCGCGCGATCTCCAGCCTTGCGCGATGCCAGCAAGGCAAAGCCGCCGGCAATCAGATTCACCAGCGTTCCCCCGGCATCCACTAGCCGATCGGGTCGGAGCGTTGCAAGGTGGTTGCTCGTGAGCTCCGTCGGAATATCTCCCCGCAGCCATGCGGTGACTCCATGCCCGACGCCTTCATGCAGCAGCGCCCCCATCGCGGACGCGATCACCGCCATACTGATGATCGTCCACTTGCTGTTCTGCTCCGCCATTCCCACAACTCCACTCCCCCTCTGCTGCGAAATGGGGTTCGTCCGCGAGAGCCGGGCTTACGTCTTCTTGCCGCCCCGTTGAGCGCGCGCTGCGGAGTTGGCCGCCACCGCCGCGCGGATGAGCTGCTTGAACGCAGCTTCCTCGATCTTCTCCCCTTCGAGGAGGTCGATCGCACGGCGCACGTTCCCTTCCAAGCTGGAATTGAAGAGTTTCTTCGGGTCCTTGATCGAGGCTCCGCGTGCGAAAGTAAGCTTTACGATCTGCTTGTACGTTTCCCCGGTGCATACGATCCCGTCATGGGACCACACGGGCGTGCCGGGGGATTTTGGCTTCGCCCATTTCCACTCCTCCTGAATGTCGGGGTCGGCTTCATGGATGAGCTGACGAACGTGAGCGAGCGTCTTCCCTCGCCAGTCGCCAAGTTCCTTGATCTTCTCGTCGATGGATGCAGAGGCAGAATCCATGCCAACGGGTCTTTTCATCTATACCCCCATTCTCGCAACCTAATTTAGCTGTGCTACGCGTAACCTGCAAATTCAGACTCTGAGCAAGCCACGGAATCCCCGGGCGGCATAGTAAGACTCCGCGCCGTTGTGATAAATGAAGACACGGCCGAAGCGGCGGTCGCCAAATATGGCGCCGCCAAGTTTTCTAACCTCGCCAGGTGTTATCAGCCAACTCGACGTCTTCGTGTCGAAATTTCCAAGTTTCTGCAACTCTCGATATTGTTCTTCCGTCAAAAGTTCAACCCCCATGGCCGCCGCCATGTCCATAGCACTGTTTTTCGGCTTGTCTTCTTTCCGGGAGTCCAGTGCTTCCCGGTCGTAGCAAAGACTTCTGCGGCCTTTCGGACTTTCCGCTGAACAATCAAGAAATATGTATTCGCCCGTTTTTTTATCGAGACCAACAATGTCCGGTTCACCGCCTGTTCTCTCCATTTCGCCGAGTGACCAGAGTTTTTCAGTATTTACTTCCAGCTTTGCTCTTACTTGGGCCCACTCGAGACCCTTATGCCGGTTCATATTTTGCTCAAAGCGGACTTTCAATGCTCTAAGCAGTTCTTCGCGTCGTTCAAGCGACAAATCCTTTTTTGTTTTAGCTCCTTTCATATTGGTTTCCTTCTTATTTCTATGTCGTTTTAGGTCGATCTTTTCGAAATCAGCCGCTGAACGACGTGGCATTTCCGCGTCCACAATCCAGAAAGGGCCATTGTAGCAAGGTGTTCTCGTTCAGAAGGAAAACGGATACGCGCAAACTCGACTACCCACACGCATCTACTCCAGTTCCACGGAATTCTTGCATTTTCACGTCATCTTCTCCCAACCCCTGTTTGGATATATCTCCGGCGCATCGTAAAATGTCGCAGGGGCGAGCGATTTATGACTGACGGGAACGTGCCTACTCTTTACGAATGGTGTGGCGGCCGGGACAAAATCGAAGCACTCTTCAAGAAATTCTATGAGCAGGTGCCCGTAGACCCCATTCTGGCCCCGGTCTTTGCGGATATGCCGATGGAACATTTCCTGACGGTCGCTCACTTTGTTTCCGAAGTCTTAGGAGGACCCAAACTCTATAGCGGCGATGGGAAACACAATCACTCGACGATGATTGCCAAGCATCTTGGCAGGCACCTGACAGAAGACCAGCGAAAACGTTGGGTTACTCTCCTGCTCGACACTGCTGACCAGCTAGCCATGCCGGATGATCCCGAGTTTCGCTCCGCTCTTGTCGGCTATCTCGAATGGGGCAGCCGCATCGCGGTAATCAACTCCGCCACTAGCGAAAATCCGGTCGGGCCCTCGGCCTCCATGCCGAGTTGGGGCTGGGGCGAAGTCAAAGGCCCCTACACACCGTAGCACCCGCCGACCTGGTCCAACCTGGCACAAATCGCGCGACAAGGGACACGAGTCAGAAGTGACGGATCACGCCTCCACCTCCACGTGTGCCAAAAACCGTGGCGCCTTGCGGAATTTCGTCGCCTGCTCGAACCCATACGCCAACTTCAACAGCACCGGCTCACTCCAAGCCCGTCCGAAAAACGAAATCCCCACCGGCAGCCCGAAATCGAACCCGGCGGTTACACTGATGTTCGGATATCCCGCCACCGCCGGGAATTCCGAGCTGCCTCCGCCGAACGCGTCGCCGTTCACGATGTCCGTCAGCCACGCCGGACCACCGGTAGGCGCGACGATGGCATCCAGTTTGAACTTATCCATCGTTGCATCAATTCCTTCTTTGCCGGCCAGCTCGTGGTTTTTCGCGATCGCTTGCACATATTCCGGTGTCGTCAGCGGCCCCTTCTCCTCTGCCTTCAGGAAATTCTCCTGCCCGAAATACGGCATCTCTTTCGACGCGTTTTTCTCGTTGAATTCGATAATCTCTTTCAGCGACTTCACCGGCGTGTTCGGCCCGAGCCACGCCAGATAAGCATTCAAATCGGCTTTCAGCTCGTACATGAATCCCAAAAACTCTGTCTTGCCGAACTTGCCGTACGTTGCGAATTCCACGGGATCCACCAGCGTCGCTCCCTGTTTCTTCATCACTTCGAGCGCCGCCTCCATCAATTTGTCCACCGCCGGGCTAAACCCGAACGCTTTCCGCAAGACGCCGATGCGGGCTCCTTTCAATCCATCGGCATCGAGAAATTTGGTGTAATCCGTGTGCGACTTTCCAGCGCTCGCCGCCGTCGCTTTGTCGTCCGCATCCACGCCCGTCAGTGCGCCCAGTAGAATCGCTGCGTCCCGCAACGTCCGGCACATCGGTCCCGCCGTATCCTGCGTATGCGAAATCGGAATAATCCTGCTCCGGCTCACCAGCCCAACCGTCGGCTTGATTCCCGCAAGTCCGTTCGACGAAGAGGGACACACAATCGATCCATCCGTCTCGGTTCCAATTCCAATCGCTGCAAAGTTCGCGGAAACTCCCGCGCCGGTTCCTGAACTCGATCCACACGGATTCCTGTCCAGTGCGTATGGATTATTCGTCTGCCCGCCGCGCCCGCTCCATCCGCTAATCGAATGGTTCGAGCGGATATTCGCCCACTCGCTCAAATTCGTTTTTCCCAGAATCACCGCGCCCGCTTCTCGCAGCTTTCGCGCGACAGTCGAGTCCGAGGGCGGCTTCGATCCCACAAGAGCCAGCGAGCCAGCCGTCGTCTGCATCCGGTCCGCGGTCGCGATGTTGTCCTTGATCAAAATGGGAATTCCGTGCAGCGGTCTGCGCAGACCTTTTTCTTTGCGTTCTTTGTCCAACGCTTCCGCAATTTCCAGCGCATCTGGATTTGTTTCAATGACGCTGTTCACCGTAGGTCCGCTCTTGTCCACTGCGGCGATGCGCGCGAGATATTTTTCCGCGATCGAGCGCGCACTGTACTTGCCGGACTTCATTCCTTCTTGCAATTCCGCAATCGTGATTTCGTCCAGCTCGAACGGCGGAACCTCCACAGCCTCTCCGCAAGCCACGTTTCCGCGCGACGATCCAAGCGCAGGGCGCAGCGCCGGTCCAGCGGCAATCGCCGCCCCACCGAGCAAGCTCGTCTTCAGGAACGTGCGCCGGTCTTCGCCATGCGCCTCCGGCCCCGCCTGGTTTCTCTTGTCCTCTGGGCAATTGTCTTTTCTCTTCATTTCAGGTCCTCGATTTCCCTTGGCATTGAAACGCAAAGATAATATGCCAAACGCACTTCTCTGGCTTCATAAAACGCCGCTTTGCAGCGATTTACGCTCAGGAAACACGATGAGAACAAATTTTCCCGTGCGGCCGTTTCCCGGTTACAATTCTAGTTACGCGGATTCCCCCGTAGTCGGTTTACCATGCAGCTGACTGACCCAAACGGCCCTCGGTCCTTTCAGCCGCGTCACGCAGGCTCAAGGAGAATCTTGCCTTCCGTCTGCCTTCCTGTTTCCATCGTGTTTTTTTTATCCTGCGCGACGTTTGGCGCAACCGTCTCCCGCGCGCAAGACCAGCAGACGCAAAGCGTCGCCGAAGCGGCTCGCCAGGAACGCACGCGCAAGCAGGAACTCCAGAAACATCCAGCGCATGTTTACACCAACGATGATCTTGCTCACGCTCGTATTCTGACCCCCGAGGACCGCGCACAAGTTGAAGCAAAGAAAATGGAATGCGCGCAAAAAAATGATTGCTCACCCGCGCCCTTGAAAAATTCTCCGGCAGGTCTCGACGCGAATTCACAACCACCGGGAACGTCTCTCGGCGAAGTGGCTCGGCGTTATCGCAAGCCAAAAGAAATGCAGGCTCTCAAAACTAAAGAGTCTGTTCCATTTCATCTTCCGTTCTCAGAGCCGGCGCTTGCCTCTCCAGTTTTGCCTGAGCGCCCCAGAATTCGCCCGGCCACTCAACCGGATCTCCACTCAAAGATGCTGCCTCATGTTTTTCGCCGTGATCCTTTCTCAGCTGTCCCGGTTCCTCTTCGTCCGCGGGTTCCTCTCGGCAGCGCTTCAGAAATCCGGCCGGTGACTCGTCCAGCTACGAAACTTGTTTTGCCCGCGGAGCCAAAAATCTCTTCGCGCCCTGTTCCCTTACCCAAACTTTTCGTCCAGCCTGCTCAATCAGTTCCTGTCCCCGAATCCGCGAAACCAGTTCTGAAAATCCAGCCGGTGCATCCGTCGATCCCTCCGACGACTCGTACCATGATTTCTCCTGTGGCGCCGGTTGACGTTTTCCACTCTTCAAAACCGGCGGCGGCAAGAAACTTATTCTCTTCTGTGACGCCAGTCGCACCGGTCGAATCGATTCGGCCGCTTCCGTCCACCCCTTCTCTGGCGCCTGTCACCGGCGCAGCGCAAAGAACGATAGTCGTCAAATCCGGTGATTCGCTCTGGAAGCTTGCTGAACAGAATCTGGGAGGTGGCAGTCGCTGGCCGGAACTTCGCGCCGCGAATCCCTCGATCGCCAACCCCAACCTGATTCGCGCTGGGGATCATCTGATTCTCCCCGCGACCGCAGTCACTCCAGTTTTGGTTCATGCTCAAAGTGGCAGCGCAGCTTCCACAATCAAGCTCCAGAAGGGCGACACTCTGTGGAGCGTCGCGCGGAGGCATTTCGGCCACGGCGCATCGTGGACCTGCATCGCCCGAGCCAATGCGAGCATCGCGGACCCCAATCTGATCTTTGCGGGACAATTGCTGCTCGTTCCAAATAGCTGCGCTCCTTAGGAACTTTTCACTACGCTAGAATCCTCGCTCGACCGCCTGCCCTAGTCGGAATTGTCTTCTGGTTTTCATAGAGGCCTTCCAATACTTGAATCCACCGAGCCGCAAAAGGCTCTCTAATTTATAGGGTTTTTACAAGTCATTGAATAACATGGCCTTAATTAAGTTTTGAGTCCGCTCTAGTCTGGTACCCCAATTGCCATCTGGCTTAAGGGGCAGGGGGGCTTCCGACGGGAGCGGCGTAGTTCGAATGGATGGCATTTTGTCGATCCGCAGCGACTCCGTGATGTCTCTCCCGCGCCTGATTACAAACCGCGAAAGCGAAGCAACATTTGGGAGGGTCGCGGCAATTTCATGCAGTACTTTCAAGCTGGGAGGACGAGAACTATGGAAGTTGCTTCAGGGTTTTTTTTGAAGACCACGCGGTTTTTTTCGCGCTATTCTCTGCTACTTGTGTTTTTGTGCGGTCTGGCGAGCGGAATCTCGGCGCAGTCCACGGCAACGGTAAATGGAACCGTCACCGATCCAACAGGCGCAGCCGTACCAAATGCCAAGGTAGTTGCGACAAATCAAGGGACGGGGGTCGAATCGACAACTCAAACCGATGCGGCTGGAGCTTATTTGATCCCAAGCTTGCCGATTGGAATATACCGGCTTGAAATTTCGGCGGCCAATTTCCAAACGAAGGTAGTCTCCAATCTTAAACTTGACGTAGCGACTTCGGTGACACTGAACGTGGAGTTGAAAATTGGCGAGGCAAGCGAAAAGATCGAGATCGTTGCCGACGCGGCGATTATCCAGACCACCACGAACAGCATGGGGCAGGTCATCAACGACAAAACCGTGCAAGAAATACCACTGAACGGTCGGCACTTTACAGACCTGAGTTTGTTGACGCCGGGCACTGTAACACCTCCGGCGAATGGTTTTCTGTCATTTCCGCTACGGGGACAAGGATCCTTCGGGATCAATACGGCAGGCCAGCGCGAAGATACAACCAACTGGCTAGTGAACGGAATCAACCTGAACGACAACGTCCAGAATCAAATTACGTTTCAGCCTCCCATCGATACACTTGCGGAATCCAAAATCGACAACTCCGCCTTTCCCGCGGAATACGGAAGAAATTCAGGAGCCATCGTGAACCTGGCGACTCGCTCCGGAACAAATGAATATCACGGAGAGGTCTTTGAATTTTTCCGGAACAATGCGCTCGACGCGCGTAATTTCTTCAACTCAGCGGTGAGCGCAACGGGAGCAGCACTGCCGCAGGCGCCGTTCAAGAGGAATGAATTCGGGGCGGCTTTCGGAGGGCCAATCAAGAAAAATAAGGCATTCTTCTTTCTGGCCTACGAAGGGCTCCGGCAGCATCAGAGCTTGACGGTCTCGTCCACAGTACCCAGCCAAAATGACCGGGCGGGCGTGACTTCGCCGGCAGTTCTGAGCTTGCTGGGTTTGATTCCAGCAGCCAACCAGGTGGGATCGGGCACGGCTACGGACCCCGCAACCTTCAATCTCTTCACGGGTGGTGCAGTGGCTAACGTCTCGCTGGACCAAGGTTCCGCCGACCTGGATTATGAGTTGACGGAGAGCGATCGCCTCCACGGCTATTACGTCGTCCAAAAGGATCTCCGGCAAGAACCCACGGCCGGGGGAGCGATCGCAGCGGACATTCCTGGATTCGGCGACACGCGAGCCGGATTCCGGCAACTGATGACGTTCAGCGAAGACCACACGTTTAACGCATCTTTGGCAAATACAGTGCGGCTGGGCTTCAATCGAATCCACTTGACCTTTCTGCCCAACGGATTGCTGGACCCGGCAAACTTCAATATCACCATGCCGACGGGCTCGCCGGTGGGATCGGGGCTGCCGTTCTTCAACGTGGCGGGCACATTGGGCTTTGGCGGACCTACAGGCGAACCGCAAGGACGTGGCGACACGACGGTCGTGTTGAATGACACTCTGAGTTGGTTAAGGGGAAGGCACTCCTTCGCGTTTGGAGGCGAAATCCGGCGTGCGTACAACAACAACATTGCAGAAAACGTGGGGAGCTTCAGCTTTACGACGTTTGCGAACTTCCTTGCGGACAAATCCAATTCCTTCACCGATCTGCTGGGCTCAGGCAATGACAAAATTCTGCAGCCTTCCTACGACGTGTTCGCGCAAGATAGTTTCAAGCTGAAACCAAACCTCACGATCAACATCGGGTTGCGCTATGCGTGGAATTCGAGTCCTTCGGAATCCGGCGGCCGCTTCACGAATTTCGACCCGGCGACGGGAACGCTGATCTCTTCGCCGCAGCCCTATCACACGAACAACAAGAACTTCCAACCCCGCATCGGCTTCGCGTGGGATCCGTTCAAAGACGGGAAGACTTCGGTTCGCGCGGCGTACGCGATCATGACGCAAGATCCGACGACGAACATCGTAACGGGACTTAGTTCGAATCCCCCTTTCGCGCTGCCCATCTCGGCGAGTTCGGCGACGAGCAGCATTACGCTGGAGAATCCCTCGGCGGCCATAACAGGAGTCAGCCTTGGACCGAGTGCGATCAATCCGAACTTCGACGATATGTACGCGCAAGACTGGAACCTTACAGTCCAGCGCCAAATCACTTCGACACTGGGAGTGGAAGTGGCCTACGTCGGGCTTAAGGCGACGCACTTGCAATTGACGCAGAATATCAACCAGCCGTTCGTCACCGGGGGCGTCTATGAAACGACGCGGCCTTATGCTTCCCTACCATTGACGAGCGCGGTAATTCCGGCACAATGCGCACCTCCAAACCCAGTGTGCCCATTTGGGAATATCAATCAGGTGAGCACGGGAGGCAATTCGAACTACAACGCGCTGTGGGCCACTGTGAACAAGCACTTCTCGCATGGGTTCCAATTCCTGGGATCCTACACGTTCTCGAAGTCACTGGACTATAACTCGCTATCGACCGGAGAATCGCTGGTACTGCAGAACGCCTACAATCCGCGGGGAGATTACGGCCTCTCGGAATTCGACGTGCGGCACCGATTTGTGCTGAGCGGATTCTACGAACTGCCGTTCAAAGGGAACCGGGTGGTACAGGGATGGCAGCTTGGCATCGTCACGCAGGCGCAAAGCGGAAATCCGATCAATCCGACGCTGGCGATCGGCCCAGGTCCGGGAATTTCGCTGACGGTGAGACCGGACATAACCGGAGCAGTGCAGACAACGGGAAGTCCAACTCAGTGGTTTGCGGACAAGACCATTTTTGTTTCACCGTGCGTTGCGGGAGTCTGTCATCCCGGGAATCTGGGACGGGATTCGATCACAGGCCCGAACTTCGTGAACACGGATTTCTCGGTTACGAAGAACACGAAACTAACAGAGAGAGTTACGCTCCAGTTCCGGAGCGAGATGTTCGATATATTCAACCATCCCAATTTCGGGAACCCCGTGCTGACAGTGACGAGCGGATCGTTCGGAAAGATACTGTCCACGCGATTCCCAACGGGGGACTTCGGCTCCTCGAGGCAGATTCAGTTTGCACTGAAACTGCTTTTCTAAGCATCGATCCATCGTGATGGCGGGGAGGGCGAGCTTCGGCTCGCCTTTTCTGTTTTTCATGTACGAGATCCAAGGTTAAAGAAGCGGACCGATGGTGGAGAACGCAGCCGGAGTGAAGAGTGAAAAAACAAGTTACAGATTCGCGGCAGCGCGGTCTGGGTGTGAGCTTTCGGATACAATAGAAAAGAGCGACAAGAAGGGACATCGGGGGTTGAGCGATCCACAAGAATATTTTCCATAACGAAGCCCTGCTGCCGATCGAGAAGGTACGGCTTTCGCCTGGGCAGGCCGGGCTGATTTGCGGATGGGGGCTGTTTACGACCTTGCGGATCTTTCATGGGGAAGCATTCGCTTACGAACGGCACTGGCGGCGGCTGGAAAAGGACGCGGTGGTCGTGCGGCTGCCGATGCCGTACAGTTCGGCGAAAGTGCGGCTGAATCTGCACGAAGTCATCCGCGCGAACCAAGTGACGGAAGGATGCGCACGGATTTATCTCGTGTACAACCAGGTGGGCTTCTGGCAGAGCGACGAAAAACATCCGGAAGTTGACTTGATCATTTACACGGCGCCGCTGCCGCAATATCGAGAGCCGGTCCGGCTCACTTTGCGCGAGCAGGGACGCCACGCAGCTTCGCCGCTGGCGGGTGTGAAGACTACTTCGTGGCTGCAAAATGTGTGGGCGGTGGCGGAAGCGCAAAAAGAAGGATTCGATGAAGTGGTGCTGCTCAATGAGCGAGGGGAAATCGCCGAATGCACGGCGGCAAATATTTTTGCGGTAAAAAACGGAAAGGTGTACACGCCGCCCCTGAATTCCGGATGCCTTGAAGGCGTCACGCGGGGGATCCTGTTCGAGATCGCTCCGGAAGCAGGAATCGCGGTTATCGAGCAGGCGCTGCGGCCCGAGGATTTATATTCGGCCGACGAAGTGTTCGTCTCCTCGACGAACCGTAATCTGATCGGGGTCGGGGAAATCGCCGGGAACAAGATCGCGACGGCGCCCGGTTCGATCACCCACCAGCTCAACGAGTTATTCGACGCGTACGTGGCGGAGTACGTCAAGAGGCGGCTGGCCGCGGCTTCTCATTAACCGGAAGCATACCTCAACAAATCCGAGCAGGCTGAAACACTTTTCGAATTCCATCGTCCAATGAGTACCGGCCAGCTTCTCTTGACAATCGATAGAAGCGGCTTATACTTCTCTAGATTCTCTAGAGGAGAATCCCAGGGGAGGCTATGACCGAGCCGTCGGCGACACTGGTGCAAGGAACGCTGGACATGCTGATCCTGAAGACGCTGGCGCTGGAGCCGCTTCATGGATGGGGGATTTCGCAACGGATTCAGCAATTGAGCCGCGGGGTATTCGAAGTGAACCCGGGGTCGTTGTTTCCGGCTTTTCGCCGGCTGGAACGCGCTGGACTGATGGAAAGCTGCTGGCGGACGTCGGAGAACAACCGCCGGGCGAAATACTACTCGCTTACAAGAGCGGGGCGGCAAAAGCTGCGGAGCGAAACAAAAGAATGGGAGCGGCAGGTGGCGGCCATTGCGAGGATTTTGCAGACGGCGTCGTAAGGATTGAGAAGGGGAAGCGCCAAAGCGCGTCCCCGCGAGGAGGACAACCGTGGCCATTAGGAAAAATCTGGCGAGCGGGCTGCGCGGACTCTTCCGCAAGAAGGAAACCGAACAGGAACTCGAAGAGGAGTTGGGCGATTTTCTCGAAAAAGCGACCGTCGAAAAAATGAGGCAAGGAATGACGCGCGAAGAAGCCCAGCGGGCCGCGCGAATCGAAATGGGCGGGGTCGAGTCCGTCAAGGAAGGAGTGAGGGCGGCAAGCTGGGAGACGCATTTCGAAACGCTTTGGAACGATTTGAAATTCGGGTTGAGAGGGTTGCGGCACAATCCCGCGTTCACAAGCGCGGCGATCCTTTCGCTGGCGCTGGGAATCGGAGCGAACACGGCCATCTTTCAACTGCTCGACGCCGTGCAAATGCGCACGCTGCCGGTGCAGAATCCACGGAATCTGGCGGGGGTGAAAATCCTTCCGAGGGATGGGGCGAGCGGATATTTCAACAGCCGCTACCCTGACCTCACGTACGCGATTTGGGAGAAAATCCAGCAGGAGCAGGAAAGCTTCTCGGGGATTTCCGCGTGGTCCCCCGTGAGACTAAACATTTCACCTTCGGGGGAAATGCACACTGTGGAAGGATTGTGGGTGAGCGGTAGCTTTTTTGAAATGCTGGAAGTGCAGCCTGCGCTGGGACGGCTCTTGAATCGCAACGACGATCAGCCTGGCTGCCCGTCGCCGGGCGTAGTGATCAGTTATTCCTTCTGGCAACGCGAATATGGAGGAAGCCCGGATGTGATCGGCCGGAGCATTCTACTAAACCGGCATCCGTTTCCGATTATTGGCGTGGCACCTGCGAGTTTTCGCGGGGTAGAGACGGGACGCTATTTCGACCTCGCCGGGCCGCTCTGCGCGGAGCAAATCGTGGACGGCGAGGGCGCGATGCTCCCGTTGCGAGACGGCTGGTGGCTGAGCAGCATTGGGCGGCTGAAGCCCGGATGGACGATCGCACGTGCAACGTCGCAATTGCGGGCCGTTTCACCGGGTATCTTCGAAGCGACCCTGCCCGCGAATTTCAATCCCGAACAGGCGAAACACTTCCTGAGTTACAGGCTGGGAGCATTCCCGGCGGAAACCGGAGTATCAGACTTACGGCGGGAATTTGCGGATCCGCTGTGGCTGCTGCTTGCACTGGCCGCAGTGGTGCTGGTGATTGCTTCGGCCAACCTCGCAAACCTGCTGCTGGCTCGCGCGAGCGCGAGGGAAAAGGAGATGGGGATGAGGCTGGCGATTGGCGCGAGCCGAGGCAGGCTGGTGCGTCAATTGCTGGCGGAGAGCCTTGTGCTGGCGGTGATCGGCGCGGCGTTAGGAGGATTGCTGGCGCACAGCTTGAGCCAGGTTCTGGTGGCTTCGTTGAGCACGGCGCACGACCCGCTGTTTGTGGACCTGGGGACAGATTGGCGGGTGTTGGGGTTTACGACGACGCTTGCGGTTCTCACCTGCATCCTGTTTGGACTGGCACCCGCCCTTCGAGCGACCAGCGTGTCGCCCGGAGTGGTCTTGAAAGAAGGCGGGCGCGGGGCGACGGACGGCCGATCGCGATTCGGGCTGCGGCGCGTGCTGGTGGTTTCCCAGATCGCAATGTCGCTTACTTTGCTGGTTGGCGCGCTGCTTTTTGCGCAGAGCCTGGACAAGCTCGCGCACGTGGATGCAGGTTTCCAACGCGACGGGATTCTCGTGACGGATCTGGATTTCACGCCACTGAAGCTTGCCGATGAGCGCCGCACCTCGTTTGCAAAGGAGCTTTTGGAGCGCGTACGCGCGATTCCGGGAGTGGATTCCGCGGCCATTGCGAGGATTGTTCCCTTGAGCGGAAACGGGGAAAACCATGACATTCTGCCGGGCACTTCGAGCCCGCCGAAGGAAGAAAATCCGCTAGCTGCGTTCGACACGGTGAGCCCGGGATATTTCCAAACGCTGGAAACACCTCTGCTGGCGGGACGGGACTTCAACGAGCATGACGACGCGGGAGCGCCGCTGGTTGCGATCGTGAACGAAGCGTTCGGAGAGAAAATCGCGAAGTCGAGCAACCCGGTGGGGACAATGTTCCGGATTCGGAGAATGAACAAGATCATCGGCCCGTACGAAATCGTGGGGGTAGTGAAGAATACAAAGTATGAGGACTTGCGAGAAGAACCGATAGAGATCGTGTACACACCGGTGGCGCAAGCAATCCACCCGGACACCGACGCGCAAATCGTGATTCGAACGAGGATGCCTTTTTCAAACCTCATCTCCGCCGTAAAGGAGACAGCCAATCAAACGAGCGCGAATATGGACGTAAGCTTCTATGCGTTTCGGCGGATGATCGATGAAGGCCTTCTGAGAGAGCGACTGGTTGCGCAACTGTCCGGATTTTTTGGAGCGCTAGCGGTGGTGCTGGCGGTGATTGGGTTGTACGGAGTGATTTCCTATATGGTGGAGCGGCGGCGCAATGAGATCGGGATCCGGATGTCGCTGGGGGCGGATCGGGGAAGCATCATCGCGCTCGTGCTTCGCGAAACCATGCTGTTGCTGGCAATAGGATTGACGATCGGCGTTGCTCTTTCATTGGCCGGCTCGAAGGCGGTGGCTTCGATGCTCTTCGATTTGAAGCCATATGATGCAGTCACTCTGATGATTGCAACTGCCTGTTTGGCGGGAGTGGCCCTCGCGGCGAGTTACCTCCCCGCGTTGCGTGCATCGAGACTCGATCCGCTGGAAGCACTACGGCACGAGTGATCCGTGAGCGGACGACAGTCGATTGAAAAAGCGCGCGGGGAACTCTAGGCGCCGTTACGGATTATATTTTGCTAGCCAGGCGGCGATTTCATCGAAGAGGTCGCGGCGCTGCTCGGCGAGACGGGGAAAGTGCGGCGAACCCGGGTAAGTGACCATGCGGACGGTTTTTCCGCGTTCCTTTAGGAGGACGAAGTATTCCCGTCCCTGAAAGGTGGGGACGCGGAGGTCGGCTTCGCCGTGGAGGATCAGGAGGGGAGTGGTCACCTGGTCCGCGAACATGACCGCTGAGAATTGAAGCATGGGCTTCGGATCTTTTTCCTCCAGCCGCGCGTCATAATCGACCTGCCAGGTATCGCTGGTGGGGATAAAGCTCAGCCAATCGGTGATTCCCGCGCCTTCGATGGCAGCTTTATAGCGATGCGTTTGCGTAATGGTCCAGGAAGTCATGAAGCCGCCCGCGCTCCAGCCGAAAATCGCCAGCCGATTAGGATCGGCCCATCCTTCCGAGATGGCGAGATCGGTGGCGCTATCCACGTCGCGATAGGCGCGGTCTCCGAAATGCTGATAGATGGAGGAGAGAAAATCCGCGCCATAGCCGGTCGAGCCTCGATATTCGGGCTGGAGGACGACATAGCCCTTTCCGGCCAGGAATTGCGTGAAGGCGTCGAATTGAAATTGATCGTTTGATTCAGGGCCGCCGTGGGGGAAAACGAGGAAGGGATATTTCTTCCCTTCGTGGTACCCGACAGGAAATGTAACGATGCCTTCGAGCCTGATTCCGTCCTTAGATGTCCAGTGAACGATTTTTACGCCGCCGACATCTACACTCGCAAGCGTATCGTCGCCTTCATGGGTAATTCTTGCGAAGGAATCGCCTTGGTAAACGGCTATGTTCGTGGCGTGGCTCGGATCTCCAATGTTGAAAACCAGGGTCTCCGGCGAACCGGCAAACGCAAAGAACACAGGCAGGCCCTCAATATTTCCGTTGGGCCAGTGGTAGGGCCGTTGAAACTGGCCGTCGCTGAATGCGGCGACTTCGGTGATCACTCCTCTATGAAGCTCGACCCACACCATGCCGTGGGAGTCGGACTCCACGGTCGTTGCTGTTCCCGCCAGCTGCGGGGTGCGATCGACAGGCGTGCCACCCGCGATAGGAATGGTCCAGACGTGTTCGGGAGTTAACGTGGGAGAGGTCGTGGCAGCAAAGACTAGCTCAGAACCGTCACCAGACCACGCGATGCCGCTGGTTGCATCGGAAATTTCGGCGAGTTGGTTCGAGGCAGAGGCGCTACACACATTCACGAAGGAATGGAGTTCGTGGTGGCCGAGCTTGGGAGTCTGCGTGACAACCGCGATTTGTGAGGAGTTCTTAGACCAAGCGATATCGGTGATGAATTTGAGATCGGGGCACCACCAGGCACCGTCAGCGCCGTTCGCACCAACGACGTAGAGGCTGGTTTCGTCGTTTTCTACTACGTTATGAATGCCCGCGAGCGGATCCTTCGGCCTAGGGTCGGAGAGTAGTGCGAAATGGGCACCGTCGGGGGAAATCGCGGCGGCGTTGACACCGTTGGGGAGGGCGATGATCAATGTGGGCTTGGAAGACTCGAGCGAGACGATGCCAAGTTGCCCGAGGTCGCCGACGCGGTAAGTGCCGTAAAGGGCACCGTCCTTAGTAAAACCGAGAGGATGAAACTGGTCCGGAAGATCGAGCTTGCGGGAATTCTCGCCAGTCACGTCGATCAGACGCCATTCGTGCTTCGCGGGCCCCTTCGTTCCGACGGCGCTGACGTCATACAGAATGCGCTTACCATCCGGGGAGACGGCAATCGCGTGTGCGCTGCGGAGAGCTGAATAATCGTCGATACCGAAGGGATGTTTTTCCGCTGCGCGGACAGGAGTCGCGCAAGCCGCGAGCAGCGCCGTGCAGACAAGGAGAAGCGCCGCGCGAAGTAAATAGAGCCTCAACCGATTAGAAGGCTTGATCCTCGCGTCAGTTCCAGTCCAAGCTATCGCAGTCGCGCGCATCTCTTCCTCCCGCAGATTACATTACGAAAATAGAAACTATCACAGAAGACCCGGGAATCGATGGAGTGAGCAGACGAACTGGTGAGTTCGAACGTCAACTTCGGCCTTTGGCGCGCGTGCGTGCTACAATCCCGTCGCGAATAACCCGTGCCCGATACAGCCTCCATTTCGATGGGCGGAGCAGTGCTCGAGGTCGTTTCTCCAGACGGCGCTCGCCGCTACGTACGCATCACGCAGACGCCGTTCCTTATCGGAAGAGGCGCGGAAACGGGGAATCATCTGCAGCTTTCGGACAGGCGCATTTCGAGGAATTGCGCAGCCATCGTTTCTGAAGCGGGCCGGCTTTACATAGAGGATCGAGGACAGCGACGCGGACTGTTCGTAAACGGCGAAAAAGTGGAAAGCCGCGCGCTGAACGACAGCGACTCGATCACATTTGGACTCGAGGATTCCTACGAAATAGTGTTCCGTTCCGGAACCTCCAGCGGGGAGGAGTCTCTTCCCAATCTGCTGACGCGCATCGAGCACATCACCAGTTCGGAACCAGTTGGTGGAGGGCTGCGCAAACTCAACCTGCTGCTGGAGGCCACAACGCTGCTTCACTCGCAGCGGCCGCTTGATGAAGCACTGGCTTTGATGCTGGACCACGCGGTCTCCGTGACGGACGCGGATCGAGGAATGCTGCTGGAAGCAGACGCTACGGGCGCGCTCAAAGTACGGCTCGCGCGGCGTACCGGCGGGCTGCGGCTGCCACCTGAATCGCTGGCGCCGAGCCAAACAGCGATTCAACTGGCGCTGCGGCAGAATTCGCCCGTCGTGACCGAGGACATCGAACGTGCGGACATGGATTTGCAATCCGCGCAGAGCATCATTGCGCAGCGGCTGCGAGCCGTGGTGGTGATTCCGCTGTTTGCCGTTAACAGACACGGCACACTGGAGTCCGGAGTTTCTCCAGGTTTTGGACAGTCTCTCGGAGTGCTGTATCTGGACTCGCGGCGGCCTGCCGCATTTTCAAAGCTAGACCGGCAAATTCTGGACGCTCTTGCGGCAGACGCGGCCAGCACACTGGACAACGCGAGACTCGTGGTTCGCGAGCGGGAACGGCAGCGCATGGAAGAGCAAATCAATATTGCGCGCGACATTCAACAAGCGCTGCTGCCCCGGAACTTTCCGGATCATCCACACCTTGCTGTGGCGGGATGCAATTATCCATGCCTATCAGTCGGAGGCGACTACTTTGACGTTTTTCCGCTCGATAAGAACCGAACGGCGTTTCTGATCGCCGACGTTTCCGGAAAGGGACTCGGGGCTGCTCTGCTAACGACTATGCTGCAGGGCGCGCTTTCGGCTATGACCCTGGGAACCGATCCAGCGCGAGTGTTCTCGCATGTAAATCGATTTCTGTGCGACCACGCGGAAGTTGGGCGCTATGCCACGATGTTTTTCGGCATTCTGGACCAAGATGGACATCTCGAATTTATCAATGCCGGGCATCCTTCGCCGTTCTTAATCCGCCATGGAGTGGCCCAGGAACCTTTCAGCGAGGGATCCTATCCGGTCGGGCTTGTGCCCGAGGCCGAATATGCGGTGGCACGTCTGAAACTCGAACCCGGCGACACGATAGTGCTATTCAGCGACGGAGTCACCGAAGCCATGGACCCGAACGAAGAGCTGTTTGGCGTGCCACGGCTACGCGAGGTCCTGACAGGACAAACGGACTGCCCACTCGACCAACTGCAGAAGTGCGTGTTGGAAGCTGTCGAGAATTTCGCGCGAGGCGCGAGCCAAGCCGACGATCTTACGCTTTTGATCGTGCGATATCGCGCTTCCAGCGCCCAAACTGGAACGGACACCGACGCCAGCCCCGCGAGCCTGGCCCAAACCACCTGATAGGACTTTCCAACCTGCCGACCCCTTAATCGTAAAAAGCCGGCGCCTTTTTCAGATTTCGCCACTGCAGTCCATCATGGCCGAAGACGACCAGGGGAATGTTTTCCTTCTCTACAAGATCAAGAAGTTTCCGTGTGCTGGCGAGGAGGTGCTGCTCATTTTCATCATTGGGCCAGGCTTTGCGATCCATCGTAAAAGTGCGCTCCATCATGACGGCGTCAATGGCGAGAAGGACCGAACCGGTGTGCGGAAGACGCACCAGCACTGACTGATGACCTGCAACGTGGCCACCGGTCTTGAGCAAGGTCAAGCCGGGGAGCAGTTCGAGATCGCCATTCAACAGACGGTAACGGAGTGCGGGATGGTCCCAGTGCACGCGCGCTTTGGCAAATCGGGGATGGCCAGCCCGGGCCAGTTCGTAGTGTTCGCGCTGAACGACGAATTCCGCCTCGGGGAAGGAATCGTGATAGCCCACGTGGTCAATATCGAAATGAGTTGCGATAACGGTGTCGATGTCGCCGGGGCACAGGCCGAGTGCGGCAAGATGCTCCAGGACATTCTTCTGGTTTTCGGCGGGCGGGCTGCCGGCTGGTCTGGGCACGTCAGGCGGAAAGCCGGTGTCGATCAGGATGTGCTTACCATCTTTAGTTTCAACGAGATAACAGCCCAAAACCATTTCCATTGTCCGGCCAGGTGCCACCGGCACTGTGCTGGTCGACAGCTGAAAGAGATGCAGCTTTTGAACGATGGTTTCGTTTGCGGTCATGATTTCGTCCTCCCAGTAATGAGATTGCGGACAAGCAAGCAGACCGTTCGCCGTCCTGATTTGCGGCAAGAGGAACCCTGCTTACTGAACGCCGGTACGCGGCGCTCCCAGAGCGGTGTCTCGGTGAGCCGAGCCATTCGGCTTCCGTGTATAGTATCACATTTAGGTACCTTTGTCAACTTGTTAAGGTCTGCACGTGCGTTAATCGCACCAAAAACGGAAAAATTTAATGCATCCCGCAATGTTAATTTTTCGTCAAAATCTTGACATCCCGTAGAATCGGCATTATGAAGGGATCGCCACACGCAGTCCGTTCGTCTCTATTCCCAGGGGGTACGATGCAAGCCACCCGAAGAGACTTCCTCAAGTTCACGACCATCGGTGGAGCAGCGGCAGCCGTTTTCGGCTTCGATCTTCAGCCGGCTTATGCGCAACTGGCACAGCTTAAGATAGCGCGAGCTAGCGAGACCCGCTCGTTATGTCCTTACTGTGCGGTGGGCTGCGGCACGATCATTTATACGATCGGGGACAAGGTGAAGAATGTGACGCCACAAGTCGTGCACGTGGAAGGCGATCCCGACCATCCCACGAACCGCGGTACCTTGTGCCCGAAAGGCTCATCGCTGGCGCAAGACATCCTAAATGACCGCCGGCTACTGAAGCCGCAAGTAAGACGACCGGGAGGGACGGACTGGGAAGACATCTCCTGGGACGATGCGCTGAATGAAATCGCACAGCGGATCAAGAAAACGCGAGACGATACTTTCGTTGAGATGGACGCCAAGGGAATCAAGGTCAACCGGCTTGAATCGATCGCATTTACCGGCGGGTGCACCGATACGAACGAGTTTAATTTTCTGGCAGTGAAAGCGATGCGTGCCCTGGGGGTCACGCACCTGGAAAACCAGGCCAGGGTTTGACACGGCCCCACGGTCTCAAGTTTGGGACCAACGTTTGGCCGCGGCGCAATGACGAACGGCTGGATCGATATCAAGAACACCGACATGATGCTCGTCATGGGCGGGAATCCAGCGGAGAACCACCCTTGCGGCTTCAAATGGGCGCTGGAAGCAAAGCGGAACCGGAATGCGAAGCTGATTTCGGTTGATCCGCGATTCACGCGCACTTCTTCGGTTGCCGATCTTTTCTGCCAGATTCGCGCGGGATCGGACATCGCGTTTCTTGGCGGCATGATCAACTACGCGATCGAAAACAACCGTTACCCCAAAGAATATCTCGCCAATTATACGAACGCGGCGTTCATTATCGACAGCGATTTCAAGCTGCCGGCGGACGCGGATGGCGTGTTTTCGGGTTTTGACGCGGAGAAACACAGCTATAACCGCGCAAGCTGGAATTATGCGGGAGGAGCGGCACAGCATGCCGGGGCAGGAGCGACGCCCGCAGCCTTGCCGCCGTTGCCGGAAAAAGTCGCGCACGATGCAACGCTGCAGAATCCGAATTGCGTATTCCAACTGCTGAAGAAACATTATTCCCGGTATACGCCGGAAATGGTTGAGCGCATCACGGGTATTCCCAAGGAGCAATTTCTAAAAGCCGCGGATCTTTACACTTCGATTCGCAAAGACGGCGACACGAAGAAAGTTGGCACGATTATTTACGCGGTTGGCTGGACGCAGCATAGTTTTGGGACGCAAATTATTCGGACGGCGGCAATGCTGCAACTGCTGCTGGGAAACGTGGGACGTGCGGGCGGAGGAGTGAACGCGCTTCGCGGACATTCGAACATTCAGGGCGCGACGGATATGTGCGGTCTGTACGACACGCTTCCGGGATATTTGAAAGTGCCGACGCCCGCGGACGGCTCCTTTGAAAACTGGATAAAGCGAATCACGCCGACCTCATCCAAGCCGACTGAATGGGAATCCTTCAATTACTGGGGAAACACGCCGAAATTCGTAGTGAGCCTCATGAAAATGTGGTACGGGGACGCGGCCACAAAGCAGAACGGGTGGGCGTACGACTACCTGCCGAAAGTGGACCGCGACTATTCTTGGGTACATATCTGGGACGACATGTACAACGGCACGGTCAAAGGACTGATGGCCTTTGGGATGAACGGCGTGGCGATTGGGCCCGATTCGAATAAGAACATCGATGCGCTGAAAAAGGCGGAATGGCTCATTGTCGGGGAAATATATCCGGATGAAACCAGCGAGTTCTGGAAGTCGCCAAAGGTGATCGCGGACGGCGACATGAAACAAATTCAAACGACGGTGTACCGCTTGCCGTGCGCTGGGTTTGCGGAGAAAGACGGTTCGTTCACGAATTCTGCGCGGTGGCTGGTCTGGAAAAACACAGCTGTGCCTACGCCGGGAGATGCGCGGCTGGACCAAGCGATCGTGGCGCAGATTTTTCTGAGGGTTCGGGAACTGTACAAGAAGGAAGGCGGCAAGTTCCCTGATCCGATTCTAAAACTCAGTTGGAACTACACGGAACCGATGAATCCGTCACTGACCGAAGTCCTGAAGGAAGTGAACGGCAAGGCGCTGGCTGATTTAGAGGACCCCGCTACAAAAGCCCAAATCAAGAGGGGACAGCAGCTTCCGGGATTTAGCTGGTTGAAGGACGATGGGAGTACGGCGTGCGGGAACTGGCTCTATTCCGGGGCATTTACCGAAGCGGGCAATCAGACGGCGCGGCGCGATCCTTCGGATCCCTCGAATATGGGAGTCCATCCCGCGTGGGCGTGGTCGTGGCCAGCAAATCGCCGCGTGCTGTACAACCGTGCTTCGTGCGATTTGGAAGGAAAGCCGTGGGACGCGACTCGGAAGCAAATTTGGTGGAACGAGGACTTGCAGAAGTGGGTCGGGAACGATGTGCCGGATTTCAAGCCTGATTCCAAACCCAAGGATCGCATGGGACCTTTCATCATGAATCCGGAAGGCGTGGGGCGAATTTTTGGGCCGCTGGCGTCTTTTGCCGATGGACCCTTCTCGGAATTCTACGAGCCGTTCGAGAGTCCCTTCCAGAATCCTCTGCATCCAGAGCAGACACATAACCCGGTCGTGACGCAGCTAAAGACCCCAGACGACAAGCTGGGCACGGCCAAAGATGGTTACAACGTGATTTGCACGACGTTCCGCTTGACCGAGCATTACCACTACTGGACGAAAAACAATCCGATGAACGTGCAGCTTGTGCCAGAGCCTTTCATCGAGATGGGCGCGGAGATGGCGGACGAAATGGGAATTCGTGGCGGCGAAAAAGTGAAGGTATCGAGCGCACGAGGCGAATACATCGCCAAAGCGATGGTCACGAAGCGAATCAAGGCGATGACGATCGACGGCAAGAAAACTTACCAGATCGGGATTCCATTTCACTGGGGATACCGGGGCATTCCGTCGGACAAAGGGCGCACTTCGAAGATGCTGGCGAATGCGCTGTCTCCGACGATTGTCGATCCCAACGCGCATACGCCAGAGTTCAAGGGCTTTCTCGTGAAAGTGGAGAAGGTGTAGGAGACGCGTATGAGCCAAGCCACCTTACGCGTGCAGAAGATTTCCGGACATGCCGGGAGCGTTCCCGGCCAAGACGCGCAGCGCGAATACACCGTCTGCAAACTCATCGACACCACCACGTGCATCGGCTGCAAGGCCTGCGAAGTTGCCTGCATGGAATGGAACGACTTGCCGTTCGGCGAAACGTCTTTCGACAACACGTATCAGACGATGCCGGAGACGCGCTGGAATTACTGGAACCTGATTCTCTTCAACGAGCACGAGAAGGAAGATGGGTCGCTGATGTGGCTGATGCGCAAGAATCAGTGCATGCACTGCGCAGAGCCTGGGTGTCTCGCGGCGTGCCCGGCGGACGGCGCCATCGTTCAATATGCCAATGGCATCGTAGATTTCCAGCAGGCGAACTGCATTGGCTGCGGATACTGCATCACCGGGTGCCCGTTCGACATTCCGAAGATGAATCCGAAAACAAATCGCGTGTTTAAGTGCACGCTGTGCTCGGACCGCGTGAGCGAGGGGCTCGAGCCCGCGTGTATTAAGGCCTGCCCAACAGGCTGCCTGCATTTCGGCAGCAAGGAAGACATGAAGGACCTCGCGGATAAGCGCGCGAAACAGCTTCGCGAACATTACGACTTCCCGAACGCTGGTATCTATGATCCAGCGGGAGTCGGCGGCACGGGGGTCGTGTATGTGTTGCATGACGCCACGAAGCCCGAACTTTACGGCGGGCTGCCCGCCGATCCGCATGTTCCGTGGTCGGTGAAGCTCTGGAAAGGGCCGCTGAAGTGGCTGGGCAACGTCGCGATGGTTGGCGGGTTGATCGGGCTCTTCGTACACTACCTGCGGTTCGGTCCCAAAGCTCGTGAGGACGAAGATATCCAACCCGGAGGTCCGTCGTGAGCCATCAGGAGCAGATCGTTCCTCACGGCCATATTCTGAGATACACGTTTACGGAGCGGCTGACGCACTGGTTCGCGGGATTCTCCTATGTCTACCTGCTGCTGACAGGACTGGCGTTCTGGTCGCCGTGGTGCTTCTGGATTGCCTTAGGGTTGGGGGGCGGGCAAGTCTCGCGCATGCTGCATCCCTGGATCGGGCTGATTTTTGCAGCCTCCGTCCTTCGCATGTTCCAGCTGTGGGCGTCACAGATGCGCAGCTCCGCCGTGGACAGAGAGTGGTGGAAGAACATTCGCTACTACAGCACGAATCAGGACGACAAAATGCCGCCGGCAGGGCGCTACAATGCCGGTCAGAAATTTCTTTTCTGGGGATTTTTCTGGAGCGCGGGTTTTTTGCTGCTGAGCGGAGTGGTGCTCTGGTTTCCAACGTACGTTCCCTGGAACTTTCGTTCCCTGCGTTATCTGGCGGTGCTTATCCATCCGGCCGCCGCGCTGCTCACTATCGGCCTCTTTTTGATTCATCTATACATGGGCCTGTTCGCCGAACGCGGCGCCTTTGGCTCCGTCATCCGCGGCGACGTCTCCGCCGCTTTTGCAAAGCGCTACCATCCAGGGTGGTACGAAGAGATCACCGGGCAAGCAACCTCGCCTAAAAAATGAAGCTTCCACAATTTGAAGGCATGGAGTACGACGCGAGAATCAGGCGCGCCGAGAAAATTATCGCGGAGAACGGACCCGCTGCCGAACTTCTCATCTTTTACCGCCGCATTGCGCAGTTCCAAAAAAGCCTCATAGAGAAAATGGCCGGCAGGGCTCCGGAGCCTGGGATGCGGCAGTTTGCATCCGTACGCGACAAGCTCGAACTCGCGCTTGTGCTTCCTCACTTTCGGGATCTTCTCGCTGTCGTCGAACAGTATGGGCCGAAAGCACTCGCAGAAGCGGCGCGTGAGATGGATGGGATGACGTCGGAGTCATGGGCCGCTCTGCTTGTGGAATGTTGGAAAAATGGGGGCTTAGCCAACCAGCAAGTCGGCGCTTTCGAACGATTTTTCTCGCGCGCAATTTTGCAGCCCTACGCGGAGTATGTCCGGAGCCGGACAGCCGTGCCACCCGTCGTGGCGACTCCGCAAATTTGCCCGCTGTGCGGCGGGCAGCCCCTACTTGGCGTGCTGCGCCTCGAAGGCGATGGAGGAAAGCGGTACCTGGTTTGTTCTTTTTGCGGATGCGAATGGGCTTTTCAACGCATCCTGTGTGCCGCGTGCGGCGAAGTCGAAGAGAAAAAGCTCCCCGTTTACGTGGCGGAGCAATTTCCGCATATTCGCGTTGAGGCTTGCGAGACTTGCAAGTTTTTCCTTCGGACGATCGACACGACGAAGGATGGACACGCGGTGCCGATCGTCGATGATTTGGCGGCAATTCCGTTGACGCTATGGGCGCACGAGCATGGGTATAGCCGGCTGCAGCCTAATCTTCTCGGCAGCTGAGCGTGCATTGCGAGTGCGGGGAAGAGCCTGTTATTGATGCGGGAAACTCGAAGCCTTTGCGGCGCTGGCCGATTCTTTTGCGGAATGGAAATTTTCGCGTTTCAGACGCGTGTTGCCATTGACGTAGCCAATGAAGTCCATGCCTTGCGGAAAGGTGATGTCTTTTCCGTGCATCACGGGAATGACCATTCCCGCCGTCGAGTTCGATCCTTTGCCCAAATCTCCGGAGCGCAAAACAGCCTCTTCGTTGTCCGCAAGCCGGACGCTCCTGATAAGCACGCCAAGCTTTCCCCCACGACCAAGTGCCCTTTTTGGTTCGGCCTCGTTGATGACGCCAAGAGCGGTTGCGCCCTTGGATATTACGAGCAAGCCATCAACGACTACATCTTCGGATACTTCAAATTTGACGACATCTCCCACTTGAGCATTTGTCGAGGATAGAGTCTTCTCCAACTTCATGGAGACGGGGGTGCTATCGAGCAAAGTAAAAAATGCGGCCGAAGCGGAAGCATTCGACGGAGCGTCGGAAGGTTTGAAAGGTTCGTCGTAGGGAGTTTTCTCGCGGTCGGGAGCCTTGGTGGGCGGCAGAGTAAGTTTTTCGCCTGGAGTGGTTTTGATCAGCGAGAGCGCGGACAGGGGCACGTATCCAGTTTCCCCTTTTGCGGTGCGGACACAAAAATAAGTGTCATACCGGCCGGTGATGACGACTTCTTCGCCGCACTGCAGGGTGGAGCGGACGTCGAAAGTGGTCATCGAGCTATAAAGATAAACGTAATCGCCCGGGCGGGGGCACTCGACACGGCCGAGATTCTGCGCGGTGGAGATCGCAGGCGCGGAAAGAACCAGCAGGAAAACGAGCCACGCCTTCCAGAGCGTGGGCGCAAGAGAAAGGCGAGGGAATTTCAATCTCACATTCCTATCACACAGCATTGAACTGCTTTGTGGCAATAGAACGAACGGCAGTACTGTTCATAAAGAATAACCCTTGCACGAAGTCAGGCGAGTGGAGGAAGGGCGGCGGATGCGCTCGGGCCGTCGTGCGAGTGCGATGGCGCAAGGGTGACAATAACCGACTTCGAGGTGGGAGTGTTGCTGGCTTTTGCGACGCTGCCGATGGGCACAAGGACATTAGCTTCCGGGAAGTAGGCCGCGACGCAGCGCCTGGGGATGTCGAACGGAACAAGCAGGAAGCGAGGCGCGATGCGGCGCTCCTCGCCGCCAGGGCCCGGAAAATGGCTGGTGATGTCGAGCCGGTCGCCCTGCTTCCAGCCGTAATCTGCCATGTCCGCTGGATTGATGAAGACAACGCGGCGGCCGTTGTAGATTCCGCGGTAGCGATCGTCGAGTCCGTAGATCGTTGTGTTGAATTGGTCGTGACTGCGGAGAGTGGTCAGCAAGAATTGGCCGGGAGCGAGGCGAATGGGCTCAAGGGAAGAGACGGTGAAATTGGCTTTGGCGGTATTCGTTTCGAAACAACCATCGCGGGCGGGATTGGGAAGATAAAAGCCAGCCTTTTTGCGGACCCGGCGATTCATATCGTCGCACCCGGGAACGACCTTGGCGATGGCATCGCGAATGAGATCGTAATCGCCAGCCAGCCGCAGCCATTCCGTTTTGGTGCGGGAGCCGAGTGTGACAGTGGCAAGCTTCGCGACGATCATTGGTTCGCTTAGGAGGTGCTCGGAAGGAGGGTCGAGATTTCCTTGGGAAGTGTGGATGATGCCCATGGAATTTTCGACGGTCACAAACTGCTGGCCGGAGGCTTGCTTGTCGCGGTCCGTGCGAGCGAGACAAGGGAGAAGAAGAGCTTGTTTGCCAGTCACGAGATGCGCTCGATTGAGCTTGGTGGCGACGTGAACGGTTAAATCGCATTTGGATAACGCTTGCGCGGTGAACTCAGTGTCAGGCGCGGCAGACAAAAAATTGCCGCCCATGGCGAAAAACACTTTGGCATCGCCGTGGTGCATCGCTCTTATCGATTCGACGACGTCCCACCCGTGTCTGCGAGGGGGCTCGAAGCCAAACGTATCGCGCAGACTGTCCTGAAAGCTGTCGGGCATTTTTTCGAAAATGCCCATGGTGCGGTCGCCCTGGACGTTGGAGTGGCCGCGCACGGGGCAAAGGCCAGCGCCGGGCCTGCCAAGATGGCCGCCGAGGAGGTGCATGTTTACAACTTCCTGGATTGTGGCAACTGCATCTTTTTGCTGAGTGAGGCCCATTGCCCAGCAGGAAATAATCGCTTTGGATCGCGCGACGATTTGTGCGATTTTGCGGATCTGATTTTGGGCGACGCCGCTCTGTTCCGACAGCTCATCCCAGGAAGCGGCTCCGACCGAAGAACTGAAGGGTTCGAAGTCGTGCGTCTTCTCCGCAATAAAGGATTGATTAAGGACGGAGCCAGGTTGACGGGATTCTTGTTCAAACAGAGCTTTGCAAATGCCTTTGAAAAAGGCCAGGTCGCCGCTCAGGCGAACCCTTACGAAATGGCTGGCGATTTTTGTGCCACGGCCCAGAACGTGAAAGACATCCTGCGGGTGCTTGAAACGAGTGACACCGACTTCCGAAAGTGGGTTGACACTGATGATAGTGGCACCGCGGCGAGCCGCTTTTTCGAGCGTAGTCAACATGCGCGGATGATTCGTGCCGGGATTCTGACCGATGATGAAGATCGTATCGGCGAGCTCAAAATCGCGGAGGGTGACGGTTCCCTTTGCGACGCCAATTGCAGCTTTCAGAGCGACTCCAGAGGATTCGTGACAAAGATTCGAACAGTCGGGCAAATTGTTGGTGCCGAATTCGCGGGCGAACAGTTGGTAAAGGAAGGCAGCCTCGTTGCTGGTGCGGCCCGAAGTGTAGAAGATGGCCTGGTCTGGTTTAGCAAGGGCGTTCAATTCCTGGGCGATCAACTCAAAGGCCTCGCGCCAGGCGATAGGCGCATAGTTGTCGCTGTTAGCTCGCCGAACCATCGGGTGCGTAAGGCGCCCCTGATGGCCGAGCCAGTAGTCGGATTGCGTCGAGAGTTGCGAAACGCTCCACCGCTCGAAAAGGTCCTGAGTGATTCTCCGCGAAGTGGCTTCCTCGGCGATAGCCTTCGCGCCGTTCTCGCAGTATTCGTTCGCGGTCCGATGCTCATCGGGATCAGGCCACGCACATCCCGGACAATCGACTCCACCGAACTGGTTTAAGCGATGAAGGACTGGTAGGCCACGGCGGACTCCTGGCCCGCCGATAGTGAATTCGAGCGCTTTCATGACGGACTTGATGCCGCCGGCAATTTTCGATGGCGAGCCGATAGTGATGCCATCCGTTTCGATGGGCGTCTGCGCGTAGAGAGGTTGTACTACTCCGCGAGAGCTTCCACCGCTTCCTTCTCTATCAGGTCCTGAAGACTTCAGACTCGCATTTTTAGTCGGCGTGGCCATTGCGTTCCGTCGCTTCCAGATAGGTTTAACACAGTCGGAGAGGGAATGCAGTCACGCTTGCAATCGCGCGTGCTTCTGGAGCAAGCTACGCTGCACTTGCGAGGGACAAACATGAAAAAATTGACTTTATGCCTAGCCGTTGCGCTGCTGTTTGGCTCGGGGAATTTGCGCGCGCAGGCTACGGCGCCAGCGGCGACAACTTTGACCGTGATCCGAGCCGGAACGTTGATCGACGGCGCGAGCGACACGCCGCGAAAGAATCAGTTGATTTTTGTAATGGGCAATCACATTGCGAAGGTGACGGACGGGTCCGCGGAGATTCCGCCGGGTGCAAAAGTGATTGATCTTTCTGCGGCAACTGTCTTACCTGGGCTGATTGACTCGCACACTCATATTTTCCTTTGGGGGGAGGACCCTGCTAAGGGTGGATACGACGTGAATATCTTGAAAGCAGGTATCGCGCTGCGGGCGGCGCGCGCGACATTTGCGGTGCGTATCGCGCTGGAACAGGGGTTCACGACACTACGCGATTTGGAGACGGAAGGAGCGGGATATGGCGACGTAGAAATCAAACAGGCAATCGAGGAAGGGACGATTCCTGGGCCGCGGCTCTTCTGTGCAACGCGCGCGATTTCGTCGACGGGAGGCTACAACCTGGAGGGCTACGCGCCGGAACTGGAAATGCCGAAGGGCGCGCAATTGATCGATGGGCCGGTGGAAGCCCGGAAGGCCGCTCGGCAGCAACTCGACCATGGCGCGGACTGGATCAAAGTCTACATGACGCACAGGTCGTGGGTGGATAGGCAAGGGAACCTGGTTTCGCAGCCGACGCTCACTCTTGAAGAATTGAAAGCCGTTGTGGACGAAACCCACGGATGGGGGAGGAAAGTCGCGTGCCACGCTTACAACGGAATTGGCTTGCAGAGGGCGCTGGATGGCGGATGCGATTCTATCGAACATGGACTGGAGATTACCGACGCGCAGATCGCGCAAATGCAACGGCAAGGGACATGGTATTGCCCGACGCTTTCGCCTTACTACGACGATTGGGCTCCAGCGGATACTCCAGACGGAAAGCGAGACCGGGCGCGCGCGGCTGTACACGAGATTTCGTTTCGCAAGGCGATGAAGGCGCACCTGAAAATCGTGTTTGGTACGGACATGGGCGGAATTCCCTGGACCGAGCCGATTGGACAGGAGTTCGGAAGGATGGTTTCGTTCGGGATGAGTCCTATGGATGCGATTCAGGCAGCCACGGTTCGCGCGAGTGAATTATTGGACATGAAGGGCGAGATCGGCGTCGTAGCGCCGGGCGCGTTTGCAGACATCGTCGCGGTATCCGGAGATCCGCTGAAGGATATCAACGAACTTGAGCATGTGCATTTCGTGATGCACGACGGATCTGTTTTCAAAAATGAGATTTCGAAATAAGACAGGAGCTGGCGATTAGCGGCGGGCGCTTTTCCGCAGGCGGCATCGCCGTTTATCACTAGCTTTTGCCTGCTTCGACGCGGACGCCCTTCCAGAAAGCGACCCTGCCTTTGATTTCAGCCGCGGCGGGTTTTGGTTCGGGGTAATACCAGGCAGCATTCTCGTTCTTCATGCCGTCGACTTCCACGTGATAGTAGTGAGCAGTGCCCTTCCAAGGGCAAATCGAAGTATGAGAACTGGACTTTAGAAAATCTTTCGTTACGGAGTCAGATGGAAAATACTGGTTCCCTTCGACGACGACTGTCTCGTTGCTTTCGGCGATGACTTTGCCACCCCAAACAGCCTTTGCCATTTTCCTTCCTCCTCAAGAACTCATTCTTCTTGCGTTTCTAAAACTACCTTTTGGAATTTAGATGCCGCGTTTACTAAAAAGGTTCAAGTGTTGACGGACCGAAACCAAATTTGTGGGAGGAAATCCCAGGTTGGCTAATGGATGGACTTGGGGGAGGAAGGACGCCGTCGACGGGCGCATCTGTTAGAATCGCCAAGCAGGAAGGAGGAATGCGATGGCCGAACAAAGTTTTCAGAACCACGCGAGGTGGGTACCTCCCTTTCATTTTTTTGTTTTGCCGGTTTTGTTCATCAACCTGGGATTTTCGCTATATTGGTGCGGAAAATCGGGATTTTCGGTCAGCAGCGTGCTCGGCGTGCTGGTATCAGCGGCCATTTTGCTTGGATTCATGCTGGCCCGCATGATGGCGATGACAGTGCAGGATCGCGTGATTCGAATGGAGGAGCGGCTACGCTTCGAACGGATTTTGCCCTCGGACCTGCAAGCGCGAATCGGAGAATTCACGACGGATCAGTTTGTGTCGCTGCGGTTTGCAAGCGATGCCGAGTTGCCGGAACTAGCGCGAAGGATCCTGGAAGAAAAAATATACAATCGCAAAGCCATCAAGCAGATGATCAAGACGTGGCGTCCAGATTTCGCTCGCGCGTAACCTGCTTCGCTCTCGCTGCAAATCTTGGCGTTGTCCGGTTGTGAAGGCTGCGCTTACTTCGCGGTTGCGGAGGCGGCCGCGCCTTCAATTTCAAGAATCTCTTCGGACGATAGTTTCAACTCACCGGCGCGCATTACGCCATCGGCTTGCTTGGCATTTCTGGCGCCGACGATGGCTCCCGTCACGGCAGGGTTGTTGAGGACCCAGGCGATAGCGACTTCACCGGGGCTGCGGCCATGATGCGAACCAACTCTCCGCAAGCGCTCGACAAGCTCGATGTTTTTTGAAAGGCGCGGCTCGCGGAACTCCGGACTCTTGCTCCGGAAATCATCGGGTGGTAAGGCCGCAGCGCGCTCCCGCGTCATGGCCCCTGTGAGCAGGCCAGAAGCCATCGGAGCGTAAGAGATCACCCCAAGTCCTTGCTGTTTGCAATAAGGAAGGACTTCCTTTTCGACCGCGCGGCGTACCAGCGAATACGGCGGTTGCAACGATGTGACAGGCGCGATTTTTTCCGCGCGCTTGATTTGCGTAACGTCGAAGTTCGAGACGCCAATCCAGCGAACCTTTCCCGCTTTCTGCAAGGCAGACATCGTTCGCCAAGCTTCCTCAAGCCCAGGCCCATTGTCGGAAGGTGGCCAGTGCATTTGGTATAAGTCGATGACATCGACTTGCAGTCGGCGAAGGCTGTCTTCGCATTCTTTCCGTATTGAGTCGACCGTGTGGTTCTGCGTCACGTGGCCTTTGTCGTCCCAGCGAAGAACGCACTTCGTAAAAATGTACGGCCGCGCGCCGCGCCAATCTTTCAAGGCTTGCGCGACGACTTCTTCCGAGCGTCCGATGCCATAGACTGCTGCGGTATCGATCCAATTTACGCCTAGCTCGAGCGAGCGCTGGATCGCGGCGATGGAGTCTGCATCTTCCTGGTGTCCCCAGGCAAAATCCCATCCGCTTCCGCCGATGGCCCAAGCGCCGTAGCCAACGGACGTGATCTGCAAATCGGAGTTGCCGAGCTTGCGTGTTTCCATGTGATTAGCCCTCTCATGAATTGAGACCAGGTGCGTGCCATTTCTTGACCATTGAATTCTACCTTCTCTGTGATGAGAGAGTGGAGGATTTGGTTAAGGGAGAATTTTTCGCGGCATGGACGCACGAGAGATGAAGTTAGCGCCCGGGCAAACTGGGGCAGAGCATTCCTGTGCCCGTACAAACGCGGGGCTAATTTGCTGCGAAGGCGGCATCAAGCGAAACCGTTTCGCCGTCAGGATTTGTGATGGTGAGGCGTTGCGCGCCCATGGGAAGAGCGGGGGTTACGACGGTCAGGGTGTTTATATCCATGAAGGTGACAGTGGAGCTCTTACCGCCGACGGTAACCGTGGCGCCGTTCTTGAAGCCGCTGCCGCGAATCGTAATTTGCGTTCCGCCGGCGGTAGGTCCGTTGGAGGGAGTCAGCGTGCCGATCCCCAGTGGGACGTTCGCGAGCTTAACGATGGTGACACCCGCATTTTGAGCTGTTCCATCTTCGGAGGTGATGGCGAAGAGCCGCTGGCCATTTTCGTCGATAGCGAGGAAGCTGCCGTGCATTCCATCGACATCGGTCATGAACTGTTGGGGGAACAAAATGCGCAGGCGGAGGGAGCCCGTGTGCGCGTCGAGAATGTCCACGCCTCCTTTTACGCCGGCGCCACCTGCGGGGCCGGTGAGGAACGGCTCGTAGACCAGGGCGCCGCTAGGATGGAGGGTCACTCCGGGGACATTAACGCGATTGGGAAGTCTTAACAGCTCCGGATTCGCGGGGACTGTTGCGAGCGAGAGGTCCGCGCCGCGAATCTCCATTGTGCCGTTCGCCTCAAGAGCAAACATGGTTCCATCGGCGGCTGTACCCAGATCCGTGGCGGAATCATTAGCCGTAAAAGTGAAAAATTGATTGGGCGAGGAAGCATTCCAGAGAGCGAGCGGGCCGCCCGGTGCGGTGGCGAAGGCAACGAATATTTGATCGCCATTGCCATTGGATTCGACGAGAGGTGCGCCTGTGAGACTGGATATTTCGGGTTGCGAGGCAGGTTGAATCGTGGGGGGACTCGCCGTTAAGTTCAATTGTCCGAGGCATGCCGTACAGCCGCCGGAGGAGCCGGACTCCGCGCTCAGCCCGACAAAAACATTTTGCGTGCTGGTGGCGGCTACGCGCGAAGGACCAGAGTTAGTGAAGCCGGCGACGCCTCCGACGGCAACGCCGGTGCCTGCGCCGCTATCGGGGTTGAGTAGATAAATGTTCTGAGCACCGAAGTCTGCGGCTACGAGCTGCGTGCCATCCGGAGTGAGAGCGAGGCCGCGAAGCTCTGAAGTGGGAGGCGGACCACCAGGCGGCTCGATGCCATCGGCGTGAAAGAGGTTTGTGGCCAAATCGAAGACGTCAACATGATCGATATTGCTGAGATAAAGCCACTGGCGGGACTGGTCGTATAAAACAAATTTATCGAACGAAGGCTTGGCATAGAAATTTTCGCTTTGGAGATATTGGAACGCCTTCGAAGACGTGGTGGAACCCGCTGGGGAGGAGATGGAGAGATCGGCGTTTCCGGGCGTAGCTGACGGAGTTTGCACGGTGATGCACTCCAGAGGGAAAGGATAGGTGGGGTCCAAGCCGAGAGACGGTGCGATGGCTGTGATGTTTTGCGTTTGCTGCACGATGGCATTTACGCCGCCAATTTTGACGGTGATTTTTGTGGGGTCAGTGCCAAAACCGTAACCGTATACTTGCACAGTATCGCCGCCGGCCGGCGTGCCCGCATTGGGCAGAATTTGCAGGACCTGCGGTCCATAGCTAAATGCATCCGGAGCGATGGCGAGCCAGCCGGCGGAAAAATAAGCAGTTACATTTACGGCGCCAGTCGCCGCGTTGGGAGGCGACGTCGCCGTGAATTCGACGTTGCCAAGGATGCCGACATTGCTCGCGGATTGGGAGCCGAACAGAACTTGGGCGCCCGTCTCAAAGTTCTGCCCCTCGAGAACCGTGGAAGTGCCGCCCGCGTTGGGTCCTTCGGAGGGCTGCACTGTTGGTGGGGCGGAAAAGATGGCCCCGATTCCGGGAAGCGAGCCGGGGGTTGCAGCGTCAATAAATCCCAGCCCACGATTCGAGAGACCAAATAAGAGATTGGTCGCATCCACATCCTCGATTTCCGTTCGGCGTCCCGCTATCCACAAATCGGGCACCTGGCCAATGCTGTTAAGGCTATGACCGTTCAGGACGGTGATAACGGGTGGGCCGTTGGCATTTTCGCCCAAATATAAGAACCGGCCGTCGCGAGAAAAGACTAGGCCGTTGACAGCGGAAGAAGTGTGCGTGGCAATTTGAGTGAGTGAGCCATCGAGCAGAAGAACCTGCGTGGCGCCATTCGAAACGAAAACGACAGCAAACCTGGAGCCATCGGGATTGGCCGCCACGAGAGGGATCGTGCCGCTCCCCAGGCCGTGAGGACCGGCGAGAACATTTCCGTTCGCATCGTAGATGGCGAGTTCGCCGCTGGAGTCGCCCGACGCAACCAGGACTTTTGTGTGGTCGCCGGTTCGAGCCATCGCGCCGAGGCCGTTTTGAAATAGCTGCGGCTCAGTGGAAGTAAGGTCTGTCAAAGTGTTGGACGAGGGATTCCAGAGGGCGAGTAGCGCTTCGACGGTTTGGGATTGGCGCAAGCGCAACATCAGGTTGCCGCTGGAGAGCGTGAGCAATTCTTCAGGGCGATCGAAGAGAGTGTTGGGAAGAGGCTGCAGACCTGTGAGTTCGTATCGGGCTTTGACTTGAAGAGA